>ENA-UERG01000009-UERG01000009.1-human-gut-metagenome-genome-assembly--contig:-NODE-9-length-173592-cov-15.360113_pt1 | contig 173592 bp, 158 predicted proteins | sample MGYA00242954_ERZ507954 | MGnify/ENA primary metagenome ERZ507954 (study PRJEB26167, sample SAMN06115478) | human gut metagenome | host: Homo sapiens | place: China:Sichuan | collected 2015-01-21...
ATAATCACCAGATTTTCGCATCCAAGTATTTTACCTATCTGCCGACAGAGGAAGAACTGAAGCGAGAACTGCGGCTGGATGAGTTCCAAAAGCTGGACGAGTAATATCTGCGTTGAATTCGACCGGGGGTTCGAATAGCGTCAGTAGTACCTCAAAAAAATTGCGAGTATTTTTTGCCGGAAATTTGCAAGCCGTTGCGGTACAAGGATTCCAAGGCAAAATATCCGAATTGAAGCCGCCTGACAGAATGTGTTGATGAAAGATGCAGCACAGAAAACTCTGCACGAAAGTGTGGAGTTTTCACATATTTATTGGCTTTTTCACTGAAAAAAGTTAGAAAAACAGGTTTTATCAAAAAGTCAGTTTTTCTCCGCAACAGGCGACATTTTAGAGATGCAGCCGGTCGTTTTTATGAACTGGTGTGACTCGAACGCCAGGGCTTCAAAAAAGAACAAACCGACAGGCCACCGATCTCTCCCTCACGGGGAGCAGGTCGATGGCCTTTTTTCGTCTCCAATGGTGCTTATGTTGCTTCTGCTTCGCTTGTGTGTCATTCCCTGGTGGTATTGGTAATAGCTTTCTCGTAACCTTTCGGGTATAAAAACTTATAATCACTTATAAGAAGTGAGGTTCTGAAAACTCTGCAGGTGACTGAATTTTAAGAACTTATGGGAGCTTATGAGGACTTATGAGCTGCGTGATTATTTTAACGTTAATTATTTAACGGATATGTAAAAAATTTAACGATCCCTTTGTGGGAAGTGCAGAAAATCCGCCGGAAGGGGAAAATGTCCTTGCTTAATGGTGGGGGAGACCGTATAATACTAAGCAGGTGAAACTGGCCTTGACGGAATGCTTTCCGGTCAGCGGCCCCCCATAATCACATAAATTACAGGAGGACAATCACATGAAAGTAGCGATTTTCGGCGCCGGCACCATGGGCAGCGGCATTGCTCAGGTTTTCGCGGCTAAGGGCCACACTGCCCTGATGTATGCAAGCTCTGTGGCTTCCGCTCAGAAGCACAAGGATAAGCTGGCTGCTTCTCTGGCCAAGCGCGTGGCCAAGGGCAAGATGACCCAGGAGGCTGTGGACGCTCTGCTGGCCAACATCCTGGTGGAGGAGAAGTCCGCCTGCGCTGACGCCGATCTGATCATCGAGTGCGTCAAGGAAGACATGGCTACCAAAAAGGAGCTGCTCTGCGAGCTGGACGAGCTGTGCAAGCCCGAGGCCATCTTCGCTTCCAACACCTCCTCTCTGTCTATCACCGAGATGGGCAACGGCCTCAAGCACCCCGTCATCGGTATGCACTTCTTCAATCCCGTTCCCAGCATGAAGCTGGTGGAGATCATCCGCGGTGCCAACACCACTCAGGAGACCTTCGACGTGATCTACAAGCTGTCTCAGGAGATCGGCAAGGATCCCGTTGAGGTTGCTGAGGCTCCCGGCTTCGTGGTCAACAAGATCCTGATCCCCATGATCAACGAGGCCATCGGCCTGGTTGAGACCGGCGTTGCCTCTGTGGAGGATATCGACAAGGCTATGCAGCTGGGCGCCAACCATCCCATGGGCCCCCTCGCTCTGGGCGACTTCATCGGTCTGGACGTGTGCCTGGCCATTATGGAGACCCTCTTCAACGAGACTGGCGACGGCAAGTATCGTCCCGCTCTGCTGCTGAAGAAGATGGTCCGCGGCGGTCTGCTGGGCCGCAAGTCTGGCAAGGGCTTCTACGATTACAGCAAGTAAATCGATCCCAAGACCGGGCCGCTGAAAAGCGGCCCGGTTTTTTACATTTTCAGACAATAAATCGTAAATTTTACATAGATACTGGACCTTCCGACATTTGAGACAGTTTTAGCGTTAAAAGTTTGGCAATTTTCACGAAGCGCTTTTCCTTGCCTTTCTTTGACGGCTGCGTTATAATTTTCACATAGTAAAGGTGAAGAGTGGGCACTGGGTTGCAACAGGGGCGTTGCCGCTGTTGCGATTTCTTTGGGCTTCCGGTGTTAAAAATGTAACAAAGTAATCGCTTTTTTACCAAAACTATCTCGTATTGCTTGTCCCGGAGGTCATGAAGTTCTTTAAAATGCTGACGGGAGATTGTAATAACCGAACAAGAAATTGTAGGAGGATCGAATCATGGATTTTCATCTGACAAACGAGCAGCAGATGCTCCGCAAGATGTACCGGGAATTCGCCGAGAACGAGGTCAAGCCTCTGGCTGAGGAGATCGATGAGGAAGAGCGCTTCCCCATGGAGACCGTCGAGAAGATGGCGAAGCTGGGCATGATGGGCATTTACTTCCCTAAGGAATACGGCGGCGCCGGCGGCGACGTCCTGTCCTATGCCATGTGCGTGGAAGAGCTGGCCAAGGTCTGCGGCACCACTGCTGTTATCGTTTCCGCTCACACCTCTCTGTGCTGCGCTCCCATTTATGAGAACGGCACCGAGGAGCAGAAGCGGAAGTACCTGCCCGACCTGCTGAGCGGCCGTAAGATCGGCGCTTTCGGTCTGACCGAGCCCAACGCCGGTACCGACGCTTCCGGCCAGCAGACCACCGCTGTCAAGAACGAGAACGGCGACTACGTCCTCAACGGCAGCAAGTGCTTCATCACCAACGGCAACGTGGCCGATACCTTCGTGGTGTTCGCCATGACCGACAAGTCCAAGGGCAACCACGGCATCTCCGCCTTCATCGTTGAGAAGAGCTTCCCCGGTTTCTCCACCGGTAAGCACGAGAAGAAGATGGGTATCCGCGGCAGCTCCACCTGCGACCTGATCTTTGAGGATTGCATCGTGCCCAAGGAGAACCTGCTGGGCAAGGAAGGCAAGGGCTTCAAGATCGCTATGCAGACTCTGGACGGCGGCCGTATCGGTATCGCTTCTCAGGCTCTGGGTCTGGGCGAGGGCGCTGTCAACGAGGCTGTCAAGTACACCCAGGAGCGCGTCCAGTTCGGCCGCCGCCTGAGCCAGTTCCAGAACACTCAGTTCCAGCTGGCTGATATGCACACCCGTATGCAGGCCGCTCAGTACCTGGTGTACGCTGCCGCTATGAAGAAGCAGCTCCATGAGGATTACTCCATGGACGCTTCCATGGCTAAGCTGTTCGCTGCTGAGGCCGCTTCCGACGTGACCCGCCGCGCTGTTCAGCTCTTCGGCGGTTACGGCTACACCCGTGAGTATCCCGTGGAGCGCATGATGCGCGACGCCAAGATCACCGAGATCTATGAGGGTACTTCTGAGGTCCAGCGTATGGTCATTTCCAGCCACCTGGGCGTGAAATAAGGATAGGAGGTAAAGGTTAAAATGAAAATCATTGTTTCTATTAAGCAGGTACCCGATACCTCCGGCAAGGTGGCTGTCAATCCCGATGGTACTCTGAACCGCGCTTCCATGCAGACCATCACCAACCCCGACGACATGAACGCTCTGGAGGCTGCCCTGAAGATCAAGGACGCCACCGGCTGCAAGGTCACTGTTGTTACCATGGGTCCTCCTCCCGCTGCCGGTATGCTGCGTGAGGCTCTGGCCATGGGCGCTGACGAGGCTTATCTGGTTTCCGCCCGTGAGTTCGGCGGTTCCGATACCTATGCTACTTCCCAGATCCTGGCCGCTGCCATCAACAAGATCGGCGTGGAGAAGGACGATATCGTGCTGTGCGGCCGTCAGGCTATCGACGGCGATACCGCTCAGGTCGGTCCCCAGATCGCTGAGAAGCTGCACCTGCCCCAGATCACTTACGCTGCCGAGATCACCAAGAATGGTGACGAGGTCACCGTCAAGCGTATGCTGGAGGACGGCTACATGACCATCAAGGTCCAGACTCCCTGCCTGCTGACCTGCATCAAGGAGCTCAACGAGCCCCGTTACATGAGCGTTGGCGGCGTGTTCGAGGCTTACGGCAAGCCCCTGACCACTCTGGGCTATGAGGACCTGAAGGACGATCCCCTGATCGATGCCACCACCATCGGCCTGAAGGGCTCTCCCACCAACATCTTCAAGAGCTTCACGCCTCCCCAGAAGGGTGCTGGCATGATGCTGGAGGGTGCTGATAAGGCTACCTGCGAGAAGCTGGCCGGTATTCTGGCCGCTAAGCACATCATCTAAGAAAGGGGATAGAAAATCATGTCTAATTTCAATAGTGCTGATATCGCTGCTTTCAAGGATGTATGGGTGTTCTGCGAGCAGCGCGAGGGCAAGCTGATGCCCACCGATTTCGAGCTGATCTCCAAGGGCCGCGACCTGGCCAACGAGCTGGGCGTGAACCTGTGCGGTCTGCTGCTGGGCGGCGAGGGCATTGAGTCCGCCGCTAAGGAGCTGGGCGGCTACGGCGCCGACAAGGTCATTGTCTGCGAGAGCCCCCTGCTGGCTACCTACACCACCGACGGCTATGCCAAGGTCATCTGCGACGTGATCGAGGACCTGAAGCCCGAGGCGTTCCTGATCGGCGCCACCAACATCGGCCGTGACCTGGGCCCCCGCTGCGCAGCCCGTCTGCACACCGGCCTGTGCGCTGACTGCACCCACCTGGACGTGGATGTGCCCAACTACATCCAGTTCCTGCGTGAGTCCTCCACTCTGGACGTTGACTCCATGAAGTGGGATATGGAGGACCGCAACCTGAAGATGACCCGTCCTGCTTTCGGCGGTCACCTGATGGCTACCATCATCTGCCCCCGTTTCCGTCCCTGCATGGCTACCGTCCGTCCCGGCGTTATGAAGAAGAACGCCTTCGACGAGGCCAAGGCCAACGCTGTTGAGATCGTGAAGCCCAACTTCACTCTGACTGCTGAGGACATCCACACCGACGTTACCGAGGTGGTGAAGGCCGCTAAGAAGCTGGTGGACCTGATCGGCGCCGACTTCATCGTGTCTGTGGGCCGCGGCATCAGCAAGGACGTCGAGGGCGGCATCAAGCTGGCTGAGGAGCTGGCTGAGGTCCTGGGCGGCGTTGTTGGCGGCTCTCGTGCCACCATCGACTCCGGCTGGCTGTCTGCCGACCATCAGGTTGGTCAGACCGGCAAGACCGTGCATCCCAAGGTGTACGTTGCTCTGGGTATCTCCGGCGCCATCCAGCACAAGGCTGGCATGCAGGATTCCGAGTGCATCATCGCCGTCAACAAGAACGACACCGCTCCCATCTTCGAGATCGCTGACTACGGCATCTGCGGCGACCTGTTCAAGGTCACTCCCATGCTGATCGAGGCTATCAAGGCTGCCAAGGCCGCGAAGTAAGAGCTTCCTAAAGCAAATAAAAGAGTGCCATCTTTTGGATGGCACTCTTTTTTGCATCTTACCGCCGCAGTCGGAGATTTTTATTGTTTGAAAACCGGTGCTTGTCAAAGAGGGTTCTTTTGATAATTTACAGGATTTCCGTTTCCGTCATAAAAATGGATAACGCCAGCATTTGCGGGTAAGACGATCGCAAACGGCTGATCGCTGTTAAGATCGATGATTTGAACTGTGTTGCCATCATCGATTTCCAATCGCGCCGCCTTCGGTTGATTCATAGAGATGAAGGCCCGCTCGTTATACCCATCGACCGTGAATTCCGCGATTCCCCTTTCAACTCCGGAAAGACTTCCGCCGCCGCGAAAGAAATATCCGAAGGAAAGTCCGGGACGATTTACGTAGACAGAAAAAGTATGATCGCTCCGATCTTGGGGATAGGAGATATAGGCTGCCATCGTATCGGAAACATCTCCCTCAACGATCCAATCCTCTGGAATCTTCTGTAAATTGCGAATATCTGATTCCAGATTGGCAGCAGATGTGCCAATATCGTCATCCATATAAAGAAACCCAAGAAGCAGAACGCAAACAAGAAGAATCCGCAGGATCATTTTTGGAAAAGGCTTCTTCATAAACACTTTCCTCCTAAAATTCCAATTCTGCTGGGTGAATCACATAAAAGCGGCCTGATTGTCGCTTCAAACAGCTGCCCCGGCTTACCCGTTCAAAATTCCCATGAATTCCTCGCCGGTGATGGTTTCCTTTTCATAGAGGAAGTTGGCCAGCTCATCCAGCTTCGTCCGGTTTTCCCGGAGAATATCCAGCGCCTTCTGGTGCTCCCGCTTCACCATCGCCACTACCTGCTGGTCGATCTTAGTCTGGGTCTCGGCGGAGCAGGCCAGAGAGGCGTCGCCGCCCAGATACTGATTGGTAACGGTCTCCAGCGCCACCATGTCGAAATCGTCGCTCATGCCGTACCGGGTGATCATGGCACGGGCCAGCTTGGTGGCCTGCTCAATATCGTTAGAGGCGCCGGTGGTGACGGAACCGAAGACCACTTCCTCCGCAGCCCGTCCGCCGGTGAAGGTGGCAATCTTGTTTTCAATCTCCTCCTTGCTCATCAGAACGTGGTTGCCCTCATCCACCTGCATGGTGTAGCCCAGTGCGCCGGAGGTCCGGGGAACAATGGTGATCTTCTGCACAGGGGCGGAATTGGTCTGCTTCGCCGCCACCAGCGCATGGCCGATCTCGTGATAAGCCACGATGCGCTTTTCGTGGTCCGTCATAATGGCATTCTTCTTCTGATAACCGGCGATGACCACCTCAATGCTCTCTTCCAGATCCGCTTGGGTGGCGAATTTCCGCCCGTCCCGGACAGCCCGCAGAGCGGCCTCGTTCACAATGTTGGCAAGCTCTGCGCCGGACGCGCCGGAGGCCATGCGGGCGACCTTGTTGAAATCAACATCCTCAGCCACCTTGATCTTCTTGGCGTGGACCTTCAGAATTTCCTCCCGGCCCTTCAGGTCCGGAAGCTCCACCGGCACCCGACGGTCGAACCGTCCGGGACGGGTCAGGGCGGGGTCCAAAGACTCCGGACGGTTGGTGGCTGCCAGAATGATGACGCCGGTGTTGCCCTCGAAGCCGTCCATCTCTGTCAGGAGCTGGTTCAGGGTCTGTTCCCGTTCGTCATTGCCGCCGATCTGACCGTCACGCTTTTTGCCGATGGCGTCGATCTCGTCGATAAATACGATGCAGGGGGCCTTCTCCTTGGCCTGCTTGAAAAGGTCACGGACCTTGGAAGCGCCCATGCCCACGAACATCTCTACGAATTCGGAGCCGGACATGGAGAAGAAGGGCACGTTGGCTTCACCGGCCACGGCCTTGGCCAGCATAGTCTTGCCGGTACCCGGAGGGCCAACCAGCAGGACGCCCTTGGGCATGGAGGCGCCGATCTCCTGATACTTACTGGGGTCATGGAGATAATTGACGATCTCCGTCAGATTCTCCTTGGCCTCGTCCTCACCGGCCACGTCGTCAAAGCGAATTCCCTCGGCGGACTTCACATACACCTTGGCATTGGTCTTGCCCATATTGAACATCATGGAATTGCCGCCGCCCATTTTCTGCATCAGCTTCCGGGACATGAACTGCCCCAGGGCGATGAAGATCAGAATGGGAGCCACCCAGCTCAGAATATTCATGAGCAGGGAGGTCTGCTCGATCTCCTCGCCACTGGTGGAAACACCGGCGTCCAGCAGTCGCTGGACAAGTTGGCTGTCCGTGGAGATCATAGCGGTCTTGTAGATGGTTTTTTCATCCTTGCTGGTGAACAGGATCCGGTTGTCGGCCTCCTGGATCTCCGCCCTGCCAATCTCGCCCTTTTCCGTCATCGACACAAAGGTGTTGTAGTCCACCTCCTGAATCTGATACTGGGACAGCCAGGGCATGGCGATGAAGTTGAACAGCATCACCAGCAGCATGGCCACCATGTAGTAGAAAATCAGAGGCTTTTTCGGGGAATGGACCTCATTCATGGATCGTTCCTTCTTTCTCTTGGAGCGGAAACCGACAGAAATTCCGCTTCTGAATTGGTATGTATTTTATGGATACCAGCAATTTTAGCACGGCGTGGAAAGCGTGTCCAGAAAACAATTTGTGAACGAAAAGCGGCCGGTTTTGCGTTTGCGGCGCGTTTGGCGGGAAGTTTGCGGCTTTTTTTGGATGAGTTTCGGAAAAGGCGGTCTCGGCGGCGATCCATACCCGCGGTTGGCCGCCTTCCTGACAGGAAACAGACCGGGAGACTGCGGCTATCCGTGGGAAATGTTACCGTTTTGATGTAGATTTACGGCAGATCCTGTGGCATACTAAGAAAAATGAAAGGGGGAGACGTTGTGGATACGAAGATGGATCTGCGCCCGCCCATCCGACGCAGCTGGCTGCGCCTGCGGCTGGGAAAGGCATATTACACCGGAAAGCGCTATCTGCTGTGGTGCTCGCCTAAGTACCGTTGGGCAAAGACCCGGAAGGAAGGACGGCTCCCCTGTGTCCAGTTCTCCCACGCCACGCCGCTTATGCGCCACCTCCGAGGAGAAGAAATGGTCTGGCAGGAGAATAAGGTGACAAATCTGAAACTGGCCGTAAAGCGGCTGGACGGGCTGATCCTGTATCCCGGCGAGACCTTCAGCTATTGGAAACGCATCGGAAAACCCACCGCCCGGAAGGGTTACAAGGAGGGCATGGTGCTGTTTCTGGGACAGATCGGCGGGGATATTGGCGGCGGACTGTGCCAGCTGTCCAATCTGATTTTCTGGATGACCCTCCACACGCCCCTGACGGTGACGGAGCGCTACCGCCACTCCCATGACGTGTTCCCGGACGCTAACCGCACCCAGCCCTTCGGCAGCGGGGCTACCTGCGCCTATCCCCACCGGGATCTCATGATCCGCAATGACACGGACCGGCCGTATCAGCTGTGCCTGCGGGTGGGGGAGACCCATCTGGAGGGGGCGTGGCGCTCGACAGAGCCGCCGGCGCTGCAATTCCGGGTCATAGAAAAGGACGCCCGGATCGATCAGGCATCCTGGGGCGGCTATATCCGGCACAACCAGCTTTGGCGGGAGGTGTATGGCCTGTCCGGTGCGCTTTTGGAGGAGCAGTACCTCTGCACCAACGATGCCATTATGATGTACAGCCCCCTGCTGTCAGCCGCGCCTGCGGATGGCGAATGATACGAAGGAGACAGCAATGCACTATCAGAATGTCCGGGCGGCGAAATTCATCGACCGCCCCAACCGCTTTATCGCCCATGTGGAACTGGACGGCAGCGTGGAGACCGTCCATGTGAAGAATACGGGCCGGTGCCGGGAACTGCTGGTGCCGGGCTGCACGGTCTATCTGGAAAAGGGAACGAATCCCAACCGAAAAACCGCATACGATCTGATTGCGGTGGAAAAGGGTAGCAGCCTTATCAATATGGACGCGCAGGCTCCCAATAAGGTGTTTGCGGAGTGGGCGGCGGCCGGAGGTTTCCTGCCGGACGTCACCGCCATCCGTCCGGAGTATACTTACGGCGGGTCACGGCTGGACTTTTGCGTCGAGACGGAGGGACGGCTTCATCTGGTGGAGGTGAAGGGCGTCACACTGGAGGAAAACGGAAACGCCCTGTTCCCGGACGCCCCCACGGAGCGGGGTGTCAAGCACATCCGGGAACTGCAGCGGGCGGCGGAGACCGGCCTTGACGCGGTCCTGTTTTTTGTGGTACAAATAAGAGATATTCACAGCGTCGCACCCAATGACGTAACCCATCCCGCCTTTGGAGAAGCCCTGCGGGAGGCGGCGGCCCACGGGGTCCGGGTGCTGGCCTATGACTGCGATGTGACGCCGGACAGCCTTAAAATTCGCAGAGAAGTTCCGGTGATCCTGTAGGAGGCTTAATCAATATGGGATTTCTTGAGCTGTTCCTCATCGGCGTGGGACTGTCGATGGACGCCTTCGCCGTAGCAATCTGTCAGGGGTTGTCCATGACGAAGATCAAATGGGACCATGCCTTAACGGTGGGATTGTATTTCGGCGGCTTTCAGGCATTGATGCCCCTTCTGGGCTGGGTGCTTGGTTCTCAGTTTTCGGGATATATCCAGCAGTATGACCACTGGGTCGCCTTTATTTTGCTGCTGCTTATCGGCGGCAACATGATCCGGGAGGCCCTCTCCGGCGAGGAGGACGAGGCGGAGGACGCTGCTGCCGGCGAAGGACCGGACCATAAAAAACTTTTTCTCATGGCCATTGCCACCAGCATCGACGCACTGGCGGTAGGCGTGACCTTCGCCTTTCTGGAAACGCCGATCCTGTCGGCTGTCAGCCTGATCGGCGTGACAACCTTCTGCATCTCTGTGGCCGGCGTGGCGGTGGGGTGCTGGTTCGGCGCCCGGTACAAGCAGCGGGCGGAGATCACTGGCGGTGTGATCTTAGTGCTGCTTGGCTGTAAAATCCTGCTGGAGCATTTAGGACTGCTGTCATTTTGATGAAGTGTGTCGCGTCCCGGCGGTTTCCGCTCTGAAACTGTTAGGGGACACGCAATGAAGCTGATAGATAGAACGGAGGACATACTATGCCGGAACCATACAGCATTTCACTCTTAAATGATTCCTTCCCGCCGCTGATCGACGGCGTGGCCAATACCGTTGTCAACTATGCCCGGGAGCTGACAAAGCTGGGGGACCGGGCCATCGTGGTGACGCCGGAGCATCCGGACGCCGACGACAGCCGCTTTCCCTTTCCGGTGGCCCGCTATCCAAGCGTGGATACCCGGCGGCTGTTCGGCTATCTGGCGGGCTATCCCTTTTCCCCGGAGACCCTGCGGCAGCTGAAGGAGCAAAAGGTAGATCTGCTCCACAGCCATTGTCCTGTGATGTCCACAATCCTGGCCCGGTCCATCCGGGACGTGGTGGATGCGCCGCTGGTGTTTACATACCACACGAAGTTTGATGTGGACGTAGCCAAGCTCCTCCGGGGTCGGCTGCTGCAGGAGAGCGCGCTGTATGTACTGGCCTCCAATATCTCCGCCTGCGATGAGGTGTGGGTGGTGAGCCACGGCGCGGGGGAAAACCTCCGGTCCATCGGCTATCAGGGAGACTATCAAGTGATGGAAAACGGCGTGGATATGCCCCGGGGCCGGGTCAGCGAGGAGGCGATCACCGCCGCCACAACGGACTACGATCTGCCGGAGGGCGTGCCTGTGTTTCTGTTCGTGGGCCGCATGATGTGGTACAAGGGACTGCGGATCATTCTGGACGCGCTGAAGCTGCTTCAGGCCGGGGGTCAGGATTTCCGCATGGTGTTCATCGGCAGCGGCGCTGACGCGGCGGAGGTGCAGGAGTACGCAAAGCCCTTGGGCGGCAAGTGCATCTTTACCGGGGCTATCTCCCAGCGGGAGACGCTGCGGGCGTGGTACTGCCGGGCGGATCTGTTCCTGTTCCCATCCAGCTATGATACCAACGGTCTGGTGGTTCGGGAGGCGGCGGCCTGCGATCTTGCGGCGGTGCTGATCGACGGCAGCTGCGCGGCGGAGGGCGTGACCGATGGGGTGGACGGCTTCCTCATTGATGAAAATGCCGGGTCCATGGCCGCAAAATTGCAGGAGATCTGCAAGCGTCCCGAATGTATGGCCCAGGTGGGCCGTCAGGCCGGGGACCGGCTGTATCTCTCTTGGGGCGATGCGGTAAAGCGGGCCAGAGAGCGCTATGGCATTGTAATGGAGAACTACCGCATGGGCCGGTATGACGATCACCATAGGCCCATGGACGGTGTTTTGAATGCTCAGGGCAGCATGATGGACGCGCTGGCAAAGCTCCGGGATCTGGGCGATGGCTTGGCAGAGCGGTACCGTGAGGGCTGGGATGAGCACCGGGAAGGCATCCAGGAGCGCCGGGATGAGTTCCGGGAGGAATTTCAGGAGCGCTTGGAAGAACACAGAGAAGGCCGGCGGGCCTTCCGCACGGAGCTGAAGCAGAAGGGCGAAGCCCTCTGGCAGAAGCTGGACCGGTATCTGTAAGAACCTATAAAATTGCTGACAAACGGGATGCGGTGTGCTATACTGTGCACGGTATCCCGTTTGCTTGGATTTTCCGGCAAATGGCAGGAAACCGCATGAAATTTCGTGTATAAGCAGTGCGCTACAAAATGCACAAATGCCAGTGCATGAAGTTTTCGCGCAGCATTCCGGTTGCCCCGCAGGGGTGCGGGAAAGGCACATTTCTTATTTTGTTATGCTTTTGCATGGCAAAAAGGGAGCGAATTATGGAAAAACGAACAAAACGATGGGGTGACCGGCCGGATGCCTGCTGGATCCGGGATCTGGACGGGCTTCACGCCATCATGCCCCATCTGATGAATAAGCGCACCGACGCCGAGGTCTACGTCAATATGGAATTTGACGTGACGGAGGCCCTGCGCTATATCGAGGAAAAGAACCGGGGAGAGGACGAATACAAGACCACCCTGTTCCACTGTATCCTCATGGCCGTTGCCAAAACCGTATACCTGCGGCCGGATCTGAACCGCTACATCTCCGGACGGCGGTATTACCAGCGCCACGAGATCACCCTTGGCTTTGTGGCGAAAAAGCGGTTTGAGGACCACAGTGAGGAAAAACTGGTGGTGGCCACAGCCCCGGAGGACTGGACCCTGACCGCTGTGACCCGTCAGGTGGTGGGGAAGGTCCACAAGGCCCGAACGGAGAAGAGCGGCGGTGCCAACGGTGCCATGGATATCCTGAAGATCATGCCCCGCTGGTTCCTGATGCTTTTCTTCTGGGGGCTGAAAACTCTGGATTTCTATGGGAAGGTGCCTGCTGTGCTGAAGGAGGATGACCCCAACTTTGCCAGCGTGTTCCTCACCAACCTGGGGAGTATCCAATGCCCCAGCGTGTACCACCATTTGAACAATTACGGCACCAATTCCATCATGATCGCCATTGGCACCATGCACAAGGCGGAGAAGATCGCCGCTGACGGCACCCGTCAGGTGCGGGACGTGGTGGAACTGGGGATCACCTTGGACGAACGGGTGGCGGACGGCTTCTATTTCGGCCGTTCCCTGAAAATTGTGCAGCACCTGATGAGCCACCCGGAGCTGCTGGACAGACCCTTGAAGGAGGCCATCGACCTTGACTGCTGAACAGACAAAAATCGCAGAGGAATCCCATGTGAAAGCGCCGTGGCTGAATGTTTACGGCGTGGTGCCGCCCCATCTGGATTACCCGGACTGCACTATGTACGAGGCTGTGGAGCGCTGTGCGGAGACCTATCCCAACCACACTGCCTATGTGTTCATGGGCCGGAAAACCACCTACCGCGCTATGGCGGCGGAAATCGACCTCTGCGCCCGGGCACTGAAGGCCACCGGTGTCCGCCCCGGCGACCGGATCACCATGGCCATGCCCAACTGCCCCCAGGCGGTGATCATGTTCTACGCCATCAATCTGGTGGGGGCCACGGCCAATATGATCCATCCCCTCTCCAGCGAGAAGGAGATCGAGTTTTACTTAAAGGAATCCGGCTCCATCTTCGCTGTGACGCTGGATCAGTTTTACCATAAATTTGAAGCCATCCGTCAGAATGTGACACTGGACAACATCATTCTGGCCTCCATTCCGGACGCCCTATCCAAGCCGGTCCGGGTGGGCTATATGCTCACCGAGGGCCGCAAGCAGGCCAAAATCCCCAAAGACGCGCCGGTGCTGCGCTGGAACGAATTCCTGCGCCGGGGCCGCGGCTACCATTGGACGTACCGGGTAGAGCGGAGAGCCGGGGATGAGGCGGTGATCCTCTATTCCGGCGGCACCACCGGCGTCACCAAGGGCATCCAGCTTACGAATCTGAACTTCAACGCTCTGGGAAAACAAATCATCGCCACCAACCCCATGTTCCGCCCCGGTGACAAAATGCTGGCGGTGATGCCCATGTTCCATGGCTTCGGTCTGGGCGTGTCCATCCACTCCATGCTGGTCAGCGGCGGCTGCTGTATTCTGGTGCCCCGGTTTACCCCGGACAGCTACGCAAAGCTGCTGCTGAAATACCGGTGCAACCTGATCGCCGGCGTCCCTACGCTGTACGAGGCGCTGCTGCGGCTGCCCAAAATGAAAAACGCGGACCTGAGCTGCCTGAAGGGTGTTTATTCTGGCGGTGACAGCCTGTCCGTAGAGCTGAAAAAGCGGTTCGACCAGTTCCTCTTTGATCACCATGCCACCATTCAGGTGCGGGAGGGCTACGGCCTGACGGAGTGCGTTACCGCCTCCTGCCTGACGCCGTACCACATCTCCCGGGAAGGCTCCATCGGCATCCCCTTCCCGGACACCTACTATAAGATCGTGGAGCACGGGACGCAAAAGGAGGTTCCCTACGGCACCGAGGGCGAGATCTGCCTGTCTGGGCCTACGGTGATGATGGGCTATCTCCACCACCCGGAGGAAACGGCCCAGACCCTCCAGACCCACGAGGACGGTTTGACCTGGGTCCACACCGGTGACCTTGGCTATATGGACCCTGACGGCTTTGTGTACTTCCGGCAGCGGCTCAAGCGCATGATCGTCACCAGCGGCTACAATGTGTATCCCTCTCAGATGGAGAACATTCTGGACGCCCACGAGCTGGTGCAGATGAGCTGCGTCATCGGCGTACCGGACCCGCTGAAAATGCAGAAGGTAAAGGCGTTCGTCATGCTGAAGCCCGGCGTGCCCGCCAACGAGGAGACCAAGGCTGTGCTGATGGCCTATATCCGCAAAAACGTAGCCAAATACGCCCTGCCCTATGACATCGAATTTCGGGCGGAGCTGCCCAAAACGCTGGTGGGCAAGGTAGCCTACCGGGTCTTGGAGGAGGAAGAACTGAAAAAGCTGTCCGAGACTGCCCAGGAGCAGTGAACTTTTCCGGATCGGACATAGGATGGGTTCTTTGCAGCAACTCTTAATGAAAAACAGACCATCCCCGCAGGCAACTGCCTGCGGGGATGGTTTTTGCTTGAAACTGTCGATAAAAGCGGTAAGATTTTCACAACGGTAAGGTAGGGCAGCCGTTAACGGCTGTGCTGCTTTATGGATGCTGCATACCCCTTGCGGGTAAAGGCGGTGCGTGGAAATCCGGCGCGGCTGGGCGATTGTGTGTTGAGAGGGTAAGAGTTGGAGGGGGCTTTAGTCCTGGCCGGGGACCTGGGGCAGCGTGGCGAAGCTGGCTTCCAGTTCCGCGTCGGTGGGGATGTAGTCCGTCATCTCGCCGTTGTGGAACTTTTCGTAGGCCACCATGTCGAAGTAGCCGGTGCCGGTAAGGCCAAAGACGATGGTTTTGGCCTCGCCGGTTTCCTTGCACTTGAGGGCCTCGTCAATGGCCACCCGGATGGCGTGGCTGGACTCGGGGGCGGGGAGGATGCCCTCGATCCGGGCGAACTGCTCGGCGGCCTCGAAGACCTTGGTCTGCTCCACGGCCACGGCCTCCATGTAGCCGTCATGGTACAGCTGGGAGAGGATGCTGCTCATGCCGTGATACCGCAGACCGCCGGCGTGGTTGGGAGAGGGAATGAAGTTGCTGCCCAGGGTGTACATTTTTGCCAGGGGGCACACCATGCCGGTGTCGCAGAAGTCATAGGCAAACTTGCCCCGGGTGAAACTGGGACAGGAGGCGGGCTCCACGGCGATGAACCGGTAGTCCTTCTCACCCCGGAGCTTTTCACCCATGAAGGTGGAGATCAGACCGCCCAGGTTGCTGCCGCCTCCGGCACAGCCGATGATGATGTCGGGCACAATGTTGTACTTATCCAGCGCCGCCTTGGTCTCCAAGCCGATGACACTCTGGTGCAGCAGTACCTGGTTGAGGACGCTGCCCAGCACGTAGCGGTAGCCAGGGGTGGAGGTGGCGACTTCCACGGCCTCGGAAATGGCGCAGCCCAGAGAACCGGTGGTGCCGGGGTGCTCCTGCAGAATTTTCCGGCCGATGGCGGTGGCCTCAGAGGGAGAGGGAGTGACAGAGGCGCCGTAGGTCCGCATGACCTCCCGGCGGAAGGGCTTTTGCTCGTAGCTGACCTTTACCATATACACCTTGCAGTCCAGACCCAGGTATGCGCAAGCCATGGACAGGGCCGTGCCCCACTGGCCGGCGCCGGTCTCGGTGGTAACACCTTTGAGGCCCTGCTGCTTGGCATAATAGGCCTGGGCAATGGCGCTGTTCAGCTTGTGGGAGCCGGAGGTATTGTTGCCCTCAAACTTGTAGTAGATTTTGGCGGGGGTGCCCAGGGCCTTTTCCAGGCAGTAGGCCCGCACCAGGGGAGAGGGCCGGTACATCTTGTAGAAATCCAGGATCTCCTGGGGAATGGGGATCTCCCGGTCATCATTGTCCAGCTCCTGGCGGATCAGCTCATCGCAGAACACAGGGCGCAGGTCCTCAAAGCCCATGGGCTTTCCGGTGCCGGGATTCAGCAGGGGAGCGGGCTTGACCTTCATGTCAGCCCGGACATTGTACCATGCCTTGGGCATCTCATCTTCGGAGAGATAAATTTTGTAGGGAATGTTGTTGATTTCGGCTGCCATGGTGTGTTCTCCTTTCATAGCTCGTAAACGGTCCTTTGTGGAGAAGGCATCAAAAAAAGACCTTCATCCACAAACGAACCTGTTGATAGGTTCCTTTGGGACAAAAGCCTGAAACTTCTGCGGTGCCACCCAAATTGACGAAAAATCGTCCCCTCGGCGACGTGCCATCACACGTCTTTCCTTGGTAACGGGGGAAAAGCCCGGCGGTGCCTACTAAGGTTTCCCTGTTTGGCCCGCCCTCTACGGTCCATTCCACGAACGCCTTTCCGCTGCCCTTTCACTACCGGCAGCTCGCTGGGGGAAATGCCCTTTCGTGTACTTACTCCGTGTCATCGGTTTTGGTTTTGAACTTGGCGTGAACTTGGCGCAAGCATACGCCGCCCGAGGGCAAATGTCAAGCGAAAATTTGCTGTTTCATCCAAAAAGCTAAAAATTAGCAGGACGTTTCCAACAAAAACGGCAAACCGCACAAAGAAATGTGAAGACAGGCAGGAAAGCTCTGTTGCATTTCCTACTGGATTTTCTCCGGTTTTGCCCCTATAATCAGGGACAGAAAAGAGGTGAGCGGATATGACTGCAGAAGAAATGCTATGGGAATACGGCGGTGATATTCTGCGTTCGCCTACCATGGATCAGGAGCGCACGATCCCCCAGCACGGCAGCACCACCTGCTACGATCATTCCGTGGCGGTGACGCTTTGCAGCATCCGTCTGGCTCAGAAATGGGGCTGGGACGTGGATTGGCGGAGCCTGGTGCGGGGCGCACTGCTTCATGACTATTTTCTCTACAACTGGCGGGAACACAACCGGGACCACAAACTCCACGGGTTCTACCACGCCCGCAAGGCCATGGAGAACGCCCAGCGGGATTTCGGTTTGAATCCGCTGGAAGCGAATATCATCCACCGGCATATGTTTCCCCTGAACCCCACGCCGCCCAAGTACAAGGAGAGCGTTGTGGTGACCTGCGCGGACAAGATCTGTGCCACCCGGGAGGTCTGGAGCTGCGTGCGGAACGCATCGACCCGGCGCTTCCGTGCCCTGATGGGAACGAAGTAAACACCGCGTCAAGAAGTGAAAAATACCCCCGCTTGTGAGACAGAGCCTTGTCTCGCAAGCGGGGGTTTCGTTATACCTGAGAAGGAAATTACCGGCGGGGACGATTTTCAGGACTCCTTTTTCGGACAGCCGCCGGCACAGTGCCGGCAGTCTCCGGAGCAGCCGCAGCTGCCCTTTTTCCGCCAGCGGCGGATCGCGGCGACGGCGGCAAGGGCCACCAGTGCCAGCAGCAGCCAATCCAAAGTGTTCATCACAGAATCCCCACCAGCGTATAGACCACAAAGGCCACGATCCACGCCACGCAGCACTGCATCAGCACCACGCCCACAGTTTTCAGAGTGGAGTTAAACTCCCGGCGGATGGTGGCCACCGCCGCAATGCAGGGGGTATAGAGCAGGGTGAATACCAGAAAGCTGATGGCGGCCCGGCTGGCGAACAGAGTGGAGAGGGCGGCACCGCCCAGCAGGATCTCCAGCGTGCTGACCACGGACTCCTTGGCGATGAAGCCGGAGATCAGGGAGGTGGCGCAGCGCCAGTCCGCAAAGCCCAGGGGGGCGAACACCGGCGAGATCCACTGACCGATGAGGGCCAGCAAACTGTCGGCGCTGTCAGTGACCACGTTCAGCCGGGTATCAAAGCTCTGGAGGAACCAGATGATGATAGTGGCCAGAAAAATCACGGTAAAGGCCCGCTCCAAAAAGTCTCTGGCCTTTTCCCACAGCAGCAGAGCCACGCTTTTAAGGCTGGGAAGGCGGTAGTTGGGAAGCTCCATGACGAAGGGCACGGGCTTGCCCCGGAAGGCCGTCTGATTCATAATGAGGGCCGCCACAATGCCGATCATGATGCCAAGCAGATACAGGGAGATCATCACCAGCGCCTGATACTTGGGGCAGAAGGCGGCGGTGAAGAAGGCGTAAATGGAGATCTTGGCAGAGCAGCTCATATAGGGCGTCAGCAGAATGGTCATTTTCCGGTCCCGGTCAGAGGACACGGTGCGGGTGGCCATGATAGCGGGCACGGAGCAGCCGAAGCCGATGAGCATGGGCACGATGCTGCGCCCTGACAGACCGATTTTCCGCAGAGGCTTGTCCATCACAAAGGCCACACGGGCCATATAGCCGGTGTCCTCCAGAATGGACAGGAAGAAGAACAGGGTGACGATGATGGGGAGGAACACCAGTACGCTGCCCACACCGGCGAAAATGCCGTCGATGATGAGGCTGTGGACCACCGGATTGATGCCGTAGGCCGTCAGCGCCCGGTCTGCCAGGGCGGTCAGGGCGTCGATCCCCACGTCCATCCAGTCGGACAGCCGCTGGCCAATGACGTTGAAGGTCAGGTAGAAGGTCAGCAGCATCACTGCCAAAAAGGTGGGGATGGCGGTGTACCGGCCGGTGAGGATCCGGTCGATCTTCATAGAGCGGGCGTGTTCCCGGCTCTCATGGCACTTCACCACGGAGGTGCTCACCACATTTTCAATAAAGCTGTACCGCATATCCGCCAGTGCGGCGTTGCGGTCCAGACCGGTCTCTGTCTCCATCTGGACGATACAGTGTTCCAGCAGTTCCTTTTCGTTTTCATCCAGCTTCAGCTGGTCCGCCAGATCGTCGCCGCCCTCGATGAGCTTGGCGGCGCAGAACCGGGCGGGAACGCCTATACGGTCGGCATGGTCCGCGATGAGGTGCACCACGGCGTGAATACAGCGGTGTACGGCAGAGTCGTCCGAACAGAAGTCCGTCACCTTGGGCAGGACCTTTCCGCGGGCCACAGTCAACGCCTGATCCACCAGCTCGCTGACGCCCTCGCCCTTGGCCGCCGTGATGGGGATCACGGGGATCCCCAGCGCCTGGCTCATTTTCCGCACGTCGATGGAGCCGCCGTTGGCCCGGACCTCGTCCATCATGTTCAGGGCCAGCACCATGGGCACCCGCAGCTCTAAAAGCTGAAGGGTCAGATACAGGTTCCGCTCGATGTTGGTGGCGTCCACGATATTGATGATGCCGTCAGGCTTCTGATTGATGATGAAGTCCCGAGAAACGATCTCCTCCTGGGTATAGGGCCGCAGGGAATAGATACCCGGCAGGTCCACAACGGAACAGCCCTTTTCATCCCGGATCTCGCCCATTTTCTGATCTACGGTAACGCCGGGGAAGTTGCCCACGTGCTGATTGGAGCCGGTGAGGGCGTTGAACAGCGTGGTCTTGCCGCAGTTCTGATTGCCTACCAACGCAAAAACCATCACGCGTCCTCCTTCACTTCAATTTTTTCGGCTTCTTCCACCCGGAGGGTCAGTTCGTAGCCCCGGACGCGGATCTCGATGGGGTCTCCCATGGGGGCGATCTTCTGTAAGGTGACCCGTGTGCGGGGAATCAGTCCCATATCCAGCAGGCGGCAGCGCAGAGGGCCGTCTCCGCCCACAGAGGTAATGGTGCCGGAGGCACCGATCTTTAATTGATCCAATGTCATTTCGGTTTCGCTCCTGTCCGATCAATTTGCCATTCTGATGGTATCATTCTCCATAAGTGCTGTCAATGTGAAGTATCATAAAAAATAGCCGATTTCCCATGAAAAAATGAGAACCGTGCCTGTATTGGCCTTCAAACAAACTTCCCTTGACAATTCTGGCGGATACATTTAATATAGTAAGCGTTTAGATTTACCCCAACAGACAGGGAAAAACGCCTGTTTTTCCGTGCGGTAGGGCAAATTGCCTGCCATTCGCCCCAAAACCGGGAACGGATACGGCAAATTTGGAAGCCGGACCCTGTTGCCGGCAAATGCATCCAATCAAACGACCAGAGAATGAGAAAGGAGCCGCCGACCTATGGAGATTATTACCAGCAGACAGAATCCGCTGTGCACCCATCTCCGGAAGCTGGCGGCCTCTGCGTCCTACCGCCGCCAGCGGGGAGAATTCCTCTGCGACAGTCCCAAGCTGTTGAAGGAAGCGCTGCTGTGGGGGGCGGAGGTCCGCACCGTTGTGGCTACGGCGGGAGTGGAGGTGCCGGAGCTGCCCTTGGGCGTGCGGCAGGTGGAGGTCCCGGCGGAGGTGATGAAGTCCCTCTCGCCGATGGAGACCCCTCAGGGGACGCTGTTTACCTGCGCCATTCACACGGAGCCGCTGCCGGAAATGCTGGCGGGCCGCCGCTATGTGGTGTTGGACACCTTGCAGGACCCCGGCAACGTGGGTACCATCCTCCGCACGGCGGACGCCTTCCATGCCGATGGAATGTTTCTGGTGAACGGCTGCGCGGATCTCTATAACCCCAAGACCCTCCGGGCTACCATGGGAGCGGTGTTCCGCTGCCCGGTGTGGACGGTGGGGGCGGAGGAACTGTCCGCTCTGCTGAAAAAGAGCGGCATTCCTCTTTACGGCGCGGCGCTGCGGGAGGATACTCTGGACGCCCGTGCGGTGGATTACAACCGCTGCGCCATTGCCATCGGCAGCGAGGGCCGGGGGCTGACGGAGGGCGTGTTGGCCCTCTGTGACCGGACGATCAAAATTCCCATGAGCGAGCACTGCGAATCGTTGAACGCGGCGGCGGCAGCCACGGTCCTGCTGTGGGAGGCCGCCCGGAATGACTGAGCGGGGAGGACGGGGGATATGCTGAAATATTGGGTATGGCTGTCGGAACTGAAGGGCCTGCGAAATCAGACCAAGCTGGCGCTGCTGCGCCGTTTCGGCGATCCGGAGAGCATTTTCTACGCCGATCCTGATGAACTGATGCTGACGGAGGGGGCTGACCCCGGTCAGCTGAAGCTGCTGGAAAACCATGATCTCGCCCCGGCGGACAAAATTCTTGCCGACTGTCAGCGGCTGGATATTCAGCTTCTGACCTTTTCCGACGCCGCCTATCCCGGACGGCTGAAAAACATCTACGATCCACCGGCTTTGCTCTATTACAAAGGTAAGCTGCCGCTGCTGGACGATCTGCTCAGCGTAGCGGTGGTGGGCACCCGCGACTGTACGCCCTACGGCGTTGCCTGTGCGGAAAAGCTTGGCTTTGGCCTGGCCTCCGGCGGAGCCGTGGTGGTGAGCGGTCTGGCAAAGGGCATCGACGCCGCAGCCACACGGGGCGCTCTCAGGGCCGGCGGCGTGACCATAGGCGTGGCGGGCAACGGCTTGGACGTCCATTATCCCTATGAAAGTCGGTATCTCTATGAAGATGTAGCGGCATCAGGCGTTCTGTTTTCGGAATACCCACCGGGGACGGAGCCGGCGCCGGGGCATTTCCCGGTGCGAAACCGTATTCTTTCCGGTCTGTCCTTAGCGGCTCTGGTGGTGGAAGCGCCGGAACGGAGCGGCGCGCTCATCACCGCTATGACGGCCTTGGAGCAGGGCCGGGATGTATTTGCGGTCCCCGGTCCTATCGACGCGCCTACCAGCGTGGGCTGCAACCGTCTGATCCGGGACGGTGCGGGGCTGGTGACGGATGCGTCCGACATTTTGCGGGAATACGAGGGCCGCTTTGCCTTAGATTTAAAAGAGGCGCGGGAGGAGCCGGAGACTCTGGGCTATCAGGCCCGGACGGTGCCGGAGCCGAAGCCTGTGGCCCCTGCCCTCAGCCTGTCCCACGGCGATGTGGAGCTGACGGATGACCAGATCGCCATTTTAAAAGCGCTTTCCGATACGGAGCCCATGCAGGTGGATGACCTCACCGAGCTGGTGGACATCCCCACCCGTCGGGTGCTTTCTGCCCTGACGGTCCTTGAGATCGACCAATATGTGGTCCAGCACGCGGGCAAGCACTATACCCGCGCCGTGACCCTTACAGAATAAACGCGCTCCCGAGCACGATCAGAATATGAAAACGCGGCTTTTGAACAAAGCCGCCGGAGGTAACTATGGCAAAACAGAGCTTGGTCATCGTGGAGTCTCCTGCGAAGGCCAAAACCATTGGAAAATATCTGGGCAAGGACTATGAGGTAAAGGCCTGCATGGGCCATCTCCGGGACTTGCAGAAAAGCAAACTCAGCGTGGATGTAGACAATGACTTCGAGCCGGTCTACAAGCCCATCAAGGGGAAGGAAGCCATCATTTCCGACCTGAAAAAATCCGCCAAGGCGGCGGATACCGTGTACCTCGCAACCGACCCGGACCGCGAGGGCGAGGCTATCAGCTGGCACCTGAAAAGCCTGCTGGATCTGCCGGACAAGAAAACAAAGCGGGTCACCTTCAATGAGATCACGAAGAACGTGGTCCGCCAGAGCATCGAAAATCCCCGGGACATCGACCAGAATCTGGTGGATGCCCAGCAGGCCCGACGTATTCTGGACCGGCTGGTGGGCTATCAGCTCAGTCCCCTGCTGTGGAAGAAGATCAAGCGGGGCCTGTCCGCAGGACGGGTCCAGTCTGTTGCCACCCGAATGGTGGATGACCGGGAGCGGGAGATCGAGAATTTCAAGCCGGAGGAATACTGGACGCTGGACGCCAACCTCACCGGCAATGACGTGAAAAAGCTGCCCTTCTCCGCCCGCTATCACGGGAAGAACGGCAAGAAGGCAGAGCTGAAATCCGCCGCCGAGGTGGAAGCCGTGGTGGAGGAGACGAAGAACGCCGCCTTTACCGTCAAGTCCGTAAAACGGACGGATAAGAACCGTTCTCCCTCTCCCCCTTTTACCACCTCCACCATGCAGCAGGAGGCCAGCCGCAAGCTGTCCATGACCCCCCGCCGCACCATGGCCATTGCCCAGCAGCTTTACGAGGGCGTGGATATTGAGGGCGAGGGCACCGTGGGTCTGATCACCTATATGCGTACCGACTCCCTCCGCATCAGCGAGGAGGCCATTGCCGCCGCTAAGGAATTTATCGTGGGCCGCTACGGTCAGCAGTACTATCCCGCCAAGGGAGCCAATCACTATAAGGCCAAGGCCAGCGCTCAGGACGCCCACGAGGCCATCCGACCCAGCAATGTGAACTGGACGCCGGAGATGCTGAAAAAGGACCTCACCGGCGAGCAGTATCGTCTGTACCGTCTGGTGTGGAGCCGCTTTGTGGCCTGCCAGATGGCCAATGCCGTGTATGACAGCGTCTCCGTGGAGATCGACGCCGCGGGACACAGCTTCCGTACCAGCTCCTCCAGTCTGAAATTCTCCGGCTACACTGCCGTGTACGAGGAGGGCAAGGACGATGACAAGGAGGAAAAGGAACCCACCCTGCCGCCGCTGACGGAAGGGGAGACGCTGGACCTCAAGAGCTTTGGCCGGGACCAGCACTTCACCCAGCCTCCGGCCCACTATACCGACGCCACGCTGATCCGGGCCATGGAGGAGCAGGGCATCGGCCGTCCCTCTACCTATGCCCCCACGGTGTCCACCATTTTGGATCGTGAATATGTGGTGAAGGAGGGCAAGTACCTCCACATCACCAATCTGGGCCGGGTCGTCACGCAGCTGATGGAGGAACGCTTCAGCGACATCGCCGACCTGAAATTCACCGCCAACATGGAGAAAAAGCTGGACGATGTGGAAGAGGGCACGGTGAACTGGAAGTCCGTGCTCCGGGATTTCTACGGCGATTTTGAGGAAAACCTCAAAAAGGCGGAGAAGGATCTGGAGGGCGTCTATATCAAGGTGCCTGACGAGGTCTCCGAGGAACTCTGCCCCGTCTGTGGGCGGAATCTGGTGGTGAAATCCGGCCGGTTCGGGCGGTTTTTGGCCTGCCCCGGCTTCCCGGAGTGCAATTTCACCATGCCTCTGGTGGTGGAGATGCCGGGCCGCTGCCCCAAGTGCGGCGGGCGGCTGTTCAAGCGCACCGGCACCAGCCGGAAGTCCGGCAAGCAGTACACCTACTATTGCTGTGAGCACACCAACAACCGGGTAGCCGGCGGCGCGACCTGCGATTTCATGACGTGGGACGTGCCGGTGAAGGACGACTGCCCCGTCTGCGGCAAGACCATGTTCAAGCGGGCAGGCAAGGGCTACAAGCGGCCCTACTGCATCAATCCGGAGTGCGCCAACTACCTGCCGGAGGACAAGCGGGGCTATCCCAAGAAGCAGGTGGAGGCATCCGCCAACGCGGAGGAGGCCCCCGGCGAGAGCGACGCACCTGCTGAGGAAAAGCCCGCCAAGAAGACCGCTGCCAAAAAGCCCGCAACCAAGACCGCCGCAAAGAAAACCACCGTGAAAAAGACCGCAAAAAAGGCGGAGGACGGCGACGCGGAAAAGAAACCCGCCGCTAAAAAGGCTGCGGTAAAGAAAGCAGTGGCCAAGACCACGACGAAAAAAACTACTACTAAAAAGACAACGAAAAAGGCCGAAACAACGAAGGAATGACCCCGTTCCGGCCCGGAGATAAAGGATTTTGAGCATGAACGTAACAGTCATCGGCGCGGGCCTTGCCGGCAGCGAATGCGCCTGGCAGCTGGCCCAGCGGGGAATTCAGGTAGAGCTTCACGAGATGAAACCGGAGAAAATGACCCCCGCCCACACAACGGAATACTTTGCGGAACTGTGCTGCTCCAACTCCCTCCGGGGCGCGGGTCTGGAAAACGCCGTGGGCCTTTTAAAGGAGGAACTGCGGCGGCTGGACAGCCTGATCCTGCAATGCGCCGATGCCACCCGGGTGGAGGCCGGCGGCGCACTGGCAGTGGACCGCCACGGCTTTGCCAGGCTGGTGACGGAGAAGGTCCGCAGCCATCCCAACATCACCGTGATCCCCGGCGAGGTGACGGAGATCCCGGAGGGGGAGGTCATTATCGCCTCCGGCCCCCTGACCTCCGACGCCCTGGCGGAAAAGCTGCAGGCCCTGCTGGGAGAGCACAGCGACCTCCACTTCTTTGATGCGGCGGCGCCGCTGGTGTCTGCTGAGAGCGTGGATATGGAACACGCCTGGATGGGCTCCCGGTATGATAAGGGCACAGATGATTATGTAAACTGCCCCATGAACCAGGAGGAGTACGACGCCTTCTGGAAGGAATTGACCACCGCCCAGGAGGCGGAGGTCCACGGCTTTGAGGACAGTCAGGTGTTCGAGGGATGTATGCCGGTGGAGGTCATGGCCCGCCGGGGCCATGACACCCTGCTGTACGGCCCCCTGAAGTCCCGGGGACTGGACGATCCCCGGACAGGCCGGTGGCCCTACGCCGTGGTGCAGCTTCGTCGGGACAACGCCGACGGCACCGTTTACAATCTGGTGGGCTTCCAGACCCATCTGAAATTCCCGGAGCAGCGGCGGGTGTTTTCTATGATCCCCGCCCTGCGGAACGCTGAATTCCTGCGGTACGGCGTCATGCACCGGAATACATTCCTGGATTCTCCCCGGCTGCTGGACCGGTATTACCGGCTGAAAAAGGAACCACGCATCGCCTTTGCCGGGCAGATGACCGGCGTGGAGGGATATGTGGAGTCTGCCGCCAGCGGCTTTCTGGTGGGCATTGAAACGGCCCGCCGCCTGAAGGGACAGCCCCCTGTGGACTTCCCCCGGGAGATGGCAGTGGGCGCCCTGGCGCTGTATATTTCCAACGAATCCGTCACCCAGTTCCAGCCCATGAACATCAACTTCGGCATCATCCCGCCTCTTGACCACTTTGTCAAGGGCAAGAGAAATAAAAACGCCGAGATCTCCCAGCGGGCGCTTGCCATTCTGGAGGAGAAAAAAGCAGATATTTTAGCCTGACCATCCGCAACACAGAAGAGTAAACCCGCCGACCGGGAAACCGGACGGCGGCCGTCCCCCTGAAAGGAGAAACCTGCCAATGAAGATCATTTTGGACGCTATGGGCGGCGATAACGCCCCTCAGGCGGTGGTACAGGGCGCTTTGGAGGCCCATGCCCAGTGCGGCGCGGACATCGTGCTGGTGGGCCGTGAGGAGGACATCCGGGCCTGCCTGACCGGCCCCCTGCCGGAAGGCGTGGAGATCGTGAACGCTACGGAAGTGGTGGAAATGTGCGATGATCCCGCCACTGCCTTCAAGCGCAAAAAGGATTCCTCCCTGACCGTGGGCCTGACCATGCTGAAAAACGGGGAGGGAGACGCCTTCGTCTCCGCCGGCTCCACCGGCGCGCTGCTGGCGGGGGCTACCCTGCTGGTGAAGCGGATCCGGGGGGTTCGCCGGGCGGCCATGGGGCCTGTGCTCCCCACCGCTACGGGCCGCGCCCTGCTCTGCGACTGCGGCGCCAACGCCGACTGTACGCCGGAATATCTGCTGCAATTTGCGTATCTGGGTAATTTTTACGCCCAGCGGCTCATGGGGGTGGAGAAGCCCCGGGTGGGCCTGCTGAACATCGGTGCCGAGCCGTCCAAGGGCGATACCCTCCGCCATGAGACCTACGCCCTGTTGGAGGAGGCAGGCCGGGAGGGCCGGCTGAACTTCATCGGCAACATCGAGGCCAACACCGCCCTGCTGGGCGGGGCGGACGTCATCGTGGCGGACGGCTATTCCGGCAATATCCTGCTGAAAACCGTGGAGGGTGCCGCCAAGCTGCTGCTGGGCGAGATGAAGAAGGCGTTTCTGTCCAGCACGAAGAGCAAGCTGGGCGCCCTGCTGGTCAAGGACAGCTTGGGCGACGTGAAAAAGCTGCTGGACCCCAGCGAGGTAGGCGGAACGCCCTTCCTTGGCATCAGCAAGCCTGTGCTGAAGGCCCACGGCTCCTCTGATGCCCGGGCCATCCGCAACGCCGTGTTCCGGGCGGTGGAATACGCCCAGAGCGGGATCATCGCGGACGTGGAGGCCCACATCGACGTGATGAAGGTGGAAAAGAACGGATAAAAGAGGGTTGCCCTCTTGACAGGGCTATGGGATTGCCGTATGATTGCTTCATGCTAAAAAGCAAATGAATTTTGAAATGTTTCATAGGAGTGAATTTAGTATGTCAGTTGATGAAATCTTTCAGACCATGCGGGATCTGGTGTCCGAGCAGTTTGCAATGGAGCCTGCGGAGGTGACCATGGATACTTCCTTCGAGGAGGATCTGGGCGCTGATTCCGTGGACCTGGTGGAGCTGGTCATGGCCATGGAAGAGGAATTTGATATGGGTGAGGCCAACGAGGACGAGCTGGCCGGACTCAAGACCGTGGGCGACGCGGTGAATTTTGTCGCTTCCAAGCTGAAGTAAAAAAGAGTGGCCCCGCCATGCGCGGGGCTTCCTTATGAGGTGAACAGGGATGCAGGAACTGGAGAAAAAATTAAATTATACCTTCCGGAACCAAGAACTGCTGCGGGAGGCGCTGAATCACAGCTCCTACGCGAATGAGCATCGCTCCCAGGGGCTTGGCAGCAACGAACGGCTGGAGTTTTTGGGCGACAGCGTGCTGGGCTTTGTGACGGCGGAGTATCTCTTCGCCCGGCACCCGGACCTGCCGGAGGGGGATCTGACCCGGATCCGGGCAGCGCTGGTGTGCGAGCAGAGCCTTCACGAGGTGGCCCAGAAGCTGAATTTGGGCAGCTATCTGAAGCTGGGCAAGGGCGAGGAGGCCGGCGGCGGCCGCCATCGGGCCTCCATTCTGGCGGATGCAACCGAGGCTGTGTTCGCCGCCGTGTATCTGGACGGCGGCATTACCGCCGCGTCGGAGCTGATCCACCGCGTTCTGCTGGACGTGGAGAGGGAAGAGGTGGTGGAGGAGCGCCGCCGGGACTACAAGACCCTGCTCCAGGAGCACATCCAGCGGAAGGCCGGTCAGGAGCTGACCTACTGCATGGTGCGGGAGGAAGGCCCCGACCACGCCAAGACCTTCGTTACCGAGGTGCGGCTCAACGGCGCTGCCATCGGCGAGGGCAGCGGCCACAGCAAGAAGGAATCGGAGCAGATGGCCGCCAAATCCGCCCTGGAAAAGCTGGACAATCAATAAGTGTAACGAAAACCACTACCCGGAGCAGATCGCTCCGGGTAGTGGTTTTTTGTATGGAACTTTCGTCAGGACAGCGGCCCGCTGCCCAATACCGTTCCCACCAGCGCCATTTGCTTTTCAGTGGGCGCGGCTCCGTCATACCAGGGGTCAAACCGGATCTCCACGAAGCGGTCGGCGTAGCAGAGCAGGAAATTCCCGATGGGCGTGTTGTCCTCCCGGATGAACCGGTAAGCGTCCAAAGCGCCCCAGGGGGCGGCGTCCACCGGCGTCCAGCTTTGGGAAACCGCGAATTTGAACCTACCGGGGATATTGTAAACCGTGTCCGTGAAGAAGGACTGCTTCACCGGCTCGTAAAGGCAGTTCAGCTTTACCTCATAGATCTCATAGAGCAATTCCGGGCCGTCCTGCTCGGAGATGCTGAACACGAAGGGCACTTTCTGCTTGTAAGTATATTCCGTCAGCAGGGGCGAACCTTGAATCTCCCGGTAACAGGAATAGTCCTTGTAGACTGTTTCTCCGACCAGGTCCTCCACCGTCAGGGGCAGGGGATCGTGATAGACGGTGTAGGTGTGCTCCGTGTCACCGGCGGGATAAGCGGGAGAAGTGCGGGTCTCCGCGTTGATATGGCCCTGGAGCGAGGGGGCCTTGGCAATGCGAAAGCCCGTCCAGACAAGACCGCCCATAAGGACAAGGGAGCCGATCACGGCGATCAGGATGTTAAACCCCATATTCGCTTCGGCGGAGAAGCCTTTTTTCTTCATAAGCTGACGGCTGCCGTTGACGATCAGCGTCAGCAGCAGAGCGTAAGCAAGACCTGCCGCGAGGGTGATCAGGATGGCCGGGTTGTGGGAAGGACTCAGCAGCGGGAGCGACAGAGCAAGGGTGACCGTAACAAGGAACCCCAAAATTTGCAAGATCTGCCACCATTTGCGGGTCCGGGGCGAGAGCAGGACGCCCTCTTCCTCGGCGGCGGTCCGGGCTTTTCGGCACCAGCGGTAGTAGCCGATCAGCTCCACGACGGCCTTGATGCCCAGCATCAGCCAGATGAGAACGGCCAACAGGGCGAAGCCCTGCGTCAAAAAATCCCGGATGGTGTAGGCGGAGCGGAATTGCAGCCAGAGCTGAAGCAGGGAACAGATCAGCAGGCACCAGTTGGCCCGGGCAGAGCCCTTCTTCATGGCGGCGCGGACATTTTCCACCTGCACCACAGGGTCCGTCTCAATAGGGATGGCATCCGGCGCGGGATTGCGGAAGATCTGCATCTGATAGCGGTTGGTCACCAGCTCCCAGCCGGTGGCTTTGCACAGCTCCCAGAACTCCCGCTGCTCCGCCGGCGGCTCCGGGTCAAACTGACTGGCCTTGGAAAAGTACACCACGGCGTAGCGCAGCTCTGTCGGTTTGCACCGCCGGTAGGTCCAGAACACGGACCCGGCCTTTTCCAGCTGCCAGCCCTGACGGGCCATGTCCTCCAGATGGCGGACGATCCCGGCGTGGTCATAGTAGGAATAGAGATTGATCTCCCATTTTTTCTGTCTGTTAAAGAGCTTCATGATTCGATCTCTCCTCTCCGGCCCATGTAGCTGCGGTAATCCTCCGATAGAACTTGCAGCCGCTGGTATTCCTCAGCCAAGGCCTGTTCCCCGGCGGGGGTGATGAGATAGCTCCGCCTGCGGCCTTCGGTTTTCGTCTCCATGATCCAGCCGGCGGCCTGAAAGCTGTCCAGCAGGTTGTAGAGGGTGCCGGGGCCTACCGTCACCCGGCCTTGGGTGAGATTGGAGATGCGGGCCATCACGTCGGTGCCGCAGCATTCCTCCCGGAGGGTCAGCAGCACATAGAACATCTGCTCCGTCAGTGTTTGAAATTTCTCCCGGGCCACAGTCCCGCCTCCTCACTATCGATATTCGATATTTCTGTTTACAGCATACTATCGAATATCGATAATGTCAAGAGGAAATAAATCTTACTCTTGTCGGTGCATGATGAGTTTTCGGCAACGGTAGGGAAGGGTGTGCGCGGGAAACCCAAGAGGGGTGTCCTGCGCCATTGAAATCTATATTTTCAGAACTTTATAGAAGTTCTGAAAATGGGTGCGTGGCAAAAGAACTTTTGACACGCAAAACCGGACTGCAAAAAGCAGCCCGGTTTGTAAAACAGAAAGGGAAGCGCCTCAGCGGACACCCGCCAGCTTACCCTCCAGCCAGCGGTCGATGTCATCGTAGACCTGCTCCCGGCAATCTTCCTTCAAGACCTCGTGGCGCAGCTCCGGGTAGAGCTTCACCGTCACGTCCCGCATCCCGGCCTTTTGGAACGCGGCGGCGGCCCGTTCCACGCCCTTGGAGCAGTCACCCACCATATCCATGGCCCCGGAGATGAAGAGGATGGGGGTATGGTGGTTCATTTTGCGGATGTTGTCCGCCTTGCAGACAAAGCGAATACCGGAGAGCATCTCCCGGAACAGCCCCGCCGAGGCGTTGCCCTGACACAGCGGGTCCTTCAGGTAAGCGTCCACGTTGTCCGGGTTCAGGGACAGCCAATCCATGCTTGTGCGGTTGGGGGCGAAGCGGCGGTTGTAAATGCCGAAGGAGGCTTTTGTGGCCACGGCGCTGGGCCTGGACTCGCCGTTTCGCAGACATTCGGCGTTGATGACGGCCAGACTGGCCGCCGTGGATGCGGCGCTCATGTAGCCGGTGCCCATGATAATAGCGCCGTCCACCGTGCCGGGATAGCGGATGAGATAAGTCCGGGTCAGGAAGGAGCCCATAGAGTGCCCCAGCAGGAAATAGGGCAGGTTGGGGAATTGCCGGTGGGTCAGCTTCCGGAGCTGCTCCATGTCCTCCACCACCCAGTTCCAGCTGCCCTTGGGGCCGAAGTACAGCCGGGGAGCGCCGTCAGAGACCGACAGGCCGTGGCCCAAATGGTCGTTGCCCACCACGGCAAAGCCACGCTCTGTCAGATACCCGGCGAAGTCCTCGTACCGCAGCACGTATTCCGAAACGCCGTGGGCGATTTGCAGGACGGCCCGGGGCGCGCCCTCCGGCAGCCACTCCACGGCGTGAATGGCGGTTTTGCCGTCGGCGGACGGAAAGGTAAATTCACGTTTCACCATGGAAATTTCCTCCTGTGTATGGTAAAATCCTGTTAAACCATAGTGTACCACGCTTTTTTAAAAATTACCAGAGGAGGAAATTCCCGATGGAAACTTATATCGCGGCGCTGGACCAGGGCACCACCACCTCCCGGGCCATTCTGTTCAACAGCCGGGGAGAGATCGTATCAAAGGCCCAATATCCCTTCCGGCAGATCTTCCCTCAGCCGGGATGGGTGGAGCACGATCCCATGGAGATCTGGGCTACTACGGTCCGGGCGCTGTCTGAGGCTGTGGACGCCGCCCATATCGACCCCAAGGCCATTGCCGGCGTCGGTATTACCAACCAGCGGGAGACGGCGATCCTGTGGGACCGCCGGACAGGACAGCCGGTGTACAATGCCATTGTGTGGCAGTGCCGCCGTACGGCGGAGATCTGCGACCGGCTGAAGGCCGACGGCCTTGGAGAAACGGTGACGGAAAAGACTGGCCTGCTGATCGACGCCTATTTTTCCGGTACGAAGCTGAAGTGGATCATGGATCACGTTCCCGGCGTCCGCCAGCGGGCGGAGCGAGGAGAACTGTGCGCCGGGACGGTGGACAGCTGGCTTATCTGGAACCTGACCGGCGGGAAGGCCCATGTGACGGACTATTCCAACGCCAGCCGTACCATGCTGTTCAATATCTATACCCTGCAATGGGACCCGGCGCTCTGTGCCGCGCTGGACATCCCCATGGACCTGTTGCCGGAGCCGAAGTCCAACAGCGAGGTCTACGGCCATCTGGCTTCCGGCTTGCCGGGATTGGAGGATCTGGCGGGCATCCCGGTTTGCGGCAGCGCGGGCGATCAGCAGTCCGCCCTGTTCGGACAGGCCTGCTTTACTCCCGGTCAGGCGAAGAACACCTACGGGACCGGCTGCTTTACCCTGATGAACGTGGGCGATACGCCGGTGCGGTCCCGCAGCGGCCTTGTGACCAGCGTGGGCTGGCAGGTGGCGGGGAAAACCGTCTACGCCTTGGAGGGCAGCGTGTTCAACGCAGGCAGCACCATCCAGTGGCTCCGGGACGAGCTGGGGCTGATCCAGAGCGCCCCGGAGTGTGATCGGCTGGCGGAGAGCGTGCCGGACAGCGGCGGCGTTGTGGTGGTGCCTGCCTTTACCGGTCTGGGCGCGCCCTATTGGGATATGTACGCCCGGGGCACCATCGTAGGCCTGACACGGGGCAGCACCAAGGCCCATATCGCCCGGGCAGTGCTGGAGTGCATCGCCTATCAGACCGCCGATCTGGTGCGGGTGATGAATGCCGATGCCCCCTGTCCCTTGACGGAACTGCGGGTGGACGGCGGCGCGTCCGTCAGCGATATTCTCATGCAGATCCAAGCGGATCTGCTGCGGCTGCCGGTGGACCGGCCCACTCAGGTGGAGACCACCGCCTTCGGCGCGGCGGCGTTGGCGGGATTGGCCGTTGGCGTGTGGAACGGCTTTGACGAGTTGGCAGCTCTGCGCCGCAGCCAGTGCGTGTTCCGTCCCCAGCGGGAAGAGGAAGCGTGTCTGGCGGATCTGGCCCGCTGGCATCGGGCGGTGGAGCGCTCCCGGAGTTGGATTGAAAACAATGTGTGAACGCTGTTGCGTTTTTGAAAAAAGGGAAGTATACTAAGGCCATGAATCATTCGGCTGGATAGACCGGCCGTGAAAGGAGCGTTTACGATGGCGTTTTTTGAGGAATTGGGCCGTAAGGCGAAGGATGTGGCCGCTGTGGCGGTTGACAAGGCCAAGGACGTGGCGGCTGTCGCTGCGGATAAGGCCCGGGAGACCACGGAAAAGACCAAGATCTCCGTGGCCATCGCCGGTGAGCAGCGGGAGATCGAGAAGAACTGCCGCCTGATCGGTGAGTGGTTCATCAACGAGTATGAGGGAGAACTGCCCGAGGGCGTTCAGGAACTGGCGGATGCCGTTGCCGCTTCCAAGGCCCGCATCGCGGAGCTGGAGGAGCAGAAGAACGCCATCAAGGTGGAGCACAGTGAAGTATCTGCGGCGGAGCCGGGCATGAAGATTTGCCCGGTGTGCGGTGCGGAGTCTGACAGCAAGTTCTGTCCCAAGTGCGGTGCTCCCATGGATTAACGCATATACAGAAAACCAAGGCCGTCCTATGGGCGGCCTTGGTTTTTGCACGGAATCGAGGAATAGCCTAAAGTGCTGAAGCACTATCCAACGTATTCCGCGTGGAAAAGACAAACACGGCAGGAATGTCCCCCCACTAAGGCTTTGTGGAAAAAATGAGCCGCATAAGCGGTAAAATCACGGAAAAGCCGGTTAAAATCCGTCAAAAATTGAACAGAAGGCCGCTTCCTTATCAAGAAAAAATGTGTTACTATTTAAACCATAAAAATGTGGACTGCCGGGCAACGCCGGTTTCCCACTAAGGAGGAATCCAAATGCTTTCCAACAACATCGATCGGACGCCGGAGGGAGTCCTGACCTTCGCCGGATATGACGTGACCAAACTGGCCAAGGAGTATGGCACCCCCCTCTACCTGATGGACGAGGCGCGCATCCGGGCCAACTGCCGGATGTATCTGCAGGCGTTCCGTGACCATTTCGGCCCCGGCTCTCTGCCACTGTACGCCAGCAAGGCGGCGTCCTTCAAGCAGATGTACCGCATCATGGCGGAGGAAGGCATGGGCGTGGACGTGGTATCCTCCGGGGAACTGTACACCGCTCTCAGCGCCGGCTTCCCGGCGGAGCGGATCTACTTCCACGGCAACTGCAAGACCGATGCGGATCTTGCCTATGGCGTCAGTCAGGGCATCGGCTTTTTTGTGGCGGACAACCGGGAGGAGCTTTTAGCGCTGGAAAAGACGGCGGCAGAGGCCAATGTCACCCAGAAGATCCTTCTGCGGGTAACGCCGGGCATTGACCCCCACACCTACGAGGCCGTCAGCACCGGAAAGGTGGACTCCAAATTCGGTGCGGCGGTGGAGACCGGACAGGCCATGGAACTGGTGAAGCTGGCTCTGACGCTGCCCCATCTGGACCTCCGGGGCCTGCACTGCCATGTAGGCTCGCAGGTGTTCGGAGAGGATGTGTACCAGCGGACGCTGGATATCATGGTACCCTTCCTGGCATCCATCCGGGAGGAGACCGGCGTGACGCTTTCAGATCTGAACCTTGGCGGCGGCTACGGCGTCCGCTATACCGATGAGGACGAGGCCATCAACATTCCCGCCCGTCTGGCGGAGTTGGCGGCCTATCTGAAGGAGGAAACGGAACGGTTGGGCCTGCCCATGCCCCGGTTCCTGATGGAACCGGGCCGCAGCATTGTGGCGGATGTGGGGATGACGCTGTACACCGTTGGCTCTGTGAAGCGCATTCCCGGCTATAAGCAGTACGCGGCGGTGGACGGCGGCATGACGGACAACCCCCGCTACGCGCTCTACCAGTCTCGCTACACCGTCTATCACGCCCATAAGTCCGGTTCGATGGAGCGGTTCGATGTGGTGGGCCGCTGCTGCGAGAGCGGGGATATCATCCAGCCCGGCGTGGAGCTGCCGGGAGACACCTGCCGGGGGGACATTCTGGCGGTGTGCACCACCGGTGCTTACAACTACTCCATGGCCTCCAACTATAACCGTCTGCCCCGCCCTGCCGTGGTGATGCTGACCCCGGACCGTATTTACGAGGCGGTCCGCCGGGAGACCTTCGCGGACCTCACGGGACTGGACCTGTAAGCAGGTTTGTTGACAGGCCGGACGGTGACCCGTATAATTGGGCTGTAAGGCTGGCAATCGGAAATCAGAAGAGAGTCGAGACTGCCGATAAAGTGGTAAATTCTCCGCGACGGTAAGGTAGGGCAGCCGTTAGCGGCTGTGCCGCTTTACGGATGCCGCATACCCCTTGCGGGTAAAGGGTGTGCGCGGGAAACCCAAGAAGGGGAAGCAGGCGAAGCGCCGCCAGCGGCGGATGAAGCGAGCCTGTTTCGAGGATGGCACCCGGTTTTCGGGGGCATAGCACACGGAAACCGGCTGGGCCGACGGTGTATTCCTGCTCCACGCGGGGAGAAAAGACTTTTTCGACACGCAGAGAGAGTCCTTACGGACTCTCTGTTTTTGCAAATCAGGAGGAACTGTATGAAATTCCGTCGCTTTTCTGCATTTTTTCTGGCGCTGCTGTTGGCAGCGCTGTGCACGTTCCCGGCCGGTGCTGTGACCGATGACTGCACTCAGGAGACAAACGTCACGACCATTCTGTTCACCCACGATCTCCACTCCCATTTCCTCCCTCAGCCCACGGCGGAGGGTGGGGAGAGCGGCGGCTACGCCCGGCTGAAAACCGTCATCGACGAGAAACGGGCGATGAACCCGGCCGCTCTGCTGGTGGATGGCGGCGATTTCTCCATCGGCTCCCTGATCCAGACTCTCTATACCACGCAGGCGGCGGAGCTGCGAACCATGGGGGCCATGGGCTATGACGCCGTGACCATCGGCAACCATGAGTTTGACCACAAGGGCATCGGCTTCGGGGAAATGCTGAATTCCGCCAAGACGGCCCAACAGGCGGCGGTGGAACTGCTGCTGGTTGACGCGCAGCCGCTCGAGACTCCGGACGCTTACAGGGAGCGGTTTGGCCCTGTTACCCCTGTACTGCCGGCATTGGTAGAGGCCAATTATGCCCCCGCCGATGACAATCCGGACCGGGACTTTATCCGGTCAGCTATGGAGAACTACGGCGTGACGGACTGTATGACGCTGGAACGGGGCGGCGTGACCTACGGCCTGTTCGGCTTGATGGGAGTGGACTCTGACGAGTGCGCTCCCACCTCCGGCTTCACCCGGACGGACGCCGCCAAAGCGGCCAAGCGCTGTGTGGAGACCCTAAAGGGGGAGGGGGCAGAGATCATCGTCTGTCTGTCCCACAGCGGCACCGGGGACTCGCTGGCGTCCCCCGAGGATGAGGAGCTGGCCAAGGCGGTGGACGGCATCGACGTGATCGTCTCCGGACATACCCACTCCACACTGGCAGAGCCGCTGGTGGTGAACGATACCTATATCGTCTCCAGCGGCCCCTACTGTCAGAATCTGGGCAGCCTGACCTTCTCGTGGGACGATGGCGGAGAAAAGCGGCTGCTGGATTACCGCCTGATCCCCATTGACGAGACGGTGGCGGAGGACCCGGAGATCGCCGGGCTCGTGGAGCAATGGAAGGACATGGTGGGGGAGACGTATCTGGCCCGGTACGGCCTGACCTATGACGAGGTGCTGACTCGTTCAGACTACGATCTGAACACACCAGCGTCCGCCGTGCAGGAGAACAACGGCCTTGGCACATTGGTGTCCGACGCCTTTTTGTGGGCGGATCGTACCTTGAACGCCGCTTATGCCGACAGCCCCCATACGGTCTCGGTGACGGCCGACGGCGTTCTCCGGGCCAACCTGCCCGCAGGAGATCTGACAGCTGCGATGGCCTTTGATGTGCTGTCTATGGGCGTGGGGGAGGATGGCACCTCCGGCTTTCCGCTGGTGGCGGTGTACCTCACCGGCAAGGAACTGAAGGCTGCCATGGAGGTGGACGCCTCCGTGACGCCCATCATGCCTGCGGCCCAGCTCTATATGTCCGGGGCCAAGTACGCCTTCAACACCAAGCGGATGTTCTTCAACCGGGTCTACGATGCGGCGCTGACGGACGTGACCTTCGATGAAAGCGGCACGGAAAATGCCTATGAGATCGACGATAACGCCCTCTACCGGGTGGTGACGGGGATGTACTCCGCCCAAATGCTGGGCACGGTGAAAAGCAAATCCATGGGGCTGCTGTCCCTGGAGCCGAAGCAGGCCGACGGCACACCGGTGACAGATTTTGCCGACTGTATTCTCTACGATGCAAATGGTAATGAATTGAAGGAATGGTACGCGCTGGCGGCATATCTGGAGCAGTTCGGGGAGGATGGCCTCCCTGACCGCTACGCAGACCCCGCCAACGGCTGCAAGCAGGTGTCCGACAGCTTCGCACCGGGACAGCTTTTGGCCGGTTGGAACGGGATCACGTGGGTGGTGTTGGGGATCGTACTGCTGATTTTGGCCTTGATCCTCCTGTTGATTCGCTCCCTGCGCCGCCGATCCGGCGGAAAAAGCCAACCCCGGTGAACTGATGGAGCATTGAACGAAACCATCCCCGGAATACATGGTACTCCGGGGATGCGTGACTGTCGATAAAGTGGTAAATTCTCCGCGACGGTAAGGTAGGGCAGCCGTTAGCGGCTCCGCCGCTTTACGGATGCTGCATACCCCTTGCGGGTGAAAGGTGTGCGCGGGACTGCGCCCGCAGGCGTGTTTCGGAGCGCAACCGCCGCAAGGCGGCTCTTAGCGCGGAGATAACCCAAGAAGGGGAAACGGGCGAAGCGCCGCCAGTGGCGGATGAAGCGAGCCTGTTTCGAGGAAGGCTCCCGTTTTTCGGGCGTCTTGCGCCCGGAAAACGATTAGGCTGGCAACGTATTTCTTTGTCATTGAAATCCTAAGTTTTCAGAACTTTTATAAAGTTCTGAAAACTTGCTCAGCGGGGCGAAAAGACTTTTTCGGCACGATGAAACCCCCGCCCAATTTTGGGCGGGGGTTTGTTTATCCGATTTTGGAAACAGGGGGCGCAAAGCTATTTTCGTTTTCCTTGGCTAAGTAACTGATGATGTCCCGCCGGGTGACGATGCCGATGAAATTATCCAGATCGTCGATGACGGGAATGAAGTTCTGATTCATGGCGCTTTCCAGCAGCGCGTCCATGGTCACGGTGATGCGGACCGCCGGGTATTTGCTGCCGATGATGTCCCGGACCCGCAGCTCCTCCGCCTTTTTCATGGAGGGATCGTCGGTGTCCAACAACCGCCAGAGGAAATCCCCTTCGCTGACAGTGCCCACATACCGGCCGTCCCGGGTGATGACGGGGATGGCAGTATAGCCCCGGTTACGCATCTTTTCAAGACCCTGGCGGAAGGTAAAGTCATCGTACAGATAGGCGATCCGGCTTTTGGGAAGCAGAAAATAGGCAATGTTCACGCTGAGTGCTCCTTTCCATTTACGAACGCCGACAGCGGCGGAACCGTTCCTTTTCTCTATATACAGTATACAGGAACCCATTGTCGATTTCTTGAACAATGTATGAAATTTAAAAAAATAGTCCTTTTCTTTTCGGCAAGGACCTGCTATGATAAAAAATAGTGATAAATGCAACAAGGAGGCGCTGCGATGCTGACAGCCCAGGAATTGAAAACCAGTCCGCTGTTCCATGACATCAGCTATGAGGAATATCGCCGGATGCTGACCTGCTTTCAGGCGGCCCAGCGGTCTTATGTGCCGGAGGAACAGGTCTATGATTTTACATCCTCCCGGACGGACGCAGTAGGCATTGTGGAGCGGGGGCAGGTGTCCCTGATCCGGATCGACGAGGCGGGCGTGGCGACGGTGCTGGAGGACATGGGACCCGGCGGCGTGTTTGGCCGCCATCTGGCCTTTGCGGGCTTTGCGGCGGACAGTCTGGAGGTGGTGGCCCGCACCGCCTGCGACATTCTGTTCATCGACAATTCCTGCATATTCAAACGCTGCGAGAATGCCTGCACCCACCACAGCACGTTGGTCTACAATATGATGAACCTGCTCAGCAATAAGACCCGTTCCCTCAGCGAGCGGGTGGACGTCCTGTCCCGGCGGTCCATTCGGGAAAAGCTGCTGTGCTATTTCCGCCAGCAGACGGAGAAGAGCGGGGAGGATGTGTTCACGCTGCCCTTCTCCCTGAGTGTTCTGGCGGACTACATCGCCACGGACCGCAGCGCCATGATGCGGGAGCTGCGGCATTTGAAGGAGCAGGGGATCGTCTGCACCGACGGGCGGCAGATCCGCCTCTTGGGGGAGCGGCCGACGGCTTGAATATGTGACGCGGGGCAATCCTAAAATGAATACCCGGTCTTACTTCGCGTCCTATCGACTTCAAAAAATTCTTCTCAAACGGGCGGGACTGTGGTATCATACAGGCAGAGATATGAAAGGGCGGGTGGCGTTATGCGCAAAGTGCGATGCTATGAGTGCGGTAAGACCTACGATTATGATACCGATGATTTCTGTCCGAAGTGCGGCGCGTTCAACCAGCCGCCCAAGTCCACCACCATCGACGCCAACGGCGCGGTGATCCGGGTGGACGGGATCAATGAGCGGGGCCATGCCGGGTCCTTCGTCCATGAGGAGCTGCATGAGGAGAACCGGGAACGCAAGCGCATGGGCCTTTCCAAGGGCACCCGCCGGACGGCGGCTGCGGCGCCACAGCCGTCTGTGCAGAGAACCGCATCCCGGCAGAGCGGAAGACAAAGCGGGAAAGCGCAGCCTGCGGTGGGCAAGCTGATCTTCTGGATTTTTGCGGCCATCATCGGGCTGAATATCCTCAGTTCTTTAGTCGGACTTTTGCTGATGTGGTGACGGGTTTCCACCCATTTGGGTGAGAAATGCCGGAGAACCGGAATTGGAAGGGGGCGTGTCCCTGTGAACGTGATTTTGATAATGAGTGCCTTTTGGGTCATATACGGAATCGCCGGTATATTGGGTTTTCAGGTCATCCGAAGTGAATACAGAGGGCATGACTGGACGAAAACCTATGTTCGTTTGCTGGGCGCATCGTGGCTGATGCTGGGTGTCCCGTGGCTGTTGTTCGATCGGATAGCGGTGCATACGGCTGCGAATATCGGGACAGGTTTGCTCTGTATCATTTTGCTTGCGCTGGCCATGCCATCCATTGTGTTTACGTTTTTTATCGACAAAAAATACAGAAATATCCTGAAAAACGAGTAAAAAGACACCGCCTCATGTTTCATGAGGTGGTGTTTCTTTGACCTTGCACGAAACCGGAACAAACTGACCTTGAGTGAGCAAGGCTGTCCTTTTTTGTCTGCGTTCCATGATTTTGACAGCGGTATTTTTCCGCCCCGTGCGCAAACTATCCCTGAATACGGAAAGAAAGAGCGATGGGGATGCAAAAGCTGCTGTCAATTTTTGTTTATCTGATTTTGCTGATATTTTTGGAGTCGGCGGCGGAGGTGACGGGGGTACCGGCCTCGGCCCCGGCGGAACTGCCAGAGGAGCCGAGCTATGTAGCTCTCACCTTTGATGACGGTCCCCGGCGGGGCACCACCGCCCGGCTGCTGGACGGCCTCCGGGAGCGGGGGGCCAGCGCTACCTTCTTCTTAGTGGGGGAGCGGCTGGCGGGGAACGAGGATCTGGTGCTGCGGATGCAGGCAGAAGGGCATCAGGTGGGGACCCATACGTGGAGCCATATCCGCCTGGACGGTACGGCCCCAGCGGCGCAGCTCCGGGACATTCAGGCGGCGCAAAACGCAGTCTGCAAACTCTTGGACACGGATAGCTGCTGGCTGCGGCCGCCTTACGGCCTCATTGATCCGGCGGTCCGCGGCGGCGTTACGGTGCCTATGGTCCACTGGAGCGTGGACCCTCGGGACTGGGAAAGCCGGGATACGGCGATGGTGGTCCGCTCTGTTTTAAAGGACGTACAGCCGGGAGACATCATTCTGCTGCACGACATCTACCCCTCCTCCGTGGAGGCGGCGCTTCAGATCGTGGACGCGCTGGAGGCGGAGGGGTATTGGTTTGTTACAGTGGAAGAGCTTCTGGAGCTGAACGGCATCCAGCCCAAAGCGGGGGCTATGTACCGGTCCGGGCGGGTGTAGCTCAGTACTGCCGCACCACGGCTACCACTTTGCCCAGGATCTGAGCGTAGGTGCCGTCGATAGGCTCGTAATCGTCATTTTCCGGCAATAGCCAGATGTGGCCGTTTTTCCGGGAAAACCGCTTAACGGTGGCCTCGTCATCGATCATGGCCACCACGATCTCCCCCTGATTGCAGGTCTGCTGCTGCCGCACCACCACCAGATCACCGGGGAGAATTCCTGCATTCAGCATGGATTCACCCCGGACCCGCAGGGCGAAGTGAACGTCCCCGGGATGCCCGGTGTGGAAGGTGAGGTAGTCCTCGATGCACTCCTGAGCCAGAATGGGACTGCCGGCTGCCACATTGCCCACGATGGGCACCCGGTCCGCCGGTTCCTCCGGCTCCGGGACGGACGGCGCGGCGGGATGGGTCAGGGTGATGGCCCGTCCTTTTCCGGCGCCGATCTCAATGACACCGGCATCCGCCAGCTTTTTCAGATGGAAGTGGACGGTGGAGGGGGACCGCAGGCCAACGGCCTCGCCAATCTCCCGGACAGACGGGGGATACCCCTGCGTCTGGATGCAGGCGGCAATGTAATCATAGATCCTCTGCTGCATGGCAGAAAGCATGAAATGACCTCCATTCTATTGGCAGCTTCCGGCAGCTGCGCCGGAGCAATGTATTTTACAGTCAGTATACCATAGTTTTTCTCAAAATGCAAACATTTGTTCTATGGATAACGAGAGACTTTGACAGATATTTTTTGTAAAATGGACTTGAAATAGGGACAAAGCTATGGTATTATAAACTTCTGTAAGATGATTTTCTGCGCCTGTGCGCGAATGAATGTTCGGAGGTTGTCCACTATGAAGACCGTTGTTACTATTTTGCAGCTGCTTTGCGGCCTTGCTATCATCCTGATCGTGCTGTTCCAGTCCGGCAAGAGCCAGGGCCTGTCCGGTGCCATCGGCGGCGTGGCTGATTCTTTCCTGGCCAAGAACAAGGCCAAGACCATCGACGCTAAACTGGCTCGCGCTACCAAGTGGTTTGGTGCTGTGTTCCTGGTGCTGACCTTGATCCTGCTGATCCTGAACTAAAAACGGAAACGAAAGAGACGCCTGCGGGCGTCTCTTTTTTGCGTGTTCGGCTGTGGGGGGCGGGGAAGTTCAGCAGGTGATACGGGTGCCGGTTTTACCGTCGATGCCGTCCCGGGCCTTTTCCAACAGGGTAATGAGGGCGGTGCGGCCGGGCTTGGATTCCGCAAATTTGACGGCGGCTTCCACCTTTGGAAGCATGGAGCCGGGAGCGAACTGCCCCTCGCCTATATAAGTGCGGGCTTCCTCCGGTGTCAGGGCATCCAGCCATTTCTGGTTCGGCTTGTTGAAGTTCACCGCCACCTTTTCCACGGCGGTAAGGATGATGAGCATATCGGCATCCAGATGCTCCGCCAGCAGCTCCGAGGCGAGATCCTTGTCAATGACTGCGGCGGCGCCCTTGAGATGATGATGGTCCGTGGCGATGACGGGAATCCCACCGCCGCCGCAGGCGATGACCACGTTATCTGCCTCCGCCAGCGCCCGGATGGTGGTCAGCTCCACCACGGCCATAGGCTTGGGGGAGGCCACCACCTGCCGCCAGCCCCGGCCCGCGTCCTCCGCAATGTGCCAGCCCTTTTCGCGGGCCATTTTCTCGGCTTCTTCTTTGGACATAAAGGCGCCGATGGGCTTGGTGGGGTGTTGAAAGGCGGGATCGTTTCCATCCACGACCACCTGCGTCAGCACCGTGGCGACGCCCTGCTGAAGACCCCGATTCAAAAGCTCCTCCTTCAGGGCGTTTTGCAGATCGTAGCCGATATAGCCCTGACTCATGGCCACGCACATGGACAGGGGCATCACATCGGCGGACGGCTCCTGCCTGCAGTAGGCGGCGAAGGCATTCTGGATCATGCCCACCTGGGGGCCGTTGCCGTGGGCCACCGCTACCGTGTGCCCGGCTTCTACCAGATCCGCAATGGCCTTGGAGGTCTCCTTTACCGCCAGCATCTGTTCCGGCAGATTTTTGCCCAGCGCGTTGCCGCCCAGGGCGATGACGATTCGTTTACCCATACTGTTGCTCCTCATTTTTAACAAAATCTGACAATAGACGATCATAGCGGGGATACTGATGCAATCAGTATCCCCGCTATTGTCGTTTTTATGAGGGTTCAACAGGAAATATAAGACTTAGAACCGCTTGCGGCTGTCATTGGCACCATCCAACGCCCGCAGACAGGAGACAGGGTCCTTTACCTGACTCATGAGGATCATGGCGGCGATGATATAGGGCTTGAAGCTGGCCTCCTTGTACAGGGGTACCAGATACCGGTCGAACACGGAGGCGTCCACCTCGCCCTCCTTGCAGGAGGCACCGGTGATATCGGCGGGCAGGCAGTGGAGATACAGGGCCTTGCCGTCCTTGGTGCGCTTCATCATTTCCTCAGAGCAGGTCCAGTTCTTGAATTGGGCATTCTGGGCCAGCAGCTTCTGCTCCAGTGCGTCGATGCCCGCCTGATCGCCGGCGGCGTACAGCTTGGTGCGCTGTTCCATAGCGGCGAAGGGCGCCCAGCTCTTGGGATAGACGATATCCGCGCCGTCGAAGGCCTCCTCCATGGTGGCAACCTTCTTGTAGCTGCCGCCGGTGGCAGCGGCATTCTTCTTGGCAATCTCCTCTACCTCAGGCATGACGTCATAGCCCTCGGGGTGAGCCAGCACTACGTCCATACCGAAGCGGGTCATCAGGCCGATGACGCCCTGAGGCACGGACAGGGGCTTGCCGTAGGAGGGAGAATAGGCCCAGGTCATAGCGATCTTCTTGCCCTTCAGATTCTCCACGCCGCCGAACTGGTGGATCATGTGGAGCATATCCGCCATGCACTGGGTTGGGTGGTCCACATCGCACTGGAGGTTTACCAGCGTGGGCCGCTGCTCCAGAATGCCGTCCCGGTAGCCTTCATCCAGGGCATCCATAAAGGTTTTCTGATATTTGTGACCCTCACCGATAAACATATCATCCCGGATGCCGATGACGTCCGCCATGAAGGACACCATGTTGGCGGTTTCCCGAACGGTCTCGCCGTGGGCGATCTGAGACTTCTTTTCGTCCAGATCCTGAACCTCCAGACCCAGCAGATTACAGGCGGAGGCAAAGGAGAAGCGGGTGCGGGTGGAGTTGTCCCGGAAGATGGAGATACCCAGACCGGAATCAAAGATCCGGGTGGACTGATTCCGTTCCCGGAGATCCCGCAGCGCATCGGCTACGGTGAAGATAGCCTCCAATTCCTCATCAGTCTTGTCCCAAGTCCAATAAAAGTCGGACTTATACATATTGTTGATGTGCAAACGCTCTAAACGGCGGGCCAATTCGATCGTTTTAGACATAATTCCATCTCCTATTCATGAACATATTTACTGGATGTCATTGTCGGTCAGGGACTGACGGAATTCCGTGGCGTCCTCGGTTTTTTCCTCCGTTTTGTACAGGCCGGGCACGGCGGCGTACAGGGCGGCGCAGGTCACCAGATCCTGCTTCCAGGTGATCTCGTTGGGCGCATGAGCCTGCGATTCCGCGCCGGGGCCGAAGCCCACGCAGGGAATCCCGTACCGGCCCTGAATGGACACGCAGTTGGTTGAGAAGGTCCACTTGTCGATGAGGGGGCGGTTCCGCAGGTGCATGGCGTCATACTTGGGGTCGGCGTCAGCGTGGCCGATGCGCGCCTCGCCCCAGAGGGCCTTGTGGGCGTCGGCCAGAGCCTGCACGTGAGCGGCGCTCTCCTTGTTGATCCAGGTGGGGAAGAAGCACTCGGTCTCGTAGACCTCGCCGGTCCAGGAGGGCCGGTCATACATGTACATACTGACCTTTACATCATCCTTATACTTCTGGACAGCGGGCAGAGCCTCGATCTCCTTCAGGCAGGAATCCCAGGTTTCGCCGGCGGTCATGCGGCGATCCACGGAAATGGCGCAGCTATCCGCCACAGCGCAGCGGGAGGGAGAGGTATAGAAGATCTGGGATACGGTGCAGGTGCCACGGCCCAGGAACTGAGCGTCCTCGGCGTGCTCCGGGTTGAATTCCGGATTCAGCATTTTCACGAGCCCCTTGATCTCATTGGAGGGGCCGTCGCCGTTTTCGTTGAGAGCGCGGATGTTCTGGAGGATATCGGCCATTTTGTAGATGGCGTTGTCTCCCCGCTCCGGAGCGGAGCCGTGGCAGGAGATGCCCTTTACATCCACGCGGATCTCCATGCGGCCCCGGTGACCCCGGTAGATGCCGCCGTCGGTAGGCTCAGTGGAGATAACGAACTCGATCTTGCTCCGGGCGTCCTCGGGACCGTTGAAGACCTTGTTGACGATGTACTGCCAGCACATACCGTCGCAGTCCTCCTCCTGCACGGAGCCGACCACCATAATCTTATAGCCTTCAGGGATCAGCCCCAGATCCTTCATGATCTTGGCGCCGTAAACGGCGGAGGCCATGCCGCCCTCCTGATCGGAGCCGCCCCGGCCGTAGATCACATCGTCTGTTTCATAGCCCTCGTAGGGGTCGGCCTCCCAGTTGGAGAGGTTGCCGATGCCTACCGTGTCGATGTGGGAGTCGATGGCGATGATCTTCTCGCCGTTACCCATCCAGCCGATGACGTTGCCGAGACCGTCGACTTCCACCTTGTCATAGCCCAGATGCTCCATCTCAGCCTTGATGCAGTGGGCCACCTCCCGCTCCTCGCAGCTTTCGCTGGGGTGGGAGATCATCTCCCGCAGGAAGCGGGTCATGTCCGCCTGATAATTTTGGGCCGCAGCCTTGATCGCTTCAAAATCCATATCATTACCCTCCATGATCCGGTTTTATAAAGTGCGTATGCAGGGGGTGCTTTCACTCTTATCATAGCACGATTCCCAATGGTGTCAAACAAAATTTGCGTCTGGCGATTTCCGCAAAAAGCGCAGGATCACACCCGTGAAAAACCGAGAAAAATCTGTCTGCGAGGGAAGAAAAAAGAGAGACTGCTGCCAGGGTATAGCAGCTCGGTCAGGCACAGCCTGCCGCACATTCGGAGGCCATAAAATACTGTCAGCTGTGTGGCCATCCCGGCATGGTCAGCGTCCTGCGGCAAATCACTGGCAATCGGGCAGGCTTGAAGCTCAGTGCCGGGAATTCCACCAGCTTGTGTACGCCGCCGCGTAGTTGGTCTTAAACCCCAACACGCCGCGTGTAACCATTTTTTCCCACCAATCGGGATAATCTCCCAGATTCGAGAACACATGGATCCCATGCTCTCCCAGCCAGCGAACATCCTCACAGGTAAACGCATCCGCATTGAGCCCCACTTCAAACAGGTCCATGTTCGGGATCATCCGCTTGGCTTCCTCCGTTAAGCGGCGCATATTAGCCCCCATCCGCAAACCGGTTGGCTTTCCGTTTTTGCGAACCGCCGCCTGCATTTCTTCCACGTAGACCGGATCTCCGGAAAAGAGGATGTAGCTGCCGGTATTGGGAGATCGACTGAGCAATTCCAGTATCGGTCCAGCAAGGCCGGGGGCTTTGACTTCGACTTCGACCGTGATGCTTCTGCTCTGAGCGGCCAGCCATGCGTCAAAATCGGAAAAGCGCATCAGATGAGCCATGCGCCCATCCTCCGCAAGGGCCGTTTCGTAATCCCGCCCCTCAACCTGACCCATGACAAGCTTTGGCAGCGTTGCCAGCAATTGGATCTCGGAATGCTCCGGCGGCACTTCGCTCAGCAGGTGATTTGCGTAAGGCAATTCGATTTTCTGGATCTCATCCCAGGTCAGATCCCTGATCCGGCGATTTGACCCGCCGCTTGGATGGCCGAGCGTCATCCGGGTGAAATTGCTGTCGTGGGCAATGACGATCTCGCCGTCTCTGGTCATTTGGACATCAATTTCGATCCCCTCGTATCCGCCGTCCACAGCTCCCTGGAAAGCGCCCAGCGTGTTTTCAGGCGCAGCCTGGACTAAGCCGCGATGAGCGAACCGCTGCGGCCCGGTATATGCGTTTACATTTTTCATGGCCTTGTACTCCTCGTGTTTTTTGGGGGTGTTATAACCGGGATCATGCCGCGGAAGAAAGCGAGGGTGCAGAATACGCGCGGATATCCCGATAAAAGTGAGCATTGCGCGCTTCAATCCGGCAATTTCTTCACCGGAAGGGTAGGGGATACCCAATTATAGGGCAGATCTCAGAGAGGCGCAATGTAAAATTTCGATCGGGTCATTTGTTTGCCCCGCGATCATCTTACTTCTGCATCGATAAAAATACATGCAACAAAACGGAAAGCGTTTGCGTAATAGTTTGCGTTTGCTTTACGTCTGCTTAACTATGCAAGGTGCATAAAATGAATGCACTTGTTCTATTGTAATATGCCAAATATATATTAAATTCTTGACTTTTTCTTATGAAAAATATATCATAAAAGCCAAGAGGAGTGAAAACGTTTGCGAGAGCAAACCGCACCTCCACGCAAGAGGAAAGAGAGGGATCCTGTCCACGATGAAACCATTAGATCAGTCTTATTCGAAATCCAGGCGTTTCGAGAATCAGGTCAAGGCAGTCGTAACCAACCCCTATAACGTGATCGTGCTGGTTGCCATTGTTTTGCTGACTTATTTGATCGTTCTTCCCCTGGTAGACATGCTCTCCACCACGTTCCAGCTCGCGCAGCGGGACCTGAGAGCCACCGGCGGCACCATGGCCGACGTAGGCAAATTTACCCTGTACTATTGGCAGCGGCTGCTGGCCAGTGACCTTTCCTGGAATCTGCTGTTCAAGCCCCTGCTGAACTCCCTGACCATCGGTGTCGGCGTTTCCGTGTGCGCCATCGCCCTTGGCTCCATACTGGCCTGGCTGATGGTCCGCAGCGACCTTCCCTTCAAGCCCTTCTTCTCCTTGGCGGTGATCATCCCCTATATGATCCCCTCCTGGGTCAAGTCTCAGGCATGGCTGAGTATGTTCAAGACCCCCCGCGTCGGCGGCGCTCCCGGCTTTGTCGCGGCCCTCATGATGAATGCGGGCATATCCACGGATCGGATCGAAGCCACTCTGTCTCCCATCGCTTACGGACGTCTGGCGATCATCATTGTGCTGACGCTCCACTATTACGCATATACATATCTGCTGGTGTCCGCGGCACTGAACTCCATCAACTCCGAGCTGGAGGAGATGGGCGAGATCCAGGGAGCCAGCAAGCCCCTGATCCTGCGGAAGATCACCCTGCCTCTGGTGCTGCCCGCGATGCTTTCCGCCGTGATCCTGACCTTCTCCAAGGCCATCGGCACCTTCGGCACCATCAACTATCTGGGCTCTCCCGTCAGCTTCCGGACGCTGTCCAGCGAGCTGTATTCCAACAGTAAGTCCCAGAACACGCAGACGGCCTTCGCCATGGCCATCCTGATGATCTGCATCGCTTCTCTGTCTGTGTTCATCAACCAGCGGCTCATCGGCGCCCGCAAGTCCTACGCCACCATCGGCGGCAAGGGCGGACGGTCTACCCCCATCGGTCTGGGCGGCTGGAAGCCCATTGTGACCATCATCCTGTTCATCTTCTTCATCGTCGGCATCATCATGCCGGTGATCATCCTGATCCTGGAGAGCTGCATGCTGAAGGAGGGCACCTATTCTCTGTCCAACTTCACGCTGTACTACTGGATCGGCGAGGGTGATCCCAACATCATGGAGGGCGTCTCCGGCATCTTCAAGAATGAAACCTTTATGATGTCTCTGGTGAACTCCCTGAAGCTGACCCTTGTCAACGGCGTGTTCGGCACCATCTTCGGTCAGATGCTCGGTTACATCTGCGCCAAGGGCCGCGGCAAGCTCCACGGCAAGCTGGTGGAGCAGCTGGTGTTTATCCCCTACCTGATCCCCTCCGTGGCGTTCGGCGGCATTTACCTGTCCATGTTCTCCAAGCCTCAGACGCTCTTCGGCGTAACGCTCATTCCGGCCCTGTACGGCACCTTCGCCCTGCTGACGCTGACCTCCGTGGTCAAGCATCTGCCCTTTGCCTCCCGCGCCGGTACCTCCAACATGCTGCAGATCAGCGGCGAGCTGGAGGAGGCCGCCACCATCGAGGGCGCAGGCTTCTTCAAGCGTTTTGTCAAGATCGTGTTCCCCCTGTCCAAGGGCGGCTTTATTTCCGGCTTCATGCTGATCTTCGTTTCCATTATGAAGGAATTGGATCTGATCATCCTGATCATGACGCCCAAGACCTCCACGCTGCCGTATCTGGCGTTCCAGTACCAGAACCAGAACTGCCCGCAGGCTTCTAACTGCGTGGCCATCGTGATGTTCTCCATCGTGTTCCTGGTATACGCACTGGCAAATATCTTCGGAGACGCAGACCTGGCCAAGAGCATGGCCGGCTGAGATGAGATGAAAAAGAGGAGACGAGACCATGAGTAAAATTGAACTGACTCATATCGATAAATATTACGGCAAAAACCACGTTCTGAAGGATCTGAACCTCACCATCGAGGACGGCGACTTCATGACCCTGCTGGGGCCCTCCGGCTGCGGCAAGACCACCACCCTCCGCGTGGTCTCCGGCCTGGAAAAGCCCCAGAACGGCATCATCCTGATGGACGGCAAGGAGATCGTCAACGCGGCGGAGGCTTCTTTCGCCCCGCCCAGCAAGCGCAACCTGAATCTGGTGTTCCAGTCCTACGCGCTGTGGCCCCACATGACCGTGTTCGACAACGTGGCCTTCGGCCTGCGTATCCGCAAGGAAAACAGCGAGACCATCGCCAAAAAGGTCGCCAGCGCTCTGGACCGTATGCAGATCGGTGAATTCGCCAAGCGCTATCCCACCGAGCTGTCCGGCGGCCAGCAGCAGCGTGTGGCCATCGCCCGCGCCATCGTTTCCGAGCCCAGACTGCTTCTGCTGGACGAACCCTTGTCCAATCTGGACGCCAAGCTCCGCGTGGATATGCGCGCCGAGCTGAAGCGGCTCCATCACGAGACCGGCACCACCATCATCTACGTCACCCACGATCAGGTGGAGGCGCTGACCATGTCCACCCGCATCGCCCTGTACCGCAAGGGCGAGCTGGTGCAGGTCGCACCGCCTCTGGAGCTGTATGACAACCCTGTGAACCTCTACACGGCCGACTTCATCGGCAACCCCAGCATCAACTTCGTCAAGGGCACCGCTCAGGTGGAGGCCGGCGGTATGCGGGTCGATAGTCCTCTCGGTCAGATGGGCTTCGAGCGGGGCGATATGACCGAGGCCGCGCCCCAGTCCGGCAGCGTCGATGTGACCATCGGCGTCCGGCCCGAGCAGCTGTCCATCAGCCGTCAGGCGGATGACGCGCATTGGGTGGAAGGCCACGTTTACTCCGGCATGCCCGCCGGTTCCGAAACGCTGGTCAGCGTCCGGGTGGGCGACACCATGCTGACGGTCAAGGAGCTTGGCTCCACCCACTACGCCAGCGACGAGCCGGTGTATCTGGGCTTCAATCCCAAGAAGGTCAACGTTTTCGAGACCAAGAGCGAGAATCTGATCAAATACTGCGTGTAAATTTGTACCACTGCGGCAGAGTCCGCGAAAATAAAAATCTGATTTGGAGGAAAAGAACATGTTGAAGCGCAAAAAGCTCCTGGCGGCACTGTTGGCTGGCACGATGATGCTGAGCCTGGTCGGCTGCGGAAAGAAAGCCGACACGTCCGGCGACACCACCGACACCACCGACCCCGGCACTCCCCCTGCGGAAACCCAGCTGACCCCCTGGGAAGAAGCTTCTCAGATCTACAACACCGAGGAAACCGATGAGGAGCTGTATCAGAAGGCCCTTGATGAGGGCGGCACCGTGACCCTGTACTCCATCTCCTCCAGATGCACCAAGGTGGAGGCCGCTTTCGAGGAAAAGTATCCCGGCATTGACTGCGTTCCCTTCGACATCTCCACCAACGAGCTGCTGGAGAAGGTCACCCGTGAGTACGATGCCGGCCAGCATGTAGCCGACGTTGTCCACATCAAGGACCAGGACGGCTCCATGTGGAACATGTATGTGGCCAACAAGACGTTCTACAACTATCAGCCTGCTGACATCTTCGCCCACATCGACCCCAGCTACACTGCGACCGCCACGCCCCTGTACATTGAGCTGACCCAGCTGTTCTACAACACGGAGGCTTATCCCGACGGTTCTCCCATCACCAACATCTGGCAGCTGACCGAGCCCCAGTGGAAGGGCAAGATCATGATGCAGAATCCTCTGGATAACCTGTCCTGGGGCTCCTGGATCACCGGCTTCTGCGTAGGCGAGGAGCCGAACCGTCTGGCCGAGGCTTATAAGGCCCTGTACGGCGAAGAGCTGAAGCTGTCCGACGGCTGCGAGAACGCCGGTTATGAGTTCCTGAAGCGTCTGCACGCCAACGAACCGATCTTCACCGCCTCCTCCGACGCGATCGCCGAGGCTGTCGGTACCCCCGGCCAGAAGGATCCCCCCGTTGGCTTCTGCGCTTCCTCCAAGCTCCGCAAGGCCGCCGATAACGGCTGGGTCTTCGCTCCCGTGAATCTGGAGCCTGACACCGGTATCCCCGCTGTCAACACCCTGTACGTTGTGGAAGGCTGCGAGCATCCTGCCGCCGCCAAGCTGCTGATCCGCTTCATGATGGGCGGCATCGACGGTGACACCTCTGGTTACAAGCCCTTCAACACTCTGGGCGGCTGGCCTGTCCGCGATGACATCGAACCCGCCGAGGGCTCCACTCCCTTCTCCGAGATCAACGTTGCTCCCTTTGACGCCAACGAGATCTTTGTGAATTACAACACCGTCCGCGATTTCTGGCAGATGTTGGGCTGATCGGTCTTTCCATCCGCTGACTGTATGTAAGCAAGAGCGGCGGACGATCGTCCGCCGCTCTCTTCGTCCCAAAAGCTTTTTGGGATGAAGAGAGCGCAGGCTCTCCGCTTCATTTTCAAAACTGCGAGGTATCTATGAGCTTCTTTATCGACAAGCATGGCCGCAGAAAAAGCCCCATTGCGCTGGCGGCGTGCGGTGCGGCCCTGTTGAATCTGGCCGTTTACTTCTGTACAGCCGCGCTTCTGGCGGGACCGCTGTACCGGACCGTCTCTTTCGGCGGCGAAACGGTCACCTCCATGCTCCACACCATCATCATCACGGTCATCAGCACGCTGCTCTGCTGCCTGTTGTTCCTGTTGAAGGACAAGCGGGTGGCGCCCTACGGCTTTGCTGGGCTGGCTGTGATCCTGCTGATGTTCTGCGCGGCGGCGTGGATGCTGCCGCAGGAGACGAGAGGCTCTATGCTGCGCCTGTTTCTGACGGTCGGCCTGCCGCCGGTGCTGCTTGGCAACGCCGTCAGCTGGCCCATCTACCGAAGGCTGCGGAAGGCGCATCCCGAGTATTTCGTCAGAAAGACCATCTCGGAGGAGCTGAAAGAGGCGGTGGAACAGGAGCAGAAAAAGAAGCCCGCTGCAAAGCCGGTATCCGATCCGGTCCAGACGCCGGAGCCGGATATCTCTCCCACAGAGGCCCTGTTTGGCCCGGAAAGCTCCGGAACGGCTCCCGGTGCGTTCCATAACGCCCAGGATGAGGCCATGCTGTTTTACGAAGACGATGACGATGAATCATAATAATGACCGGTAAGGAGGACCCACCAATGCTGAATACCGTTTTATTCGATATGGGCGGCACATTAGAGGACATCTGGAACACTCAGGAGACTCAGGCGAAAGCCATGGATGCGCTGCAGAAAACCCTGCGGGCGCACGGCCTGGAGCCGGGATGCAGCCCGGAGGAGTTTGACCGCCGGGTCATGGCTGGCCTGAAAGAATACAAGCGCTGGAGCGAGGGCCTGGAATTGGAGAAGAAGCCGGAGGAGATCTGGCCGGATTACTATCTGAAAGAATTTGGTTTCGATCGGGAAAAGCTGATCCCCATTACGGAGAAGCTGGCCAATCTCTGGGAGGTGACCTATTACCACCGGGAGCTGCGGGGCGACGTTCTGGAAACGCTGGAAGCGCTGAAGGCCCGCGGCTACCATATCGGCATCATTTCCAACAACGCCTCCCTTTACAACGTGTTCAACATGCTGGAGGAGTACGGCATCCGGGGCTGCATGGAGGATGTGACGGTTTCCAGCGTGACCGGCTATCGCAAGCCCCATCCGGAGATCTTCCGCATTTCTCTGCGGCAGATGCAGACCACTGCCGAAAACTGCGTGTATGTGGGCGATACGATCTCCCGTGACATCATCGGCGCCAAGCAGGCGGGCTTCGGCAAAGCCGTTCAGATCGTCTCCGCCCTCTCTGCCCAGAAGGACGCGGCAACGGCGGCGGACGCGGAAAAGCCCGACCTTGTGATCCAGAATCTTCTGGACATGATCCCCTGGCTGGATCAGATCAACCCCGATATGCACATTGACGAAGCCCAGCAGTCCTCCGGAATGTTCGTTCCGTTTTTCTGAATGAACGCAGCGTGACGTTAGGGCAAGAGCTATCAGCAGAACAGAGCATCATAGTTGTCCAACGGAGAGAAGCACAGTTGAATACTGAAAAAAGCGGATGCACGTCTCAGGCGTGCATCCGCTTTTGCATAGCAAAATAAGAAATGTGCCATTTCCTCGCCCCTGCGAGGCAACCGGAAATGATGCACGAAAGCTTCATGCACGGGCATTTGTGCATGTTCGTGATGCGCTGCTCATGCATGAAGCTTTATACCGAAAACTACTCGCTGGGCGAGTCGTTCAATAGGAGCTTCTGCCGATGAGGAAAAATAAAACTTTCTCAGTTATGGTAGAAATACGGTCTGGCAAGGCTTCTTTGAACGCAAGCTATAGTATGCTGTTCTCCGTTACGCACAGAGTGAAATGTAATAACGCAGGTGTCTGCCATCTATTGCTATATGGCAGACACCTGCAAAAGTGCCGATTTCAAAAGTCCACGGGTCTTATCAAAGCAATCCCTAAAAATAGGATGATCGGTTTATTGATCCGTGTTTTCCTGAGGCAGGATCAGGTTCAGCAGAACTGCCATAATTGTGGCAATGACCACCGGCGTCTTACCGAAAATAATCGTAATGCTCTCTGGGAACTGGCTCAACGCAGACGAGGATTGAGAGATACCAACGCCCAACGCAGCCGACAGCCCTACAATGGTAGTATTGCGGGGGGAGATGGTTTCGGACGCGATCAGCTTCATGCCGGTCATAGCGATGGTGGAAAATACGGTGATGGTCGCTCCACCCAGCACGCATTGCGGAATCGTCGTTAAAATAGCTGAAAATTTAGGAATCAGACCCGCAAGCAGCAAAAATCCGCCGGCCAAAGCAAAAACCACCCGATTAACGACCTTATTTGTAGTAACAATACCTACATTTTGCGAATAGGTCGCTGTTGGCAGGCTGCCGAAAAATGCCGACAGCACATTGGTCAGGCCATAGGTAACAATACCGCCCTGCAGCTCTTGATCCGTGGGTTCCCGGTTCAACCCTCCCACCGTGGTGGCGGTCAAATCGCCGATCGCCTGGATCGCGTTGATGGCGAACAGCAGTGCAAGCGCGATGCAGGCCGAAAACTCAAACTTGATGCCGAAATGCATGAATTGGGGAAGGGAGAACCACGCCGCGTCTCTCACCTCAGAGAGATCTACCATGCCAAACACAGCGGCGACAATATACCCGGCGATCATGCCCAGCAGAATGGCGGCAAGCTTGCAGATGCCCTTGCCCTTGTTGGACATGACCATCACAACGATCAGAGTGAACGCCGCCACCGCCCAGTTTTGCCATGAGCCGTGAACCAGCGCGGAGGTCAAGCCCTTTCGCAGCACGACTACCTCGTAAGTATTCCCGGCACCGCCAGCCATATAATTGATGGCGGTAGGATAGAGAGAAAGACCGATCGTGAACACCACCGTGCCGGTGATGATGGGTGGGAAAAATCTGCGGATCTTCTTCACAAAAACACCCACAACAGCGGCAACGATACCGCCAACGACCATTGCACCCGCAATGGTGGCAATGTCTCCGCCGCCGCCAACGATGGCCTGCATACTGGGCAAGTAAGCAAAGCTGATGCCGAACATTACAGGAAGTCCGGAACCCAGCTTGCCGCCAATGGGGAATAACTCAATCAGGGTTGTCACTGCGGACATGACCAAGGATACCTGAATGAGCAGAACGCGTTCACTCTGCGGTAATCCAAGCGCGTTGGCAATAATGATCGCCGGGGTAACACAGCCGACGATCATAGCGACTAAGTGTTGCAGTGCCAAGGAGATCGACATTCCAAGGGGCGGAATACCATTGAGCTGAAATAGTGCTTCGCGGCTGTAGTTACATTGTTTCATAAATCGTTTCCCTCGCTATCATCTAACTGGCAACAGAGGCGTATTTATTAAAATTTCCCTCATCAAAGCCTGAATTTTTGACAAAGTATACAAACTATTATAACCGAAAACCGCAGAAAGTCAACAGCTTGTCCTATAAGGCGCTTTGCGTGAACATCTTATAATGCGAGAACGGCAGCCTTGCGCTGAAACTGGCAATTTCCGTTAGTCCGTTTGAGCAATTCGATTCTGGCTTTGAACTTGGGGGTTGTGACTACCTGAGATCCAGAGGATTTGCGATAGATACGCAAGCTGCTCCGGCTGAAAAAGGGCACTGACATGATTTGCATAGAAAAAAGGGGGGAAGAGGGGGGAGAATCCCTACACGATTGACCAATTTTTAAAACTGTACTGATTTGAGCACTATCTGGGCTATGCCCGGATAGTACTCTTTGGTTGCGGGCGATTATTTGAGTATTCCGCGCGAGATTGCGCACCTCAACCGCTCAAATTGAGCATCCATTCCGGCGGGATTGAGCACCCTTGCCGCCGTCGTTGAGCACTGCGGTAAAATGTAGATATGCGTCAGATTTCTGGCGTAAATATCTGCAAGGAGGTCACCTGTATGACCAATTACCGCGAGATCCTCAGGCTCCATAGCCTGGGACTCAACAAGACCGAGATCGCGTCAAGCTGCCGCTGCGCTCGGAACACTGTGGCAGCAACCCTGCAGCGGGCGGCGAACTGCGGCCTGCAATGGCCGCTGCCGGAGGAAATGTCGGATAAGCAGCTCTCAGAGCGGCTGTTTCCACCCAGCACCTCAACGCCTGTCTACAAGATGCCGGACTACGAGTGGGTGCACCGTGAGATGCAGAAGAACGGCGTCACCTTGAGCCTGCTGTGGGTGGAATACTGTGAGCAGTGCCGGGCGGCGGGCGAGATTCCATACCAATCAACCCAGTTCAATAAGTATTACGCGGACTATGTCCACAAAACGAAAGCCACCGTGCACTTTTCGCGCTGTTCCCGGAGTTTGAAGATCTCATCGGCAATCTTATCATAGGCCTCTTTGTTATTGGCTTTTTTGAGAAGCTCTTTCTGAAGCTCCTGCAGTCTTTCGTCAGTGCCATCAGCGGTTTTTTGCTGAGCACTACGGATCACATTTGCAATGTTCTGCTGGAGCTGCGCCTGGTAGGTTGACTTATCGCCAAGGAGCGTGTTAATCGCCTGAACTACCACATTTTCCAATACCGTCTCATTGACGGTTCTGGCGTGGCATTCCTGTCCGGTTGGCTCTAGTCTACTGATGCAGCACCAGACGATGGATTTGCAGCCGCGATTGTTTCAGTGAATTCTGCGGAACATTTCACCGCATTCGCCGCAAATGACAATCTGTGCAAAGCAGTGGTTGCAGCTGTAGGAGCGTTTTTTGCCATTGGCACTGGTTTTGACCACTCGCCTGCGTACCAGTTCTTCCTGCACCCGTAAGAAAATATCCTTCGGAATAATTGCTTCGTGATTGCCTTCCACATAGTATTGCGGAACAATGCCGTTGTTCTTGACTCTGGTTTTATTCAGGAAGTCGGTGGTGTAGGTCTTCTGAAGAAGAGCACCACCGATGTATTTTTCATTTCGAAGAATCTTGTTGATGGTGCTGGTCCACCATTTTGTTTTGCCAGCGCCGGTGAGGATGCCGTCAGCCTCCAGACCTTTTGCAATCCGGTCCATAGAGTAAAGGCATTGTCGTAAAGAAGCTCCTCGGTTACCGCCGCTGTTTTCAGAAGCTGGACGGCACCTTCCGGCCCCCTGAACCCAAACCGGAAACGGATGTTCCGCAATCGGGGAATGGTCCCGGAGTACAGGCAGCGGAAGGCGAATTACCTGATTTGAATAAAATATCCGATTCCGGTAAAAGCAGACAGAGAGCAGATATAGCATACGAAGAACCCTTGACGCAGCCTGAATAGGCTGCGCCTTTTGCATATAAAAGCGGACAAAGGCGAGCGCATCGGTTCAGATGCGCCCGCCTTTTCTGCATTTATTCTTGCTGCTTGGCCCGCTGCTTTGCAACGCTTGCGTGATGCTTTGCTTTGGATGTTTCCCCATGGGGCAGGTCCCACGGGGCCCCTCGATTTCACTCAAATTGCCCGAAATGAATCTGGGCAATTTCAAGGTTTCACTTTGCGAAACGCTTGTACGCCGCATTTGCGGCGGCATGACCATGCCTCAGAACAATCCGGTGATTTTTCCATCCTCGTCCACGTCGATCTTTTCGGCAGCAGGGACCTTGGGGAGGCCCGGCATGGTCATGATGTCACCCGTGAGGGCTACGATGAACCCGGCGCCGGCGCTGACCTTCAGGTTCCGCACGGTGACGGTGAAGCCCTCGGGCGCACCCAGCAGAGTGGGATCGTCGGACAGGGAATACTGGGTCTTTGCCATGCACACCGGCAGATCGCCGAAGCCCAGATCAAAGAGCTGCTGGGCCTGCTTCTGGGCGGTGGGGGTCAGGATGGCCTGCGCGCCGCCGTAGACCCGGTTTACAATGGCGTTGAGCTTATAGGTGAGAGAAGTGTTGTCGGGATAGGCGAAGGTGAACTCCTCCGGGCTCGGCTGCTCCGGGCAGGGCTCTTCGCACAGGCGTACCACCTCGGCAGCCAGAGCCTTGCCGCCCTCGCCGCCCTTGGCCCAGACCTCGGACAGCACAGCGCGGACGCCCAGCTCCCGGCACTTGTCCTCCACCAGCCGCAGCTCGGCTTCCGTGTCGGTGGGGAAGGCGTTGACCGCCACCACGCAGGGCAGGTGGAAGGTGTTGCGGATGGTGTCTACATGATGGAGCAGATTGGGCAGGCCCTTTTCCAGCGCGTCCAGATTCTCGTGGTTCAGCTCGGCCTTGGGCACGCCGCCGTGGCTTTTCAGTGCCCGGACGGTGGCTACCACCACCACGGCACTGGGCCGCAGGCCCGCCAGACGGCACTTGATGTCCAGGAATTTTTCTGCGCCAAGATCTGCGCCGAAGCCAGCCTCGGTCACAGCGTAATCGCCCAGCTTCAGGGCCATGCGGGTGGCGGTGACGGAGTTGCAGCCGTGGGCGATGTTGGCGAAGGGACCGCCGTGGATCAGCGTGGGCGTACCCTCCAGTGTCTGCACCAGATTGGGCTTCAGAGCGTCCTTCAGCAGGGCGGTCATAGCGCCTTCGGCTTTCAGGTCATGGGCGGTGACGGGCTTGCCGTCATAGGTGTAGGCCACGATCATCCGGCCCAGCCGTTCTTTCAGATCGGTGATGCCGCTGGCGAGACACAGCACCGCCATGACCTCGCTGGCCACGGTGATGTCAAAGCCGTCCTCCCGGGGAACGCCCTGCATTTTGCCGCCGATGCCGTCAATGATGTGGCGGAGCTGGCGGTCATTCATATCCACGCAGCGCTTCCAGGTGATCTGCTTTACGTCAATGCCCAGAGCGTTGCCCTGCTGAATGTGGTTATCCAGCATGGCGGCCAGCAGGTTGTTGGCCGCGCCGATGGCGTGGAAATCGCCGGTGAAGTGGAGGTTGATGTCCTCCATGGGGACCACCTGAGCGTAGCCGCCGCCGGCAGCGCCGCCCTTGACGCCGAACACGGGACCGAGAGACGGTTCCCGCAGAGCGGCCACGGCGTTTTTGCCCAGCTTCCGCAGACCGTCGGCCAGACCCACGGAGGTGGTGGTCTTGCCCTCGCCTGCCGGGGTAGGGTTGATGGCGGTCACCAGGATCAGCTTGCCGTCAGGCCGGTCGGCCCGGTCCATCAGCAGACGGTGATCGATCTTGGCCTTGTAGCGGCCATACTGCTCCAGATATTCCTCGTCGATCCCCGCGGTGGCGGCGATCTCCGTGATGGGGCGCATCCGGCACTGCTGGGCGATCTCAATATCAGTCAACATGATCCGTGTCCTCCTATTCTCAAATGTCAAAATACTTCTTTGCAGACTGGAACAGCTTCATATCATAGCAGCCGTCTACATTTTTGTAAAGACCGTCGGCCACACGCTCGGAGTGGCCCATCTTGCCCAGCACCCGGCCATCGGGAGACATGATGCCCTCCACAGCCCAGATGGAACCGTTGGGGTTTACGTCCACGTCCATGCCGGGGACACCGTGCTCGTCCACATACTGAGTGACGATCTGGCCGTTGTCAGCCAGCTTCCGAACCAGCTCCTCACTGCACAGGAACCGGCCCTCGCCGTGGGAGATGGGGACGGTGTAAATATCGCCCACCTGCGTCCCTGCCAGCCACGGAGAGCGGTTGGAAGCGATGCGGGTCCGCACCAGACGAGACTGGTGGCGGCTGATGGTGTTGAAGGTCAGGGTGGGGCAGGTCTCGTCGGTGTCGATGATCTCACCGTAGGGCACCAGACCCAGCTTGATGAGCGCCTGGAAACCGTTGCAGATGCCTAGCATCAGGCCGTCCCGGTTTTTCAGCAGGTCCATGGTGGCGTCCCGCACCTCCGGGTTGCGGAAGAAAGCGGTGATGAATTTGGCGGAGCCGTCCGGCTCGTCGCCGCCGGAGAAACCGCCGGGGACAAAGATGATCTGGCTGTTCCGGGCTGCCTTGGCGAAGCGGCTGATGGAGTCGGCCACGCCCTGAGCGGACTGGTTGTTCAGCACCAGGATCTCAGGTTCCAATCCGGCCCGCTGAACGGCACGGGCGGAGTCGTATTCGCAGTTGGTACCGGGGAATACGGGGATCAGCACCTTGGGGACCGCCACGCCGGCTTTGGGAGCCGTACGGGGAGCGGCGGGGGCGGAGAGCACGGGGACCTCCGCCGGATCGGCGATGGTACGGCTGGGATAGACAGATTCCAGAACGCCCTCGTTCAAAGCCAGAAGCTCAGAAATGGGGGCGCTGTCACCGGCGATCCGCACCACAGGCTCGGCGGTGGTGACGCCCAGGCGGACGGCTTCCGCCGTGTCCTCGGTCAGTTCCGCCACGATGGCACCGGGACACAGGGTATTCCAGTCCAAGTCGGCGTTTTCTGCGGTGAAGCCGATCTCATTGCCGAAGGACATCTTCATCACGGCCTCGGCAAGACCGTTTTCCACGGCCCACGCCGCCCGGACCTTGCCGGCCAGCGCCAGAGCATGCAGCCGCTCCCATGCCGCCTTGACGCTATCCGCGTCCGTACCGGAGAACAGGTAAACGGGATGGCCCGCTTCTTTGAACTCAGGAGAAAGCACCTCGCCGGTTTTCAGCGGCGCAATGGCGAAAGAGATCAGCGTGGGCGGTACGTCCAGATCCAGGAAGGTGCCGGACATGGAGTCTTTACCGCCAATGGCGGCGGCGCCCAGCTCCAGCTGCGCGTCCACAGTGCCCAGCAGAGCAGAGAAGGGTTTGCCCCAGCGCTCCGGCTCATTGCGGAGCTTCTCAAAGAACTCCTGGAAGGAGAGATAAACTTTTTTATAGTCCGCACCGGCGGCCACCAGCTTGGCCATAGAGGTGTAGACTGCGTTGTAGGCCCCGGTGTAGGGGTCAGTGCAGGTCTGCTCCGGGTCGCAGCCCCAGGCCATGACACTGGCCTGATCCGTTTCCTGACCGGGCAGGACGGGGAACACGGCGGCCATGGCCTGCGCCGGGGTGCGCTGCGTTCTGCCACCGAAGGGCATGAGGATGGAACCGGCACCGATGGTGCTGTCAAACCGCTCCACAAGGCCGCGGCGGGAGGCGCATTTCAGGCTGGAGGCCATCTCCCGGAGGGACTGGAACCGGGGCGTTGCAAGCTCAGTGCGGTCCTTCTCTGCCACACGGACCCCGGCGTGCTTCACAGCGCCGTTGGTGTTCAGGAAGTCACGGCTCAGGTCGGCGATGACCGTGCCGTTCCATTCCATGACCATCCGGGCCTCCTCGGTGACCACAGCCACCCGGTAGGCTTCCAGATTTTCCGATTCGGCGGCGGCGATGAAGGTATCCACATCTTCGGGGGCCACCACCACGGCCATGCGCTCCTGAGATTCGGAGATAGCCAGCTCCGTGCCGTCCAGACCGTCATACTTCTTGCGAACGGCGTCCAGATCGATCCGCAGGCCGTCCGCCAGCTCGCCGATGGCAACGCTGACGCCGCCGGCGCCAAAGTCATTGCACCGCTTGATGAGGCGGGTCACGGCGCTGTCCCGGAACAACCGCTGGATCTTGCGCTCCTCGGGGGCGTTGCCCTTCTGGACCTCGGAGGCCATGGTGGAAAGGGATTTCAGGTTGTGGCTCTTGGAAGAACCAGTTGCGCCGCCGATGCCGTCCCGTCCGGTGCGGCCGCCCAGCAGAATGACCACATCTCCGGGGGCGGGACACTCACGGCGGACGTTATAGGCGGGAGCCGCCGCAACCACCGCGCCGCATTCCAGACGCTTGGCGATGTAGCCCTCGTGGTACAGCTCCGCCACATGGCCGGTGGCAAGGCCGATCTGGTTGCCGTAGGAGGAATAGCCCGCCGCGGCGGTCTGGCACAGCTTCCGCTGAGGCAGCTTGCCGGAGAGGGTCTGGTCCAGAGAGGCACGGGGGTCTCCCGCGCCGGTCACCCGCATGGCCTGATGGACGTAGGCACGGCCGGACAGGGGGTCCCGGATGCAGCCGCCGATGCAGGTGGCCGCGCCGCCGAAGGGCTCGATCTCCGTGGGGTGGTTGTGGGTCTCATTTTTGAACATCAGCAGCCAGTCCTGGGCCTCGCCGTCCACCGTGGCGGTGACGTGGATGGAGCAGGCATTGATCTCCTCGCTCTCGTCCAGCTCCGGCAGCAGGCCCCGCTTTTTCAGGACCTTCGCGCCGATGGTGGCAATGTCCATCAGGGTCTGAGGCCGCTTGGCGGCCTTTTCCTCGCCGTAGACTTCCACCCGTGCGGCCAGATACCGCTCGTAGGCGGCCTGAATGGCCGCGTCGTGGATCTCTACATGGTCGATGTGGGTGGAGAAGGTGGTGTGGCGGCAGTGGTCGGACCAATAGGTGTCCACCACCCGGATCTCGGTGATGGTGGGGTCCCGCCCCTCGTCGTCCCGGAAATAGCCCTGCAAAAATTTCAGATCGTCCAGATCCATGGCAAGACCCAGCTCGTCCCGCAGAGCGTCCAGCGCGGCAGCGTCCATGGAGGTGAAGCCCTCCACGGTCCGGACGGTGGTAGGAATATCGTATTCCATCCGCAGGGTCTCCGGCAGCTCCAGAGACGCCTCCCGGCTCTCCACCGGGTTGATGACATACTTCTTGACAGCCTCGACCTGCTCCGCCGTCAGCTCACCCTCCAGGACGTATACCCGGGCGGTGCGGACCGTGGGCCGCTCGCCTTGGGATAAGATCTGGATGCACTGGGCGGCGGAGTCCGCCCGCTGGTCATACTGGCCGGGCAGATACTCCACGGCGAACACCGTGTCTCCCTGAGGCACTTCACTCGTCACCGTGTCCAACTGGGGCTCGGACAGCACCGTTTGAACGGCGTAGTCGAACAGCTCCCGGCTGATGCCCTCCAAATCATAGCGGTTGAACAGCCGCAGACCTGTCAGGGACTGAATACCCAGAAATGCCCGCAGGTCCTCCAACAGAGCGCGGGCTTCGTTGGCCAGCGCTTCTTTCTTTTCTACGTATACTCTGTAAACCATGCCTGCCCTTGCTCCCTTCAGTGTTCCAGCGCTTTCAGGGCGCGCTGGCCGATATCGTGACGGTAGAAGGCATTGTCGAAATGAACGCTCTCCACCCGCTCGTAGGCTTTTTCAATGGCGCTTTTCAAATCCGCCGCCGTGGCGGTAACGCCCAGCACCCGGCCGCCGCTGGTCAGCAGACGGTCCTCCTCTCGCTTTGCACCGGCCACATAGGTGTGGGCGGCGGTCTCGGCGGGCATGGTGATGGCGAAGCCCTTTTCATAGTGCTCCGGATAGCCGCTGGACGCCATGATGACACAGCAGGCGGCACCGTCGGAGAACTTCACCTCAGTTTCTGCCAGCGTTCCGTTCCGGCAGGCCTGCATGATTGTCAGCAGGTCGCTTTCCAGAAGCGGCAGGACCACCTGCGTCTCCGGGTCGCCGAAGCGGCAGTTGTACTCAATGACCTTGGGGCCTTTCGGCGTCAGCATCAGTCCGAAGTAGAGGCAGCCCCGGAAGGTGCGGTTTTCCGCGTTCATGGCCTCCATGGTGGGCAGGAAAATGGTCTCCATGCACACGCGGGCCATGTCTTCGGTGTAGTAGGGGTTGGGGGCCACGGTGCCCATGCCGCCGGTATTCAGACCCTCGTCATGGTCATGGGCCCGCTTGTGGTCCATGGAGGATACCATGGGAACCACGGTCTTGCCGTCGGTAAAGGCCAGCACGGAGACCTCCGGGCCGGTGAGGAATTCCTCAATGACCACCTGATTTCCGCTGTCGCCGAAGGCGCGGTCCAGCATGATGGATTCCACGGCGGCCACGGCGTCCTCCCGGGTCTCAGCGATGAGCACACCCTTGCCCAGAGCCAGACCGTCGGCCTTGACCACCACGGGCAGGGCGCAGGACTTCACATAGTCTATCGCGGCGGCAGCATCGGTAAACACCTGATACTCCGCCGTGGGGATCCCGTATTTTTTCATCAGGTCCTTGGAAAAGACCTTGCTGCCCTCAATGATGGCGGCCTTCGCCTCCGGGCCGAAGCAGGGGATCCCGGCGGCCTCCAGCGCGTCCACCGCACCCAGCACCAGCGGATCGTCCGGCGCAACTACGGCGAAGTCAATGCTGTGGGTCTTGGCAAAGTCCACCTGCGCGGAAATATCCTTCGCGCCGATCTCCGGGACGCACACAGCGTCAGCGGCGATGCCGCCGTTGCCGGGAGCGCAGTAGATCGTCTCCACAGCGGGATTCTCTTTCAATTTTTTGACGATGGCGTGCTCACGGCCGCCGCCGCCGATAACCAGAAGGTTCATGGTTCCCTCCCTGAATGATTTTTAGCTGCTGCCCCGCAGACGTCTCCCGTAAATCGGAAAAGCGTTTACGGAGGAACATGCGGGGCAGCGGAACGGATCTGCGTTTGCGTCTGTGTGGACGCGGAAGCTTTGACTTGTGCGGCGGCTTAGTGATGGAACAGCCGCGCGCCGGTGAAGGCCAGCACCATGCCGTATTTGTCGGCGGTGGCGATGACATGGTCATCCCGGATGGAGCCGCCGGGCTCGGCGATGTAGGCAACGCCGGACTTTCTGGCCCGCTCCACGTTGTCACCGAAGGGGAAGAAGGCATCGCTGCCAACAGTGACGCCGGCCTGCGTGGCGATCCAAGCCTTCTTTTCCTCCGGGGTCAGGACCTCGGGGCGGACCTTGAAGGTGTTCTGCCACACACCGTCGGCCAGCACGTCCTCATACTCGTCGGAGGTGTAGATGTCGATGGCGTTGTCCCGGTCAGGGCGGCGGATGTTGTCCACAAATTGCAGACCCAGCACCTTGGGATGCTGGCGCAGATACCAGTTGTCCGCCTTCTGACCAGCCAGACGGGTGCAGTGGATGCGGCTCTGCTGGCCTGCGCCCACGCCGATGGCCTGACCGTCCTTCACATAGCAGACGGAGTTGGACTGGGTGTATTTCAGAGTGATGAGGGCCACGATCATGTCAATCTTGGCAGCCTCCGGAAGCTCCTTGTTTTCAGAGACGATGTTGGTCAGCATCTCCTTGTCGATCACAAGGTTATTGCGGCCCTGCTCGAAGGTGACGCCGAACACATCCTTGTGCTCCACGGCGGCGGGAACGTAGTCCGCGTTGATTTGGACCACGTTGTAGCCGCCCTTCTTCTTGGTTTTCAGAATTTCCAGCGCCTCGTCGGTATAGCCGGGGGCGATGATGCCGTCGGATACCTCGCCCTTGAGGTACTGGGCGGTGGCGGCGTCGCAGACGTCGGAGAGAGCGGCCCAGTCACCGTAGGAGCACAGGCGGTCAGCGCCCCGGGCGCGGATATAAGCGCAGGCGATGGGGGAGAGCTCGGCGGCGTCATCCACGAAGTAGATCTTCCGGTCCACCTCGCTCAGGGGCCGTCCCACGGCGGCACCGGCGGGGGAGACGTGCTTGAAGCTGGCGGCGGCGGGCAGGCCGGTGGCGGCCTTCAATTCCTTCACCAGCTGCCAGGAGTTCAGCGCATCCAGCAGGTTGATATAGCCGGGCTTTCCGTTCAAAACGGTAAAGGGCAGGTCAGAGCCGTCCTGCATAAAGCCCTTGGACGGCTTCTGGTTGGGATTGCAGCCATATTTCAGTTCCAACTCGTTCATTTCGGCACCTTCTCCTTAATCTCCCAGATTTTTGTTGAACAGGCGCACCTCGCCGTTCACGTTGGTATAGAGGGACACCTTGTTGTCTCCGTTCAGAGCGGCCCAGACCTCCTCCGGCTTGGGAACGGTGACCTCCAGAGGCTCACCGGCAAAGGTGGGCAGAGGATTTCCGTCGCCCTGATAGGTGCTGATGAAATAGCCCTGATTCTCGTCGCAGCCCTCATAGCAGAAGAATTCCCGCAGGCAGCGGCCGTTCTTGTGCTTCAGAATGGACATCTCAAAAGAGCCGTCGGCATTCAGAATGGCGGAGATGCGGGGGGTCCAGTTGGGCTCGTCCGGCTCGTATTCCCGGGTCATCAGACCCTTGCGGAAATCGCCGTGCTGGCAGATGGTGTCCGTCTGGTCGCCGTTGGTGACCACCAGCGCGTCGCCCATGGTCCGGACGGGATGATAGATGATGAGGCTGGGATCCTCCAGCTTGGCGGGATCATGAGCCTCGGTGCGGATGCCGTCCTCCGTTTTCACGAAGATCCGGTTGCGGCTGTTGGCGCTGCGGCCCATGATGAAATAGTAAACGAGGTCCCGGCTTACAAGGATGCCCCGGCCGGGGTAGGGATTCTCCTGCAGAAGGGTCAGAAAATCAAGCATTGCTCTTCTCCTTTACGATTTGTTCCGAGACCAGCTCCGCTGCCCGAGGCAGAAGCAGCCATTCGGCCTGCTCCATGACCCGGCGCTGAAGGGTTTCAGGGGTGTCGTCCGGCAAGACCTCCACAGCTTTTTGCAGCAGGATCTCTCCGCCGTCCGGGATCTCATTGACAAAATGCACCGTGGCTCCCGTGACCTTCACGCCCTTGGCCAGAGCGGCCTCGTGGACCTTCAGACCGTACATCCCCTTGCCGCAGAAGGCGGGAATCAGAGAGGGATGCACATTCAGGATGCGGGAGGGCCAGCGGGCGGTAAAGTCCGCACTGAGGATGGTGAGGAAGCCGGCCAGAACAATGAGGTCGATCTCATGCGCCGCCAGCAGGTCGGACAGGGCGGACTCAAAGGCCGCCTGACCGCCGCAGCGCTTGGGGGAGACCGTCTCGGCAGGAACGCCGGCGTTGGCCGCCCGGGTCAGGGCGTAGGCTCCTTCATTGGAGGAGACCACCAACGCGATCTCACCGTGGGGCAGCAGTCCCGCCGCCTGCGCGTCCAGCAGTGCCTGTAAATTTGTGCCGCCGCCGGAGACCAGCACGGCGATCTTCGCTTTTTTCATAGTCATGATTTCTCCTTTGCCGCCGATGCGCCGATTCCTTTCAGCGCGCCGGAGCAGTATACGTCAGGATACCGCGGAAAAGCGGGACAGTGCGTACCGGGAGCGGTTTCACTCAGCACAAAACAACTTTTTCTTCGCCGGCAACGATCTCACCGCAGACATAGGCGTCGATCCCCTCGGCCTTCAGAGCGGAGAGGGCCGCGTCGGCGGTCTCGGGGCTGACAATCACTGCCATGCCCACGCCCATATTGAAGGTGTTGAACATATCGTGCTCGTCGATGCTGCCCTTTTTCTGGAGCAGACGGAAAATGGCGGGTGTTTTGATAGCGGCCTTGTCGATCTTGGCGCACAGGCCGTCGGGGATGCAGCGGGGGACATTCTCATAGAAGCCGCCGCCGGTGATGTGGCTGACGCCCTTCACGTCTGCGGCCTCGATGCAGCGGAGGACGGGCTTGACATAGATGACGGTGGGACGGAGCAGGGCCTCGCCCAGAGTCTCACCCAGCTCGTCATCATACCGGCCCAGATCGGCGTTCTCCACGTCGAATACCTTGCGGACCAGAGAGTAGCCGTTGGAGTGGAAGCCGGAGGAGGGCAGAGCCAGCACCACATCGCCCTCCGCCATGCGGCTGGAGTCGATGACCTTGGGCTTGTCCACCACGCCCACGGTGAAGCCCGCCAGATCGTAGTCATCGGCGGCCATCATACCGGGGTGCTCGGCGGTCTCACCGCCGATGAGGGCGCAGCCCGCCTGCACACAGCCCTCTGCCACGCCAGAGACGATAGACGCCACCTTTTCAGGCACATTTTTGCCAATGGCAATGTAATCCAGGAAAAACAGGGGCTTTGCGCCGCAGCAGATCACGTCGTTCACGCACATGGCCACGCAGTCGATGCCGATGGTGTCATGCTTGTTCAGCAGCTCAGCCAGACGCAGCTTGGTGCCCACACCGTCGGTGCCGGAGACCAGCACCGGCTCCGTCATACCGGTCAGATCGGGGGCAAACAGGCCGCCGAAGCCGCCAATGTCAGAAACTACGCCGGGGATGTGGGTGCGCTTGACGTCCGCGCTCATCAGCTTAACGCCCTTGTAACCGGCAGTGATGTCCACACCGGCTGCCGCATAGGCGGCGGAGTGAGATTTTTCCATGTCGATCATTCCTTTCCGTTCCAGCAGTAGGTACAGACCTTATCCCGGTCGATGCCGATGGCTTCCAGCACGCCGTCCAAAGACTGATAACCGAGAGAATCAAAACCGAATTTTTCACAGATGGACTTGAGCAGGCACTGACCCCGCTCCGTGGAGGAATCGGAGTACTCATCCAGATGCTTGTGGCCCTCGTCACCCTCCAGCTCCTGAATCACCCGCCGGGCCAGCAGCTCCATATCGGAGTTGCCCCGGGAGAAGTTCAGGTACTTGCAGCTATACATAATGGGCGGGCAGGCAGAGCGCATGTGGACCTCTTCCGCACCGGACTCATAGAGGAAGTCCACCGTTTCCCGGAGCTGGGTGCCCCGGACGATGGAATCGTCCACAAACAGCAGCTTTTTCCCCTGAATCAGCTCGGAAACGGGGATCTGCTTCATTTTGGCCACCTGATTGCGGACCTCCTGATTGGCAGGGGTGAAGGACCGGGGCCAGGTGGGGGTGTACTTTACAAAGGGGCGGGCAAAGGGTTTGCCGCTGCGGTTGGCGAAGCCGATGGCGTGGGGGACGCCGGAATCCGGCACACCCGCCACATAGTCCACTTTGGGGAGCCGGCCCTGGGCCACCTCGTCGCGAGCCATGATCTCGCCGTTGCGATAGCGCATGACCTCCACATTGACGCCCTCGTAATTGGAGTTGGGGTAGCCGTAATAGGTCCAGAGAAAGCCGCAGATCTTCATTTCCTTACCCGGAGGAGAGACGGTCTCATAGCCGTTCCGGGTCAGGGCCACGATCTCACGGGGACCTAACTCGTAAGCATCCTCATAGCCCAGCTTGTGATAGGCGAAGGATTCAAAGGATACGCACAGGCTGCCGTCCGGGTGCTTGCCTACCAGCACAGGCAGGCGGCCCAGCCGGTCGCGGGCAGCCAGAATACCGTCCGGCGTCATCAGCAGGATCGTGATAGAGCCTTTGATCATCTCCTGCGCGTACAAAATGCCCTCCACCAGATTTTCCTTCATATTGATGAGGGCTGCCACCAGCTCGGAGACATTGACCTTTCCGCTGCTCTGGGCCATGAACTGATGCCCGTGGTCGGAGAAATAGGTATCGATCAGCTCGTCGATGTTGTTGATGATACCCACCGTGCAGATGGCGTACAGGCCCAGATGGGAGCGCACCAGCAGCGGCTGGGGGTCGGTGTCGCTGATGCAGCCCATGCCGATGTGGCCCTTGAACTCATGCAGCGCACTTTCAAATTTCGTGCGGAAGGGGGTGTTTTCAATATCGTGGATCTCCCGGACGAACCCGGTCTCCGGCCCGTAAACCACCATGCCGCCCCGGCGGGTACCCAGATGGGAGTGGTAGTCCGTGCCGAAAAATACGTCCAGTCCCACATCCCGGTGGGAGATCGCTCCAAAATAACCGCCCATTACGCGAAGAACAGCTGGGAGAGGGTCATGGGATCGATGTACTGGCCGTCCTTATAGACCCGCATGTTGCCGCTGGCCACCTCGTCGATGAGCATAACGCTGCCGTCGGGTGCATAGCCGAACTCAAACTTGATGTCATAGAGGACCATGCCCTTTTCCTTCAGATCATCGGCCACGATCTGGGTGATCTTCTGGGTCTCTTCCTTGATGGCGTCATACTGCTCGGCGGTCATCACGCCCAGAGCAACCAGCGCGTCCTTGGTCACCAGTGGATCGCCCTTCTCGTCATTCTTGAAGGTGGTCTCCACATAGGCGGGCAGGTCGGCGCCCTCAGCGATATACTCGCCGTAGCGGCGGATGAAGGAGCCGACGGCCTTGTGACGGCAAATGACCTCCAGGCCATGGCCAAAGACCTTGGCAGGGAGGACTTCCATGGTGGTATTATTCAGGTCGGCGCTGACAAAATGGGTCTTGATGCCGGCGGCGTTGATCTTCTCAAAGAAATAGATGCTCATGCGCAGGTTCACATCGCCCACGCCGTCGATGGTCAGGCCCACGGAGTTCTCACCGGGATCGAATACGCCGTCCTTGCCGGTGCAGTCATCCTTGAACTTCAGCAGATAGTTGCCGTTTTCCAGAGCGTAAACGTTCTTGGTCTTGCCAGTATAAACGAGTTCCATAGTATTGTACCTCCAAAATGTTTTGAATATCGGTTTTATCAGGAAAAGATCAATGCTTGTGTGAACAGCTTAGTGGGCCAGCTCCGCCTGAAGCTTGGCCTCCTTGGCGGCGATCTGCTCTGCCATCTCGGAGCGCTGAGCGTCCAGCTTGGCGGCCAGCGCGTCATCGCTGACGGCCAGAATCTGAGCGGCCAGCACAGCGGCATTCTTCGCGCCATTGATGGCCACGGTAGCCACGGGGATGCCGCTGGGCATCTGGACGGTAGCCAGCAGAGCGTCCAGCCCATCCGCAGCGCCGCCCTTCATGGGGATGCCAATGACCGGCAGGGTGGAATTTCCGGCGAAGGCGCCCGCTAAATGGGCCGCCATACCGGCGGCGCAGATCAGTACGCCGAAGCCGTTGGCCCGGGCGCTTCTGGCGAAGTCCGCGGCGGCGGCGGGGGTGCGGTGGGCGCTGAGAATGTGGGCCTCATAGGGGATGCCGAAGGTCTCGAGCTGCTGGCAGGCACCCTTTACAACGGGCCAGTCAGAGTCGCTTCCCATAATGACTGCTACTTTTTTCATGCGATCCTCCTTAAAAAGATAAAAATGCAAATAAAAAAAGGGTAAACCGCTCCCCATGGATCTCCATGGAGAACAGGTTTGCCCAGACGGTCGACAGTACGTATGACAGCAGGCTTCCATGTGGTGCTCCACGTTCCGTCAGTTGCCTGTGCTTCAATGTAATCATTATCTCAGACATGACAGAAAATGTCAATTCCTGACACGGCTTTTTCCGTGGGACCTCGCCACAAAAATTTGAAAAGATTGTTGCGATTTTTGCACAATATGTTAAAAAAGTATCTATTTTCAACGAAATAAGTTATGCTAATTGGAGGTATTACCTATACTTCTTCTGGGGGGCCTTATGCATTTCACAGCTATAAGGCGGCGTCTGCCTGTCTGACCGCTGAAAAACCCTTATGAACAGGGGAAACGCACCTCTTTGCTCTTGCACCGGGGCGGGCGCGCAGGTATAATGATGAAAAAGAGCATTAACAAATGACGGAGGTGGCTTCATGTACGAAAACGGGAAGATCTATATGGGTCTGGCAGGTGACAAGCGGGTGGAACTGGCGCTGAATATGTGCAACCGCCACGGACTGATCGCTGGGGCCAGCGGCACCGGCAAGACCGTCACCATGAAGGTGATGGCGGAGTCCTTTTCCGACGCCGGTGTGCCGGTGTTTCTGTGTGATGTGAAGGGCGACGTGGCGGGCATCTGCGCGCCGGGCCAGAGCAGCGAGGGCATGGAAAAGCGCATCGACAAATTCGGCCTGCGGGACCGCTTTGTCTACCAGGGTTATCCCACCACCTTCTGGGATGTTTATCAGGAGGGCGGCCACGCCGTCCGGGCCACCGTCAGCGACATGGGACCGGAGCTTCTCAGCCGGATTTTGGGTCTGACAGCGGTGCAGGAGGGAATCCTGCACATCGTGTTTCAAATTGCGGATGACAAGGGGCTGCTGCTGATCGACCTGAAGGACCTGCGGGCCATGCTGACTTATGTCAATGAGCACCGCGCCGAGTACATGATGACCTACGGCAATATCACGTCTCAGTCGGTGGCGGCGATCCTGCGGGCGCTGCTGCCGCTGGAGCAGCAGGGCGGCGAGCTGTTTTTCGGGGAACCGGCGCTGGACATCCGCGACTGGATGCGCACGGCTGCTGACGGCCGGGGCATGATCAATGTGCTGGACTGCGTCAAGCTGGTGCAGAATCCCACGCTGTACGCCAGTTTCCTGCTGTGGATGCTGTCGGAGCTGTTTGAGATCCTGCCGGAGGCCGGCGATCTGGACAAGCCCCGGATGGTATTCTTCTTTGACGAGGCCCACATGCTGTTCCGCGACGCCCCCGCCGTGCTGCTGCAAAAGGTGGAGCAGACGGTGAAGCTGATCCGCTCCCGGGGCGTGGGCGTATACTTTGTGACGCAAAGTCCCGGCGATATTCCAGACACCGTGCTGGCGCAGCTTTCAAACCGGGTGCAGCACGCCCTCCGGGCCTACACCCCCGCGGAGCTGAAGGCTGTCCGCGCGGCGGCGCGGGCCTTCCGGCCCAATCCCGCGTTTCAGGCGGAGGATGCCATCATGGAGCTGGGCGTGGGCGAGGCGCTGACCTCGTTCTTGGACGAAGCGGGCGTCCCCACTGTGGTGGAGCGCACGAAGATCATCTGCCCACAGAGCCTCATGTCAGTGCCGGAGCCCATGGTCCGGGCCAAGGTGATGATGCACGACGGCATGGAGAAGTATGACGAGTTTGTGGATAACGTGTCAGCCTACGAGGTGCTGACAGCGGAACGGGAGGAAGTGGAGGCCGCCAAACAGGAGGAGGCCGACCGCAAGGCCCGCGAAAAGGAGGAGGCTCAGGCGGAAAAGCTGCGTCTGAAAGAGGAAGAAGCTGAACGAAAGCGCAAACAGAAGCTGGAGGACGAGGCTCGCCGCAAGGCGGAGCGCCGGGCGGCCAAGATCGAGTCCCAACTGATCTCAGCAGGCGGTCAGATGCTCAAGCGGGGCCTGCTGGGTGTGCTGAAAAAGTGGTAACACGGCTTTTGACGGAATACCTATTAACAAACATGAAAAGGAGAACGTGATATGAAAAAGAGAATTTCGGTCCCATTTTTAGCGGCTGCGATTGTGGTTTTGGCCCTGCTTGCGGTGATCGTCATTGCAAAACCCTTTCCCCAAAAGGCATCGGCGGTATTCCCGGAAAAGCTGTTGGAGCTCTCCTGCACCGTGGCGCGGGAATCCATAGACGGCGCGGAAAAGATTGATCTTACAAATGACCAGAAGGGAGCCCTGTTGAATGAACTGGAAACCATTCAAGTAGTACGGAGGGGAACCTCTGACAGCAAGGTCGGCCCCTACGATCAGTATGTGTACCGCTTCAGCTTTGAAAATCAGCAGGAGATCTCAATGGATGACCGCGGAACGCTCTATACGCAGAAGGGCGGCTATACGATGACCGGGGACTTCTCCGGCGTACTGGACCTCTTGAATGGCTGGTTCTGAGCTGAGCACCGGAGCCGGGCAGAATAAATGGCAAATAGAGTCTTGCAGAGTGCGTATTCATAAATGCTGATTGAAATAGCGACAGATAAGAAAATGCTCTGCAAAAGTCTGCCTTCCATTTGGAAGGCAGACTTTTTTCGCCTATCAGCCGGTAAGGGTCAGGCTGCGCTGAATTCCTCCCGCAATTCCTCCATGGCCTCGGACACATGATCCGCAGAAAAGCAGAACCGGCCGTTTTCATCATATACCTCAATGTGTCCCATCACATACCGCAGTTCAAATCGCTCCATTTTTATAACCCCTTCCGTGGTGTGTTGTTTTCTGATTACATGCTCAGTATACAATACATACTGTCCTATAAAACGGACACTGTCACCAGCTGCGATCTCTGTACGGCGTATTTTCCTCAGATCGATCCGCGGCTCAGAGCATGATACTGCCGGTTTCTCTGCCGGCCATCGCGGTATTCAGCAGCGTTTCCTTGCAGACGGCGGCGAAATACCGGCTGTCTTCAAATCTGCCCGGGTAGTGCTTCTCAATAAACGCCAGAGTTTCTTTTAGCTGCAACATGGCGGCGAACATATGCTTGCAGGCGTAAGTGCAGAAACAGTCGCAAACCAGATTTCTGATCTCGCCATCGATGTAGTCACATTCCAGCTCGTAGGGCTGTGTCCCTTCCACAATGGCCCGCACCCGAGTCTTATCCAGAGAGATGTACCGCACCCGGTTTTCTCTGTAATAGTCATGTCCCCGCTCCGCAATGGCGTCGCTGATCTTCATGGTTTGCAGATCATTCAACTGAAAGCCGCTGCCGTCCTGTTCGGAAACAATCTCCGTATCCTCCTTCTCAGGTGCCTTGAACCAGGTGATGACCTGTTCATAAGGGAGTGCGCTGCGATCAAAGGTGACGAAGTGCGATCCGGCAAAATGGAATTCACCGTGGACCTTCGTATCGGCCACGCTGATGACCCGCTTGTAGTCGGACAGCTTGATCTTGAAGGTATAGCAGACATCCACCACATGACCGCGGAAACCTTCCAGCTTTCCATCCACAAAGACCAGATCGCCGCAGTGGAGATCAAATTGATCGTTGTAGTAGGAGAGCGTCATGTTGCGAGCAGGGAAGTGGATCAGCACCAGGGATCTGGTAGGCTTCGGCTTTCTGGAAATAACAAACCGCGCGGCAGCCTCGTGCCTGCTTTCCTTTTCAGCGGCGGAAAAAACGATCTTGAACTTCATAAAACCCCTCCTTCAAAATGATCGGGTGTCCTTCCAGTGTCATCATTTTACAATCTTACCTGTCCCAATAACCGGACTGCGACGAAAAAACGGCTCTGACCGTAATGGTCAGAGCCGCTTGATCTGAATTTGATTCAGTTTTTATGCCTGCGGGCCGTAAAGCGCCGCGACGGAGCCGATATGCGCCTTCATGCCGTCCACAACATGAGCGGGTCCTACGATCTGTGCCTGAGAGCCAAAGCCCAGCACCCACGCAAAGAACTGAGGACTGACCACCACGTCCGTCCGGACGGTGAAATGGGCCGGGCCGTCGGGGACGATGAACACCTCGCTGCCCAACCGGTCCAGAACGGCACCCACCAGATGATTTTCAAACCGCATCTGTACCTTGATCTCTTCGCCGGTGAACATACCAAATGTTTTGCGGGTGTAGACCGCCATGTCCAGCGCCTGATAGACCTCCTGACCGTCCCGCTCCTCATCCAGCGTGGAGATCTTCTCCATCTTGTCCACGCGGTAGTGCTTGATGATTCCAGCCTCAGAGTCATAGGCCACCAGATAGTAGTTTTCATCGTCCCAGGTCATGGCGAAGGGACTGACTACATAGTATGCGCCGCCGTGGCGGTACTGCCGCTCCTTGGCCACATTGTACTCAAAGTACAGAAACCGGATCTTCCGGTTATTGGAGATGCCGTTGTGAATCTCATCCACATTGTAGTAGATGGACTCGTTCATGGTCTTGATGCGGTTTTTCACAAAGACCTGCCGGTGAAGAAGCTGGGCGCTGTGTACGCTGGCCAATGTCTCGATCTTCTTGATGAGGGACGCGGTCTTTTTGTGGGTGATGAATTTGGAGGACTGCACGCTGTCCACCAGCAGCTTCAGCTCCGGCAGCTCAAAGGTGCGGCTTGCCACATAATAGCCGAACACGCGGCCCCGCTTGCATTCCTCAATATCCATGCCGAAGGTGCGCAGCGCCTCGATGTCATCGTAAATGCTTTTGCGCTCTGCGGCGATGCCGTTGGACTCTAAGTATTGAATCATCTGATTGACTGTAATCGGGTGCTCCTCGTCGGAGTTCTGAAGCAGATAATTCATGACATGAAGTAATTTCAATTTCTGGAAAGAGGATCTGGCCATATATGTTCCACCTTTCTGCGCCCGGATCAGCAGGCGTGAACCTGCAACCGGATTGCTTCATATTCAGATGGCGTTCTGCCTTGTATCGCGCAATGTCTTTACGTTCATTGTAGAATGAAATGTGAGCTTCTGTCAATGGGATAGACGATCCAACGGCAGCGCCCCTTACTGTACCGACTATACAAGCGCACCCGACCGTGTTATACTATTAAAAAATTCAATACATGCAGATAGAGGAAAGAGAGGCAGATGGAAATGAACTACACCTCCGCACAGGCCAACAAGCTGCTGAAAAAACTGAATGACGAGTATACCGCGTTGCTGGACAAGGAGACCCGCAGCCGGGACTTCCGGGCTGCCATGGGGGAGGATGTCGAGTCCGTTCGGCCTGTCTACGATTACGCTGAAATGCAGATCCGTCTCGCAGAGTTGGAAGCGAAAATCCGCAAGCTCAAGCACGCCATCAACATTTTTAACGCCACGCAGACCGTGGACAGCTTTGACATGACCATCGACGAGCTGCTGGTCTACATTCCTCAGCTCACCAAGCGGAAAAGCAAGCTGCTGGAGATGAAAAGCCGACTGCCCAAGGAGCGTGTGGAGGAGCAGTACGGCCGCCAGTCCAACATCATCGACTACACCTACGCCAACTATGACATCGCGGCGGTGGAGGCCGACTATGAGAAAGCTGCCGATGAACTGTCCCGTGCCCAGCTTGCGCTGGACGCGGCAAATCAGCGGGAAACCTTTGAGTGGGAAGCGTGACTGCTTTCCGTCGCTTCACACGAATGTCCGACCATTTTTGATCCAATCACGATCTCTGCGTGTGTTCAGCGTTCAGAGACAGAGAATCGGTTATTTTGATTGTTATCCGTTATGCAGCCCGTGTTTATGGGTTACGGGGAACATTTATCGGCAGCATCGGTGAAGCGAGAAAACTTTTTGGGGCCGAAGTACGGTTATAGGCCCTGACTATTTACAGTGGGGAAATGTTCGTTTTGCGGAACTCCAAATTGAGCGTGAACTGTCCAAAATGGCGGAATCATGTTGAACAGTGAAAATAGGAGGCAACGAAAATGAAATGGTTTATGTTCTGCGTCGCAATGAATTTTATAGCAGCCATTGTACTGATTGGAGCCGGCGCAACGGAACTGAATAATTTAGGAACGAATGTTCCGGCGCTTTTGTGTATTGCTGCCGGTATATGCGGACTGATCGAAATTAGAAAGAACAAGTGATGGAATTACAATCGTTTGCTTACCGGACGCTGTCGCTGCCAAGGCACTCAAACAAGCGGCAGCCTGTTTTCACAAGGCGAATTGAACACAATACGAAAAGAAAAAACGAAAGGGGAGAGGAATATGACAGTGATCGGCAATATTCTCTGGTTTCTGTTTGGTGGACTGATCGGTGGACTTGCGTGGGTGCTGGCCGGATGCCTGTGGTGTGTGACCATCATCGGTATTCCCGTCGGACTGCAATGCTTCAAGTTTGCAAGTCTTGCCTTTTTCCCTTTCGGAAAAGAGGTCATATATGGGGGCGGCGGGTTTTCCTTTCTGGTGAACCTGATCTGGATCGTATTCTTCGGCCTTGAAATGGCGATCGGCTATGTCATTCTTGGCTGTCTCTGGTGCATAACACTCCTTGGCATCCCCATCGGAAAGCAGTGCTTCAAGATGGCGAAGCTGTCGCTGATGCCCTTCGGCGCGGCGGTGATCTGACCGGGACCGGACAGGATCGACCGTCTCTCTTGCATTGTCAGCCACGCCATGCTATAATGCTCCTACAAAATTTGTGACGTGGGGTTTTCAAGGCGTTTGATATGCTGCTTTTAACCACGCAATTGTGCAGAACAATTGCGTGGTTTTGTTCTGCAATTTTCAGGAGGACACATGAACGAGAATCAAAAATTAGGAACCATCATGAAAGAGCTGATCCGGTTCAGCCTGCCGCTGATCCTCAGCGGTGTGCTGCAGCAGCTCTATAACTGGGCAGACGCCTTCATCGTCGGCAATGTGGACGGAGAGCTCTCCCTTTCCGCCATCGGCGTGACGTCCATTCCCATCAGCTTCTTCATCACCACCATCACCGGCTTCACGCTGGGCCTGTCCGTCCTGATCGCCAAGAACTTCGGTGCAAAGAAACAGGACAGCATCCCGCCTGTGCTGGCGGTGTTTGCCGTGATCCTAGGCGGCGTATTTCTGCTGGCTGCGGCAGTCGGCTCCGCCCTGTCCTATCCGTTTATGGAGCTGCTGCACACGCCGGCGGATACCATCGACCTCGCCAGCGGCTATATCCGCATTATTTTCTGGGGCCTGCCGTTTCTGGCGGTCTATAATGTCTATACCGCCACCCTGCGCGGACTGGGGGACAGCCGCATTCCGTTCCTCTCCATTCTGGTCTCCTCTCTCATCAATGTGCTGCTGGATATCCTTTTTGTTGCGAAGCTGCGCTGGGGCGTACTGGGCGCGGCTGCGGCGACTGTGCTGTCCCAAGCGATCATGACGGTGTTCATCGTCCTGTACGGAACAAGCAAATACCCGTGGCTGAAAAGCGGTTACCGGAAAGAAATCTTTTGCGGCGCCGTGGTGCGGGACGGCTTGCGCTACGGCCTGCCGCCCATGGTACAGTCCAGCATCAGCGCCTTGGGCAGTCTGGTATTGCAGGACTTCATGAACCGCTTCGGAACGGATACCGTCACCGCCATCACAACGGCCTACCGCATCGACACGCTGATCCTGCTGCCCATTGTGAACCTCGGCTCCGGTATTTCCACGGTCACGGCCCACAGTCACGGCGCGGGAGATACGATACGCACCCGAAAAACCCTCTCTGCCGGTACAATTCTGACCCTGGTGGTGTCTGCGTTCCTGACGGGCCTCGTGATCCCGACAGGCGGAAAGATCATTGCGCTTTTCGGTGCCGGGACCGCCGCGGTGGCGATCGGAAGCGCCTTTTTCCACCGCATCGCCTTCTTCTATCCGATCTTCGGCCTAACCACGGCGTTCCGCGGCTATCTGGAGGGCAGGGGAGACCTGGTGTACTCCAGCGCTGCGGGACTGGTCTCTCTGGCCGTCCGCATCATCGCCTCCTACGCAATGGCCCCGCACTTTGGAAATATGACCATCGCCTATGCGGAAATGGTCTCGTGGGTGTGGCTGCTGGTCATGTACCTGTTTCGTCTGGCAGCCAAAAAGGATGACGCTCTATGAGCAATGAGCATAGGTGCGATGTCACCGATGTTGAACTGGAATCTCACCGGCATCAGAGGGGAATAGCAAACTTAGATGCGGCGCCGGATGTTTTCATGAAGCGGTTCCTCCTGATACGTAATCGATTTCACTAAAGCGCGCCACCCTTATACCGGATTATGTTGTAGAAAGTCAACGAATGATTTTGCAAAAGATCGACGCTGATTATTTCGCTTTCACGGTTGAAATGCCCTGCCGACTGTGTTACACTTGGCGGGCATGACGATAAAAGGGGGGCGGGAGACATGAAAACGGCACAGGCGGACCTCACAACGGGCCCGCTGGGGAAGAAGATCTTCCGATTCAGCATTCCTCTGATCTTTTCCAACCTGTTACAGGTGTTATTCAATATGGCGGACGTGGCGGTGGTCGGCCGGTTCGCGGGTTCTACAGCGTTGGGAGCGGTGGGCTCTACCACCATCCTCGTGTCCCTGTTTACCGGCTTCCTCATCGGATTGGCCGGCGGCGTTAACGTACTGGTGGCGCACCACTTCGGAGCCGGAGACCGGAAGAATCTCTCGGACACGGTCCACTCTGCGGCGCTGACCTGTGCGGCGGCGGGACTGGTGCTGCTGGGCATCGGCTGCGGCTTTGCGGGCGGTATCCTCAGAGCGCTGAACACCAAACCGGAGCTGATGGACGGCGCTGTGCTGTACCTGCGCATCTACTGTCTGGGTATGCCCGCACTGGCGGTCTACAACTTTGGCAACGCCGTGTTCTCCGCGGTGGGTGATACCCGCCGACCTCTGTACTACCTCTCCATCGCCGGCGTCATCAACGTGGTGCTGAACCTGTTCTTCGTCATCGTCTGCAATATGGACGTGGCAGGCGTGGCGGTGGCCAGTATCATCTCACAGTATTTCTCCGCCATTCTGGTAACGGCGGCGCTGCTGCGGAGCCGTGAGAGTTACTGCCTGCGGTTTTCCCAGCTGCGGTTCCATAAGACCCGCACGAAAGCTATTCTATCCATCGGTATCCCGTCCGGACTGCAAAACGCCATTTTCGCGTTGGCCAATCTGTTCATCCAGCGGGGCGTCAACACCTTCAGCGCCACCATGGTGGCGGGAAACTCCGCCGCTACCAACGCCGACGCGCTGGTGTATGATGTGATGCAGGCCTTCTACACCGCCTGCGGCAGCTTCATCGGCCAGAACTACGGCGCAGGCAAGAAGGACCGCATCCGCCGGACCTTCCTGATCAGTACGGCGTATGCCTTCGGAGCGGGACTGCTTCTGGGTCTGGGATTGCTGCTGTTTGGACGGCCGTTCCTGAGCCTCTTTACCACAGACCCGCAGGTGATGGACGCGGGTATGTACCGTTTGACGGTCATGAGCGTTTCCTACTGCGTCTCCGCGTTTATGGACGGCGCTATCGCTGCTTCCCGTGGCCTTGGCAAGAGTGCTGTCCCCATGGTCATCGTGATTTTGGGCTCCTGCGTGTTCCGCATTATCTGGGTCTACACCGTGTTTGCGTGGTTCGGCACCATCACGTCCCTGTATCTGCTGTATGTGTTTTCCTGGACCATCACGGCAGCGGCAGAGATCATCTATTTCATTCGTATCTATCGGCAGGCCACAGCGGATCTTACCGCCGCCTGACCGCAAAACCGCAAAAGAGCGGAGGGATCAAACGATCCCTCCGCTCTTTTTGATTATGCACATGAACGAGCTTGCTGTCATTCATGGGAACGTATCGTGCGCTGTTAGCAGAACCCTACACGCCTGTTCTTATCTGACGAAAGAATGGGAATGGCTCCGCTGCGAATCACAGTCCGCGCCAGCTTTCGGGCCGCAGACAGCTGAGATCCTGCTCAGCCTGATGGATCTTGGCCAGCAGAGCATCCCGGTCCTGATTGAGTGTGCCCCGGAGGTCCAGATAGTTGCTGGCGTGATTCATGCGGAACACACTGCCGGGGCTGTCGAAGTGAGAGACCAACAGCTCTGTTTCCTTCAGCACCTGATGCTGGTCCAGCAGACGGAAGCTGCCGTCATGGACCCAGTCATACAGAGGTGTTCCCGGCTCCACCATCAGCGTCAGCATTCCGATGTATTCCGGGTTCATGGCGTTGAAGGCCTCGGCGGTCTTGACGGCATGTTCCTCCAGCAGCTCCGGGCCGCCCAGACCGGTGATGGCAGTGACGGATAGTGCCATGCCGTTTCTGCGGACCTTCTGTCCCATTTCGATGATCTCTGCGGCGGGATGGCCCTTCCGCATGAGGGTGAGGACCTTGTCACTGCCGGATTCCAACCCCATGTAGACCATGGTCAGGCCTTTAGCCCGGAGGGTTTGCAGCTCCTCGTCCGTCCGCAGGCGGATGCTGCTGGGAGAGGCGTAGCTGGTGACCCGCTCGCACTCCGGAAACAGCTCCCGGATGGTATCCAGAATTGTGTACAGTTCACTGGCCTTTCGGATCAGTGCGTCGCCGTCCGCCAGAAAGATGCGGCGGACGCTGCGGTAGCGCTGCCGGGCCATCTGGAAATCCTCCAGAACCTCATGCAGAGGCCGCAGGGCAAAGCGCTTTTCCTTGTACATGCTGCAAAAGGCACAGGTATTGTGGCTGCACCCGTAGGTCACCTGCACGATGAGGCTGTACGCCTCGGAGGGCGGACGGTAGACCATGCCTTGGTATCTCATACGCCCAGCTTCTCCAATGCAGACATCTTTACGCAGGTGCAGAAAACGGCAATGGCCTTCTCCACATCCTCCACAGGCGGGAAGGAGGGGGCAATACGGATGTTGCTGTCATTGGGGTCGATGCCGTAGGGGAAGGTGGCGCCGGCGGCGGTCATGGCCACGCCGGCCTCCTTGCACAGGGCCAGCGTCCGCTTGGCGGTACCGGGCATGGCGTCAAAGGAGACGAAGTAGCCGCCCTTGGGATGGCTCCAGCTGGCGATCTCCAGCGGGGCGATCTCACGGTCCAGAGTGCTCAGAACGGCCTCGAACTTCGGCTTCATGAATGCCGCGTGCTTTTTCATCAGCTTCAGGGTGTGAGCCCGGTTCTGGAGATAGAGCACATGGCGCTGCTGGTTCACCTTATCATAGGAAATGGTCTGAATACCGATCCACTTCTCAAAATCCTCCAGGTTGGCTTCGGAGGTAGCCATGCAGGCCACACCGTCGCCGGGGAAGGTGATCTTGGAGGTGGAGGCGAACTCGTAGACCATATCATAGTTGCCATACTTCTTGCACTGGTGCAGAATGTCCGGGAACTCCACATAGTCGCCGTCAAACTCGTGGATGCAGTACGCATTATCCCACATGATCGTGAAGTCCGGCGCGGCGGGCTTCATGGAGGCCATGCGGACGATGGTATCCTTGGAGTAGATGATGCCCTCGGGGTTGGAATACTTGGGCACGCACCAGATGCCCTTCACCGCCGGGTCCTTGATGGCCTCCTCCACGGCGTCCATGTCCGGACCGGTGGAGGTCATGGGAATGGTGATGAGCTCAAAGCCGAAGGATTCCGTCAGCTTGAAGTGGCGGTCATAGCCGGGGGCGGGGCACAGCCACTTGACAACAGGCTCCCTGCACCAGGGGCGGGGGCTGTTGAGGCGGCCATGGATAAAGGCGCAGTCGATCACGCCGTACATGAGCTGCAGACTGGCGTTGCCGCCCACGAATACCTGCTTGGGCTTGCAGTCCAAAAGGTTTGCGAACAGGCGCTTGGCCTCCGGCAGACCGGACAGCGCGCCGTAGTTGCGGATATCAATGCCGTCGACAATATAGTCCTCCGGCTCCTTGAGCATATCGAAGATGTCAGATACCATGTCCAGCTGATCCTTGCAGGGCTTGCCGCGGGTCATGTCCAGCTTCAGCCCCTGTGCCTTCAGATCTGCAAAAGCGGTCTGCAATGCTGCGTATTCCGCCCTCCGTTGGTCCAGTGTCATGTCTTTGTATGCAGTCATCTGTCTCATCCTCTCCGGGTAGTCCCTGAAGTTTTGTGCGGGGCAAAAGCCCCGGTCAATAATCTTTTATATTATACTCACCTTTTGGCCGAGATTCAAGGACTTTTTCTGCCAAGAATCATAAAAACACCCGGAAAACGCGGAAAAATTTTACGTTTTTCTTTTCTTTTTTCGAAAAATATGTTACAATCCACAAAAATGACAGCCATATCTGCACAGGGGGGACCTTTTTGGAAGATCAACAGCAAAAGAAGTATCAACTGATGACGGAAACACCGGTGAGCCGGCTGATCCCACGCATGGCGCTGCCCTGCGTGGTCAGTATGCTGGTGACTGCCTTTTACAACATGGCGGACACGTTTTTTGTAGGAATGCTGAAGAGCAACGCCGCCACTGGCGCGGTGGGCGTGGTGTTTTCCCTGATGGCCATTATTCAGGCCATCGGCTTTTTCTTCGGTCAGGGAAGCGGTAATTTCATCTCCCGGGAGATCGGCCACAAAAACTATCGGGAGGCGTCGGAAATGGCCTCCACAGGTTTTTTCAGCGCTCTGGCTACCGGCGTGCTGATCTGTGTGCTGGGACTGCTGTTTCTGGAACCTCTGGCCTACCTGCTTGGCTCCACGGACACCATTTTGCCCTATACCAAAGCGTACCTCAGCGTGATCCTGTTGGGCGCGCCGTGGATGACCTCATCGCTGGTGCTGAATAACCAGCTTCGCTTTCAGGGCAGCGCCGCCTACGCCATGGTGGGCATCACCAGCGGTGCGGTGCTGAACATCGGACTGGACCCTCTGCTGATCTTTGTGCTGGATCTGGGAATCGCCGGCGCTGCTTGGGCCACCATCATCAGCCAGTTTGTCAGCTTTTGCCTGCTGCTGGTCGGCTGCACCAAGGGCGGCAACCTCAAACTCCACCTTTCTCATGTGAAACTGAAGCCCTATTATTATCTGTGGATCTTCAAGGGCGGTCTGCCGTCTCTGGCCCGGCAGGGTCTTGCCAGCGTGGCTACCATCTGCCTCAATCAGGCGGCCCGGACCTATGGAGACGCGGCCATCGCCGCTATGGGCGTGGTGCAGCGGATCATGATGTTCGGCGGCTCTGCCATGATCGGCTTCGGCCAGGGCTTTCAGCCGGTGTGCGGCTTCAACTACGGCGCCGGCCTGTACCACCGGGTGAAGGAGGGCTTCTGGTTCAGCGTCAAGGTGACGTTTGTGCTGCTGCTGGCTGTCAGCGCGGCGGGCTTTGCCTGCGCACCGCAGCTGGTGTCCATCTTCCGGGACGATCCGGAGGTCATCGCCATCGGTACGGCGGCTCTGCGGTTCCAGTGCGTGACCTTCTGCCTGCAAAGCTGGGTGGTCATGGGCAATATGTGTCAGCAGACCATGGGCCTGACGGCGCCGGCCACCTTTATGGCAGTGGCCCGGCAGGGGCTGTTCTTTATCCCCACCGTGTGGATCCTGGCCCTGACGCTGGGCCTGCCCGGTATCCAGATGGCTCAGATGGTGGCAGACCTGCTGACCTTTCTCTGCTCCGTTCCCATTCAGATCTGGGTGCTGAAAAAATTGTCGCAGCCGAAAAAATAAACTGTAATCGAAACTTTTGGGATCGGATACCGCTGTACGTAAGCTGTACAGCGGTATTTTTCTATGGGGAGAGGCCCTCGCAGCTGTTCTGCGGCATCAAGACCGCGTAGCGGCAGAAAGCGATTGACTTTTCCAAAAAACTGATTTATAATCGGCATATACCGAAAACGAAGGGGGCGTATGAATGCCGAGACCACCGCGGTGCCGAAGGATCTGCGGCAAACCGCAGATCGATACCTTCTGCCCGAACGGGGGCGGGAGCGGAACGCCGATTCTGCTGACGCTGGACGAATATGAGGTCATCCGGCTGGTGGATCTGGAACAGCGTACCCATGAGCAGTGTGCTGCCCAGATGGACATTTCCCGTTCCACCGTACAGGAGATCTACGAAAGCGCCCGGCAGAAGATCGCGGCGTGTCTTGTCCACGGAAAGCCGCTGCGCATCACCGGCGGGAATTACCGCATCTGCGGCGGGGAGGAGCATCCGCACTGCGGCCGCAGCTGCCGGATGCGGACATTCAACGAAACCGATCACAAACAAAAAGGAGAACCTGATATGAAAATCGCAGTTACCTATGAAAACGGTCAAATTTTCCAGCACTTCGGCCACACGGAGCAGTTCAAGCTCTATGAAGTGGCGGACGGCAAGATCGTCCGGGAGGAAGTGGTGGACACCAACGGCAGCGGCCACGGCGCGCTGGCTGGCTTCCTGATGCAGCGGGGCGTGGATACCCTGATTTGCGGCGGTATCGGCGGCGGTGCCCAGATGGCACTGGCGGAGGCCGGTATCAAGCTCTACGGCGGCGTCAGCGGCGAAGCGGACGCAGCGGTGAACGCCCTGCTGGCAAGCGCGCTTGCATACGATCCCAATGTCCGCTGTGATCATCACGACCACGCCCACGGCGAGGGCGGCCACGCCCACGGCGAGGGCGGCCACACCTGCGGCGAGCATGGCTGCGGCCATCACGGCTGCCACTGATATGGAGGATCGGCTGGTGCAGCTTCCGTTTTGGTCCTCACTGACCGAGCGGGAGCGGGAAACGGTGCAGCGCAGTGCGGTGACGCGCCGCTATGAAAAGGGGGCGCTCATCCATGACGGCGGCAGCGAATGTCTCGGTCTGGTGCTGGTGCTCTCCGGTGAGATCCGCACCTATCTCCTCTCCGACGAGGGGCGGGAGGTGACACTGTTCCGGCTGTATGCAGGCGATCTGTGCGTGCTGTCGGCCTCCTGCGTCATCAGCCAGATCACCTTTGACACCCAGATGACTGCCCAGCGGGATACCGAGGTCCTCATTATCCCCGCAAATATCGTTGCCATGCTCAAGGAGCAGAATTTGGCTGTGCGCTGCTGCCTCTATGAGCTGGCCACGGCACGGTTTTCCGACGTCATGTGGGCCATGCAGCAGCTTTTGTTCAAGGGTCTTGACCGGCGGCTGGCGGGCTTTCTTCTGTCCGAAGCGGAGCGCACCGGCTCTGATACGATTCGCATGACCCATGAACAGATCGCCCAGCATATCAGCTCCGCACGGGAGGCCGTGGCGCGGATGCTCAAGCAGTTCTCGGAGGAGGGCCTTGTGGAGCTCAAGCGCGGCGCCATCACCTTGCGGGACTTTGATAGCCTGAAACGACTGATATAGTAAGAGACTGTCGATAAAGTGGTAAATTCTCCGCAACGGTAAGGTAGGGCAGCCGTTAGCGGCTCCGCCGCTTTACGGATGCTGCATACCCCTTGCGGGTGAAGAGTGTGCGCGGGACTACGCCCGCAGGCGTGTTTCGGAGCGCAACCGCCGCAAGGCGGCTCTTAGCGCGGAGATAACCCAAGAAGGGATACACCGTCGGCTCAAGCCAAACAGCGGATACTGCATATCCGCTGATTGGGAGTTTTCCTCGAAACAGGCTCGCTTGATCCGCCACCGGCGGCGCTTCGCCTGTTTCCCTGCGCCATTAAAATCCTAAATTTTCAGAACTTTTATAAAGTTCTGAAAACTTGCTCAGCGGGGAGAAAAGACTTTTTTGACACGCTGAGTTAGAATCTGATGAGGAGGATCTCACCATGCGCGTCATCACCGGCTCTGCCAGGGGCCGCCGTCTGAAGGAATTAGAGGGGATGGAGACACGGCCCACCACCGACCGGGTGAAGGAAGGGCTGTTCAACGTCCTGCAATTTGATATTGAGGGCCGTAAGGTCCTGGACCTGTTTGCCGGCACCGGCCAGCTGGGCATCGAGTGCCTCAGCCGGGGCGCGGCTTCCGCTGTGTTTGTGGACCGGCGGCCGGATGCGGCAGCTTTGACCCGCGAAAACCTGAAGCTCTGCGATCTGACGGACCGGAGCCGGGTAGTGGCCGGGGATTCCATGGAATTTCTCAAGGCCGCCCGGGAAAAATACGACCTGATCTTTCTGGACCCGCCCTATGAGACGGAACTGCTGGAGACGGCCATCGCCCATATTGCCCACCATGACCTGCTGAACGTTCACGGCATGATGATCGCGGAGCATCCGGTGGACAAGGCCCTGCCGGCCCTGTCCGCACCCTACCGCATGGGCCGGACCTACCGGTACGGCAAAATCGCTGTCACCATCTACCACCGGGACGGAGACGAGGGGGCGCAGGTATGAGGATCGCAGTCTGTTCCGGCAGCTTTGACCCCATCACGCTGGGACACATGGATATTATTCGCCGTACGGCGGCCTGCTTCGATCAGGTGTATGTCTGCGTCAGCCCCAATGCAGAAAAGCGGGGCCAGATGTTCACCCCGGAGCAAAAGCTGAAGCTTGTGGAGGCGGCGGTTTTAGAGCTGCCCAACGTAACGGCGGAGCTGTACGGCGGCCTGCTGGCCGATTTCGCCGCGGAGCGGAAGGCTACCGCCATTGTCCGGGGCATCCGGACCCAGAGCGATTTCGACACGGAGTATCAGCAGGCCATGGTGAACCGGGGCCTGCATCCGGGCCTGGAAACGCTGCTGCTGCCTGCGGACCCGGCGTACATCTATTTGAGCTCCACCGTGGCAAGGGAGATGATCCATTATCATCAGCCCCTTGATAAGTACCTGCCCAAGGCGATCCTGCCCCTGATCCGGGACTGGACGGAACAACGATAAGGAGAATGCGTTATGGCTGAAAACGATGTAAACCGTTTAATTGATATGCTGTATGAACGGGTCGAGGACGCCAAGTCCCCCGCCCTGAAGCCCAACCTCAGCATGGTGGACCGGGACGAGGTGCTGGATCTGCTGGACGAGCTGCGGAACCAGCTTCCTGTGGAACTGAAACGGGCTCAGGAGCTGCTGGCCGCCCGGGAAAAATTTGTGGACGAGGCCAAGCGGGACGTGGAGCGGATGATGCGTCAGGCGGATCTGGAGGCCAAGAGCAAGGTCTCTGACAGCGAGGTGCTCTATGCCGCCAAGGAGAAGGCCCGGAAGATCATCGCCGACGCGGAGGATCGCTCCCGCCAGCTCTGTCAGGTGGCAAATGAGTACGCAGAGGACGCTCTGGCCCGGACGGAGGAGGCTGTACAGGCCGCGCTGACCGAGGTGAAGCAGTCCCGGTCCGCATTCCGGGCCGCTTCCGCCGCCAAGCTTCAGGAACAGCGGGAAAAGCTGGAGGCAGAAAGAAAGACTGCGGAAGAGGCAGGGAATTGACGTGCTGTCCGCCGCAATGCAAGCGGACGAAACACATAGGAACAAGTATAGTCGGTGTGGAAAAGATGGTTGACCATAACGGAGACTGTGTGCCGTAAAAAAGGGGATTTGCGGGAAAATTCGTTAAAAATGACGAAAAAGAACCTGCAACTTTTTCAAAGAACTCTATATTTAGCGCAACTTGCGTTCTGAAAAAGAATGACAACACAAGATATTGTGTTGTCATTCTTTTTGATTTTACGTAAACCAATCGGCGACGATGGAACAATTGTTTGAAAACGGTGAATTATTCCTGACTTTTGGCAAAAAGTGGCCTGTTTTCAAGGGTTTGCGTCGGAAAAAAATACTTGCAATCCCCCTTGAAATCGCTTATACTCAGGGTGTGTGGTGGGGAAAAGTGGGGAAGATGTGGATAACAGTGCCACATTGGACCACGAAAACCCAAAAAGTAGGGAAGGAGGGCACCGCTATGGCCAGACTCATGGGCAAGTCCAATAACACCATTGACTCCAAGGGCCGGCTGGTGATCCCCTCCAATATGCGGGAAGCACTGGGAGACCGGTTTTATATCACCATCGGCGCCCAGCACTGCCTGACCATTTACCCCGAGGCCAAGTGGAACCAGATGTCCGAGGATATGGACGAGTTGCCCTACACCGAGGCCCGGGCACTGACGCTGCTGTATGCCAACGCTGTGGAGTGCGAGCCTGACGGTCAGGGCCGCGTTCTGATCCCCGCCGCTTTGCGGAATTACGCAAACCTGAAAAAAACCGCCACAATCGTTGGCATGAACGCCTTTGCCGAGATCTGGGATTCCGCCACCTGGACGGAGCGGGAACGCCAGATGCTGGAAGAGGACGATATGGCCGCCGCCATGGACGCCTTGGCGCGGGCCCGTCGGAATCGGAGCTGAGCTATGGAATTTACCCACAAGCCCGTTTTGCTGGCCGAGTGCATCGAAGCGCTGCATATCCGGCCGGAGGGAATTTATGTGGACGGCACACTGGGCCGTGCGGGGCACTCAAGAGAGATCGCCCAAAGGCTCACCACCGGCCGGCTGGTGTGCATTGACCGGGACCAGGCCGCTATCGACGCGGCCCAGGAGCGGCTGGCCCCCTGGATGGACCGGGTGACGCTGGTCCACAGCAATTTCGACCGGGTCAGCGAGATTTTGGCGGAGTTGGACATTCCCGGCGTGGACGGTATGTTATTTGATCTTGGAGTATCCTCTCCTCAGCTGGATGACGCGTCCCGTGGATTTTCCTATATGCATGACGCACCGCTGGACATGCGGATGGACGCCACCGCCCCTCTCACCGCTTATGATGTGGTAAACACCTGGAGCTACGAGGAGCTGCGTCGCATTTTGTTTGAGTACGGCGAGGAGCGCTACGCCCCCGCCATTGCGAAAAGAATCGTACAGGCCCGGGAGACCGCGCCGGTCCAGACTACATTGGAACTGGCGGAGCTGATCCGCTCTGCCATGCCTGCCGCCGCGCTCCGGGAGAAACAGCACCCGGCCAAGCGGAGCTTTCAGGCCATCCGCATTGCCGTCAACGGCGAGCTGGACGCCCTGCCGCCCATGCTCAGCGGAGCCATCGACCACCTGAACCCCGGCGGCCGGCTGGCCGTCATTACCTTCCATTCTCTGGAGGACCGCATTGTGAAGCGGGCCTTTCAGGATGCCGCCAAAGGCTGCACCTGTCCGCCGGAATTTCCGGTGTGCGTGTGCGGGAAAAAGCCCAGAGTGCGGCTGGTGACCCGGAAGCCCATCGTTTCGGGAGCGGCGGAGCTGGAAGAAAACAGCCGGGCCCGCAGCGCCAAGCTGCGGGTGGTAGAAAAATGTGACCCATTTGATATTTGACTTTTAAAAAGGGACAAGCCCTTTATTGTGTGTTGATTTTGTGGAAGGGAGGGACTCTGCAATGGCGTCAGCGGCCAGAGAATACCGTTATGCGCATCGGGAATTCAGCACAAACGGGAGTCTGGCCCGGGATCTGGACTGGGCAGTCCGGGAACGGGAATTGGAACATGCCGGCGAGGTCCCTCGCCACGAGCGGACACAGGCGGCTCCGAAGGTTTATCATAAGGAACAGGTTTTGGTGCGGGAGCGCCAAGCGATCCCCGTGCTATCTGTGTTGGGGGTAACGGCTGTGGCCGTGGCCGCGGTGATGCTGCTGCTGAGCTATGTGCAGCTGACCACCTTGGCCGCCGACACCGTGGCTCTGAAAAGCGAACTGACGGTCTTACAGGCGGAAAACGTCAGCCTGACGGCCCAGCACGAGCAGATGTTTGACATGGCCACCGTCAAGGAGGTGGCGGCTGCCGCCGGAATGTCCAAGCCCACCAGCAGCCAGATCACCTATCTGGATCTGGACAGCGAGGACAGCGCCGTGGTCTACCGGACGGAGACCCCCAGCGTTTTCAGCCGGATCTTAAGCTCCTTGCATCATGGAGTCTACGCCGTGGTGGAATATTTCGACTGAACCTGAAATAAGTATGTTGTGACACAGCGGGGAGTGAGAAGCCGGCGTCTTCTTACTCCCCTTCTTTGCTGAATTGCCCCTGAAAGGAGAACTCTATGGCATCCAATCCCCGGAGAAAAAGCGACGCGGCCCGGCGGGCCAATCAGGTTATCCGCAGCCGGACGGTGCTGGTCATGCTGCTGTTGGGCATCGTGACCTTTGCGGTGCTGTTCTGGAAGCTCTATGACATCCAGATCCGTCAGCACAGCGTATTGCAGGAAAAAGCCATCGAGCAGCAGACCCGCAGCGCCGTGGTCAACGCCTCCCGGGGCACCGTTTATGACCGAAACCTCAACACGCTGGCCATCTCCGCCACGGCGGAGGACGTAAACATCTCTCCAATGCGGATTGCGGAGTTTGTGGAGAGCCAAAAGGAAAAGCAGGAGAAGGCCGCCAAGAAGGCGGCGGATAAGGGAGAGACTTACACAGCCCCTATTCTGCGGGATCAGGCCTACATCGCCAAGGGCCTCAGCCGCATTCTGGGCGTGGAACAGGAGACTCTGGAAACCCGGATGACCAAGACCAACTATGACTACTGGAACATCAAGAAGCGGGCGGATCAGACGGTTTCCGACGAAGTTCGCCGTTTCATCAACGGCGAGATCGACCCTGACGGCAATGAGGTGCCGGAATCGGATCGGGTAAAGCTTCAAGGCGTATGGCTCCAGCCATCCTCCAAGCGGTACTACCTGTACGGATCTCTGGCTTCCGGCGTTCTGGGCTTTGTCAACTCCGACGGCGTGGGCAGTGTGGGTCTGGAGGCCAAGTACGACGATACCCTTACCGGTACTGCTGGGTATACCATCAGTGCCCGAAACGCCGCCGGCACGGAACTGATGTACAACTACGAGCAGATCTTCGATGCGGAAAACGGGCACAGTCTGGTGCTGACACTGGATGCCAACGTCCAGATGAGTCTGGAAAACGGCCTGGAGAGTATGCTGAAAAAATACGGTGCCAAAAACGGCGGTACCGGCATCGTCATGGATGTGAACTCCGGAGCTATCGTGGCTATGGCGTCCTATCCCAACTATGATCTGAATGACTACGGCACGATTTTTGACGATGCCCTGAAGACCAAGCTGGATACGGAGCTTGCCAAGATCGACGCAAAGCGCTCCACCTATGAATCGGAAGAGGCGTATGCCGAGGCCCGGTCTGCGGCCATCAACAGCGCCGTTCAGTCCCAGTGGCGCAACAAGTGCATCGACTCCACCTACGAGCCGGGTTCCACCTATAAGCCCATTACGCTGGCGGCGGCGCTGGAGGAGGGCAAGGTGACGAAAAACTCCACCTTCTACTGCTCCGGCTCCACCCATGTGCAGGGCTGGAACAAGGCCATCTACTGTTCCAACCACAGCGGCCACGGTCAGCAGACCCTCATCGAGGCGGTGGGCCATTCCTGCAACCCTGCCTTTATCAGCATGGGCCTGTCCGTGGGAACAGAGACCTACTACAAGTATCTGAAATCCTTCGGTCTGATGGATAAGACCGGCATCGACATGATCGGTGAGGTGAAGGGCATTTTTCAGGATGAAAAGAGCTTCAACTCTCAGGTGGTGTCTCTGGCATCCTACTCCTTCGGCCAGACCTTCAACGTGACGCCCATCGAGCTGATCCGGGCTCAGGCGGCCTGCGTCAACGGCGGCTATCTCTATCAGCCCTACATTGTGGAGCAGGTGCTGGACGAGGACGGCAACGTTCTGTCCCAGCATGACTCTACTCCGGTGCGGCAGGTCATCAGCGAGGAGACCTCCGCCATTGTCCGGGAGGCGCTGGAATATGTGGTCTCCTCCGGCAGCGGCAAAAATGGCCGGGTGGCGGGCTACCGCATCGGCGGCAAGACCGGTACCGCCGATAAGACCGGCACCAAGACCAACGACAACCCAAAGGGCGACGTGGTGGTGTCCTTCATGTGCTTCGCCCCGGCAGACGATCCCAAGTACATCATGCTCCTGACTATGGACACCCCTCGCCGTGATACCGGCACCGCCGTGTACGGCGGTACCATGGTGGCTCCCGTGGCCGGTCAGATCATGGGCGAGATCCTGCCCGCACTGGGTATTGAACCGAATTACAGCGCTTCGGAGCTGGCGGGCGCCGATGCCGCCGTGCCCTATGTGGTGGGCAAGAGTGCAGCGGACGCGAAGGCAGCTTTGAAGGCGGCGGGCTTTGCCTGTACCACCGTGGGAAGTGGCGATACCGTGACGGACCAGACCCCGGCGGGCGGCGCCATCGTGCCCAACAATGCTTCTATCGTGCTCTATCTGGGCGTGGAGAAGCCCAATGCCCCCAGCACCGTCCCCAACGTGGTAGGTAAGACCCCGGCGGAGGCCAACAAGGCCCTGACCAACGCGGGCCTCATTATGAAGGTCACCGGCGCCACCAGCACCGGCGGCAGCACCGGCAGCGTCACCGCCATTTCCCAGAGCGCGGAGGCGGGGACGGAATTGGCTGCCGGCAGCGTGGTCACGGTGCGTTTCGGCGCGAAAACCACGGACTGACCGCCCCTTACCGCACTTTTTGCCTGATTTATGACACCATTTTCGGTATGCTTTCCGGAAAAACCTGCTACAATAGCCAAGGAGTGCTTTGTATACAGCCGCCGACTGCCCTGTGAGGGGGGCGGTGGACTTTCGTGAAACAATACCGATCAAATGGAGGAATACGATATGAAACTGCGGGAACTGCTCAACGGCGTCCCTGTCGCGTCCTGCGCGGTGGATCTGGAAATGGAGATCGCCGGCGTCAGCTATGATTCCCGGGCCACCCAGCCCGGCGACCTGTTCGTAGCCATGACCGGCTACGCCACAGACGGCCACAAGTATATCGCCACGGCGCTGGAAAAGGGCGCGGCGGCGGTGTTGTGCCAGAATTTGCCGGAGGGGGATGGCCCTTATATCCGGACGGCGGATTCCCGCCGTGCGCTGGCGGTGATCGGGGCCAACTGGTTCGGCCATCCCGCCGAGGAGATGACCATGATCGCCGTCACCGGCACCTGCGGCAAGACCACCACCACCTATCTGCTGAAGGCCATTCTGGAGCAGGCACGGGGGGCCAAGGTGGGCCTTATCGGTACCAATCAGAACATGATCGGGCAGGAGGTCATCCCTACGGACCGCACCACGCCGGAATCCTTCGAGGTCCAGCGGCTCTTCCGGAAAATGGCGGACGCCGGGTGTACCTACGCGGTGATGGAGACCTCCTCCCACGCCCTGTGTCTGGACCGGGTCTACGGCGTTCACTACGAGGTGGGTATCTTCACCAATCTGACCCAGGACCATCTGGATTTCCATGTAACGATGGAAAACTACTGCGATGCCAAGGCCATTTTGTTCCGGAACTGCGGCGTCGGCGTGGTGAACGGTGACGATCCGTGGACGCCCCGGCTGCTGAAGGATGCCACCTGTCAGGTGCGCACCTACGGCGTCAAGTACGAGGCGGACCTCCGGGCGGAAAACGTGGTGCTGTCTGCTGACGGCATCGCCTTTGACGCGGTGACAAAAACCGAGCGGGTACCCATCCGGGTGAATATCCCCGGCGGCTTTATGGTGTATAATACGTTGGATGTGCTGGGGGCCGCACTGGCGCTGGGCATTTCCCTGAAGGACAGCGCTGCTGTTCTGGCCAAGGTCCCCCATGTGCAGGGCCGGGTGGAGGTAGTCCCCACCCCCGGCAAGGACTATACCATCCTCATTGACTACGCCCACACGCCGGACAGCATGGTGAACGTGCTGCAAACGGTGAAGGAATTTGCCAAGGGCCGCACTGTGGCTGTGTTCGGCTGCGGCGGCGACCGTGACAAGACCAAGCGCCCCCGCATGGGCAAGGCGGCGGCGGACTGGTCCGATTTTGCCGTTGTCACTACCGACAATCCCCGGACCGAAGAACCTGCGGCCATCATCCGGGACATTCTGCCGGGCTTTGACGGCAGCAACACCCCTTACGAAGTGGTGGAGGACCGGGTGGAGGCCATCCGCTGGGCCATGGACCACGCCCAGAAGGACGATGTGATCGTTCTGTGCGGCAAGGGCCACGAGACCTATCAGGAAGTGAACCACCAGAAGTTCCACATGGATGAGCGGGAGATCGTGGCGGAGCACCTGAACAGCGGACGCTGAGGTCCGGCAGACTTTAGGCATCCCCATTTCACAAATACAGCCGCGTGTGGCGGCAAAAACGCCGGCCGGATGTGTACCGGCCGGTCAGCAAGAGAAAGGCCCTGACGGGGAAAGCTGTCAGGACCGGGATAAGGAGAAAGCATGAGTATCTATGTGGCGTTACTGGCCGGCTGTGTGCTGACCATAATTCTGGGCAAATTCGTACTGGCGGAGCTGCGGAAGCTGAAGGCCGGACAGGAGATCCGGCAGGACGGCCCCACCTGGCACAATTCCAAGGCGGGCACCCCCACCATGGGCGGCATCGCCTTTATTCTGGGCAGCGGCATCGTGACCTTTGCCTGCGGCTGGCAGCAGATGCTGGCGGGGGACTTCGCCCATCTGTATGTGTACCTGTTCGCCCTGATCTTCGGGCTCATCGGTTTTGTGGATGACTACCGCAAGGTCCGCCAGCACCAGAACGAGGGCCTGACCGCCAAGCAGAAGTTTGCCTTGCAGCTTTTGGCGGCGGTGGTGTTCCTGTGCCTGATGCGGTATGAGGGCCTCCTGACCAACGATCTCTATATCCCCTTCATCAACGTGACGCTGACAGTGAACTGGATCGTGTATCTGATCTTCGCCGCCTTCGTCATCGTGGGCTGCGTCAACTCCGTGAACCTCACCGATGGCATCGACGGTCTGGCCTCCAGCGTCACCGCCGTGGTCATGGCATTCTTCATGGGCACAGCCATGATCTGGAAATTCACCACACTGGGCATCTTCTCCGCCGCTCTGTGCGGCAGTCTGCTGGGCTTCTACGCCCTGTATAACCGCCATCCCGCCAAGTGCTTCATGGGGGACACCGGCAGCCTGTTTTTGGGCGGCGCGGTGGCGGCGCTGGCTTTTGCCTTTGATATGCCGCTGGTGCTGATCCCGGTGGGGATCATCTACATTCTGGAAACTTTATCCGATATTATACAGGTTGGATACTTCAAGGCCACCCACGGCAAGCGGTTTTTCAAAATGGCCCCTCTGCATCATCACTTGGAGCGGTGCGGCTGGAGCGAGGTGAAGATCGTAACGGTCTTCGTGTCCGTCACGGCAGTGTTCTGCCTGCTGGCGTATTACGGCATCCGGGGCCGTTATCTGTAACTTGACTTGATTCGGAGAGAAAGGAGGGAACGTCCATGACCCAGACACGGCCCCGCCGCCGTCCCCTGACCCATCAGGAGAAGCTGGCCCTTCAGGAGCGCAAGCAGCGCCGCCGGGAAAAAATGGAAGAGAGCCGGGAACTGGCCAAAGGTCCCATCGACCTGACCTTCTGTCTGCTGGTCATGCTGCTGACGGCCATCGGTCTGGTGATCCTCCTGTCCGCCAGCTTTCCCTCCGCCTATTATGAGAAAGCGCCCTCCCGCCACAACCCGCTGTATTACTTTGAAAAGCAGGGCGTTTTCGCCGTGCTGGGTACGGCGGTGATGCTGCTGGTCAGTAAATTCAACTATCAGCGGCTTCGCGGCGCGGGCAGAGCCTTGATCTATGTGTCCGTGATTTTCCTGATCCTGGTCATCATCCCCCACAACCCCATCGCGGTGACGGCCAAGGGTGCCACCCGATGGCTGAAGATCGGTATTCAGTTTCAGCCATCGGAAATCGCAAAGGTGGCGATCATTACCTACTTTGCCGACAGCATTTCCCGAAAAAAGGACAAAATGCGGAGCTTCCGCTACGGTGTTCTGCCTTACGCCTTTATTCTGGTGGTAGTGGCAGGCCTGGTGGCTGTTGAGCCCCACCTCTCCGGCGCAATCCTGATTTTGGGCGCCGGTGCGGCTATGATGCTGGTAGGCGGTATCAACTGGGTCTGGGTAGGCACTGCCGCTGGCGCGGCGGTTGGCATGGTGTATGTGGCTTTATTTGTCATCGGCTATAACAAATCCCGCGTTATATACTGGCTGGACCCTTGGGCAGATGCCGCGGATAAGGGCTATCAGCTTTCTCAGAGCCTCATTACCATCGGCTCCGGCGGCCTGTGGGGACTGGGTCTTGGCAAGAGCCGGCAGAAGTTCCTGTTTCTGCCGGAGGAGCACAACGATTTCATTTTCTCCATCGCCTGCGAGGAATTGGGGCTGGTGGGGGCCGGGATCATCATGCTGCTGTTTGCGGCGCTGATCCTTCGGGGCTACTGGATCGCCCTCCACACCCGTGACCGGTTCGGCACACTGTTAGTGGTGGGCTTTACCACGCAGCTGGCTGTGCAGGTGTTTTTGAACATCAGCGTGGTGACGGGGCTGCTCCCCACCACCGGCATCTCCCTGCCGTTTTTCAGCTACGGCGGCACCGCCCTGCTTATCCAGCTGGCGGAAATGGGCGTGATCCTGAGCGTATCCAGGCAAATGAAGCCAACAAAGGCAGGGTAAACACCTGCCTCAGCGTGTCGAAAAGATTTTTCGCCCCGCTGACACATTTTCAGAACTGTTAGTTCTGAAAATATTGGATTTTAATGGCGCAGGACACCCTTCTTGGGTTTCCCGCGCACACCCTTCCTTACCGTTTTCTTGATAGCCTTAGGCAGGGTAAACACCTGCCTTTTGGCCTGTTTTGACATCTTTTTGGAAAGGGGCGCTGCTGGTGGAAAAGCGCATTGACCGGGTGATCTTCACCTGCGGCGGCACGGCGGGCCATGTGAACCCGGCTATTGCCGTGGCGCAGCTGATGGCGGAGAAGAACCCGCAGATCAAAATACTGTTCGTGGGGGCGGAGCGTGGCTTGGAAAAGGACCTGATCCCCAAGGCGGGATACGAATTCCGTACCGTTCACATCTCCAGCTTTCACCGCTCCCTCAAGCCGGCGGAGATCAAGCACAATCTGGTGTCCCTCTACAATATGGTCCGCTCCCCGGCAGAGGCCCGGTCTATTTTGAAGGAGTTCCGGCCTGACGCGGTGATCGGCACCGGCGGCTACGCCAGCTATCCCACCGTGAAGGCCGCCGCCAAAATGGGCATCCCCACGGCGGTCCATGAGTCCAACGCCGTGCCGGGACTGACCACGGAGCTGCTGGAGCCTTACGCCGGGCGGATCATGGTAGGCTTTGAATCCTGCCGCCAGCACTACAAGCACCCGGAGAAGGTGGCCGTCACCGGCACCCCGGTCCGGGAGGACTTCTTCACCCTGACCAAGGAGGCGGCCAAGGAAAAGCTGGGCGTCAATGACGGACGGCCGCTGATCGTCTCCTTCTGGGGGTCTCTGGGCGCTTCCGGCATGAACGCCCAGATGGCGGATATGCTGGCTTTGGAGGCGGGGAAGGAGCCGTTCCACCATATCCACGGTGCGGGCAAGAGCGGATATGCTGCCGTGCTGAAGGCATTGGCGGAGAAGGGCGTGGACCTGAAGGACCACCCCTCCCTGCAGGTCCGGGAATACATCTATGACATGGCCCCGGTGATGCGGGCGGCGGATCTGGTGATCTGCCGGGCGGGAGCCTCCACCGTCAGTGAGCTGACGGCGCTGGGCGTGCCGGCCATCATGGTGCCATCCCCCTATGTGACCAACAACCATCAGGAGAAAAACGCCCGCGCGCTGGAGACCCACGGCGGCGTGGAGGTTTTGCTGGAGCAGGATTCCTCCGGGCAGGCGCTGTTTCAGACGGCGGCAGGTATTTTGCGGGATGACGCCCGGCGAGAAGCCATGGCATCGGCCATGGCGGAATTGGGCATCCGGGATGCGGCCCAGCGAATTTACGAAACCGTTCAGGAGTTGCTGTAAATTTACTGTTTCGGACTTTACACCGGCCCATCGCCGTGATAAAGTATCAAAGAAACCGAAAAATAGACGGCGAAAGCGCCCTGTATCCGAGAAAACGGCGGGCGTTTAGCCCTTTTGATAAAGCGGCGGCAGGAACCGAAGTTGCTCTCTCCCCATAGAATGGCCCGTGATACCATTTTCATCGGGAGGGACCAATAATATGAGCCGACTGCTGATCCGGGGCGGGAACCGCCTCCAAGGGGAAGTCACCATACAGGGAGCGAAAAACAGCGTGCTGCCCATTCTGGCAGCTACCATTCTCACCGGCGGAAGCGTGGAGCTGCGCCGCTGTCCCCGTCTGCGGGATGTGGAGGCGTCCATCCGTATCCTGCAAGCCTTGGGCTGCAAGGCCGGGTGGCGGGGGGATGTGTTGGAGGTGGACACCGCCGGAATGTCCGGCTGCGACGTTCCCGACGCGCTGATGCGGGAGATGCGGTCCTCCGTGATCTTTCTGGGGGCGATCCTGGCCCGGTGCGGGGAGGCAAGCCTCACCAGCCCCGGCGGCTGCGAATTAGGTCCCCGGCCCATCGACCTGCACCTCTCCGGCCTCCGGGCACTTGGGGCGGAGATCGACGATACCGGCGGCACCCTGCACTGCAAGGCGGCAAAGCTGACGGGGCGGGAGATCGTGCTGGGGTTCCCCTCTGTGGGGGCCACGGAAAATCTGATGCTGGCGGCCTGCGGCGCGGAGGGCGTCACGGTGCTTTCCAACGCCGCCAGAGAACCGGAAATTGAAGACCTGCAAGGCTTTTTGAATACCTGCGGCGCGGAGATTACCGGCGCGGGCACATCCACGGTGGTGATCCGGGGCGGACGGCCCCTCCACGGCGGTACTTACACCATTCTGCCGGACCGCATCGCGGCGGCCACTTACCTGTGCGGGGCGGCCTCCGCCGGGGGCGAGGTCTTTCTCCGGGACGCACGGGAGGAGCACCTCTCCGCTGTGACGGCGGTGCTCCGGGAGGCGGGGTGCGACGTGACCGGCGGCAGCGCCGGGATCGTGTGCCGCCGTACCGGACGATTGACGGCGCCCCGGCCCATCCGCACGGCCCCCTATCCCGGCTTTCCCACCGACGCGCAGGCCATTTTGATGGCGGCGCTGCTGCGGTGCCGGGGGGCGGCGGTATTCGAGGAAAACCTGTTCAGCAGCCGCTACCGCCATGTGGATGAGCTGGCCCGCATGGGAGCAGACATCCGGGTTTCCGGACGGACGGCGGTGGTGCTGGGCGTGGAGCGGCTCCACGGAGCCGCCGTGCGGTGTACGGATCTGCGTGGCGGCGCGGCACTGTGCGCAGCGGCTCTGGCAGCGGAGGGAGAGACCTCCATTTCGGACATTACCCATATCGACCGGGGCTATCAGAGCATCGAGGATGATCTGGCGGCGCTGGGCGCGGATATACGGCGGGTGGAGGAGACGGCCTCCCCCTGAGAGACAGACTGTAAAGGAGAACCATCATGGCAAGACGGAGAGGATCGGCGCGGCGGCGCAGAAGGAGAGGCGGCGGCTTCCTCTATAAGCTGCTGTCCGTATTCCTGATCTGCGGCTGTCTGGTGGCGGCCATCACCCTGTTTTTCCGGGTGGATACGGTGGTCATCACTGGGGAGAAGCGCTATACAGAGGCGGAGATCCGTCAGGCCAGCGGCGTGGAGGACGGTGACAACCTCTTTTTGCTGAACAAGTATCAGGTGATCCGGGACATCGCCGAGGCCCTGCCCTATATCGAGATCGAAAACACCCGTATTCAGCGGAAGCTGCCGGACACTTTGCTGATCCAGGTGCAGGAGTGCGGCGATCCTCTGGCCTGGACGCAGGACGGGACAGTGTGGCTGATGAGTCCTGCCGGAAAGATCGTGGAGCAGACGGATACCGCCGCAGGACATCCCACCGTTGACGGCTGTGAGCTGCTGTCCCCCTCCGTAGGGACCCAGATCGCTGTGGATATGGCCTATGAGACCCGGCGGGAAAGCCTGCTGGAATTGCTGGCTGTGCTGGATGAAACGGGGGAGCTGGCAAAGGTGGATGCCATCCATCTGGGAGAGGCGTCCTATATTTCCATGGACTATATGGACCGCTTTACGGTGAAAATGCCCTATCAGGCGGACTTTTCCTATAAGCTGCGGGTGCTGGAGCTGGCCATCAACAGCGACAAGATCCAGGATAATATGACAGGCACCTTTGATATGCGGCAGGAGGACGGTCAGGTCATATTTGATCAGGATACCAGAGAATAAGAGGAAGCCGGGAGGGAGACGCCGAAAAAAATCGGAAACAAATCTCCGGCAACCCTTGACCTCACCGGGAAAATAGCATACAATAGATAATCATATCCCACTATGCTTGGGACACTATAACTTGTGATTTACAGGGCGGCTTGCCGCCCTTTCGTACAAAAGACAGCAGGAGGCACCGCTATGGCATTTGGATTGGAAACCGGCCCCGAGTCCGTGGTCAACATCAAGGTCATCGGCGTTGGCGGCGGCGGCAACAACGTGGTCAACCGCATGGTCCGCTCCGGCACCAAGGGTGTGGAGTTTGTGGCCGTGAATACAGATAAGCAGGCACTGAATGTTTCCAGTGCTACATACAAGATCCAGATCGGCGAAAAGCTGACCCACGGTCAGGGCGCCGGCTCCGACCCCGAGGTGGGCCGCAAGTCCGCTGAGGAGAGCCGGAACCAGATCGCCAAGGCGCTGGAGGACACCGATATGGTGTTCATCACCGCCGGCATGGGCGGCGGCACCGGCACTGGCGGCGCACCCATTGTGGCGGAGATCGCCAAGGAGATGGATATTCTCACCGTGGCCGTGGTCACCAAGCCCTTTGGCTTTGAGGGCCGCCGCCGGATGCAGCAGGCGGAGAGCGGCATTGCCGAGCTGAAGGATAAGGTGGACTCTCTGGTCATTATCCCCAACGAGCGGCTGAAGCACGCTACGGACCAGAAGATCACCTTTGCCAACGCCTTTGAGATCGCCGACGATGTGCTGCGTCAGGCAGTGCAGTCCATTTCCGACCTGATCCGCGACACCGGCTTCATCAATCTGGACTTTGCCGACGTGACGGCCATTATGAAGAATGCAGGTATGGCTCACATGGGCGTGGGCCGGGCTGCCGGCAAGGGCAAGGCCGAGGAAGCCGCCCGCATGGCCATTTCCAGCCCCCTGCTGGAGACCTCTATCGAGGGGGCCAAGGGCGTCCTCATCAACGTCACCGGCTCTATGGACATCGGTCTGGAGGAAGTGGAGCAGGCCGCCTCTCTGGTGCAGCAGGCCGTCCATCCCGACGCACTCACCATCTTCGGCGCCACCTTCGACGAAACTATGGACGACGAGATCCGTGTCACCGTTATCGCCACCGGCTTTGACAAGAATCCAGCTGACGAGCTGCCTAAGATCGGCACATTTGCAAAGCCTCCCGTTCAGTTGGAGGGTCAGGAGAAGGATGAGCAGCCCAAGGCACCCTTTGCACCCATTGAGCCCATTGCTCCGGCAGAGGAAAAGCCCGCTGAACCGGAGGAAGATCCCTTCGATGACATTTTCAAAATTTTCAATCGCCGGGATTGAGTGAAATTTTTAAATTGAAGCTTCTACCAGCAGACGCAGGAATTTCCTGCGTCTGCTTTCTTGCGCTTATGCTTAAAGCATCATCGTGATCCGGCTGGCGCTGCTGCCGCTTTTTGTCGGGATTTGCTTTTGCCGCGTCGGGAAGGATAAGTCTGTCCGTGAAGCGGAACGGCGCGACACGGATGAAAAAACAGGCAGACTGCCGCAAATAGAGGAAAAACACAATACAAAACGTAGAATTTCACAAAAAAATACGGTATGTATGTGAATTTTGCGGCCTGCCAAAGGAGTGATGACTTGTTGTATGAAGAGATCCCCAAAGGACCCTTGCGGCATGGGGCGGCGCTGGTGCTGGCTCTGCTGCTGTGTACCACGGCGGCTCTGGCCGCGGAGCCTGTCCAACGCAGTCTGATCCCGGTGGGACACACCGTAGGGGTGAAGCTGTTTGCCCGGGGCGTGGTGGTGGTAAAGCTGCCGGAGGGCGGTACTCCGGCCCGGACCTGCGGCCTGAAAACCGGCGACGTGATCGTGGAGTGCGGCGGCGAGGCCGTGACCTCCACAGAGCAGTTCCAATCCCTGCTGCAAAAAAACGGAACGGACGCCACGGCACTGGAGATCAAGCGGCAGGGCAGCCCTTTGACCCTCTCTGTGGAGCCGGAACGGAATGAACAGGGCATCTGCTGCATCGGCGCGTGGATCCGGGACAGCATGGCGGGCATCGGCACCGTGACCTATTACGATCCCGCGACCGGCGCTTTCGGCGCGCTGGGACACGGGATCACCGACGGCGATACCATGGCTCTGATGCCCTTCGGCAGCGGCTCCATCCTGCCCTCCACCGTGAAGGCGGTGAAGAAGGGGAGCAGCGGCAGTGCCGGGGAGCTGCGGGGCAATTTTGACCTGTCCGGCGACCTTGGCCCTCTGCGCGCCAATACCGACTGCGGCATTTTCGGCACGTTTCCGGCGGACTGCACCCTTGCAGCGGGCGAGGCTCTGCCGGTGGGCGATGCCGTGGAGGGACCGGCAACGATCCGGGCCAATGTGTCCGGGGACGAGGTGCGGGAGTATGCCGTTGAAATTTTGAAACGGCTCCCAAACGCCTCTGACGGCCGGGAAATGGTGATCTCCGTCACGGACCCGGACCTGATCGCCGCCACCGGCGGGATCGTGCAAGGCATGAGCGGCAGTCCCATTCTTCAAAACGGAAAGCTGGTGGGAGCCGTGACCCATGTGCTGCTTTCCGACGCAACAAAAGGATATGGAATTTCCATGGAAACTATGCTGAACGCAGGCGAAAACGTGTAGAAAAACAAAATGACGAGGCGGGGAGAAATCGTTTCTCCCCGCCCTGTTCCTTTTTGGCATGGAGGCTCCCACAAACCAGAGGTCAAGCGTCCCGCTCAAAGACAAGATCCAAGTCCGTTATCTTTCCGTAATTGTTGATATTTGTGGGGATGTACCCGACATAACGATAGCCCCTTGCGGCGTATTCGTCGATAATGGCCCGGTGCGCCTCCGATCCTGCGCCCACAAATTTCCCAATGTGAATGTTGACGTACTCGTATGCTTTCACTGTTCACTCCTCCTTTGGTACGCATATCCGCACAGGCGGGTTTTCTCTAAAAGGTTTCTGTTTCCGCACGATTCACTGTGTCAGAGAGTTGTTTCGAGCGGAAATGTGCTGACTTATCCGCCGATGGAGCGACTTAAAAACGGGACAGCTTATCGTTCAGCTTCGTGTAGATCCGCTCCTGGAACCACGGCTCGCTGGAGGCGGCCACAGCGTCCGCCGGAGAGAACCAGCCCACCCGGCTGTTCTCGTCGGGCTTGGGACGGATGGCGGCGGAGGGGTCCGCCTCTAAGAGGTAGGTGACGTTGAGATGGAGGTGGGAGGAAACGTACCGGCCGTGCTTTTCGTGGCCGTCCACCGTCAGGATTTCCAGAGAATACAAGTCCTCGGACACGGGGCGGACCTCCGTGAGACCGCTTTCCTCCCGGACCTCCCGCAACGCCACGGCCAGCAGATCCCGGTCTCCGTCGGCGTGGCCGCCCAGCCAAGCCCAGGAGTCATAGAGCCTGTGATAGGCCATCAGGACCTGCTTCCGGTCCGGGCTGACCACCCAGGCGGAAGCGGTAAAATGGGCGGCGGTATTGGCTCTGGTGTACAGATCCTCGTGGCTGTCAAGACGGCGGAGCAGTTCTTCCCGGTCCCGTTCCTCCTGCTCGTTCCACGGGCGGTAGGCGATGAGCTGTTGACGCAGAAGCTCCATAATGATCCCTCCGAAAAAAGCGTACAGCGGGAGAGTATCCGCTGTCGGATACGGTAGTTGCAGTCGACGAAAATATTTTTATATCCGGAAAAAGCGACAAAATATTTCTTGGGCTTATCATACCATATTTTGTGGAAGAAGAAAAGAACCACCACAAAAAAAGAAGACAGGCTGGACAGATTTCACCATATTCTGTGAAAAACAAGAACAAAAGAACGCGGAAAGTGCTGGAAAATAGGCTGTCTCGTGAAAAATGTCGAACGATTGTTGGAAAATTTAGCTGTGATTCATTGAAAAAGTTAGGAGAACGTGCTATTTTAAATAAAACGCGACTTGAAACCGTTAAAACCGTCGCAAATTTGGGAAAAAGGGAGTGCATTATGGATCAACGTAAGACGGTATTGCTGGCAGACGCCGGCGAGGAATTTCGCACGCTGCTGTGGGAAGAAATGGAAAAGACAGGCGAGTTTTCTGTGGAGATCGCGCGGGATGGAAATGAGATTCTGAAGCGGGTAAAGGAACGAATGCCGGACCTTCTGGTTATGGATGTGATGCTGCCGGGCATGGACGGCATCAGCGTGCTGCGGCAACTGCAGAAGCAGGGAGACGCCCCTATGACCATTCTGGTCTCCGGCTTTGTCTCCGACCGGATGCTGGCGGAAGCCTCAGAACTGGGGGCGGCGTATTTTCTGCCAAAGCCTTTTGAAACGGCCGCACTGCTGGATAAGATGCGGGGCTTGTTTCTCAAAGCGCCCCAGGAGAGCTTACCCAGTCTGAAAACCATGGTGACTTCCGTGATCCATGAGATCGGCGTCCCTGCTCACATCAAGGGCTATCAGTATCTGCGGGAGGCCATCATGATCACGGTGCGGGATATGGATGTCATCAACGCGGTGACGAAGGTTCTCTATCCTGAAGTGGCCAAGCGGTTCGCCACAACGCCTTCCCGGGTGGAGCGGGCCATCCGCCACGCCATCGAGGTAGCCTGGGACCGGGGCGATTTGGAGACCTTGCAAAAATATTTCGGATATACAGTTAGTGTTTCCAAAGGTAAACCTACCAATTCGGAGTTCATCGCCATGATTGCGGACCGGCTGACACTGGAGCAGAAAAACGGAAAAGCCTGGCAGGATTGACGTCTCCGGTTCCGATGTTTGCAGAAAATTGGAAATCGGGCTTGGCAGAGAGAAAAAATTGTGTTATTCTGTTTTCCAAACGAATAAGGAAAGAAGGAAACACAATATGACATATACATTCCAGCCCCGGGGCGTCTGCTCCCGGGCCATGACGGTAGAGGTGGACGATCAGGGCGTGATCCGTGATCTCCAGGTGGTAGGCGGCTGCAACGGCAACCTCCAAGGTATTTCTGCGCTGGTGAAGGGCATGAAGGCAGAGGAGGCCATTGCCCGTCTGAAGGGCATCAACTGCGGCGGCAGAGGTACCTCCTGCCCCGACCAGTTTGCCCGCGGACTGGAAGCGGCCATGGCGCAGAAGTAAGCACCCATTTGTGACCGCATAGGAACCGGAACGGCTTTTGCCGTTCCGGTTTTTCTTTATTGCTGACGAGGGGAAGCACCTGCCGTCCACAGTCCGCATAGAATGGGCCAGCGAAACAGAATCGCGGACCGAACGCAACAGGGGATGATGAACGATGGCTTATTCCGACCGGGAGCTGCTGGCGCGGCTGATCCAATGCGAGGCGGGCGGGGAAGGGGATACGGGAATGAAGGCGGTGGCCGGCGTGGTGATGAACCGGGTCCACGCCCGGGGCGGGGAATACGCCCGGGTGGGCCGGGGCAGCATCCGCAACATCATTTTCCAGCCCTACCAGTTCGTGTGCGCCTCCGAAACGGAACGGGGCACCTACAACCCCCAGAATATTTTCAATATGCGGCCGGAGCAGATCCACTTCGACATTGCCGACTGGGCCATCGCGGGGAACCGCATTCCCGATGTGGCAGAGTCTCTGTGGTTTTACAATCCCTTCGGCCCTCAGTGCCGGAGCAGGTTCCCCTCCGAGGTGGGCTACTGGCAGACCCGCATTGGAGATCATTGCTTTTATAATCCAACGGATGCCTATTATAGAACTTGAGAGGTGTTTTTATGCAGCGTTTCAATACTTACCAGACAGCGCCGGTCCCGTCCGGCGGGAGCGACTGGCAGGCGGAGATCAATGGCGGCGGACAAACGGAGGCAAGGAGCGTCGGTGATGCGCGCTCCTGGCAGTCACCGGAGGGATCGGAGTACGTCACCCTGCCCGGTGGACAGATGATGCCCATGGGCAATATGCCGGGGATGCGGACAGATCTGCCAGAGAACGTGATCCAGAACCCCCTCAGCGTGGAGGAGGCCCACAACGGCTCCATCAAGGCCATGCTGGCCAGAAATGAGGGAAACTATGTAGTGGCTACGTTTCTGGTGGGGACGCAGGGAACGGTTTCCTGGGAGGGAATCCTCTATGATGTGGGCAACGACTTCATCACCATTTACCAGCCGGGGCGGGAGCGGTATATCGTGACGGATATTTACGCCTTGAAGTATATCGAATTTTACGATACCCGCCGCCGAGAGCAGTGCGAGGCTATGCTGAAGCAGAACGGCCTTTGGAACCAGAGGTAAAAGTTTACAGAAGGGGATTGCGGAGAAAAAAGCACTGTGATACAATCAAATACTGTCGATAAAGTGGTAAATTCTCCGCGACGGAAAGGAAGAGTGTGCGCGGGAAACCCAAGAGGGGGAAACGGGCGATGCGCTGCCAGTGGCGGAAAGAGCGAGCCCGTTTCGAGGAAGGCCCCCGGTTTTCGGGTGCAAAGCGCACGGAAACCGGCTGGGTCAACGGTGTATTCCTGCTCCACGCGGGGCGAAAAGACTTTTTCGACACGCTGACAATCAGCACGATCAAACAAATGAGGAGGAATCCCAATGGATTTTGAAAAGCTGTCCGCAGAGAGGTACTCTCTCCGGAAATTTGATACCCGCCCTGTGGAGCAGGAGAAGCTGGATCTGATCCTGGAGGCAGGCCGCAACGCTCCCACCGCCCACAACAAGCAGCCCCAGCGGATCTTCGTGTTCCGCAGCCCTGAGGCTCTGGAAAAGGCAGACGCCTGCATGGACTGCCACTTTCACGCCCCTGTGGTCATTGGCGTGGGGTATGACCCCAAGGAGTCCTGGCACCGGGAGCATGACGGCAAGGACCATGGCGAGATCGACGCCTCCATCGCTGTGACCCAGATGATGCTGCAGGCGGCGGATCTGGGCCTTGGCACTACCTATGTGGGTATGTTCCGGCCGGTGGACCTGGTCAAGACCTTCCCGGAGATGGAGGGTCTGGAGATGATCGCCATGCTGCCTCTGGGGTATCCCGCGGAGGGCGCCCATCCCGCCAAGCTCCACGGACTGCGCAAGCCCATGGAGGAACTGGTGAAGTACCTGTAACCCCTAAGAAAACACCGAGGCTTTCAAGAAAGCCTCGGTGTTGAGTCTGTCAATAAAGTAGCAGATTCTCCGCAACGGAAAGGAAGGGTGTGCGCGGGAAACCCAAGAAGGGTGTCCTGCGCCATTGAAATCCTAAGTTTTCAGAACTTTTATAAAGTTCTGAAAACTTGTTCAGCGGGGAGAAAAAATTTTTTCGACACGCTGAAACACCGAGGCTTTTAAGAAAGCCTCGGTGTTCTTTTTTGAGATGGAGAGAAATTTGATCAGCGGTGTCTGCGGCCCCGGTAGCCTCTGCTGTAACTGCGGGCATTGCGGCCGTAACGGCGACGGCGGCTGAGACCGGTCAGCCGGAAAATCACCAGCAGCACCAGCAGTACCGCCAGCACGATGGCCACGGTTTTCACGGCGGGCTTCTTGAAAAACAGCGTTACGTTATGGCGGAACACCATAAACTTGTCCGCAGTCACATCGCTGCTGGCAAGAAGATCCACGGAAGCATAGACGGTGTCGCCGTCCCGCAGCTCCATGGTGCCCAGCTTATCTCCGGCGGTGACAGGGGCCTCTACGGTCTCCGGCAGGGAGATGACCCGATCCAGCTCCGCCGGGTCCAGATCCCGGGGGAACAGGGACTCCACATTGTTGGCGGGATGCACCGTTACATAGTCGGTTTTGGACAGGCTCACCGGAACCTCCTGAATGATCTCCTTGTCCTCTAAAATGGTGCGGTAGGCGAAATTCTTGAAGCCGTAGTCAAAGAGGTGGGAGGTTTCGGAAAAATTCAGCAGGTTGCCTACGCCGTTTTCCTCGATCCGCTCCGCACCCATGACCACGCTGACAAAGTGCAGTTCCCCTTCCTGGGCGGAGGAGATGAGGCAGTGCCCAGCATCGCTGGTGGAGCCGGTCTTGATGCCGTGAGCCCGCTTATCCCGGTAACCGATGACACGCCAGGTGGACAGCAGATGGTTGGTGGTGTACAGCGTCCGCTCCTTGCTGAGATTGGTGGCGGGGATGACGGCCTTGGCGCTGTCGCAGATCTCCATGAATTCCGGATACTGCATGGCGGCCTTGGTGATGAGGTAGAGATCCCAGGCGGAGGTGTAGTGATCCGGGTCATGCAGTCCACTGGGGTTGACGAAGTGGGTGTTCTCGCAGCCAAGGGCTTTGGCCGTGGCGTTCATGGCGTCCACAAAGGCGGCGATGGAGCCGGCGTCCCACTCCGCCAGAATGTTGCAGGCCTCGTTGGCGGAGACGATGAGCATACATTGCAGAAGCTGCTTTACCGTCATGACCTCCCCGGCCTTGATCCCGGCGCTGCTGCCGTCCGCGTGGTAATAGGTGTCGCTGAAGGCGCTTTCAGAGGCAGTGACCTCCTGATTCAGCAGTGTTTCATTGCCGCTGACCTTTTCCAGGATCAGCAGAGCCGTCATGACCTTGGTCAGGCTGGCGGGATAGTTTTTCTCATGGATGTTTTTGGCATAGGCCACGGCGTCGGTGTTCACGTCCGCCAACAGCGCAGCCTTGGCCTGAATGTCCGGGACCTCCAGCGCTCCGGCAGCGGGGGTGAGAAACAGCCCGGTAAGGCAGGTGCAAAGTAAAAAAACCGAGATAAAGCGTTTGAATTTCATATCTTTCTCCTGAAGAATATGGTATACTGGTAGAGACAGAAATCGTCAATGACCGTATTCGTTGTGATTCGACATTTTTAGTATATCAGATTCGTCAAAGGAGTTCAACCATGGGAGCGAAGTTAAAAGCTGTCAGAACGGAACTGATCCTCCTGGGCCTGACGGCGGTGTTTCTGGGCGGACTGCTGACGGTCTCTTACCGGGACCGGACCACCGCGACGGTGACGGTGACGGCGGAGCACACCCTGCCGCCGGAGGAGGTCGAGGTCACGCTGGTGGACCTGAATACCGCCGAAGCGGAGGAGCTTGCCACTTTGCCGGGGATCGGCGAGGGGCTGGCGAAGCGGATCGTTGACTACCGGACGGAGCATGGACCCTTTGAAGGCCCGGAGGGGCTGATGGAGGTCTCCGGCATCGGCGAGAAGAAGTTAGAGGAGCTGCGGGATTACATCACCGTGAGCAATGGCGCATAAAAGGAGCGGAAACTTGAGAATTTTAGTGGTGGATGACGAAAAGACCCTGGTAAAGGGCATGAAATTCAACCTGGAAAACGAGGGCTACGAGGTGGAGTGCGCCTATGACGGCGCGGCGGCACTGGAGCTGGCCCGGGAGGGACGGTTCGACCTCATCATTCTGGATGTGATGATGCCGGAGATGGACGGGCTGGAAGCCTGTATGAAGATCCGGGAGTTTTCCAACGTGCCCATCATCATGCTGACGGCCAAGAGCGAGGACGCAGACAAGCTCATGGGTTTTGAGTGCGGCGCGGATGACTATCTCACCAAGCCCTTCAACATTCTGGAGCTGAAGGCCCGTGTCCGGGCACTGCTGCGGCGGGCCGCCGGGGTCCAGCGGAGTCAGGGAAGTCTGCTGACCGTAGGCAAGCTCACCCTGAATACCGAGGAACGGGTGGCTATTCGGGACGGGGAACCGGTGGAGCTCACTGCCAAGGAATATGACCTGATCGAGCTGCTGATGCGCAATCCCCGGCGGGTGTACAGCCGGGAGAACCTGATGAATGTGGTGTGGGGCTACACCTACGCCGGAGATTACCGTACGGTGGATGTGCATATCCGCCGCCTGCGGGAAAAACTGGAAGAAAACCCGGCGGAGCCGGATCACATCCTGACCAAGTGGGGAGTGGGCTACTATTTCAAAGGATAAGGCTTCCAAGAGCAGGCGCATGGCCCTCTGGGGCAGCCTGCAAGTCAAATTCGGACTGAGCTACATCGCCGTCATCGCGGCGGTGCTGCTTTTGCTGAACACCTATCCGCTGTTGGTCAGCGAGGATCTGGTGTTCCACTCCAAGGAGACGAATATGACCGGCAGCGTGTCGGTGGTGGTGTATTCTCTGGCGGGCCTGAACCGGCTGAATCAGGAAAACGTGGCGGCTGCCATGGCAGTGGTGGAGGAGACGGGACTCAGCCGAGTTCTGGTGACGGACAGCACCGGTTTGGTGCTCTACGACACCCGGGAGACCGGCAGTGCCGTTGGAAAATACACCTTCTATTCCGAGATCGTGCAGGCATTGGAGGGATATGACGCCTTTTCCTGCTCCTACCGGGACGATGCCTTCCGCAGCCGTACGGCCTCTCCGGTGCTGTATCAGAACCGGATCATCGGCGCGGTGTACGCCTACGAATATGACACAGAGCAGGCGGCGCTGTTAGAGGGACTGCAAAGCAACCTCCTGAAGCTGTCCGCCGGTATCGCGGCGGCGGTGGTGCTGCTGAGCATCCTGCTCTCCCGGATGCTGACCCGGAAGATCAGCACCCTGCTGACGGCCATCCGCAAGGTCCGGGCCGGGGCTTACGAGCATCGGACCCACATCTCCGGCCGGGACGAGATCGCCCAGATCGGAGAGGAATTCAACAGCCTGACAGACCGGCTCCAGACCACGGAGACCTTGCGCCGCCGGTTTGTGTCCGACGCCAGCCACGAGCTGAAAACGCCGTTGGCGGCTATCCGGCTATTGACGGATTCCATTTTGCAGACAGACCAGATGGATATGGAGACAGTCCGGGATTTTGTGACGGACATCGGCAGCGAGGCGGAGCGGCTCAGCCGCATCACCGAGGACCTGCTGCGCCTGACCCGGCTGGACAGCGACCTTCTGGACGCACCGGAGACGGTGGAGGTGGCTCCGGTGCTGGAACAGGTCATGCGGATGATGAGCCTGCTGGCCCAGGAGAAGGGCACGGAGCTGACCTACCGCATGGAGGAAAACTGCCGGGTGTCGGCCACCAAGGGGGAAGTCCATCAGGTGATCTACAACCTGACGGATAACGCCGTGAAATACAGCGGCAAAAACGGTAAGGTCCGGGTGGAACTGCGACATGAGGACCATGACGTGATGCTGACGGTGGCGGATAACGGTCCCGGCATCCCGGAGGAGGATCTGCCAAAGGTGTTTGAGCGGTTTTACCGGGTGGACAAGGCCCGCTCCCGTGCCGCAGGCGGCACTGGTCTGGGACTTTCCATCGTTCAGGATACGGTGAAAAAACGGGGCGGCACGGTGTCGGCTGCCAACCGCGCCGGAGGCGGCGCGGTATTTACCGTTCGCTGGCCTGAGGCGGAAGGAGGCGATCACTCATGAAAAAACGCTGGATCGCCATTGCGCTGCTGACCGTGCTGCTGATGGGGATCGGCGGCGCTATCGGGAAAGTCGGCGTCCGCCAGGAGAGTGACGGCAGCGCCTATGCGTTGTATTTTGTGGAGCGGGATCTGCGTTCCGCCGATGGCGGAGACGCCCTCCGGTCCGAGGAGCGGACATTAGAGGACAGCGGCCTCTCTACGGAGGAACTGGCGGCAGCGCTGGTGACGGAGCTGTTGAAGGGTCCGGCAGACCCCACGTTGAAAAGCCCGTTCCCAAAGGGAACAGCCCTGCTTTCCGCAGAGCAGAAGGGAACGGAGCTGCGGGTGGATCTCTCTGCGGCTTACAGCACCCTTTCCGGCGTGGGACTGTCTCTGGCGGACTATGCCATTACCCTGACGCTGACGCAGCTGCCGGACGTGGCCCGTGTGCGGATCACCGTGGCGGGCCGGGAGCTGGACTACCGCAGCCGGCAGGTGTTTTTGGCCCGTGACATTCTGACCGTCCCGAAGGAGGACGTGGTGGGCACTGTGGACGCTTCCCTGTACTTTGTGAACGGCGATGGCGCATTGACGGCAGAAGCCAGAACACTGAATCTCTACGAGGGCGATACGCAGGTTTCCGCCGTGGTGCGGGCACTGGAAAACGGTCCGGAGACCAAGGGCCTTTCCGCTGTGCTGCCAGAGGGGTTCAAGGTCCGGAAGGTGTGGCTGGAAGAGGAGATCTGCTATGTGAGCCTGTCCTCGGCGTTGCTGGAGGGCCAGCCGGAGCCGGAGACCCTGTCTCAGGCGGTTCTGGCGCTGGAGCAGTCCTTGCTGTCGCTGGAGAGCGTGGAGGAAGTGCGGTTCCTGGTGGACGGCGAACTGGCAGACACCTACGGTCCTATTGACCTGCCGTAAAATAGAAGAGCGAAAAACGAGCCGTCCGGCACATTGCCGGACGGCTCGTTTTTAATAATCAAACTTGTCGATGGTAGCGGTATCGCAGAACTCTGTTTTCAAGGCTTGCAGCTTGGCGAAGGTCTCCGTCCCGCAGTGGCGCTGCTGGTCCTCCGGGGTTTGCCAGGTTTCCACCAACAGAAGCGCGTCAGGGTCCTGAGCGTCCAAAAAGTAGTCATATTTCAGATTGCCGGTCTCGTGAATGGAACAGGCCCGGACGCCTAAATCGGAAATTGCCTTGAAGAATTCCTCCCGCTTGCCGGGTTTGCAGTGATAGGTGACATTCCATGTGAGCATAGTGGTTCCTCCGTTAAATCAATTTTTCCATGTCCGCCGGAATTGGGGCGGTGAAATACAGGTGAGTGCCGGTGACCGGGTGGGTCAAGGCCAGCGCGTAGGCGTGGAGAGCGGGGCGGGAGATCAGATCCGGGTCCTCCGTGCCGTAGAGCCAATCTCCGGCCAGCGGACAGCCGATGTGGGCCATGTGGACCCGGAGCTGGTGGGTGCGGCCCGTTTCTGGCTGCAGCTTTACGAAAGACAGGCCATTCCGCTGGGATAAGACCTCGTAATGGCTGACGGCCCGCTGCCCGTCGGAGCGGACCATGCGGCGGACGGCAGAAGTCTCGTCCCGGCCAATGGGCGCGTCGATGGTGCCGGCGGGCGGCTTCGGACAGCCCACGCACACGGCCCGGTATTCCCGGGAAAAGCCATCCGTGTGGAGGGTGCGCCGCAGGCGGTCATGGATATAGCCGCTTTTGGCCACGGCCATGAGGCCGGTGGTGCCCTTATCCAGCCGGTTCACCACATGAAAGATAAAGTCCGCCCCTCGCTGATAGGCCAGCGCTCCCGCTACGGTGGGGGTATCCGGCAGGAAATTGGAGGCGTGGGCCGTCATGCCGGCGGGCTTGTTGAGGATCAGCAGGTGCTCATCCTCATAGACGATGGGCAGGGGCCAGTTTCCCGGCGTGGGAAGGAGCTTAGGCGGGCGCAGATCGTCAGACCGCACCGCCACCACGTCCCCGGCATGGACCGGGTCCACCGTCCGGGCATGGACGCCGTTGACCCGGATGCCGTCCTCAGCCCGGGTGAGCCGGGCCACAGCGTGGGTGGAGAAGTGGAGCTTTGCCTTCAGAATGTGCCGAACGCAGACGCCGTCCTCCTCCGGCGTCACGGTGTAGGTGAGAATTTCCATCAGCCTTGCGCCAGATAGGTCCTGAGGCTGCCCAGCGATGCCTCGGCGTCGCCGGTGCCCAGATCGTACACCGCTTGCAGCCTGTCGCTGCGGCGTTCCAACCGCCCGATCTCAATGGGCTGGCTGGGATGCAGCACCCACGCCTTTCCCTGCTGTTCCCAGTTCAATAGCTCCCGAAGGGCGTTGTTATAGACGTTGTGGCGGTTTTTGAGCTGCTCTGCCAGCGCCGGGTAATGCTTGTACCACAGGTCAATGGGCTTGGGGTTCATGGGCTTCTTTACATAGCTTTTGTCACGGGTGAGGATCACCACCACCCGGTCAAAGCCCAGCTTTTCGGCGGCTTTGAAGGGGATGGAGTCTGCAACGCCGCCATCCAGATACAGCTTGCCGCCGATCTTCACCGGCTGGGACACGAAGGGCATGGAGGCGGAGGCCCGGATCACGTCCATCTGGGCCATGGCGTGTTCCAGACGGATATATTCCGGCTGGCCGGTCTCCACATTCGTCACCACCGCCCAGAAGGGGACGCCGGAGGCGTCGAAGGTGTCACCGTCAAAGGGGTCCAGCTCCCGGGGGACCTTTTCATAGGCGTATTCCGTGTCTACGATGTTGCCGGTTTTCAGCAGGGGGATCAGCCCCATGTAATGATGGTCGGCGTTGAAGCGCTTGTTGTAGCGGATCACCCGTCCCGGCTGCCGGGAGAGGTAATTCACACCGAAGGCGGCCCCAGCGGACACGCCGATGATGCCGTCGAACTGGATTCCGGCGTTGTAGAAAACGTCTAAGGCCCCAGCGGTATACATTCCCCGCATGGCTCCACCTTCCAAAACAAGACAGGTTTTCATAGCTTAGCCTCCTATCGGCACTTGCCGGTTTCAAAAAATTAGTATATAGTATATCACGGAAAAAACAAAACGGCAATCTCGGATTGTCGGAAAAGGAGAACCGCTATGCTTTTATCCGCGGAGCATCTGTCCATCAACTTTGGCAGCCGCCAGCTGTTGGAGGATGTGAATTTTTATCTGAACGAGGGGGACAAGGTAGGCGTCATCGGCATCAACGGCACCGGCAAGTCCACCTTTTTGAAGGTCCTAGCCGGGAAATTAGAGGCTGACGCCGGAACGATTTCCCGGAATCCCAACGTGCAGGTAAGCCTGCTGGAGCAGAATCCCCCCATGGAGGATGACGCCACCGTTTTGGAGCAGGTATTCCTGCATTTCCCCAAGGAATTCCGGGAGCTGAATGAATATGAGGCCAAGTCCATGCTCAACAAGCTGGGCCTGCCGGACTATGAGCAGAAGGTGGGTACCCTCTCCGGCGGACAGCGGAAGCGGGTGGCGCTGGCGGCGGCGCTGATTCATCCGGCGGATGTGCTGATTCTGGATGAGCCCACCAACCATCTGGACGCGGAGATGACTGCCTGGCTGGAGGACTGGCTCCGCCGGTTCAAGGGCGGGCTGGTGATGGTGACCCATGACCGCTACTTTCTGGAGCGGGTGGTGAACCACATCACGGAACTGAGCCGGGGCAAGCTGTACCACTACGAGGCCAATTACTCCAAATATCTGGAACTGAAGGCCCAGCGGGCGGAGATGGCGGAGGCCAGTGAGCGGAAGCGGCAGTCCATCCTGCGGACGGAGCGGGAGTGGATCATGCGTGGCTGCCGGGCCCGGACCACCAAAAGCCGGGACCGTATCGAGCGATATGAGGCCCTGAAAAATCAGGAGGCCCCGGAGACGGATGACACCATGCAGCTGGCGGCGGCGTCCAGCCGTCTGGGTAAAAAGCTGATCGAACTGCACGATGTCAGCAAGACCTACGGGAGCCGCACGGTTATTCGCGACTTCTCCTATAATCTGCTGCGGAATGACCGCATCGGCATCGTGGGGCACAACGGCGCCGGAAAATCCACGCTGCTGCGGCTGTTTGCGGGGGAGTTGTCCCCGGACAGCGGCACGGTGGACATCGGCACCACTGTGAAGATCGGCCACTTTTCTCAGGAGGGTCGGGAGCTGGATCTGAACCAGCGTGTCTACGATTTTATCCATGACATCGGCGACGAGGTCCGCACCGACGAGGGTACCTTCACCGCCAAGGCCATGATGGAGCGGTTCCTGTTCCCCAGCGATTTGCAGTCAGTCCCCATCGGACGGCTCAGCGGCGGAGAACGGCGGCGGCTGTACCTGCTGTCCATTCTGATGGAAGCCCCCAACATCCTGCTGCTGGACGAGCCGACCAACGATCTGGACGTGATGACCCTCTCCATTCTGGAGGACTATCTGCAGGGCTTCCCGGGTCCCATCCTCATCGTGTCCCATGACCGATTCCTGCTGGATAAGCTGGCGGAGCAGGTCTTTGAGGTGCGGGACGGCGAAGTGCTGCGTTACAGCGGCAACTGGTCTGACTGGAAGGCCAAGCGGAAAGAGAAAGAAGCGCCCGCCAAGGTGGAAAAGCCCAAGGCGGCTCAGGAGCGGCCCCGGGAGCGGAAATTGAAATTCTCTTTCAAGGAGCAGCGGGAGTTCGAGACCATCGACGAGGATTTGGCCGCGTTGGAGCAGCAGATCCGGGAGTGCGAGGAAGCCCAGGGGGCCTGCGGCAGCGATTATGTGCGTCTCCAGGAATTGCAGGCCAAACAGGCGGAGCTGGAAGCCGCTCTGGAGGAAAAAACAGAGCGGTGGATGTACCTCACAGAGCTGAAGGAAAAGATCGACGCACAGTGAGTTTGTGTTAGAATGGATTCAATCAAAAGAAAAAGGAGCGGCAAAGCCGCTCCTTTTTGATTTGGCGTGAAATGGTCACAGCCGATCTCCTTTCGTTTCCGCGTACCAGAGATTATAGGTCTGGCGGTAGATGCTCGCGGCATCCTCCGTGTGGCAGACCATCCGCACCCGGCAGGGATGGTCATGGGTCCGAAGATCCTCCATGATGGCTTTCAGCGCTACGGAGGCCGCCTGGGCCATGGGATAGCCGTAGACCCCGGTGGAGATGGAGGGGAAGTCCACGGAATCAATGCAGTGCTCACGGGCAAGCTCCAGACAGCTCCGATAGCAGGCGGCCAGCGCCGCCGCTTCGCCATGCCCGCCGCCCTGCCAGATGGGTCCTACGGTGTGAAGGACATACCGGGCCTGTAACCGATACCCCTGTGTCAGTTTGGCTTGGCCCGTCTCGCAGCCGTGAAGGGTCCGGCATTCTGCTAACAGCTCTGGTCCAGCGGCAGCGTGAATGGCACCGTCAACGCCGCTGCCCCCCAGCAGAGTGCGGTTGGCGGCACTGACGATGGCTTCCGCATCGGACGCGGTAATGTCTCCTGTGACGATGGCAAAACGGTCCATATAAGCACCTCCCGGATGTGGAGAATCGTGAATGGTATAAAATCAGCATAGACTGTCTGAAATAAAAAAGCAAGAGACTGTCAATAAAATGGTAAATTCTCTGCGATGGTAAGGTAGGGCAGCTGTTAGCGGCTTTGCCGCTCTACGGATGCCGCATACCCCTTGCGGGTGAAGGGTGTGCGCGGAAAACCCAAGAAGGGGAAACAGGCGAAGTGCCGCCAATGGAGATTTCCGCGACGGAAAGAAAGGGTGTGTGCGGGAAACCCAAGAGGGGTGTCCCACACCATTGAAATCAAATATTTTCAGAACTTTTACAAGTTCTGAAAATAAGGGCAACGGGAAGAAAAGATTTTTTCGACCCGTTGCGCCCCCGGTTTCCGGGCGCAAAGCGCACGGAAACCGGCTGGGCCGACGGTGTATTCCTGCTCCACGCATGGCAAAAAGACTTTTTCGACACGCTGAAGGCAAGTGTAAACTTTTTTTGAACTGGTGAAAAATTTCACGAATTGGGTTGCCGTCGGGGCAAAACCACAGTATAATAAATTTGGCGTATTAAGAAATCGTTAAGAAGCAGGAGGAGACCCGTGAACACGAGCCGCTATTATCAGTATATTTTTCCGGGGACCATTGCGTTTTCCGTTGTGCTGATGCTCATTGGTCTCAGCATGGGCCATCCGGAACAGCTCCTGTCGGGGCTTTGGAAGATCGTCACCATGCAGGATCTTCTGATCACAGACTATATCCATATTGCGGGCCCTGCCGCCGCTTTTGTCAATGCGGGACTGGTGACCATCATTTCCATTCTCATCATCAAGCTGGCCAAGGACCCCTTCAACGGCTTTACCATTGTGGAGATGGGGCTGATGGCGGGCTTCTCCCTGTTTGGAAAAAATGTGTTCAACATCTGGCCCATCATTTTAGGGACATGGCTGTATGCCCGGTATCAGAAGGAGCCGTTTTCCAAGTATGCCTCCGTGGCCCTGCTGGCGACGGCGCTGGCCCCGTTGGTGAGCTATATGGCATTGGGCAGCGTCCACGCCAGCCTGCCGCTGGGCGTGTTCACCGGTATTCTGGTGGGCTTTTTGCTGCCATCCCTGTCGGCCTACACCTATAAGATACAAAACGGCATGAACCTCTACAACATGGGCTTTGCCTGCGGCCTGTTCGCTATGATGGTGGTGCCGATCCTGACGGCCTTCGGTGACAAGCCGGACTCGGTGCTCTACTGGTCCACGGGCCTCAATTTTGAACTGAGCCTTGCCTGCGGCGCGCTGTGCGTTGTGTTCATCCTCATCGGCACCTTCGGCTGCGGCGATCCCACATGGGCCGTGTGGGCCGGATATCGGCGCCTGCTGAGCACCACGGGCCGGGCACCCAACGATTATCTGCGTATGTTCGGCGCCGGACCGGTGATGGTGAATATCGGCATCAACGGTCTGATCGGCATTGCCTATGTGCTGTTGGTAGGGGGCGATCTCAACGGCCCAACCCTAGGCGGTATTTTCACCATCATGGGTTTTTCCGCCTTCGGCAAGCATCCCCGGAACATCATCCCCGTGATGTTTGGCGTGTGGCTGGGGGCCTACGGTATGCATTACGAACCCAATTACCCGGCACTTCAGCTGGCGGGCCTGTTTGGGACCACGCTGGCCCCCGTTGCCGGCCACTTCGGCCCGGTATGCGGCATACTGGCGGGGTTCATCCACTCGGCGCTGGTGCTGCAGACCGGCGGCCCGGTGGCGGGATTGAACCTCTACAACAACGGCTTTTCCGGCGGCCTCATCGCCATTGTGCTCTATCCGACTCTGACGGCCATTATCCGCCATCGCCGGCCGAAGCTCCGGGATGCGGATTACTATGACCTCTTTGAGGCAGATCAGCCCATCAATATGTCTAACTGGCATACCCACCGCCCCACGCCTGAGGAAAAGGCCGCGGAAGCGGCTGGCCGCATGACGGATGATCTGCCGGAGCGGGAGGGCTTTCAGCGGATGCAGAAAAATGAGAAGAAAGAAAACGGGTAGGACTTGCCCTTTGGGTAAGTTTGTGACATAATATCCTCTGAACCATTAAGCTTTTGGGTAAAAAGGAGCAGAAAAAATGACCCCAAAGAAAATTGCCCTGCTGACGGACTCCAGTGCCGACCTGCGTTGGGATCAGGCCAGGGAAAACAATATCTTTTTTGTCCCGCTGCGGATCCTGTGCGAGGACGGCGAATATCTGGACGGCGTCAACATCACCGGCCCGGATATTTATCAGCGGCTTCATAACGGCGAGCTGCCCCAGACCTCCCTGCCCCGTGTGGAGGACTTCAGCGCGAAGCTCCGGGAGATCTTTGATCTGGGATATGACGGCGTGATCGCCGTCATGCTGTCCAGCGGCCTGTCCGGGACCTATAATCTGGCCCGGATCCTGGCGGGAGAATGTGCGGAGCAGGGCTATGCCATGAAGGTGTTTGACTCTGTCAGCGGCGCTTTGGGTCAGGGCATGACGGTGCTGCAGCTGGCTGAGGACATCAAAAACGGCATGGACTGGGAAGAACTGACGGAGCGCCGGGCTCCGCAGCTCATCGCCAACACCTATCCCTTCTTTTCTGTGGATACGCTGGAGTATCTGGTGAAGGGCGGCCGGATCGGCAAGGTCACGGCTATGGCCGGCACCATGCTCCAGATCAAGCCCATCATCACCTTTGCACCGGACGGACAGCTGCAATCTGTGGCCAAGGTCCGGGGACGGCATCAGGTGATGCGGAAGCTGGTGGATATGGCTGTGGACCGCTGCGGCGAACACAAGCGGTATAATCTGGCGGTGGCCCATGGCGGCGCACCGGAAGAAATGGAGACCGTGCGGCAGATGCTGACAGAGGCACTACCCAACAGCGACCACCTGTGGGACGGCGAGATCGACGGCACCCTCAGCGTCTACATCGGAGACGGTGTGCTGGGCGCTGCCGTTCAGGTGCTGGACTGACCAAAAAGCAGAATACCAGAAACAGACACCCCGCCTCGGCGGGGTGTCTTTCTATCATAGACAAAATGACGGAAAATGCTTGCAAAACAGAAAAGACTGTGATACTCTTAAAATTAGAGAAATGTAACAAAGGAGGAGCGCTCATGCTGGATATTTTTGAGATCCTTGGACCAATTATGGTAGGTCCCTCCAGTTCCCACACGGCGGGAGCTGTGCGCATCGGGCGGATGGCCCGGACCCTTTTGGGAGAACCGCCGGTGAAGGCGGACATTGGATTGTACGGTTCCTTTGCGGAGACCGGCCGGGGCCACGGTACGGACCGGGCGCTGGTGGCAGGGCTGCTGGGTATGAAGCCCGATGATCTGCGAATCCCGGAGAGCTTCTCCGTGGCAAAGGAGCAGGGACTGTCCTTTGTGTTCCATCCCGCCGAGCTGCGGGAGGCTCACCCCAACACGGCAGTGCTGACGGTGGAGGGTGCCAGCGGAAAAAAGACCAAAGTGCAGGCAGCGTCCATCGGCGGCGGCCGGATCCGGGTGGATCAGCTGGATGGCGTGGCAGTGGACTTCACCGGTATCTTCAACACCCTGATCGTCCGTCACATGGACGTGCCCGGCGAGCTGGCGACCCTGACCAAGGTGCTCTCTGACGGCGGCATCAACATTGCCAATATGAGTCTGGTGCGTGACCGCCGGGGCGGCAGCGTTATGACGATTTTTGAGATCGACCAGCCGGTGCCCGCGGCGGAGCTGGAGCAGCTGAAGGCAGTACCCCAGGTGCTTGGCGTGATCTATTACGAGAAGGAGGACGACTGATATGGCTCTGAATTCCATGCAGGAGATCTTTGAAAAGGCGGCTTCCCGGTCCATCCCCTTCTGGCGGGTGGTTCTGGAAACCGATATGGAGGAGCGGCAGGTAACGGAAGAGCAGTCCATGGAAAAAATGCGGGCTGCCTGGCATGCTATGCTGGAATCTGCCGTCAGCTACCAGGGTGACCAGCGTTCCCGCAGCGGCCTTGTGGGCGGCGACGGCGCCCGGATGCGGCGCTACGCCGCGGCGGATACTACATACAGCGGCCCCTATGTGCAGGAGGTCATTGCTACGGCCCTCAGCGTAGGCGAGTCCAACGCCTGCATGCGGAAGATCGTGGCGGCACCAACCGCAGGCGCCTGCGGTGTACTGCCTGCGGTACTGGTGCCTCTGTACCAGATGGGCCGCGCCACCGAGGAAGAGATTTTGCAGGCTCTGTACACCGCTTCCGGCATTGGTGCGGTGGTCAGCTTCCGGGCCTGTATCGCCGGTGCTTCCGGCGGCTGTCAGGCGGAGATCGGCACGGCTTCCGCTATGGCGGCTGGCGCTCTGACCTCCCTGCGGGGCGGCGATCCTCAGCAGATCGGCCACGCGGCGGCCATGGCCCTGAAAAATCTGATGGGTTTGGTGTGCGACCCGGTGGCGGGTCTGGTGGAAGTCCCCTGCGTGAAGCGGAATGTGGTAGGCTCTGTCAACGCCGTCAGCTGCGCGGATATGGCGCTGGCCGGCGTGGAAAGCCGGATCCCTGTGGACGAGGTCATCGACTGCATGGGTGAGGTAGGCCGCCGGATGCCTATGGAGATGCGGGAGACCGCTTTGGGCGGTCTGGCTGCCACGCCTACCGGCAAGGCCGTCAAGGAACGGATGGAGCAGCAGGACTGACCCGAATTGAATCAAAAAAGCGTTGGGAACAATTGTTCCCAACGCTTTTTTTGATAGTTGCGATTTTATTTGTCGAGAATGTGGACGTTGAGGTGATCGTAGGTCATTTCAACATTGTGCTTGGCGAAGGTGTCCCGCAGCTTCTCATTGATGGAGTGGTAGGCGGGCCAGTAGTTCTCCACGGTGCACCAGCAGTAAATGGTGTATTCGATGGAGCTTGCGCCGTAGTCGGTAAGATGCACCGCCGGGGCCGGGTCTGGCAGAATGTTGGCGGTGGCTTCCACGGCCTCCATACAAGCGGTCATGACGGTTTCCGTGGGTGCGTCATAGGAGGCAGTGACGGTCCGGACGATCCGGCGTCGGCCCAGAACGGTATAATTGATGATCTTGGAAGAGGAGAGGTCCTTGTTGGGCATCAGGATCATCTGACCGTTGGCGGTCTCCAGCTTCGTGTGGTTCAGACCGATTTCGCGGACAGTACCGGAGGTGCCGCCGGCTTCGATGAAGTCCCCCAGAGCGAAGGGGTGGGAGGAGAGGATCACCAGCCCCCCAGCCACGTTGCCTAAAATGTCCTCCGCTGCAAGGGTGATGCCCAGGGTCAGGACGGACAGCAGCGCCGTCAGGGAGGAGGTGTTGACGCCCAGCGCTTCCGCTGTGATGATGACCGTCAGCACATAGAGGAGCACCTTTACGCTGGTGCGAATGACCTTTTGCAGCCGCTCGTTGACCTTCTGCATCCGGCTCAGCAGCCGGGTGACGACCTTCATAATGAGCCGCACGGCGATGAGGCAGACCAGCAGTGTCACCAGAGCAGAGAGGATCTTGCTGAGACTGTATCCCCCTACGGCGGTGTTCAGAATTTGCTTAATATTCATGCAATCGTATCTCCGTTACCGTCCGGCCTTCCGGTCGGCCTCAATGAGCCGCTTCAGACCCTCCACGGCCACCTTTACGGAGGCAGAGGTGTCCTCGCTCATTTTCTGGTCCAGACCTGCGGCCTCCCGCTCCTGATTCCAGATCACATGGAAGCAGCTTCCGCAGCGGCAGCCCAGCGCGGCGGCCTCCACGAACAGAGCGGCGGATTCCATCTCACTGGCCTTGACGCCCAGCCGCTTCCAGCTCTCCCACTTGGCCTTCAGTTCATAGCTGACGGGGGAGGCGTCGGGGCTGTGCTGGCCGTAAAAGCTGTCCTTGCACTGGACCACGCCGATGTGGAGGGGATAACCCATCGCCTTGGTAGCGTCTACCAATGCGTTGGTGATCTCCCAGTCCGCCACGGCGGGGAATTCGATGGGGGCGTATTCCAGACTGGTGTGCTCGAAGCGGATGGCGCCGGTGGCCACCACAATGTCGCCGGACTGCACGTTCAGGTCGATGCCGCCGCAGGTGCCGGTGCGGATGAAGGTGTCCGCGCCGCACTTGTGCAGTTCCTCCATGGCAATAGCGGCGGAGGGGCCGCCGATGCCGGTGGAGCAGGCGGTGACCTTTTCACCCAGCAGCGTGCCGGTCCAGACGTTGAACTCCCGGTTGTAGGCCACCTGATGCGCGTCATCAAACAAGGCGGCGATGGCGGGCACCCGGCCCGGATCTCCGGGGAGGATGCAGTACCGGCCTACGTCGCCGGGGACGCAGTGAATATGAAATTGCTTTTCCAGTTTCTGCATGACATTCACGTTCCTTTCACGCGGCCGATCCGACCGGCTGATAACCTTTCGTATAACAGATAGTATAACAGATAAAAGTCTGATTTGTAAAGCCTCGGCAAAAGGACGGGAGAGAAAGGCGGTTTTTGCCACCAAATTGTCTGAAATTTGTCAATTATGCCGAATTGATTCCTTGCACAATTCTTAACTTGAGTTTAGTGACTAAAAAATATATAATAATGGTTGTTTTGTAAGTGCAAAATGACGAAGACAGGAAGAAGCGAAGGAAAGGTGTGAAACCGACGATGTTGGATCAGAGTTATTACGAAACTGCCAACGAAATTATCAGCCGGTACCCTCTGGAGGAAAAATCCCTGATCCCCATTATTCAGGACATCCAGGCGACCTACCGGTATCTCCCGCCGGATCTTTTGGACTATGTGGCCAAAAAGATCGGCATTACAGAGACCAAGGCTTACAGCGTGGCCAGCTTTTATGAGAACTTCTCCTTTGAACAGAAAGGAAAGTATGTGCTCAAGATCTGCGACGGAACGGCCTGCCATGTCCGCAAATCCACGCCGGTGCTGCAGTACCTGCGTCAGGAACTGGGACTCAGTGAGACCAAGCAGACCACCGATGACCTGATGTTCACGGTGGAAGTGGTGTCCTGCCTGGGCGCCTGCGGTCTGGCCCCGGCCATGATGGTCAACGAGCAGGTCCATCCCAAAATGACGCCGGAAAAGGCGGCGGAGCTGCTCAAGGAGCTTCGGGCCAAGGAAGAGGAGGGGCGGAGCGATGATCAGAATTGAAAACCGGTTCCAGCTCAAGCAGGTCCGGGCGGAATGCCAGGCTGAGACCAAGCAGGAAAAGTGCCGGGTGCTGATCTGCGGCGGCACGGGCTGTCTGGCCGGCGGCTCCGCCAAGCTCTATGAGCACATGAAGGAGTTGGCTGCGGAGCATGAAAACGTTCAGGTGGAGATCGGCCCGGAGATCGCCCATATCGGCGTCCACAAGAGCGGCTGCCACGGCTTCTGCGAAATGGGCCCCCTGATGCGGATCGAGCCTTACGGCTATCTCTACTTAAAGGTGCAGGAGAGCGACTGCGGCGAGATCTTTGAAAAAACGGTCCTCCGGGGTCAGCCGGTGGAGCGGCTGATGTTCCGTCAGGATAACAAGGTCTATCCCTCTGAGGAGGAGATCCCCTTCTACGCCAAGCAGACCCGCCTGGTGCTGAAAAACTGCGGCCATATCGACGCGGAGCGCATTGAGGCGGCCATTGCCGCTGGCGCTTACGAGGGCCTTGAAAAAGCCCTCTTTGAAATGACGCCCAAGGCCGTCATTCAGGCTATTACCGACTCCAAGCTCCGGGGCCGCGGCGGCGCGGGCTTCCCCGCCGGCAAAAAATGGAGCCAGGTGGCCGCTCAGAAGGAGACCGTCCGCTATGTGGTCTGCAACGGCGATGAGGGCGACCCCGGCGCGTTTATGGACCGCAGTATCATGGAGGGCGATCCCCACCGGATGATCGAGGGTATGCTGATCGCGGCCTATGCCGTAGGCGCGCAGGAGGGCTATATCTATGTCCGCGCGGAGTATCCTCTGGCTATTGAGCGCCTGAAGCTGGCCATTGCGCAGGCAGAGGAAGCCGGATTTCTGGGTGACAACATTCTGGGTACGGACTTCTGCTGCCGTCTGCATATCAACCGGGGCGCCGGCGCCTTTGTCTGCGGCGAGGGCAGCGCATTGACCGCCTCCATCGAGGGCAAGCGGGGTATGCCCCGCGTCAAGCCGCCCCGCACTGTGGAGCATGGCCTGTGGGAGAAGCCCACGGTCCTCAACAACGTGGAGACCTACGCCAACGTGCCCATGATCATTCAGCGGGGCGCGGAGTGGTACCGGGGGATCGGTACGCCGGAAAGCCCCGGTACCAAGGCCTTCGCCCTCACCGGCAACGTGTGCAACACCGGCCTGATCGAAGTCCCCATGGGTACGCCTCTGCGGGACATCGTGTTTGACGTAGGCGGCGGCATCCCCAACGGAAAGAAGTTCAAGGCCGTCCAGATCGGCGGTCCCTCCGGCGGCTGCCTGTCCGAAAAGGATCTGGACCGCCACATGGACTTTGACTCCCTCACCAAGATCGGCGCCATGATCGGCTCCGGCGGCATGGTGGTCATGGATGAGGACACCTGCATGGTGGAGGTGGCCCGGTTCTTCATGAGCTTCACTCAGCGTGAAAGCTGCGGCAAGTGCGTTCCCTGCCGGGAGGGCACTCAGCGGATGCTGGAGATCCTGGAGCGCATCGTGGCCGGTCAGGGCACCATGGAGGATCTGGATACCCTCCGGGATCTGGCGGATATGATCGAGAATACCGCCCTGTGCGGCCTGGGCAAGAGCGCGCCCAAGCCGGTCATCAGCACCCTCAACGCCTTCCGGGACGAGTATGTGGCCCACATTCGGGACCGCCGCTGTCCCGCCGGCGTCTGCTCCAAGCTTCGGGTGTACAGCATCGACCCCGCCAAGTGCAAGGGCTGCTCCAAGTGCGCCCGGAACTGCCCGGCGTCGGCCATTCACGGTACGCTGAAGTCGCCGTACACCATTGATCAGGACGCCTGCATCCGCTGCGGAAGCTGCGTGGAGCAGTGTGCCTTCGGCGCGATCACCGTAGAGAAGTAAGGAGGATGCTGCTATGGGATTTATGACCATTGACGGTCAGCGGGTGGAATTTACCAACGAACCCAATGTTCTGACCGTGATCCGCAATGCGGAGATCGATATACCGACCCTTTGTTACCATTCCGAACTGTCCATTTACGGTGCCTGCCGTCTGTGCACCGTAGAGAATGACCGGGGCAAGACCTTTGCCTCCTGTGCGGAGCCGCCCCGGGACGGCATGGTGATCTACACCAATACCCCCCGGCTCATGCGCTACCGCCGGACGATCCTGGAGTTGCTGCTGGCAGCCCATGACCGGGACTGCACCACCTGCGTGAAAAGCGGCGAGTGTCATCTGCTGGAGCTGGCTCACCGCATGGGCGTGGACCGGATCCGCTTCAAGAACCGGGAGGCCAAGTACCCCATCGACGAAAGCTCTCCTGCCATCGTCCGCAACCCCAATAAGTGCATCCTCTGCGGCGACTGCGTCCGCATGTGCGACAATGTCCAGTCCGTGAACGCCATCGACTTTGCCTACCGCGGCACCAGCACGCTGGTGACCCCGGCCTTCAACAAGACCATCGCTCAGACCAACTGCGTCAACTGCGGCCAGTGCCGGGTGGTGTGTCCCACCGGCGCCATCAGCATCAAGACCAACATCGATGAGGTCTGGGACGCGCTGGCGGACCCCAACACCATTGTGGTGGCGCAGGTGGCTCCGGCGGTCCGTGTGGCGCTGGGCGACAAGTTCGGCATCCCCAAGGGCGAAAACGTCATGGGCAAGCTGGTCAATGCCCTGCACCGTCTGGGCTTCCATGAGGTCTATGACACTACCTACGGCGCGGACCTCACCGTGATCGAGGAGGCGGAGGAGCTGCTGGAGCGGATCTCCAGCGGCGCCAAGGGCCCCCTGTTCACCTCCTGCTGCCCCGCCTGGGTCAAATTCTGCGAGACCCGGTATCCGGAACTGGTGGATAATATTTCCACCTGCCGCTCTCCCCAGCAGATGTTCGGCGCGGTGATCCGGGAATACTACCGCAATCCTGAGATCAATCAGGGCAAGAAGCTGGTGTCGGTGTCCATCATGCCCTGCACCGCCAAGAAGGAGGAGATCCTCCGCCCTGAGTCCATGACCAATGGCCGACAGGACGTGGACTATGTGCTGACCACCACCGAGGTGGCCTCCATGATCCGCAAGTCCGGTATCCGCTTTGAGAATATCGACGGCGAGTCCACCGATATGCCCTTTGGCATCGGTTCCGGCGGCGGCGTTATCTTTGGCGTCACCGGCGGCGTGACGGAGGCGGTGCTCCGCCGCCTTCAGACCGGCCACAGCCGGGTGGAAATGGATCGCATCCGCACCAGCGGCGTCCGGGGCGATGACGGCTTGAAGGAACTGACCTTTGACTACATGGGCAAGGAGATCCGCGCCGCAGTGGTCAACGGTCTGGGCAATGCCGACAAGCTCATCAAGCGTATCCAGAGCGGCGAGGTCAGCTATGACTTCGTGGAGGTCATGGCCTGCCGCCGCGGCTGTATCATGGGCGGCGGCCAGCCGGTCGGCGCCGGTCCCCGGACCCGGAAGGCCCGCGCCAAGGGTCTGTATGATACCGACGTCAATATGCAGATCAAAAAGTCCAACGAGAACCCCATGGTCCTTGCTCTGTACGAGGGCCTGCTGAAGGGCAAGACCCATCAGCTTCTGCACCGTAATCTGGGCGTTACCGAGAACTGAATCACAGGAACAGCCGCCGCGGAAACTCCGCGGCGGCTGTTCTCTGCGTATGGGAAGATGCTCTGAGTGCCCTGAAAACTGATGAAAAAGCTGCGAAAACCTTTCTCACCGTGGAAGAAAGAAGTCAAAAGCCAGCCCGTAAAGGCTGGCTTTCGGCTTATTGGAATGTCCAGCGGGAAATGTCCGTATCGATGCTGTAAGCGTCAACGGTATCCGACCCGGTGCTGCCGGGGAATATGAGGGTCTGGCCGTCGCTGTCCAGCGTCAGGGGGAAATCACCGGGGCGGATGACCTCCCGGCCGTATTCATCGGTGAGAACAGCCGCTGATTCCAGAATATCCCCGGCGGCAAAGGGGAAGGAGAGAGGCTCCAGCCGATAGAAGGTTGCGTTGTCAAAGCCCCGGTAGCTGGTCTGCTCATCGGCGCTGATGGGCAGCGCCCAGGCGACAAGCCGCTGGTTTTTGAACAGGCCTACCCGAATGGAAACAGCCTTCGTCCGGGGGATCAGGATATTGTCCGGCTGCGTGCTGAGCGTCAAGGCATACTCCATGGCGTCCGGCAGGGTCAGCTTGCCGTTTTCAATCTGCGCCCGGCCTTGGAGATCCGCATCCACAAGATTGGCAACGTCCGGCAGGGAGCCGGAATACAGGCCGGAATACGTTTGCAGGGGCTGGGTCTGCCGGGTGCCGTCCGGCATGACGAATACCGCGGTGATGGCGATGTCATCCGTCAGTTCGCAGGTCAGCTCCGCCGAGAATTTCTCACTGACCGGCTGCCCGTTCTGATCCGGCTCGGACAGGACGGTTTTGCTGTTGGAGTTGTGGCCGTTGTCCACTGAAAATTCAACGCGCATACCCTCCACGTATGTTTTGGGGACGGCGTAGACGGAGAAGGTCACGGCGTTTTTGGACAGATCGGCGGATACCAGCTCCGTTCCATAGTCTGCTGTCAAAGCGTTCTGCTGTTTGAGGATCTCCTCCACCTGACCGGAGATACTGTATACCTGATTGGACATACTGCACTCCATCTGGTTGATCCGGTTGTAAACGCCATCGAATTGCCGACCGATTGTCCGAATGGAATCATAGATATTGTAGGCGGCACACAATACCGCCAGCGCTGCCAGCACATAGGGCCATTTCTTCCGGGGCTTCGGGGCGGTTTGGGCGGCGAGATACCGCTCCGTGATCTCCTCCACCATTTTCAACTGGGCGTCCGTCAATTCGCCGCTGTCCGGGGCAGAGGCCGTCTCCGGCGCTTCCTCCACTCCTAACAGCCAGCCTACGGTCACACCGAACCGGCGGCTGAGGGCCACCAGCTTGTCAATCTCCGGTAAGGCAGTATCCGATTCCCACTTGTAAATGGACTGCCGGGAAACGCCCAGCTCCGCGCCCAGTGTCTCTTGGGACAATCCGGCCTCTTTTCGCTTCAGGGCGATTCGCTGGCCTGTGGTCATACGCGTCACATCCTTTCGTGGGAACAGTATCGCCGAAAGCGGGCAAAATCGCCACCAACTTCCCGGCGAAATTTGTAAACCGTGGGTTTACACAGGGGGTTTACAGCTTTTTTTCGTAGAGATTCAGGGGGCAGTGGACGTAGCCCATGAAGAAGGTGTCCACCGTCCCGGCGAAGCGGTAGCCGATAGTGGGATAGAGGTGGTTGGAAACGGCGTTGCTCACGCCAGTGTCGAACCGCATGACGGTCTTGCCCTGTCTGCGGGCGGTGTCCTCGGCAAAGGCCACCATCTGCCGGGCCAAGCCCTGTCCCGCCCGGTCAGGATGGATGGTCAGGGTGTGGATGACGGCGACCTGATCGTCCTCGGCGGGGATGGACCAGCCGCCGTTTTTGTATTCCGGCAGCTGGACGCCGTTGAGATTCATGCTGCCCCAGATCGCGCCATCCTCATCTACGCCTACATACAGGGTCCCGGCGTTGAAGATATTCCGGGCGGTGTCGGCGGTGGGGTAAGCGCCCCGCTTCCAGCCTGTGTAATGCAGACCGGTGGCGTCCTCATGGTCTAAAATAGCCTCATAGACGGCGGCTACGGCAGACAGGTCGGATTCCTTGGCAATACGGATCATGGTGTTTCCTCTCTTTTCTCTCATTTTCAAAAACAGGCGTACCATCCGGTACGCCTGTTTGGTGGCTATTCGGATCTGGAGTCGTTTTCCTGCTTGGGCTCAGGCTTCCCGTCAGACGGCGTTTCGTCAGAGCCGGGCTTGTCCGCATCATTCGTCTCCCCGTCGGCGGGAGCGTTCTCCGGGGCTTCGATCTTCTCGGAGATCATGTGGACCTTCCGGGCGGCAGGCTCGATGACCTCCGGCTGAGAGGGGCGGAAGCCGTTCTCATGGGCCAGCGTGGAGGCGTAGGCGTCTTCCACGGTGGAGGGGTCCCGGCCCTCGATGATAGCCACCATCTCCGCGCCGGTGATGGTCTCCTTCTCCAGCAGATAGGCCACCACCTTGTCCATGTCCTCCCGGTTTTCCCGGATGATGTTCACGGCGTCGGCATAGCACTTGTCCAGAATATCCTTCACGGCCTTGTCCATAGCGGCGGCGGTGTCCTGCGCGCAGTCCAGACCGTAGCCGCCGTCCAGATACTGGCTGCGGCGGGAGGCCAGAGCCATCATGCCGAACTGGTCGCTCATGCCGAACATGGCAACCATGTTCCGGGCCACGCCGGTGGCCTCCTGAATGTCCTGAGAGGCGCCGTTGGTCATGGTGTTCATCACCACTTCCTCGGCGGCGCGGCCACCCATGGACACAGCGATCTTCGCCATCAGCTCGTCCCGGGTGCGAAGTTCCGTCTTATCCTCCTCCGGCATCAGCAGGGTGTAACCCAGCGCGCCTTGGGTGTGAGGGACAATGGTGATCTTCTGGACCGGTTCTGTGTTCTTCTGCTTGTAGGCCACCATGGCGTGACCGACCTCATGGTAGGCCACCAGCTTTTTCTCAAATTCCGTCAGGACGCTGCCCTTTTTCTCCGTGCCGGCGATGACCAGCTCGAAGGCGGCCAGCAGGTCTTCCTGGATCACCAGCTTGCGGCCCTTCCGGACGGCCCGGAGAGCGGCCTCATTCACAAGGTTGGCGAGATCCGCGCCCACGCAGCCGGCGGTGGCCAGCGCTACTTTCTTCAAGTTGACGTCCTCGGCCAGCTTGATGTTCCGGGTATGGACCTGAAGGGTGGCCAGACGGCCCGCCAGATTGGGACGGTCAATGATGATGCGGCGGTCGAACCGGCCGGGCCGCAGAAGGGCCTGATCCAGCACCTCGGGCCGGTTGGTGGCGGCCAGAAGGATGATGCCCTTGGTGGGGTCAAAGCCGTCCATTTCGGCAAGAAGCTGGTTCAGGGTCTGCTCCCGCTCATCATTGCCGCCGAAGCGCCCGGAGTCACGGGATTTGCCGATGGTGTCGATCTCATCGATGAATACGATACAGGGGGCTACCTTGGCGGCCTCCTTAAAGAGGTCGCGGACACGGGATGCACCCACGCCCACGAACATCTCCACAAAGTCGGAGCCGGAGATGGAGAAGAAGGGGACATTGGCTTCGCCGGCCACGGCCTTGGCCAGCAGCGTTTTGCCGGTGCCCGGAGGGCCTACCAGCAAAGCACCCTTGGGGAGCTTGGCACCGATGTCGGTATATTTCTTGGGATTGTGCAGAAAGTCGATGATCTCCGTCAGGGATTCCTTGGCCTCGTCCTGACCGGCCACATCGGCAAAGGTGACGCCGGTCTGCTTTTCCATGTAGACCTTGGCGTTGGCCTTACCCACGCCGCCGATCCCGCCCATGCCTCCCATGCCGCCCTTTTTCGCCATGATCCGCATGACGAGGGAGAACATGAGCATGATGAACACAAAGGGCAGAATGAAGTTGATGGCGAACAGAAGGAGCGGGCTCATCTGAGGCTCGTACTTCGTGTCATAGTCTGTTTTTCCGGCCTCGTGCATCCGCTCCACCAGAGTGTCGTTAGACTCCATCTTTACGGTAAAGAGCTTCAGCGCCGCGGTATGCTCCTTGCCGTCGGTGTCGGTAAAGGCGTAAACGGCCTTGCCATCCTGATCCGTGGACTTGGTGTAGGCGGTGCCATTCTCAGCAGTGTAGACATAGCCGTCCTTGGGGACGATATACAGCAGGCCCTCGGAGAGGTCCACGGTGACGTCCTCCACCTGCTTGTCCTCCATCATGGCGATGAAATCGCTGTATTTGATGTTGATGTTGGAGGCCTGCTTTCCGGCGGACCCCATGTAGCTGCTGGTGCAGTAGAACACCAGCGTCAGCACCAACGCCCAGGCCACCAGCTTGACAGCGCCCAGCAGATTGCGGTTGCCCCGTCGGTTTTTATTGTTTTTATCGTTCTGGTCCATTGAGAACTCCTTTCAGAGTGTGTGAAATTAAAAAGCAGTATAGCACAACCTCCTTGAAACCACAAGGAAAAGAGACTGCCTTTTCATAAACTTTCTGTAAATTCAGACGCGCTAAGGCGGAACGATTTTTCAAATTCATCTTTATTGTGGACCGGTTCTGTGATATACTGTAAAAAGTATACCCCGCAGATTTTGACAAATTCCGATCATGAGAGGATTTCAATATGACAGACGAAAGAAAAGACCAGCTGACCGCCGAGGCCGACGGCCTCATTGAAGGCCGCAACGCGGTGATCGAAGCCCTGCGGACGGAGGCCAGCATCGACAAAATTTTCATCCAGAAGGGTGAGGTGGACAAGACCCTGGGCCACATCGCCTCCAAGGCCCGGGCGGCGGGCATCGTGGTGGTGGAGGCCGACAGGCGGAAGCTGGACGGCATGAGCCGCACCCACGCCCATCAGGGCGTCATCGCTCTGGCAGCGGTGCGGGAGTACGTCAGTGTAGACGATATTCTGGCAGATGCCGCCGCCAAGAACGAGTCACCCCTGATCGTGGTGTGCGACGAGATCTCCGACCCCCACAATCTGGGCGCCATCATCCGGACGGCCTACTGCGCCGGCGCCCACGGCGTGGTCATTCCCAAGCGCCGCAGTGCGGGATTGACCAGCGTGGTGGCCAAGACCTCCGCAGGCGCGGTGTCTCACATGAAGGTGGCTCGGGTGCCCAATATCCCCTCCTTGCTGAAGGACCTGAAAAAGCAGGGGGTCTGGGTATTCGGCACGGCGGCCAACGGCACCACCGGCCTGTATGACGCGGACCTGAAGGGCGCCGCTGCCATCGTCATCGGCAGCGAGGGGGACGGCATGACCCGTCTGGCTGCCGAAAACTGCGATTTTCTGGTGAGCATCCCCATGAAGGGTGATCTGAATTCCCTGAACGCCAGCGCCTCGGCAGCGATCCTGCTGTATGAGGCCGTGCGTCAGCGGATGAACTGAGAAGTTTGGAGAGAACACGGTGTCAAAGGATGTCGAGAAAACAGAATACGGCACAGGCACCTGGGATACGCCGCCGTCTGACGAGGATTACACCTTAGAGGAAATTTTGGCGGAGTACGGCTCCAGCCGCCAGCAGAAAATCATGGAAGAGGTGGAGCGTGAGACCGCTCCGGCAGAGCCGGATACGCCCAAGGCGCCGGCTCCTGAACAGCCTTCCGCCCCTAAACCGACAGAGACGGCCCCATCTCCAACGCCCAAATCGGCGATGGCCCTCTGGGAGGAACGGATCGCTGCGGCGGCGCTGGAACAGGACGGGGAGGACCCCCTTGCCGACGATTCGGACCCGGAGGAAGAACCCCGGACAGATGACGGCCCGGAGCCGGAGGCTACCCGCTTCCTGAGTCTGGAAGAACTGGTAGGGACAACGGTAGGGGCCGTGATGGAGGAGCACCACGAAACACTGCTGAAACCGAAATGGGGGCTGTTCTCCCGGAAGCGGCAGGAGGAAACGGAGCAGCTCTACGATTCCATGGAAGCCCCGGAGGAATCGGTAAAGCCTCTTACCGAGGCAGAGAGCATCGGGGAAGAACCGGAGCTCAGCGAGGTCGCGTCTGAGGAGCGGGAAGCCTATAAGAGCCGTCACCGGTCTCTGGGGTTTGCCTTTTTTACAGCGCTGGTGCCTATCGCCGCTATGGCGGCGGAGCAGTACGGCGTCACGGTCCCCTTCTGGACCGGAGACCGGCAGATCCAAGGCGTTGCCATGCTGGCCTGTCTGCTGATCGAATTGGTGCTGTGCTGGCACGTGCCGGTGTATGCGATCCGGAAGCTGAGTGAAAAACGCTGCGTCAGCGCACTGCTGGTGTCGTTGGCGGTGCTGGCGGCGGCGGTGGACTGCGCGTTGTGGCTGCTTGTTCCGGGGCGGGGAGAAGCGCTTCCCTATACCGCTGCGGCGGGACTGGCGCTGTGCTTTGCCCAGTGGGGCATCAGCCGGGAAAGCCGGGGCAGCTATGATAGCTTCCGTTTGGCATCGCTGGACGATCACCCCCCTTACTTGGTCACGGAAACTCCAAGGGGTGCCTGCAAGCAGAGGGGAGACCTGCGGGGCTTTTACACCACCGCCATGCGGGATGATTATGCCTCCCGTCTTCAGACGGTGTTCCTGCCGGTGATTTTTATGGCCGCGCTGGTATTCGCGGGCTTGACCTCTTTGGGACGTGGACACGGAATTGACTTCCTGCGGAACTGGTCCGTGATCCTGACAGCGGGAGCCACCTGTTCCCTGCCGCTGTGCTGGAGCCTGCCATGGTCCCGGCTGACCCGCCGACAGCAGAAAAGCGGCTGTGCCGTGGCGGGATGGGACGGCGCGGCCCGGGTAGGAAAGCGCCGGGGCATGATCCTGACGGATACCGACCTGTTCCCGCCGGGGACCATCCGGCTCAACGGTGTGAAGGTCTACGGCGAGGAACTGGGAAAGGTGTCGGCTTATGCGGCGGCAGCCGCCCGTGCGGCGGGCTGCGGCCTGGAGCGGGTCTTTGAGGGACTGGCGGTGGGGGAGAACGCCCCACGGGAAACGGCTCAGGACCTGAGCTTCTATGAGCAGGGCGGCTTTGGCTGCACGATCCACGGGGAATCCGTCCTGTTGGGGACGGCCTCCTTCCTGCGGAAGCAGGATGTGCGTCTGCCCAGCAACATCAATCTGAAAACCGGCATTTTTCTGGCCATCGATCATCAGCTGGCGGCGGTGTTCGCCGTGAAGTACGAGGCGTCGGAAAATGTGGATTACGCGCTGCGGACCCTGCGCCGCAGCCGGATCACGCCGATTCTGGCGGTGCGGGACCCCAACATCACCCCGGCGCTGCTGAAGCGGAAATTCTATAAGAAGATCAAGGTGGAGTATCCGCAGCTGACGGACCGGGTGGCCCTCAGCGAAGCGGAGGAGGACCGGGGCCTGCCCCGGGCGCTGCTGCTGCGGGAGGGTCTGCTGCCCTATGCCGAAGCGGTGGTGGGCAGCCGCCGTCTGCGGACGGCGGTGCGCCGGGCAACCTGGCTGTCCCTGGCGGGCAGCGCCGCCGGCGTTTTGCTGACGGCGTATCTGGTGTCTCTGGGGAAGTTCGATTTGCTCACCCCCTTGTCCCTGACGGTGTTTTTGCTGCTGTGGACCCTGCCGGTGCTGCTGATGAGCGACTGGACCGGCCGATATTGACACTTGACAGAATAAAGTACCGGGAGGCAGGCTTTTTCCCTGCCTCCCGGTACTTTTTCGCACTGTCCGGGACCAAAAGACTTTTTTTCAAGAAAAATGATTTTTGCGGGACCCCACAAAAATAGGCGACCCTTTTTGCCTACCCCTCCAAAATGTAAGATCTCACAAAATTCTTGTTGTATTGCCCATGAAAAAGCGGTATAATTAACACATTGAGTGAGTCTCAATGGTTGACAGATCTTTTATCGGCCCGTTCGGGCCGTGTCAACAGCATCAACATAAGGAGTGGAACAAACATGAGCTATTCAGTACAGAACATCCGTAACGTCTGCCTGCTGGGTCACAGCGGCAGCGGTAAGACTTCTCTGGCAGAGAGCCTGCTGTTTATGACCGGCGCCATCGACCGTATGGGCAGAGTCGCGGACGGCAATACCGTTTGTGATTATGATCCCGAAGAGGTCAAGCGTCAGATCTCTCTGTCCACCGCTGTGGCGCCTATCGACTATAAGGGCTGCCGCATCAACGTGCTGGATACTCCGGGCGCATTCGACTTTTCCGGCGAAGTGATGGAGGCCCTCCGGGCCGCCGACGCCGCCATCATTGTGGCCTCCGCCAAGGACGGTGTGTCCGTGGGCGTTGAGAAGGCGTGGAAGTATTGCGAAGAGCGGAATATGCCCCGCTTTATCTATATCTCCAAGATCGACGAGGATCACAGCGACTATAACGCCACCTTTGATGCGCTCCGTGAGCGCTTCGGCAACAAGATCGCTCCCGTTGTGGTGCCTACGCTGGACGAAAACAAGAAAGTCACCGGCCTCATGGACATCCTGAATAAGCGCGCCTATGAGATGCAGGACGGCAAGCGTGTGGAGATCGAGCTGCCTGAGGAAAAGGTGGCCGTCATCAACGAGTTCAACGATGCGCTGAAGGAATCCGTGGCGGAGACCAGCGAGGAATTCATGGAGCGCTTCTTCAACGGCGAGGACTTCACCTACGCTGAAATGGCTCAGGGCCTCCGTCAGGGCGTCCGTGAGCTGAGCGTGTTCCCCGTGCTGTGCGGCAGCGCCGTGGCTGATATGGGCACCCTGATGCTGCTGGACAACATCATGGAGCTGCTGCCCTCTCCCGAGCAGGGCAACTATCATAAGGCCACTCTGGCTGACGGCACCACCGAGGAATTCGTGGTGTCCGCCGGTGGTGTGCCCACGGCTTTCGTGTTCAAGACCATTTCCGACCAGTACGGCAAGTACTCCTTCGTGAAGGTCCTCTCCGGCAGCATCACGCCGGATATGACCATGGTCAATGCCCGCACCGGCGACAACGAGAAGCTGGGCCGCCTGTATACCATGCGGGGCAAGAAGGCCACCGAGGTCAAGGAGCTGGTGTGCGGCGATATCGGCGCCATCGCCAAGATGGATAAGGTCAAGACCGGCGATACCCTGTGCGACAGCCGTAAGGTTGTGGCGCTGAAGGGCATCCCCTTCGCTGAACCCTGCTACTCTGTGGCCATCGCCCCCAAGACCCGCGGCCAGGACGATAAAGTGGCTCAGGGCCTGAACCGTCTCAATGAGGAGGACCCCTCCTTCTCCGTGGTCAACAACGCCGAGACCCATCAGATGGTCCTCTCCGGCGCCGGCGATATGCAGGTGGATGTGCTGGTCAGCAAGCTCAAGACCCGCTTCAACGTGGAAGTGGAGCTGAGCCCTGTCCGCGTGGCTTACCGTGAGAAGATCCGCAAGACCGTGCAGAAGCAGGGCCGTCATAAGAAGCAGACCGGCGGCAGCGGCCAGTTCGGTGACGTGTGGATCCGCTTCGAGCCCCAGACCGAGCAGGATGACATGATCTTCGCTGAGGAAGTGTTCGGCGGCTCCGTGCCCAAGAACTATTTCCCTGCTGTGGAAAAGGGCCTGCGGGAGGCCTGCGTCCACGGTCCTCTGGCCGGTTATCCGGTGGTGAATCTGAAGGCCGTTCTGTATGATGGCTCCTATCACCCCGTTGACTCCTCCGAAATCGCATTCAAGACCGCCGCTCAGCTGGCCTACAAGGCCGCTCTGCCTGAGGCCAACCCCTGCCTGATGGAGCCTGTGGGCGAGCTGAAGGTCACCGTGCCTGACAGCTGCATGGGCGATGTCATGGGTGACCTGAACAAGCGCCGCGGCCGCGTCATGGGTATGGACCCTGCCGGCAATGGCGAGCAGGTTATCACCGCTGAGGTCCCCATGGGCGAGATGAGCACCTATGCCATCGACCTCCGCTCCATGACTCAGTCCCGCGGCACCTTTACCCTGCACTTTGTCCGCTATGAGGATTGCCCTCCTGCGGCGCAGGAGAAGGCGATCGCTGAGGCCAAGGCCCGGAACGAGGAATAAGATCAACCAGTGTGGCCGGGGAAGCGATCGCTTCCCCGGCCGCTGTATCTGTGTGGGATAGTCCCAGGGCAGTTCAATAGCTCTAACAAAACGTGAACAATTTTAGGTTCTTTTAAAAAGTTGCATTTGCAACTTGCAAATAGAAACGATTCCTGATATACTACACTCACAAAGCAAAAAACGCTCAAGGAAAGAGCAAAGATAAGGTAATTATTTAAGGAGGATACATCTATGAAGAAGTGGGTCTGCAAGGTTTGCGGTTACATTTATGAGGGTCCCGAGGCTCCCGTCGAGTGCCCCGTCTGCCACGCCAAGAATGCGTTTGAAGAGGTCAAGGGCGAGCTGAAGCTGGCTGCTGAGCACAAGTTCGGCATCTACGCAGAGACCGTGAAGAACAACGCCGACATCTCCGAGGAGGATAAGAAGTACATCTTCGATCAGCTCATGGCCAACTTCAACGGCGAGTGCAGCGAGGTGGGTATGTATCTGTGCATGGCCCGGATCGCTCACCGCGAGGGCTATCCCGAGATCGGCCTCTACTGGGAGAAGGCCGCTTATGAGGAAGCCGAGCACGCCGCTAAGTTCGCCGAGCTGCTGGGCAGCGACCTGGAGAGCAACATGACCGCCTCCACCGAGAAGAATCTGGCCTGGCGTGTGGACTGCGAGTACGGTGCTACTGCCGGCAAGTTTGAGCTGGCCGCCTGCGCCAAGAAGAACGGTCTGGACGCTATTCACGACACCGTCCATGAGATGGCCCGCGACGAGGCTCGCCACGGCAAGGCTCTGGAGGGCATGCTGAAGCGTTACTTCAACAAGTAAGTTCCGCAAAAACCAAAATCTTTTGAGGGGGAACCGGGAAACCGGTTCCCTCTCTTTTTGCGTCCTCCGCCGTTGGGATGGAAGTTTCTGTGGAAGTCCATCTCTGTTTTCCTTCTGAAAATGCCATATGTGGAAGTCAGCAATGTGAATGTGTCCTATTTTGCTGTTTTTCTGTCATGTTGATTGATTTGTTCTAACATACCAAAATGCGGTCCGCAGATATCTGCGGACCGCATTTTGACGATATGGACAGTGAACCGTTTGGATGCTGCTTTTACAGCTTTTCCAGCAGATAATCCACGAACTGGGCGCAGGAGGCCCCGTCCCGGTGGCCGGTCATGACCACCCGCCGCTCCGTTTCCACGCAGAGGCTCATAGCGGCGGCGAGCTGATCTGCCTTGTCCGCCATGGCGATGTGCCGCAGCAGCAGCTCTGCCGCCTTCAAAATGCTGGCGGGATTGGCGTAGTCCCCCTCGCCGTCGGCGATGAGCCGGGGGGCGGTGCCGTGGACGGCCTCGAACATAGCATATTGACTGCCAGTGTTGGCGCTGCCCGCCGTGCCTACGCCGCCCTGAATCTGGGCGGCCTCGTCGGTGATGATGTCGCCGTACAGATTGGGCAGGACGAACACCTGAAACCTGCTGCGGATTTCCGGGTTCACCAGATTGGCGGTCATAATGTCGATGTACCAGTCCTCGGCGGTGATCTCCGGGTAGTCTGCCGCAACCTCATGGCAGATGCGGGTGAACATTCCGTCGGTCTTTTTCATGATATTGGCCTTGGTGACGATGGCCACATTGGTTTTGCCGTTGGCCCGGGCAAAGTCAAAGGCGGCCTTGGCGATGCGGCGGGTACCGGCGTCTGTGGTGACCTTGAAATCCATGCTCAGCATACCGGGCACCTCAACGCCCCGGCTGCCCAGAGCGTATTCGCCCTCCGTATTCTCCCGGAAGAAGGTCCAGTCGATGCCCAGCTTCGGGACGGATACAGGCCGCACGTTGGCAAACAGGTCCAACTCCCGGCGCATGGCCACGTTGGCGCTTTCCAGCGTACCGCCCTTGGGGGTCTCTGTGGGACCCTTCAGCAGCACGTCGCAGTCCTTGATGGCGGCCAGCACCTCGTCGGGAATGGCTTTGCCCTGGGCCGTGCGGTTTTCGATGGTCAGCCCTTCGATGTCCCGCAGTTCCACCCGGCCGCAGGCAAGCTCTGCCGCCAGCAGCTTTTCCAGCACCCGCCGGGCCTGGGCCATGAGGATGGGGCCGATGCCATCGCCGGGGATCAGGCCGATGACGATGTGTTCCATACGGGAAAAGTCCTTGGCGGGAGAGCCTTGGGCCATGCGCACCTGCCGGTTTAACTGCTCAGTCAGTAAGGCACGGAAATGCGCCGCCGCCTGTTCGATAGATGTGTTCTGATCCATCAGTCATTGCCTTCTTTCGTGTAATTCAGCAGACCGCCCGCCCGGAGCATTGCCGCCTGCCGCTTGGTGAAGCTGCCGCAGACGGGGATTTCACGGTTTCCAGCGTGAAGTGTCATGGTGCCGCTGTCCAGGCCGGCGTCGATGCCGGTGAGAGTCAGGGTCTCACCTTGAGTCAAGGCGTCATAGTCATCGGGGTCGGCAAAGGTCAGGGGCAGGATACCGGCGTTGATGAGGTTGGCGGCGTGGATACGGGCGAAGCTCTTGGCGATGACTGCCCGGACACCTAAGTACAGGGGCACCAGCGCCGCGTGTTCTCTTGAGGAGCCCTGCCCGTAGTTGCTGCCGCCCACCAGAATGGTTTCCCCGGCCTCCTTGGCCTTTTTGGCGAAGTCCTTGTCGCACACGCCGAAGCAGAACTCGGACAGCTTGGGGATGTTGGAGCGGTAGGGCAGAATCTTGGAGCCTGCGGGCATGATGTGGTCGGTGGTGATGTTATCCCCTACCTTTAGGGTCAGCTTGGCGGTGATGGCGTCCCCCACAGGCTTGCCCTGGGGGAATTCCTTGATGTTGGGACCGCGAAGCACCTCCAATTGGGCCGCATCCTCCGGGGCGGCAGGGGCCAGCACAGCGCTGTCGTCAATGAGGAACCGCTCCGGCAGGTCCACATGGAGAGCGTCCAGCCCCAAATCGCGGGGATCGGTGATCTCCCCGGTGAGGGCGGCGGCCACGGCGGTCTCCGGGGACACCAGATACACCTTGGCATCCGCCGTACCGCTGCGGCCCTCGAAGTTGCGGTTGAAGGTCCGCAGGCTCACACCGCCGGAGTTGGGGGAGAAGCCCATGCCGATGCAGGGGCCGCAGGCACATTCCAGCAGCCGCGCACCGGAAGCCAGAATGTCCGACAGGGCACCGCAGTTGGCCAGCATGGTCAGGACCTGCCGGGAGCCGGGGGACACGGACATACTGACAGAGGGGGACACGGTCCTGCCTTTCAGCATGGCGGCGGCCTTCAGCATATCGTACAGGGAGGAATTGGTGCAGGAGCCCACGCACACCTGGTCCACCTTGGTGCCCTTCAGGCTGCGAACGGTGACCACATTGTCCGGCATGTGGGGGCAGGCGATCAGCGGCTCCAGCGTGTCCAGATCAATGTGAATGACCCGGTCATAGGCCGCATCGGGATCGGCGGAGAGGGGGGTGAAGTCGGCTTCCCGCCCCTGAGCCTTCAAAAAGGCGCGGGTCACTTCATCGGAGGGGAAGATGGAGGTGGTAGCCCCCAGTTCCGTACCCATATTGGTGATGGTGGCCCGCTCCGGAACGGATAACCTGGCGATGCCGGGACCACCCCATTCCATCACATGCCCCACGCCGCCCTTGACGGAGAGGAGCCGCAGGACCTCCAAGCTGATGTCCTTGGCGGTGACGAAGGGACGCAGCGCACCGGTCAGCTCGACCTTGATGACCCTGGGCATGGTAATGTAGTAGGCCCCGCCGCCCATGGCCACGGCCACGTCCATGCCGCCGGCGCCGAAAGCCAGCATGCCGATGCCGCCGCCGGTGGGGGTGTGGCTGTCGGAGCCGATGAGGGTCTGACCCGGCACGCCGAAGCGTTCCAGATGCACCTGGTGGCAGATGCCGTTGCCGGGGCGGGAGAACCAGATGCCGTGCTTGGCGGCAACGGTCTGGATATAGCGGTGGTCGTCGGCGTTTTCAAAGCCGGATTGGAGAGTGTTGTGGTCGATATAGGCCACGGACCGCTTTGTTTTGACCCGGTCAATGCCCATGGACTCAAATTCCAGATAGGCCATGGTGCCGGTGGCGTCCTGGGTCAGGGTCTGGTCGATGCGCAGGGCCACCTCAGCTCCCGGCTCCATGCTGCCGCTGACCAGATGGGCGGCGATCAGCTTTTCTGTCAGTGTCTTTCCCATGGTTCAGCCCTCCTTTTGGATGATGTCTGCCAGATTGGCCCGGGCGTTTTCCACATGGCGCAGGGACGCCTCCGCAGCCCGGTCCCCATCGTGGGCGGCAAGGGCCTCGTAGATGGCGGTGTGCTCCTCTAAGGCGTGGACCGCCCGGCTGTGGTGGGTGACGGAGGCCTTGCGGTACTTGATGATCTTCTTATGGAGGGAGATCAGCGTATCCGCATAGGGACGGCTGCCGCAGCTGTTGTAAAGCAATTCATGGAACCGGGAGTCCAGGTTTTTGACCTGATCGGAATTTTCACCCGGATCCTTTTCGCTTTCAATGTAGAAGCGCTGCAGGTCCAGGACCTCCTTCATTTCACTCAGTACATCGTCAGTGATGCTGGCGGCGGCCCGCTTTGCGGCCAGCCCCTCCAGCTGAAGGCGGATCTCGTAGATATCCAGCATATCCTCCCGGGAGATGCCGATGACCACCAGACCGTGTCCGGAGTCCTCCAAAATGCGCTCCTGCTCCAGGCGGCGGATGGCCTCCCGGATGGGGGTGCGGCTGACGCCTAGCTCGCCGGACAGCCGCAGCTCGCTCAGAATCTCGCCCTGAGGGTATTTACCGGACAGAATATCCCGTTCCAGCTTTTCGAAAACCTGATCGGCGATGGAAATGGGCTTGTGATCTCTCATCATGGTGGGTTCCTCCTCAATGGCGGGGCTTCAGCACGCCGCCGGACAGTTCTGCGATTTTTTCTTCCAGTTCTTCATTGGAAAGGGCGGTGGTGCGGCCTCCGGCATACTGTTCGTCCACCCAGACTTTCAGCTTTTCCACCAGTGCGTCATGCTTGCTGAGCTGGTGGTCGCTGCGGAGCCGGTAGTTCTGGTTGATCCAGTAGGCGATGCCCGCCAGCCCGGAGGTTTTGCTGATGGCTACGGCGGCGGGCCGGTCCAGCAGCTTTTCCGTATTGAAAATGTTGTAGATCTCCTCGTCCTTCAAAAGCCCGTCAGCGTGGATGCCTGCACGGGTGACGTTGAAGTTCCGACCCACAAAGGGCGTCATGGGGGGGATGTGATAGCCGATCTCGTGCTCGAAGTAGTCGGCGATCTCGGTGATGGCGGTGGGGTCCATGCCGTCCAGAGAGCCACGGAGAGAGGCGTATTCAAACACCATGGCCTCCAAAGGCACATTGCCGGTGCGCTCACCGATGCCCAGCATGGAACAGTTCACGCCGCTGGCGCCGTACAGCCAGGCGGTGGCGGCGTTGGCAACGGCCTTGTAGAAGTCATTGTGGCCGTGCCATTCCAGATATTCGCTCTCCACGCCGGAATAGTGCTGCAAACCGTAGATAATGCCGGGGACGCTGCGGGGCAGGGCCACCTCTGTATAGGGGACGCCGTAGCCCATAGTGTCGCAGGCCCGGATACGGACGGGGATCTTGGCCTGGTGGGAAAGCTCCATCAGCTCGTTGACGAAGGGCACCACGAAGCCGTAAAAGTCCGCACGGGTGATGTCCTCCAGATGGCATCGGGGCATGACCCCGGCGTCAAAGGCGTCCTTCACCGTGGCCAGATAGTAGTCCAACGCCTGCCGGCGGGTCATCTGCATTTTCTTGAAGATGTGGTAGTCGCTGCACGACACCAGAATACCGGTCTCCTTGATGCCAAGGTCCTTCACCATCCGGAAGTCCTCCCGGGTGGCCCGGATCCAGGTAGTGATCTCCGGGAAGCGCAGCCCCAAAGCCTGACAGCGTTCGATGGCCTCCCGGTCCCGCTTGCTGTAAATGAAAAACTCCGTCTGGCGGATCAGGCCGTAAGGCCCGCCCAGCTTGCTCAGCAGCTTGAACAGGTGCTCGATCTGCTCCGGCGTGTAGGGGTTCATGGACTGCTGACCATCTCGGAAGGAGGTGTCCGTGATCCAGATATCGGCAGGCATGGATGTAGGCACCCGCCGGTGGTTAAAGGCCACCTTGGGGACCTCGTCATAGTTATATACGTCCCGGTACAGCACCGGGTCCTTCACATCCTGAAGGGAATAACGGTAGTCATTTTCCTCCAGCAGATTGGTTTTGGCGGATAATTCAAGCATGGCGGGCTCCTTTCCAGCGATACGCTTGCTGTATACTTGTATACATATATACACCCGCGGCGGAAACTTGTCTACCCCTCTGAACGAACTTCGTGCAGGATCACAAATGGGTCTTTTCATGGTGGTCATCGAAAAGACAGATGTCCTCGATGTGCGGAGTTTTTGCGAAACGCACTGCATTTTCTCCAGAATTTCTGTGCAGTCCGCGCAGAGCGGGGAAAATTGACCGATTTCCCCCGTATCCGGAAAAATCCCTTGCAAACCGGGGCGAATAGTGCTATGATACCCTTTGTCAATAGGGGAGCTTGCGCAAGCAGGCTGAGAGTGGGATGTATCGCCCAGACCCGTAAACCTGATTTGGATAATGCCAACGTAGGGAGATACCGTCGCTGACACGCTCATGGAGCTCGTAATGCGGATATGTCTTTCAGGCATATCCGCATTTTGTTGTCTATCCGGTCCTTTGTGCCGGACAGACAAGAGCGGTGCCCGCCGGGATTTCAAAAGATGCAGAGGTGTTCAATATGAAATGTGATCCCAAAGATCTGCTGCTGTATGCCGTCACCGACCGTCACTGGCTGAACGGTCGGACGCTGGTGGACGTGGTCAAGGAGAGTCTGGATGGCGGCGTCACCATGATCCAGCTTCGGGAAAAGTCTCTGGATGAGGGCAAATTTCTGGAAGAAGCCAAGGAGCTGCAGGCCCTGTGCCGGGAGCGGCACGTTCCCTTTATCGTCAATGACAACGTGGACATCGCCAAGGCCATGGACGCTGACGGCGTTCATGTGGGGCAGGACGATATGGCGGCGCTGGATGCCCGGGCCAAGCTGGGGCCGGACAAGCTCATCGGTGTCTCAGCCCACACGGTGGAGGAAGCCCTGCTGGCAGAGAAGCAGGGGGCGGATTATCTGGGCGTGGGAGCCGTGTTCCCCACCAGCTCCAAGAGCGATGTGGGGGAGATGTCCTACGAGACCCTGAAGGCTATCTGCAAGGCCGTGTCCATTCCTGTGGTGGCCATCGGCGGCATTTCCGGCGAGAACGTAGGCAAGCTGGCGGGCAGCGGCATCTGCGGCGTGGCGGTCATCAGTGCTATCTACGCTGCCAAGGACGTCAAAGCCGCCGCCGCTGATTTGAAAACCACCGTGGAAGAAATGCTGCGGGCATGATCTGGGGGGCCATTTTCGACTTAGATGGCGTTCTGCTGGACTCTATGGGTATCTGGGAAGATCTGGGCGCCCGGTATCTCCGGCGGCTGCACATCACCCCGGAGCCGGGACTGAATGAGGTCCTCTTTCCCATGAGCATGGAGCAGGGGGCTGCCTATCTGAAAGCGCATTACCCGCTTCAACAGAGCGAGGCGGAAATCTGCGGCGGCATTGCCCGGATGCTGAAGGACTACTATGCTCAGGAGGTCCCTGCCAAGCCCGGCGCGGCAGCACTGCTGGAATTTCTGGCGGAACGGGGCATTTCCATGGCGGCGGCTACCTCCAGCCCGCGGGCGCACGTGACCGCCGCGTTGGATCGGCTGGGCCTGCTGCCCTACCTGAAAGCAGTTTTCACCACCGGCGAGGTGGGCGTCAGCAAGCATGAGCCGGTGATCTACCATCTGGCGGCGGAAGCGTTGGGGACGGCCCCGGCAGAAACGCTGGTATTCGAGGATTCCCTCTACGCCCTGAAAACCGCCAAGACGGCGGGTTTCCGCACTGTCGGCGTATTGGACGCCCACGGGGAAACAGATCAGGCGGGGCTGAAAGAGGCGGCGGAGGTCTATCTCACGTCCCTGACGGAGTTTCCCGGCCATTGGGAACCGCTCAACAAGTAAATTCGGAACGCTCAGGGCCTTGCCCTGTGTTCAGGCGGTACATTGGGGGCACCACCTTGTATCGCTTTATAAAACTGTGCTGTAAAAGAGAAAGGAAGTATTCACATGAAAACAGCATTGACCATTGCTGGAAGCGATTCCAGCGGAGGCGCCGGTATCCAGGCGGATATGAAGACCATGACGGCCAACGGCGTTTACGCCATGAGCGCCGTCACGGCCCTGACCGCCCAGAACACCACCGGCGTCACAGATATTCTGGAGTCCACTCCTCATTTCCTGGGTGAGCAGCTGGACGCTATTTTTACCGATATTTTCCCCGACGCGGTGAAGATCGGCATGGTTTCCTCCGCCGACCTCATCGTGGTCATTGCGGAAAAGCTGAAGCAGTACAAGGCGAAGAACATCGTGGTGGACCCCGTGATGGTGGCCACCTCCGGGGCAAAGCTGCTGCGGGATGACGCGGTGGAGGCCCTGTGCCGGGAGCTGCTGCCGCTGGCGGCAGTCCTGACTCCCAACATCCCCGAGGCGGAGATCCTCTCCGGCATGACCATCACCGATGCCACCGGCATGGAGGCCGCCGCCAAGTACATCAGCGAGAAATACGGCTGCGCCGTGCTGTGCAAGGGCGGCCATAAGGTCAACGATGCCGACGATCTCCTGTGGCGGAACGGCTTCGGCAAGTGGTTCCACGGCAAGCGGATCGACAATCCCAACACCCATGGCACCGGCTGCACCCTCTCCAGCGCCATTGCGTCCAATCTGGCCAAGGGCTATGATCTGGACGAGTCCGTGGAGCGGGCCAAGGAATACATCTCCGGCGCGCTGGCGGCCATGCTGGATCTGGGTCATGGTTCCGGTCCCATGAATCACATGTTCGCTCTGAAAGGAGCGTTCACAGAATGATCACCTCTGCGGTTGCGATCCTATTCGCTGTGGGCTACCTGCTGGCAACGGTCTGGCTGTGCCGGGGCATCCGGCTGACGGCCCGGGACCTGTGCCTGGGTGGTATCGTCTGCGCCATGACGTTGGTGCTGGCCACGATCCGCATCCCCCTGCCCACCGGCTCCAACATCACCTGCGGCTCCTGGATACCCCTGATGCTGCTGGCCCTGCTGTATGATTATCGGCTGTCCATGCTGAGCGGCTGGGTGTGCGGTATTCTGGCAATGATCCTGATCCCCGGCTGGCAGGCGGTCCACTGGGCGCAGATCTTTGTGCAGCAGTTGGTCTGCTTCTCCTGCTTGGGCTATGCCGGCGTGTTCGGCAGCGACAAGCGCTGGAAGGCCATCTGCGGCATGGCGCTGGCGGTGGCGATCCGCTGCTTCGGTCATGTGATCAGCGGTGTGATCTTCTATTCCCAGAACGCATGGGACGGCTGGGGCGCCTGGGGTTACAGTCTGGCCTTTAACCTGTCCTCCCGGCTTCCGGAGGGGATCTTGAGCATTTTGATCGTATCGGTGCTGCCGCTGACGCTTATGCGGCGGGCCATTGCCAGAAGGGAGGCAAAATGATGGGTACTGTTGATCGGCTTCTGAAAGCCACCGAGGATATCTGGGCCAGCTACCACGAAAAGCCCTTTGTGCAGGGATTGAAGTACGGCACGCTGGACCAGAAGAAATTCCGTAGCTATATCATTCAGGATTACTGGTATCTCATGGACTATACCAAGGTTTTTGCCATCGGCGTAGCCAAGAGCAAGAGCGTGGAGGTCATGAAACTCTTTGCCAAGTACATCCAGGCGATCCTGGACGGCGAGGTCAACGTTCACAACGGCTATATGGCCGATTTCGGCATCACCCAGGAGGAACTGGACCACACGCCTATCCAGCAGGATAACCGCTCTTACACCTCCTATATGCTCAGCGTTGCCTACCGGGGCGGTGAGGCGGAAATTCTGACGGCTATCTTCTCCTGCGCTTACAGCTATGAGGTCATCGCCCGCAAGATCGTGGAGGAGTGCCCCTCCGCTCCCGAGCACCCCATGTACGGGCGTTGGGTACGGGGCTACATCACTCCCCGCTACACAGGCAACAACGTGATCCTGAAGGATATGCTGGAGCGGCTGACCAAGGACTATACCGAGGAGCAGCTCCGCTATCTGGAGGAGATCTTTACGGCGTGTTCCCGCTATGAGGCATCCTTCTGGGATATGGCGGACCGCTTCGGAACGGAAGGCGGGGCGCAGGCATGAAAAAGACATCCACCTTCCAAAACGGACTGATCTGGTTCGGCGCAGGCGTTTCTCTGGCGGAGATCCTCACCGGCACCGCCTTTGCCCCGTTGGGTATGGCCAAGGGTCTGGCGGCCATTCTCATCGGCCACATCATCGGCTGCGCCATGATGCTTCTGGCGGGTCTCATCGGCGGCCGCACCGGCCGCAGCGCCATGGAGACTGTGAAAATGAGCTTTGGACAGAAGGGCGGCTTGCTGTTCGCCTTCCTGAACGTGCTTCAGCTGGTAGGCTGGACTGCCATCATGATCTATGACGGGGCCTTGGCTATCGGAGGTATTTTCAATCTTGGTCATTGGGTCTGGTGTCTGGTCATCGGCGTCCTTATTATCCTGTGGATCGCTGTGGGCATCACGGATCTGGGCTGGATCAACAAGCTTACTATGGCGGCCCTGTTTCTTTTGACCTTAGTGCTGTGCAAGGTGATCTTCTTCTCCGGCAGCGCTATGGCGGCCTCCGGCGAGGCCATGACCTTCGGTGCGGCGGTGGAGCTGGCGGTGGCCATGCCTCTGAGTTGGCTGCCCCTCATCAGCGACTACACCCGCGAGGCGGAAAAGCCTGTGCAGGCCACCTGGGTCAGCGTTCTGGTGTACGGGCTGGTGTCCTGCTGGATGTATGTCATCGGCATGGGCGCGGCCATCTTTACCGGGGAGTATGACATTGCCGTTATCATGGTGAAGGCCGGTCTCGGCATTGCCGCGCTGGTGATCCTGGTGTTCTCCACCGTCACCACCACCTTCCTGGATGCCTGGTCCGCCGGTATTTCTGCCGAGTCCCTCTCCAAGAAGCTGAACGGGAAAAAGACCGCCATTGCGGTGACGGTCATCGGCGCTGCGGGGGCCATTCTGTTCCCCATGGATGATATCACCGGCTTCCTGTATCTGATCGGCTCTGTGTTTGCACCCATGATCGCGGTGCAGATCGCGGATCATTTCCTCCTCAAGCGGGACCGCTTTGCCGCGGCGGCGGACAGCCGGAACCTTGTGATCTGGCTGGTGGGCTTCATCGCCTATCGCTGGCTCATGGGCGTGGACACCCCGGTGGGCTACACTCTGCCGGATATGGTCCTGACCGTTCTCCTGTGCGTCCTTGCGGAAAAGCTGTGCGCCGGCAAGAAGAACGGCTGATCGGCTGACCGAATAACGAACAACCGGCGGATACGTGTATGCGTATCCGCCGGTTTTGCTGTGTGTGATTTGTAGGTTTTACCCTTGCCCTCCGGCCGGTTCCGTGGTACACTTTCTTCCTGTACGAGCATTGACCGAAGGGAAAGGATAACCATGAATCAAAAAGAACTCAACGAGATCCGCCGGCGCTTCAAGCTGGATAAAAACAGCATTTCCAAGATTTTTGGCTGCTATGTCAACAGCAATAAGGAGATCATTTCCTGGATCGACGCCTCTATGGGCCTCATGCAGCAGGAGGAGCAGGAAATGTATCTGGGCCTTCTGAAAAAGACCCTCTCCGGGGCCTTGGGCAAGAACTTGGTGGATATCACATTTTCCACGGCGCAGGTGGCGGACAGTGACGAGCATCGCCTGCTGCAGACCATGCGGCAGACAGAACTGAAGGACCCTGCCTCCCGGGAGGATTTCTGCCGTCGGCTGATCGACGCGCTGAATATGGGGGAGACCAACTATCTGATCCTACTGGCGGCGGACACCTACGATGTGCCCCACAAGAGCCGGGACGATGAATTTCAGGCGGACGCGGGGGACACGGTGTATCGCTACTTTGTCTGCGCCGTCTGCCCGGTAAAGGCCCCTACTCTGGAGCTGCGGTACGATCATGACCTGAACGAATTCCATCCCGGCTCCACCGGCCATATCGCGCTGGCCCCGGAGCTTGGCTTCCTGTACCCCGCCTTTGACAGCCGCGCCGCCAACATCTATGACCTGCTGTTCTACGCCAAGAACCCGGCGGAGCTGCATCAGGAGGTCATTGACGCGCTGTTCCGGGTGGAGCCGCCCATGTCTGCGGCAGAACAGAAAAACGTTTTTGATACGGCGCTGACGGAGGCTCTGGATCAGGATTGCAGCTATGATGTAGTGCAGTCCGTCCATGAGCAGATCCGGGCAAAGATCGAGGACCACAAGGAAAGCCACGATCCGGAGCCGCTGGAGCTGACGGTTTCCGACGTGGGCTGCATACTGGCCAACAGCGGCGTGGACACCGAAAAGGTGGAAGCGTTCAAAGCGAACTGCGAAAAGCAGTACGGCGAAAACGCCGCACTGAATCCGGTGAATATCATCGAGAGCCGCAAATTTCAGGTTACCACCCCGGAGGTGAAAATCTCCATCGCCCCGGAAAACAGCTACCTCATCGAGACCCGGGTCATCGACGGCCGCAAGTATCTCCTGATCCCCGCTGATGACGGCGTGGAGGTCAACGGCATCGGCGTGAACATCGCCGCCGACCAGCCGCAGGAATAAGCGCAAAGCCTTTCCTACATGATAAAAGCCCCGCCGGATTCCGAAAGGAATCCGGCGGGGCTGTATTTATTCGGAACATATTACGGGCGGAAGGGAACTCAGCCCTCCTCCGCGATCTTGCGGCCCATGAGGACACCCATGACGGAGGCCATCATCAAGCCGCGGGTCCAGCCGGAGCTGTCGCCCAGGCAGTGAAGGCCCTGAAGGCTGGTGTTGAAATCCGTGTCCATCTTTACCCGGTTGGAGTAGAACTTCAGCTCGGGGGAATACAGCAGGGTCTCGTAGGCGGCAAAGCCGGGCACCACATAATCCATAGCCTGAATGAAGTTGATGATGTTGGTCATGGCCCGGTAGGGCATGGCGGCGGTAATGTCGCCGGCCACGGCGTCCGGCAGAGTGGGGCGGATGTTGGACTGGGCCAGCTCCTTCTGCCAGGTGCGCTTGCCGTCCAGAATGTCACCGAAGCGCTGCACCAGAATCTGGCCGTTGGCCAGCATGTTGGTCAGTTCGCCCACCTTCTGGGCGTAGGCAATGGGCTGGTTAAAGGGCACGGAGAAGTTGTGGGAGCAGAGGATAGACAGGTTGGTGTTGTCGCTCTTCTTCTCCTTGTAGGAGTGGCCGTTGACCACCGCCAGGTTGTTGTCATAGTTTTCCTGACTGACAAAGCCGCCGGGGTTCTGGCAGAAGGTGCGGACCTTATTCTTGAAGGGCCGGGGATAACCCACCAGCTTGGACTCGTACAGGACCCGGTTTACGGTCTCCATGACCTCATTGCGGACCTCCACACGGACACCGATATCCACAGTGCCGGGGGCGTGAGCGATGTTGTGTTCCGCGCAGAGCTTTTCCAGCCAGTCGGCACCCCGGCGGCCGGTAGCGACCACGGTGTGCTTGGCGTAGATCTCCATGTCCACCTTGCCGTTGGACACGGAAACGCCCTTGCAGACGTCATTTTCCAGAATCAGGTTGCTGCACTCGTAGCCGAAGTACATCTCTACGCCGTGCTCCTGTAAGTACTTCTCGATGGCGTAGTAGATACCCTGAGCCTTTTCCGTGCCCATGTGGCGGATGGGGCAGTCCACCAGCTTCAAGCCTGCCTGAATGGCGTGCTTGCGGATCTCCTTGCGCTCCTCGTCATTGCCGAGACCCTCAATGTGCTCGTCCGCACCAAAGTCCAGATAGATCTGGTCAGCGTAGTTGATGGTCTCCTGTGCCAGCTCCGGGGTGATGAGGGTGGGCAGATCGCCGCCTACCTCATAGCTGAGGGACAGCTTGCCGTCGGAAAACGCACCGGCGCCGGAGAAGCCGGTGGTGATGTGGCAGTAGGGCTTGCAGTTGACGCACTTCTTTGTCTTGTCCTTGGGGCAATGGCGGTTTTCTACCGCCTGGCCCTTTTCCACCATGATAATCTTCTGCTTGCTGCCCTTTTTGACCATTTCCAGGGCGGTGAAGATGCCGGCAGGACCGGCGCCGATGATAACAACATCTGCGTTCATAATATCTCCTATCTCCTTATTTGGCTGACAATTCTACCTGATGGCGTACCAGCGTCATAGGCGGCACCGGACGGGGCAGCCTGAGCTTCAGCAGCATCTGGGGATTTCGGGGTTCTTCGATCACGGTTCCGGCCTCATCCCGCATTTCCGGGACCGTCATGGAAAAGGGACGCAGGTCCGGCCCTACCAGCTCCACCGTGTCACCGGTGCGGAACTTGTTCCGCAGGGAAATGACAGCGTTGCCGTCGGAGTCACATTCCGTGACCAGCGCCACCACCTGCCATTCCCGGATGTAGCGGGAATTTTCGTAGTACTGGCCGGGATAACCGTAGTAAAAGCCGGTGGCATAGGGCCGGTGGCTGACATGCTCCACCTCGTCCCGCCACACCGGGTCAATGGGGCGGCCCGCGGCGGCATCGTCCAGACAGTGCCGGTAAGCGCCGGTGACGATGGCGGCATAATAGGCGGATTTGGCCCGGCCCTCGATCTTCAGACTGGACAGGCCCACATCCAGCAGGTCATCCAGATGATCGATCATGCACATATCCCGGGAATTTAAAATATAGCTGCCCTTTTCGTCCTCTTCAATGGGGAAATACTCGCCGGGGCGCTTTTCCTCCATCAGGGCGTAATGATAGCGGCAGGGCTGTGCGCAGGCGCCGCGGCTGGCATCCCGGCCCGTCATATAATTGCTCAGCAGGCACCGCCCGGAATAGCTGACGCACATGGCCCCGTGAACAAAGGTCTCGATCTCCAGCTCTGCCGGGGTGTTCTCCCGGATGGTCCGAATTTCTTCAAGGCTCAACTCCCGGGCTAAAATCACCCGGGAAGCGCCCAGATCATACCAGGCGTTGGCAGTGACATAGTTGGAAATGCTGGCCTGAGTGGAAATGTGGCGCTGGCAGTTGGGGGCATATTTCCCCGCCAGCGTAAAGGCACCCAGGTCCGCCACGATCACCGCGTCCACACCGGCGTCATTCAGCCGTTCCAGATGCGCCGGCAGGCGGACGATCTCATCCCCCCGGGGCATGGTGTTGATGGTGCAGTGGACCCGTACATTGTGCGCATGGGCATAGGCTACCGCCGCCTTCAGCTCGTCCGGGTCAAAGTTTCCGGCGAAGGCCCGCATACCGAAGTCGGTGCCCGCCAGATATACGGCGTCCGCGCCGTAGAGCACGGCCATTTTCAGCCGTTCCATATCTCCTGCCGGAGCCAGTAGCTCCGGCAGCTTTCTCTGTTTATCCACCATAGGAGCTGCTCCCTACAAAGGCATTGTGCTCAGACAGTGTTTTGGAGAAGTGATGCTTCCCGTCGGTGCCCAATGCGTAGTAATAATAATCCGTGTCATTGGGATCCATAGCCGCTTTCAGAGCCGCGTTGCCGGGGTTGGCAATGGCCGTAGGCGGCAGTCCCTTATGGAGATACAGGTTGTAGGGGGTATCGACCGCCTTGTCCGCGTTGGTGATGGCGCCGGTGTGATCCGGCAGACCATAGAGCAGGGAAGCGTCGATCTGCAGCAGCCCTGCGGTCTCGCCGGGCTTTTGCAGACGGTTATAGATGACGGAGGCGATATCCCGCTGATCCGTACCGTCCGTCTCCTTTTCAATGAGGGAGGCGATGATGACCACATCCTTCATGCTGTAACCCATGGATTTGGCCTTGGAGGAGGCGAACGCATCCTCGTCGATACGGTCAGCGAAGGCATCGATCAGCTTACCCAGAGCATTCTTGGCATTGTGATTCTTGTAGAACTCATAGGTGTCCGGGAACAGGTAGCCCTCCAGACGGCTGGGATCTTCGGAATTGTTGTTGATGAAGCTGTAATCGTATGTGGCGGTCCTGGCGGCCTCCAGCAGATTTTCTTCCGTATTGACGCCCTTTTCCGCCAACAGACGGATGGTCTGCCGCACGGTATAGCCCTCGGGGATGGTGACGGTGACAGTCTCCGCCGTCAGGTTGCCGGAGGAGTTGTGCATGCCCAGGATCAGCGCCCGGTAATCCATTTCCGTATTCAGTGTATAGGTGCCGATGCCGATCTTTTTGTCGGCATGGGAGATCCCGGCATAGAGCTTGAAAAACCACTTGTACTTGATGAGCCCTGCATCCTGGAGCTTATCCGCCACGGTGGACACGCTGTCCTCCGCCGTCACCTCCACCGAGGTCTCCCGCAGAGCACCCCGGTTGAAGGCGCAGAAATCCGAGCCCAGCATCCAGCCCACACCCGCCAGAATAGCGGAAGCCAGCAGGACAAAGATCAGGTAACCGACCAGCACCGCCAGCGAATTCCGTCTCCGCCGGCGGTGACGGCTTTTGCTGTGGTGAGCGGGTGTCGGCTCCCGCCGCGCCCCCTGCGCCTGCCGGACCTCCTGTGCGTCCCAGCTGGCAGTATCATCTCTTCTGAATTCAGACATTGGTTCCTCCTTGCTTTCCCGGTCCCCGGCAGGGAAGGGGAATACAATTTCCGGATTTTTGTCCGGTCCAAGCCCGGTTTCCGGTGACAGCGGCATAAGATAGCCTATCAAACAGAAAGCGGGGTAGTGGTATGTGCTGCAACAACAATGACAGCTCCTGGCTCTGGATCATTCTCGTTCTGATCGTGGTACTGGTATGCTGCGGCAGCGGATATAGCTGCGGAAACGGCTGTGTCCACAACGGCTGCGATTGCTGCTGAACCGGCGGGGACGCACCGCGTCCCGCTGGGGGGACAGGCATTACAGCAGCGACTTGACAGTCTTGTACACCTCGTTGTGGATGTCCTCCACGGTTCGGGGAGCATCGTCCCTGGCACAGTGGATCACGGTCCAGCCGCAGTCCTTCACGATTTCACGGGCGGCCTCCCGGCAGCTTTTCAGATAAGCCTCGTCCTGCTCGTGAATGTCAGCATGGGTGCCGGTGGCGGCCTCCCGGCTGCGCATCATCTTCTCCGTGATCTCCGTGGGCATATCCAGATAGAGCACCAGGTCCGGCTTCGGCAGGCCCAGCTTGCCGTATTCCAGCTCAAAGAGCCAGTTCAAAAAGACCGTCCGTTCCTCCGGCGGCAGTTTGGACGCCTGATGGACGGCGTTGGACGTGGTGTAGCGGTCCGCGATCACCAGCCCGCCGGCCTCATAGAAAGCGCCCCAGTCCTGCTTGTAGGAGGCATAGCGATCCATGGAAAACATCAGCGACGCTGCGTAGGCGTTCACATCGCCGGGGCGCCTGCCTAAATTGCCATCCAGATACTCCTGCACCATGGCGGCGGAGGGCTTGCCGTACCGGGGAAAAGTGATGTTTTTATAGGGGATGCTTTCTCGCTGTAAATGCTCGCACAGCAGCCGGGACTGGGTGGCTTTGCCGGAACCGTCGGTCCCTTCAAATACGATCAAACGTCCGTTCATTTCCGTTTTCCCTTCTCCTGCCGCACATGGACCAGAAACAGCGGCAGCTTCATCATCCGGCCGATGCGCTTCGGCTCCTTACACAGGCGGTAAAACCATTCCAGACCGTGATCGGACCAGAATTTCGGCGCACGCTCCACGGTGCCCGCGAATACGTCCAGACTTCCGCCGAGGCCGCACAGCAAATGGGCATCGGTGGCGGGGCCGTTCCGCGCCATCCACAGCTCCTGCTTGGGGGCTCCCAGACAGACGAACACGCAGTCCGCGCCGCTTTCCCGGATGGCTTCCACCACAGGGGCGTCCTCCTTGAAGTAGCCATCATGAGTTCCGGCGATCTTCAATCCGGGGTACTGCTTTTGCAGCCGTTCCGCCGCCATGTCCGCCACGCCGGGCTTGGCGCCCAGCAGATAGAGGGATCTCCCGCGCTCGGCCATTTTTCCCATCAGCCCTGCGGCAAATTCGATGCCGGGGGTCTTTTCCTTCAGGGGCGTTCCCAGCATGGCCGCTCCCTTTACCACGCCGATGCCGTCCGGCAGAACCAGATCCGCACCGTTGACCGCCTGCATGGCCGCCGGATTTTCCCGGCAGACCTCCACGATCTCCGGATTCGGGGTCACTACATAGTGGCACCCCGGTTCCTCCAGCAGTGCCGCTCCGCGGGACACGGCTTCCGTCATGGTCAGATTATCAAAACCAACGCCTAATACGTCGATCCGCATATTTTTCACCTCGGTTATGGATTCCATACTCATACAGACTAAAGTATAGCACATACCTTTGCGAATGTCCACGAAAAAAGCGGAGCCAACAGGCTCCGCTTCCGAAAAAACACGCAGGGCTTATGCTTTTTTTCTGTCCGGCAGCTGTGCCAGCACCACCGCTGCCAGCATCAGGGCGCAGCCGAAATATTCCCGCCCGCTGAGGCGGTCTCCCAAAATCGCCGCACCGGAAATGGTGGCGAACACGGATTCCAGACTCAGCAGCAGAGAGATCACCGTGGGGTTGGAGCCTTTCTGAGCCAGAATTTGCAGCGTATAGCCCACGCCGCTGGAAAGGAGACCCGCATACAGAATGGCGCCCGCCGCCATGGTCAGGCCCACCCAGGTGGGATGCTCGAAAAGCAGGGAGCCAATCAGGGAAAACGCCGTGACAAAGAAGAACTGACAGCAGGACAGCTCCACGCCGTCCACCACGGTGACAAAGTGATCCACCAGAAGGATCTGTGCTGTAAACACAAAGGCGCACAGCATCACGCAGAGGTCGCCGGGGGCGATGGTAAAGCTCTCCGTGATGCACAGGCAGTACAGTCCCGTCACCGCCAGCAGCACACTGACCCACACCGCCTTGGGCACCCGCTTTTTCAGGAAAATGCCGAAAATGGGCACCAGCACGATGTAAAGTGCGGTGATGAAGCCCGCCTTGCCGGGGGAAGTGGTGTCCAGACCCTTTTGCTGAAGGAAGGAGGCAAGGCCCAGCGTCAGGCCGCACCAGAAGCCGCCCAGCAGCAGATCCTTCCGGGAGCGGGTGACGGAGGCAGCCTGCCCCTTCCGGCGGCCGGATCGCATGACGGCGCACAGCACCAGCAAAAACACAAAGGCGATCACCGACCGGGCGGCATTAAAGGCCAGCGGCGGGACATGTTCCGCGCCCACGCTCTGGGCTACAAAGGCGGTGCCCCAGATAAAAGCCGTCAGAACCGCATAGGCGGACGAACGCAGAGAACCCTGCTTCATATACTTGCTCCTCCCCACCGGATGTGGTATGATGATAAAAATTTCTCCCGCCGGTTTTGGACGGCAGGCAGCGTGGATCAACGCATCGAATCAGCCCTGCGCGAAGGTTGGCGCAGAGACCGCGAATGTAGCGATTATAGTGGAAAACTGCCGCCGCCGCAAGAGGGGCTGGCCGACTTCTCCGAAGGCCGCAAAGGAGGTTCTGGAAACGCGGCTGTTTTTGTGAATTTTTACTGCTTTTCTGCGAAATTCTGCATATTTGATAAAGGAGGCTCTATGGCGAAGCTGACCCATGATTTCTTCAACGGCGACACCGTTGCCATCGCGCAGGCACTGTTGGGAAAGTATCTGGTGCGGAACCGGAACGGCGAGCTGCTGGCGGGCCGCATTACGGAAACGGAGGCCTACGTGGGCCGGTGCGACAAGGCCTGCCACGCCTATAACTACCGCCGCACGCCCCGGACGGAAACGCTGTTCATGGCTCCGGGCCATGCCTACATCTATTTCATCTACGGGATGTACCACTGTCTGAACTTCGTCACGGAGCCGGAGGGAGAACCTTCTGCCGTGCTGCTGCGGGGACTGGAACCGGCGGCGGGGGCAGAGACCATGAAGCACCTGCGGTTCGGGGATGCGCCCATGAACGCCTACCGGCGGAAAAACTTTCTCAACGGTCCCGGCAAGGTCTGTAAGGCGCTGGACCTCACCACGGCCCAGAACAAACTGGATCTGGAGGGGGACGTTCTGTTCCTCTGCGATTCCCTGACGGACGTTGGGCTGACGGACCCGATGATCGGATCGGAGCACATCTGCGCCGGCCCACGGATCGGCGTGGACTATGCGGAGGAGGCCAAGGACTTCCCGTGGCGATTCTGGCTGGAAAAGGAGAACTGATATGTATTTATTTGATATGGACGGCACCCTCATTGATTCCAACGATGTCTGGAAGGACGTGGACAGGGAATTTCTGGCCCGGAGGGGTCTGCCCTACACAAAAGCCTATTACGAGGGGGTGGCCCACACCATTTTCCCCTTGGCGGCTAAGTTCACCAAGGAGTTCTGTAATCTGCCCGACAGCGAGGAAGACATCATGGCGGAGTGGATGGAGCTGGCCAAGGACGCCTACGCCCATGTGACGGTGAAGCCCGGCGTCCGGGCGTTTTTAAAGCAGTGCAAGGCGGAGAACCGGCGGATGGCGCTGGTGACCTCCAGTGTGCCGGTGCACTGCCGCACCGCGATGGAAAAGCTGGATCTGATGAAGTACTTCGAATCCGTTACCTTTGCCCAGGAGTTGGGTATTGAGAAAAAGGACAAGCGCCTGTGGTTAGGGGTGGCGGAGCGGTACGGCGTGGAGCCGGAAACCTGTACCCTGTTTGACGACAGCCTTGCCGCCTGCAAGGGCGCCCGCAGCGCCAAAATGCGGGTGGTAGGGGTCTATGACAGCTTTTTCGCCGGGGACGAGAAGGAAATGCGCTCCTTCTGCGACGTGTATATCAAGAGCTTTGAGGAACTGCTCTGGAAGCCGGAGTACCGAAAGGACTGACGAATAAAAAGGAACATAGCAAACATAGTAAAAGTCAGGCGTTGGTTTTCCAACGCCTGACTTGAGGCTGTCGATAAAGAGGTAGATTCTCCGCAACGGAAAGGAAGGGTGTGCGCGGGAAACCCAAGAAGGGTGTCCTGCGCCATTGAAATCCTTAGTTTTCAGAACTTTTATAAAGTTCTGAAAACTGGCTCAGCGGGGAGAAAAGACTTTTTCGACACGCTGAAGCCAGGCGTTGGCTTTCCAACGCCTGACTTTTTATGCGGTTCAACTGCCCGAGCGCCAGTGGGATACAATTTGCCATTCGTCCGTTCCCGGCACCAGGCGCAGGGTCAGGACTGCAATATTTCCGTTTTCAACAGATTTACGCAGATAAACGTAGTTTCCGACCTGTTCGCCGGATTCCGCTATAAAATAGAACATATTGAAATCTGAGGTATATGTATAGTAAGCGTCGTATTCCTCCAGATAGCAGACGCCGGAGGTGTCCAGATTGCTCGTGGTGATGCCGCCCCAGCGGGTCAGCACCTCGTTGATGCTGGAAATCGTGTGCCGGTGGATGGGTACCGGCATATCCTCCATGCGCGCCACCTGCTTGAACGGCCAGTCATCCAGCTTTTTCAACGCCTCAAATTCCGCCTCGGTCGCCTGGCCGCTGTCCGGGAAATAGCGGATAAATTCCTCAAAATTCAGGTTCCTGACATTTTTATAATAGGAGGAAAAGAAGTAACTGAAGGGCTGGATGTGAAAGTCCACAATGTCACCGCTCTCATCCCGGACCGCAGGGTCCATAACGGCGTTGTAGGCGGCCAGCTCCTCTTGCGTCAGGGTGTGCCGGGGACTGTACTGCCCTGTCAGCGAGATCTCCACCACGGCCTGAAAGGTTTCCCAGCCATTGCCCCGGTCGGCCTCGTAGAATACTGGAACGAGGTACTGATATAGGCCCGAACCGAACAGCGACTGATGCTGCTCCACCGTGGCTGCCAGATGCACCTGCTCCCAGCCGTGAACGTTTCTGGCCCGGGCGCTGTCCAGAGAACAGAGCTGCAGCTCGCCGTTTTTCTGCTCCACCGTGTAGGAGACCGTAAGATCCGCGGCACGCCCGTCCACCTCCGCCCGGTAGGTGGAGGTCATCGTAGTCCGGGTGGACGCGCCGGCGGCGGGAAAGCTCTCCGTCGGCGTGAAGCTCTCCGCCATGAGATACATCACCTGAGGCTCGATGAAGATATGCACGTAATTGCTGATACCCAGATCCGTCCACAAAGTCCAGATCCGCCAGCAGCCGTTCCCATCGGCGGCGGGGTAGAAGTAGTAGCGCTCGTTTATGCCGCCCTGCCGCCGTTTCCAGATCTGCTTGGTATCGTCCAGCGGCTCGAAGCCCTGCTTCCGGGAAGTAATATATTCGTCCTCCAAGGTCTGGGTGAACCGGTCTACCGTAAGGATGGAGCCGGTATCATAGCCGGAATACCATTCCCAGTGACCGTGACTGCGATGGGCCGTCACGTCCGCCATGATCCATGCGCTGCCGGGGATATAGAGGTAACCGCCGTCCACATCGTAGCGGTGGACGGGATAGTTGCCGGGCTTGTCATTGGGGTTGTTGTAGTTGATCTGGTCGATCCAGTCCTCCACATACAGCGGCAGATCCAGCTTTCGGTCCGTCACATACCAGTCGTAAATGGCCTCCTCCATGGTGTTGTGATAGCCGAAGAAATCGCCGCCGTCATTGATGGAGTCGTCGCAGAGGATGTCGTAGCTGCCGTCATCGTGCCGCAGGGCCACTATTACATGACGATCATCTAACGAGAAGTATTCCTCGTCGTCATAATACTGTCCGCCCACCAGCGCCACCGAAGCCGTGTCCACATCCAGCTTCACCAGATAGAAATATTCCCATTCCTCCAACACGCCGTCGGGGTCCAGCCCGGCCAGCTCGCCGCCCTTCGTCAGATATTCCAGCTTTCGATCCGTCACCGCGGCGGTATGGGGCTGGCCGCTGGCAGTGCCATCGGCGTTTTCCGTGTAATACCGCGCCTCCGTCTGGGACAGCATTACCTGCTGGACGTAGGCTTCCACGCTGGGCCACTGGCCGGTTTCCGTCCGGTCCGCCGGGGGATCTTCCGTTGGGGTGCCGCTCCCCTTTGGATTGGCGGCGCAGAGGGCGATCAGTCCCACGCAGACCACGGCGCACACGGCGATGATCCACGGCTGGGGCCGTTTCCAGTTCAGCAGGTTCCGGATGCGGCTGCCGGTGTCGCCCTCACCGAAGGCGAGGGGCATTCCCGCCACGATGCGGCGGCCGGTGGCAAGGCTCAGCAGAGAGGCGGAGTAGTCCGCCCGGATGTCCTCGCCCAATTCCCTTACCACTGCCTCGTCGCAGCTCATTTCCATGTCCTTCCCCGCCAAGATGAACGCCGCCCACACCAGCGGGTTGAACCAGTGAACGCACAGGGCCAGAAATGACAGGAGCTTTACCACATGATCCCGGCGGCGGAGGTGATACTGCTCATGCCGTAGGATGTAGCCCCGTTCCGTTTCCGTCAGGGTGGAGGGCAGGTAGATCTTGGGCCGGAACAGGCCCATGACAAAGGGGGAGGGGATGTAGTCCGCCAGATAGATGTTGTCCTCCAATCGCACGGCTCCCACCAGACGGCGGCGGAGCCGCAGCAGGGAGATCACGCTGTAAAGGAGCAGCAGGGCCATGCCCGTCAGCCACGTCAGGGTCAGGACCGCCACCGGGCCGCTAAGGGGTGAGGCTGGGGCAGCGGCAGGCTGAGTCACGCTGGGGGCGGTGCTGACGATGTTCTCGCCGGGTTCCGCCGGGAACGGCTCCTGGGGCAAAGGCGTCACCGTGGGGGCCATATTGCGGACGATGTCCGCCGGGACGTACTCCACCACGCTGGTAACGGCGGTCCGCTCCTGGGCTGGAGCGCCCAGCGCTCCCAGCAGGGACACAGCGGAGGTGACGGACACCGGACACAGCAGCCGGAACAGCACCACCGCCCACAGGGCATAGGAAAAGACCTTGGGAGCCCGCCGCAGCAGCAGGCGGACTGCCAGCACCGCCAGAATCACCACGCTGGCGGTGAGACTCATATTACAGACGATGGGAAACAGCCGGTGCATTACAAACTCGCCCATACGCTACCTCCTGTTCTGATCGATCAATTTTTGCAGCTCCGCGATTTCGTCCTCCGTCAGCTTTTTTCGCCGGGTAAACGCCGTGATAAACGCGGGCAGGGAGCCGGAAAAACTTTCCTCCACGAATTGCTGGCTTTGGGCGGTGTCATAGTCCGCCCGGGACAGCCGGCTGGTGACGGTGCCGCCCTCGTTTTGGAAGATGCCCCGGTCACACAGCCGTTTCAGAACGGTGTAGGTGGTGGACTTTTTCCAACCAAGGGCCTCCTCCGCCAGTCGGACCAACTCCGTGGAGCCCACCGGCTCCCTGTCCCAGATGATCTCCGCGAACCGGGTCTCCACCGGCCCCATTTTCAAATCGCTCATAGGTTCACCTCCGAGGTTTACTACATGTAGACCTTCTACCTGCAGTCTACAATGTGTAAACCAAATTGTCAAGGGGCTTTCAAGGAAAAAACGCCGGGAGAGCGGCATGAAAAAGGAAATCAGCGTGTCGAAAAAGCCTTTTCGTCCCGCTGAACAAGTTTTTAGAACTTTATAAAAGTTCTGAAAACTTAGGATTTCAATGGCGCAGGACACCCTTCTTGGGTTTCCCGCGCACACCCTTCCTTACCGTCGCGGAGAATTTATCACTTTATTGGCAGTCTCAAGAAATGTCAGTATGTTTCTGTACAAATGCAGAAGAATACTTGACAAAAGAGAGAAAAAGCAACATAATAGTACCAGTTTTGGGCAGCACAATGTTCTGTGACGACCGTTTGGCCGTCGCTTTTTTATGCGGCGGCGGGGAACTGTCTGCCGTCCGGACCGCTGTCCGGCTATGACGGATAATAAAAGGAGCCTGCGGGAAAATCGCGGACTCCGTGATGAAAGGATACCGACATGATCACAGTCAACAATGTAAGCATGAACTTCAGCGGCCAGACCCTGTTCAAGGACGTGGAGCTGAAGTTCGTTCCCGGCAACTGCTACGGCATCATCGGCGCCAACGGCGCTGGCAAGTCCACCTTCCTCCGCATCCTCTCCGGGGATCTGGAGCCCACCACCGGCGAGGTCATTATTCCCAAGGAAGAGCGGATGTCCATTCTGAAGCAGGACCACTTCCAGTATGACGCCTACACCGTGCTGGATACGGTGATGATGGGCAACCAGCGGCTTTACGATGTGATGAAGGAGAAGGACGCCCTCTATGAAAAAGAGGACTTCACCGACGAGGACGGCGTGAAGGCCAGCGAGCTGGAGGCCGAATTTGCAGAAATGGGCGGCTGGGAGGCCGAATCCGACGTGTCCCGGCTCATTCAGGGCCTTGGCCTCTCCAACGATATTCTCTACAGCGAAATGTCCAGCCTGACCGCCAAGGAAAAGGTGAAGGTGCTGCTGGCCCAGGCACTGTTCGGCAAGCCGGACATCATCCTGCTGGACGAGCCCACCAACCATCTGGACATTCAGGCCATCGAGTGGCTTGAGGACTTTCTGATGGATTGCGAGAGCCTGATCCTTGTGGTGAGCCATGACCGTCACTTCCTGAACACCGTCTGCACCAACATCGTGGACGTGGACTACGGCCATATCAAGATGTATGTGGGCAACTATGAGTTCTGGTACGAGTCCAGCCAGATGGTCCAGCGGATGATGAAGGACCAGAACCGGAAAAACGAGGAAAAGATCAAGGAATTGCAGCTGTTCATCCAGCGCTTCTCCGCCAACAAGTCCAAGAGCAAGCAGGCCACGGCCCGCCGCAAGCTGCTGGACAAGCTGACGGTAGAGGAAATGCCCGCCTCCTCCCGGCGGTATCCCTTCGTGGGCTTTACCATGGAGCGGGAGTGCGGCAAGGAGATCCTGGCGGTGGAGGGCATCTCCAAGACGCTGGACGGCCGCAAGGTGCTGGATAACGTGTCCTTCCGGGTGAACAAGGGAGACAAGATCGCCTTTGTAGGCGAGGATGAGATCGCCAAGACCACCCTGTTCAAGATCGTCATGGGCGAGATGGAGCCGGACGAGGGCACCTACAAGTGGGGCACCACCATTACCACCAGCTATTTCCCGCTGGATAACTCCGCTTTCTTCAACGACTGCGATTTGAATCTGGTGGATTGGCTGGCCCAGTTTACCCCCAAGATCCCGGAGGCCAACACCGAGTCCTTCAAGCGGGCCTTCCTGGGTCGGATGCTGTTTTCCGGCGACGATGTGTTCAAGCCGGTGAAGGTCCTCTCCGGCGGTGAGAAGGTCCGGTGTATGCTCTCCCGCATGATGCTCTACGGTTCTAACGTGCTGGTGCTGGATCAGCCCACCAACCATCTGGATCTGGAATCCATCACCGCCGTCAACAACGGCCTGATGGACTTTAAGGGCGTGGTGCTGTTTTCCAGCCATGACCACGAGTTCGTGCAGACCATCGCCAACCGCATTATGGTGCTGGAGGACGGCAAGCTGACCGACCGCCTTGGCACCTACGAGGACTATATCGCCTCGATGGCAAATACTGCTGAATAACCCAACACGGGGACTGCTTAAAAAGCAGTCCCCGTGATTTTTTACGAAAGCAATGACAAAACGAACCAGAAGATACCGTTTGCCGGCCTGCGATAAAAATGCGGTCCAGATCCTTTTAAATAACGGTGCCGGGCATAATACTGGCGAAAATTGAGAAAAACACAGATTTTACCGTTTTTATTTCCGCATAGCCGATCCTTTTCGTGTCAAACTATGCTTGCGATACCCAAGTGACCCACACATGTAAGAGATTGAAAAGGAGAAACTGTTATGTCCAGTAAGAACACCAACAAGATCAACGTTCCCGAGGCCCGCGCCGCTATGGATAAGTTTAAGATGGAAGCCGCCGCTGAGATGGGCGTCAATCTGAAGCAGGGCTACAACGGCGACCTGACCAGCCGCGAGGCCGGTTCCGTGGGCGGCCAGATGGTCAAGAAGATGATCGAGTCCTACGAGAAGAACCTGTAAGCGTCTGCGCAGAAGGAACTTCTCTGGAAAAAGGAAGAGCGGACGGCTGTCCGCTCTTCCTTTTTTTCACAGGATATGCTATAATACCACGTTACTTACTTGTTCTGATTTTCGGCAAAAGAAACGGTCCGGGGGAGGGATTCGTATGGAAAATATCCATCAGGGACATCGTGAAAAAATGCGGCAGCGTTTTCTGAAAAGCGGGCTGGAGGGCTTCGCGGATCACGAAGCGTTGGAGCTTTTGCTGTATTACGCCATCCCCCGGCAGGACACCAATCCCATCGCCCACCGGCTCATGGATCGCTACGGCTCCCTGACCGCCGTGCTGTCAGCCCCGGCGGAGGATCTGAAAAAAGTGGAGGGCATCGGCGAGAGTGCAGCGGTGCTGCTGAAGGTGGCGGGGCAGATCGGCCGCAAGGCCCGCCTGGCAGACGCTGTTCAGAGCTGTCCCATGACAGATGTGGAAACTGCGGGCGCCTACTTGCTGGAACGGTACGCCGGAGAGACCCACGAGATCGTTTACGAATTGTGCCTGGATCGAAAGGGCAAGCTGTTAGCCTGTAAGCGGCTCAATGACGGCGGGGCGTCCTCCGCCGCGCTGGACATCCGAAAGGTGGTGGAGAATGCCATCCTTACCTCCGCCAGCACAGTGATCCTGGCCCACAACCATCCCAGCGGCATCGCACTGCCCTCGGACGATGATTGCGCCGCCACCACCCGCGCAGCGCAAGCCTTGCAGACCATCGGTGTTGCATTGGCGGACCACATCATCGTGGCGGATGACGATTTTGTATCCATGGCCCAGAGCGGCTACCTGACCTCATGGGAGCACCTGTGACCGGGCGGCTCCCTGTAGACAACACAATAGAACAAGCGTTTGAAATTTTAGAAAAGCTGTGGTAGAATAACCGGGAAACGGGGAGAGCCACAGACTGTCTTTGCGAAGGGGGAGAGAACCATGCAGATCCGGCGTGGACGGGAGGCCGACACGGAGCGGCTGGTGGCTCTGGCGGGCCAGATTTTTGAAACGGAACAGGAGATCCCCCGGGCGTTGACCCCGCTGCCGCCGGAAAACCGCCCCCAGTGGTGGTGCGTGGAGGAGGACGGGGCGCTTCTGGGCGGCGTGGCCCTGTATTGGGAGGGCAACGCATGGCACATGGGCCGCTTCGTCATCTCCCCGGAACTGCGGGGGCGTCATGTTGGGACCGTACTGCTGGAAACGGCCCTGACGGACATTTTTGCGCAGGACATCCGGGAGGTCACCATGGAGGCCCGGGATACCACGGTGCATATCCTGAAAAAATTCGGCGCGGAGACCACCGGCGCGCCCTTTTCCTTTTATCGGGACACGGTAACCCCCATGCGCCTGACCCGTGAAGCATTTTGGAACAGCCGCGCTTGCGGGCAGATTTGAATGTGATGGAGAGACGGCTATGCCGAAATTTGAAGTAGTATCCCCTTATCAGCCCTCCGGCGACCAGCCGGAGGCCATCGATGCGCTGGCGGAGGGCATCGAAAACGGTTTGAAGGAGCAGGTCTTGTTAGGCGTCACCGGCTCCGGCAAGACCTACACCATGGCCAAGGTCATTGAAAAGGTGCAGCGGCCTACGCTGGTGCTGGCCCACAACAAGACACTGGCGGCCCAGCTCTGCGCGGAATTCAAGGAGTTTTTCCCCAACAATGCCGTGGAGTATTTTGTCTCCTACTACGATTACTACCAGCCGGAGGCCTATATCCCCCACACGGATACCTATATTGCCAAGGACGCATCTACCAATGATGAGATCGACCGCCTGCGGCTGTCCGCTACCTGCGCCCTGTTGGAGCGGCGGGACGTGATCGTGGTGTCCTCCGTGTCCTGCATTTACGGCTTGGGCGAGCCGGACGACTTTGCCCAGATGGTGATTTCTCTGCGTCAAGGGGCGGAGTGGGACCGGGACGAGCTGCTGCGCCGTCTGGTGGAGAACCGCTACGAGCGGAACGACGTGGCCTTCGAGCGGAACCGGTTCCGGGTGCGGGGGGACACGGTGGAGATCTACCCCGCCTACTATAAGGATCACGCCATCCGGGTGGAGTTCTTCGGGGACGAGATCGACCGGATCTCCGATTTTCACCCCCTCACCGGCACGGTGAACCGGGTGCTGAACCATGTGGCCATCTACCCCGCCAGCCACTATGTCACCACCAAGGAGAAGATGGAGAAGGCTCTGGGCCAGATCCGGACGGAACTGGAGGATCAGGTAAAATATTTCAATGACAATGAGATGCTGGTAGAGGCTCAGCGCATCCGCCAGCGGACGGAATATGACATGGAAATGATGCGGGAACTGGGATATTGCTCCGGCATCGAGAACTATTCCCGGATCATTTCCGACCGTCCGGCAGGCAGCGCCCCTATGACCCTGCTGGACTTCTTTCCCGATGATTTCCTGCTGTTTGTGGACGAGAGCCATGTGACGCTGCCTCAGGTCCGGGCCATGTACAACGGCGACCGGGCCAGAAAGGAATCGCTGGTGCGGTATGGCTTCCGCCTGCCCTGCGCCTTCGACAACCGGCCTCTGAAATTCGAGGAATTTGAGAGCCGCATCGGTCAGGCGGTGTTCGTCTCCGCCACGCCGGGGCCTTACGAGCGGGAGCGGGCGGACAACATCGTGGAGCAGGTCATCCGCCCCACCGGACTGCTGGACCCCCGGGTGGAGGTGCGCCCGGTAGAGGGCCAGATCGACGATTTGATGGAGGAGATCCGCGCCCGGGCCAAGCGGAACGAGCGGGTGTTGGTGACAACTCTCACGAAAAAGATGGCGGAGGATCTGACGGAGTTTTTCCGGGCCAACAGCATCCGGGTACGGTATATGCACGCCGACGTAGCCACCATCGAGCGGATGGAGATCATCCGGGATCTGCGGCTGGGCGAGTTTGACGTGCTGGTGGGTATCAACCTCCTGCGGGAGGGCCTGGACTTGCCGGAGGTCTCTCTGGTGGCGGTGCTGGACGCCGACAAGGAGGGGTTCCTCCGCAGCGAGACATCCCTGATCCAGACCATCGGCCGGGCGGCCCGGAACGCGGAGGGTTTGGTGATCCTCTACGCCGATACCGTCACGCCCTCCATGCGGGCGGCTATGGACGAGACGGAGCGCCGCCGGAAAATTCAGGACGCTTACAACAAGGCCCACGGCATCGTGCCGAAGACCATCATCAAGGATGTCCGGGAAATTCTGGAGATCTCCAAGAGCGAGGACACCGGACACAAGGCCAAGGGCAAGCCCAAAAAGCTGACGGAGGCGGAGCGGACGGCGGAGATCGCCAAGTTGGAGCAGGAGATGAAGGAGGCCAGCAAGCTGCTGGAATTCGAGTATGCCGCCGTGCTGCGTGACCGCATCATCGAGCTGCGGGGCGGCAAATAGCGGACAGATTTCAAGAGAAAATGCGCCAAGACCGAAAACGAGCCGTATAAAACAATCAGAAAAATACAGGAGGTATATATGGAAAAACGCTCTGTTTTGCAAAAGGTCGTCCTGATCTCCGTTGCGGCTATGGCGGTGGCCTTCGCCATTCTGACGTTTGTATTTCACAGACTTGAGGGCGTGAAATTTGAAGAGGGTTTCCTGCGGGTGTCGGCACAGGCCGATGACCCCGCCGCGACGGTCTACGCCGGGAAGATTCAGGGTGAGCGGGTGAAGATCACCGTGACGGACTGCCCCGATGAACAGCGGACGGCGGTGGAGGTTCAGGTCGGGGACCGCGTCCGTGACGAGTGCGTGGTGGAGACCGGCCTGCCGCCCATTCAGGCGGACCAGCTGGGACCGGTGGAGCACATCCGAATCACCCGGAACGGTCAGCTCCTTTTTGAGGGCGGCTATACGGCGGAGCACGACATGGGATGGTACGATCTGGAGGGAAACTGGGATCCCTTTACCATGTCCGTTTCCTATAGCAGCACTGCTGGAGACGATTACTGGGAGCATTATGAAACGGATAGAGGGACGATTCTCAGCTTTGCCCGTGGGCCGCAGCTGGTGAGCCGGGGCAGCTGGATGCTGTATTTCACCATGCTGCTGTTTTCCGGCCTGCTGGCGCTGGACGCCGCATACCCATTGGCCCTGTTCCGCTGCCAGCATATGTGCGACGTGAAGGACCCGGAGCCGTCGGACTTCTATCTGGGAATGCAGCGGGCGGGCTGGTGCATTTATCCGATCTTGCTGCTCATCGGGTACAACATCGCCCTGCGGGTGCTGCCGTAGCCGACTGAAAACGGGGAATTGACCAAAAGCAAGCCAATATATGTCCGAACGGGCATTTTACATACAGAAAAACACAAAAAACATTGCAAAGGAAAACATACTATGGAACACACAAAAACCAAGGGGTGTCTGGACAGCCTGACCTTAAAACTGCTGGCCATGGCCCTCATGCTCTGCGACCACCTGTGGGCCACGGTGCTGCCCGGCGTCATGTGGCTGACGGCGGTGGGCCGCATCGCCTTCCCCATTTTCGCCTTTCAGGTGGCGGAGGGCTTTCAGCGCACCCATGACCGGAAAAAATACCTGCTGCGGATGCTGGTCTTTGCCCTGATCTCTGAGATCCCCTTTAACTACCTGTACTACTCATCCCCGGTGTTCCCCTTCCATCAGAACGTGATGTTCACCTTCTTCATCGCCCTTCTGCTGATGCTGGGGCTGGAAAAGGTCCGGAGCAAGGGGGCGGGGCTGTATATCCTCGCCGCCGTTTTGAGCCTGCCCGTGGGATATTTCCTGGGAACGCTCGGCATGGTGGATTACTATGGCAGCGGCGTGGTCACGGTGCTGATCTTCTACCTCTGCCGCCAGATCCCTCACGGCTGGATCGGCGAGGTGGCGGGACTGGCCTTCCTGAACTGCAAACTGCTGGGGGGCATGACCATCCCCCTGACGCTGGGGAGCTGGACCTTGGAATTCCCGGAGCAGGGCTTGGCGCTGCTGGCCCTGATCCCCATTTGGCTGTATAACGGCAGACAGGGCGCTCACAATAAGGCCATCCAGTATGCCTGCTACGCTTTTTATCCCGCCCACATGCTGATCCTGGCATTGCTGCGGATGTATTTGTAAGAGGTGAGATCTGTGTCCAAGCACAAGGAAGAAAAAACCAACGTCATGCGGACGCTGGAACAAAAGAAGATCGCCTACACGCCCCATGAGTACCCGGCGGACGGCCCGGTGGATGGTGTCTCCGTGGCGGCGTATCTGAATCAGGACCCGGAGCAGGTGTTCAAGACCCTGGTGACAAAGGGCGCCGGCGGCGGATACTATGTGTTCGACATTCCGGTGGCGGAAAATCTGGATCTGAAAAAGGCAGCCAAGGCGGTGGGAGAGAAATCCATCGCCATGCTGCCCCAGAAGGAACTGCTGCCCCTGACGGGCTATGTCCACGGCGGCTGTTCCCCGGTGGGCATGAAAAAGCAGTTCCCCACGGTGTTCCATGAGACGGTGGAGCTGTTCGACACCATCTGCGTCTCCGCCGGCAAGATCGGTGCGCAGGTGGAGGTGGCCCCGGCGGACCTCATTGCCCTGCTGGGGGCGCAGACGGCGGACGTCACTGTGGAATGAATATAAAAGTTTAAAAAAATGTCATTTTTGCAGATTTAAACGCATAGTTGACATTAAAAAATGGTTTGTGTATGCTATGACCGGAAACCGGTTTTGACTACATGAAACAGGAGCGGAAAAGCAGATCATGCAGGAAAATATCATTGTAAAAGGTGCCCGGGCCAATAACCTGAAAAATATCGACGTCACCATCCCCCGGGACAAGCTGGTGGTGATGACCGGTGTATCCGGCAGCGGAAAATCCTCTCTGGCCTTCGACACGATCTACGCCGAGGGCCAGCGACGGTATGTGGAGAGCCTTTCGTCCTACGCCCGGATGTTTCTGGGCCAGATGGACAAGCCGGACGTGGACTATATCGAGGGCCTCAGCCCCGCTATCTCCATTGACCAGAAAACCACCAGCAAAAACCCCCGGTCCACCGTGGGCACCGTGACGGAGATCTACGATTATCTCCGTCTGCTGTGGGCCAGAGCGGGTACGCCCCACTGCCCCAACTGCGGCAAGGAGATCCGCCAGCAGACCATCGACCAGATCATCGATCAGGTGCTGGCACTGCCGGAGGGGACCCGGATTCAAGTGATGGCTCCGGTGATCCGGGGCAAAAAGGGCGAGCACGCCAAGGTGTTTGAGGATGCCAAGCGCTCCGGCTATGTCCGGGCCAGAGTGGACGGCAGTCTCTACGAGCTGGACGAGGAGATCAAGCTGGAGAAGAACAAAAAGCACTCCATCGAGATCATCGTGGACCGACTCATTATCCGGCCTGACATCCGCCAACGGCTGACGGACAGCGTGGAGACCGCCGCCAAACTCTCCGGAGGACTGGTGATCGTCAACCTTCTGCGGGAGGAAAAGGACCTCTCCTTCTCCCAGAACTACGCCTGCGAGGACTGCGGTATCTCCATGGAGGAGCTGACCCCCCGGATGTTCTCCTTCAACAATCCCTTCGGCGCCTGCCCCACCTGTACCGGTCTGGGGAACCAGTTAAAGGCCGACCCTGCCCTCATTGTGCAGGACGGGGAAAAGTCCATTTTGGACGGGGCGATTCAGGCCAGCGGCTGGAACAACATCCGGGGGGACGGTATTTCCCGGATGTACTTCGACGCTTTGAGTAAAAAATACAAATTCTCCCTGACGGAGCCGTGGGACAGACTCAGCGATGAGGCGAAAAACATCATCCTCTACGGCACCAAGGGCGAGACACTGGAGCTGCACTATGACCAGCCCCGGGGCAAGGGCGTTTTGAAGCAGGCCTTTGAGGGCATCTGCAACAACATCGAGCGCCGCTATAAGGAGACCCAGTCCGACGCCAGCCGGAAGGAGCTGGAGGAGTTGATGAGCGAGTGTCCTTGCCCGGACTGTCAGGGTCGCCGTCTGCGGAAGGAATCCTTGGCGGTCACGGTGGGGGAGAAGAACATCTACGAGTTCACCACCCTCTCCGTGGAGGATGCACTTATCTGGATGGACGGCCTGACGCTGACGGAGCAGCAGATGCTCATCGCGGATCGGATTTTGAAGGAGATCCGCTCCCGGCTGGGCTTTTTGAAGTCCGTGGGCCTTGGCTACCTGACTCTCAGCCGCAGTGCCGGAACGCTGTCCGGCGGCGAGAGCCAGCGGATCCGGCTGGCCACCCAGATCGGTAGCAGCCTGATGGGGGTGCTGTATATTCTGGACGAGCCGTCCATCGGGCTGCACCAGCGGGACAACGATAAGCTGCTGGCGACGCTGAAAAACCTCCGGGATCTGGGCAACAGTCTCATCGTGGTGGAGCATGACGAGGACACCATGCGGGCCGCCGACTACCTCATTGACATCGGCCCCGGCGCCGGTGTTCACGGCGGTCAGGTGGTGGCGGCGGGCACCCCGGCGGAGGTGATGGCCAACCCCGACAGTCTGACGGGGCAGTATCTGTCCGGAAAGAAGAAAATTGAGGTGCCCACCGTTCGCCGTCCCGGAAACGGCAAGGTTTTGAAGGTCATCGGCGCGGCGGAGAACAACCTCCGCCACATCGACGTGGAATTCCCACTGGGGACCTTCACTGTGGTCACCGGCGTGTCCGGCAGCGGAAAGAGCTCCCTTGTAAACGAGGTGCTCTTCAAGCGGCTGGGGGCGGAGCTGATGCGGATGAAGGTCCGCCCCGGCAAGTGCGACCGCATCGAGGGCATCGAGCAGTTGGACAAGGTGGTGAACATCGACCAGAGTCCCATTGGGCGGACGCCCCGCTCCAACCCAGCCACCTACACCGGCCTGTTCAACGACATCCGGGATCTGTTCGCCTCCACCCAGGAGGCCAAGAGCCGGGGCTACGGACAGGGGCGGTTCAGCTTCAACGTCCGGGGCGGCCGGTGCGAGGCCTGCTCCGGCGATGGCCTGCTGAAAATCGAAATGCACTTCCTGCCGGATATTTTCGTCCCCTGCGAGGTCTGTAAGGGCAGACGCTACAACCGGGAGACCTTAGAGGTCCGCTACAAGGGCAAAAACATCGCCGATGTGCTGGATATGACGGTGGATGAGGCGCTGGACTTCTTCTCTGCCCTGCCCAAGCTGAAAAAGCGGTTGCAAACCTTACAGGATGTGGGCCTCGGCTATGTGAAACTGGGCCAGCCCTCCACGGAGCTGTCCGGCGGCGAGGCCCAGCGTGTGAAGCTGGCTACGGAGCTTTCCAAGCAGGCCACCGGCAAGACCATCTATATTCTGGACGAGCCTACCACCGGCCTGCACTCCGATGACGTGCGCAAGCTGCTGGAGGTCCTCCAGCGGCTGGTGGACGCGGGGAACACCGTGGTGGTCATTGAGCACAATCTGGACGTCATCAAGTGCGCCGACCACCTCATCGACCTTGGCCCTGAGGGGGGCGACGGCGGCGGCACCATTGTGTGCACCGGTACGCCGGAGGCGGTGGCGGCCTGTCCTGCCAGCTTTACGGGCCAATATCTGAAACGGATGCTGAATTAAGCGGAAAACCGGCACTCCACGCAGCGTTTGTTGCGGGAGTGCCGGCTTTTTGATACAATCAAACCAGCAAAAACCAAAGGGGGATACGTTATGCGGCAGACGGACACCGGCGCGCTGATCGCGCAGCTCCGAAAGGAACAGGGGCTGACTCAAAAGCAGCTGGCGGAACAGCTTCATATTTCAGACCGTACGATCAGTAAATGGGAGCGGGGAGTTTCCCATAGTTAAAGATACCACACCAAATATGATGAACCCACGCTTATACACTACCAGCTATAATAAACCGC
>ENA-UERG01000011-UERG01000011.1-human-gut-metagenome-genome-assembly--contig:-NODE-11-length-162728-cov-26.842509_pt1 | contig 162728 bp, 79 predicted proteins | sample MGYA00242954_ERZ507954 | MGnify/ENA primary metagenome ERZ507954 (study PRJEB26167, sample SAMN06115478) | human gut metagenome | host: Homo sapiens | place: China:Sichuan | collected 2015-01-21...
GATAAGATTCCTGCAGGCAAGTACTCTGTAAGTACATCCAACCGTAACTTCGAGGGTCGTCAGGGACCAGGTTCCCGCACCATCCTTGCCAGCCCATACGTAGCAGCAGCTGCCGCTATCACTGGTAAGATTACCGACCCAAGAGAGTTCATGTAATGTTAAGTGTTCAACGTAAAACGAAAAACTGAAATGAAACAGAAATTCAATGTAATTACATCAAGCTGCATTCCTCTTCCATTGGAGAATGTAGATACAGACCAGATTATACCAGCCCGTTTCCTCAAGGCTATCGATAAAGAGGGTATGGGCGACAACCTCTTCCGCGACTGGCGCTACAATGCCGACGGAACACCAAAGCCAGACTTCGTGATGAACGACCCTTCTTACAGTGGCGTCATCCTCGTAGCTGGCAAGAACTTCGGTTCAGGTTCTTCCCGTGAGCACGCTGCCTGGGCCATCGCAGGCGCAGGTTTCCGTGTCGTTATCAGCTCTTTCTTCGCTGATATCCACAAGAACAACGAGTTGAACAACCTCGTATTGCCAGTAGTGGTAAGCGAGGAATTCCTGAAGGAACTCTTCGAGAGCATCGACAAGGATCACAAGACAGAGGTAAAGGTAGATCTTCCTAACCAGACTGTGACCAACCTTGCTACTGGCAAGAGCGAGCACTTCGAAATCAATGGCTACAAGAAGCACTGTCTGGAGAACGGTTTGGACGATGTAGACTTCCTCGTTCAGAACCGTGACAAGGTAGAGGCTTGGGAAGCTAAGAACAAGTAATCAAGTAATTATGAACGTTAACGCAAAGAGAGATAATTCCCGCATCAAGGAGATTGAGATCATGGACTGCACGCTGCGTGACGGCGAGCAGACCAATGGTGTCAGTTTCCTTCCTCACGAGAAATTGATGATAGCAAGAATGCTGTTGCATGATATCAATGTTGATCGCATTGAAGTGGCTTCAGCACGTGTGTCGGAAGGCGAAAAGGATGCTGTCGCTCGAATTTGCCGTTATGCCAAGACCATAGGTAAACTGGATTCCGTTGAGGTATTGGGATTCGTGGATAACAACAAGAGCGTGGATTGGATTGCCGAATGCGGTGGTCATGTCATCAACCTCTTGGCTAAGGGTAGCTACAAGCACTGCACCCAGCAGCTCAAGATGTCGCCTGAGGAGCATCTCGCTCACATCAAGCAGACCATCGACTATGCTTTGAGCAAGGGATTCACCGTGAATCTCTACTTGGAGGACTGGTCGAGCGGTATGCGCGACAGCCGTGACTATCTCTTCATGATGATGGACGAGCTGGTGAAGTTGCCTATCAAGCGTTTCCTGCTGCCTGATACTTTGGGTATCCTGAACCCATTGCAGTGTGTGGAGTATATGCGTCAGATGGTTCGCCGTTATCCGAACTCTCACTTCGATTTCCATGCCCACAACGACTACGATTTGGCAGTGAGCAATTCGCTGGCTGCCGTGTTGAGCGGTGCCAAGGGTCTCCATGTTACCGTGAATGGCTTGGGCGAGCGCTGCGGCAATGCGCCATTGGCGAGCGTACAGGTGATTCTGAAGGATATGTTCGGGGCAAAGACCAATATCAAGGAAGACCGCCTGAACGATATTTCCCGATTGGTTGAAGGATACAGCGGCATCGCCGTGGCTCCGAATACACCGGTGGTGGGCGATAACGTCTTCACTCAGGTAGCTGGCGTGCATGCCGATGGCGACAACAAGGACAAGCTTTATTGCAACGACCTGGTGCCTGAGCGTTTCGGCAGACATCGTGAGTATGCGTTAGGCAAGAACTCCGGCAAGGCGAATATCGTACAGAACCTTAACGAGCTGGGCTTGGAGCTGACTCCGGAGCAGACCAAGGCTGTGACCAAGCGAATCACCGAACTCGGCGACCGCAAGGAGCTGGTAACCCAGGACGACCTGCCATATATCGTGAGCGATGTGCTGAAGCATAGCACACCTGAGGATAAGGTAAAGCTGGTCAGTTACATGGTGTCTACATCCTATGGTTTGAAGCCTATCGCCAGCGTGAAGGTAGAAATCGAGGGTAAGGAGTATGAAGACCGTAGTTCAGGTGATGGTCAGTATGATGCCTTCGTCAAGGCGCTTCGCAACATCTACAAGGTGAAGTTAGGCAAGACCTTCCCTAAGCTCGACAACTATCAGGTAACCATCCCACCCGGTGGCCGTACCGATGCCCTCGTCCAGACCGTCATTACCTGGCGTGAAGGCGACCGCATTTGGCGCACCCGCGGCTTGGATGCCGACCAGACGGAGGCAGCTATCAAGGCAACACTCAAGATGCTCAATATGTATGAGGCAGATAAGAGTGACGAACAGCCGGCATCGCCTCGGAATTTAGATATGGAATAAAGGAATAAAAACGTTTAAACTATAAATAAGATGAAATTAAACATTGCAGTTCTCGCCGGTGATGGTATCGGACCAGAGATTATGAAGCAGGGCGTAGCAGTAATGCAGGCCATTGCAGAGAAGTTCAACCACGAGTTTACTTACAACGAGGCTATCTGCGGTGCTCACGCTATCGACGAGGTAGGTGATCCATTCCCAGAGGAGACCTTCAAGACTTGTATGGATGCTGACGCAGTGCTCTTTGCAGCCGTTGGTGACCCACGTTTCGACAACAACCCTACAGCCAAGGTTCGTCCTGAGCAGGGTTTGCTCGCTATGCGTAAGAAGTTGGGCCTCTTCGCCAATGTCCGCCCAGTGGCTACATTCGATTGCCTGCTCCACAAGTCACCATTGAAGGATGAGCTCTTGAAAGGTGCAGACTTCGTAGTCATCCGCGAGTTGACTGGTGGTATGTACTTCGGTGAGAAGTATCAGGATAACGACAAGGCATACGATACAGATATCTACACCCGTCCTGAGATTGAGCGCATTCTGAAGGTAGCTTTCGAGTTTGCCATGAAGCGCAACAAGCACCTGACAGTGGTAGATAAGGCAAACGTATTGGCATCTTCTCGTCTCTGGCGTCAGATTGCCAAGGAGATGGAGCCACAGTATCCTGAGGTAAACACCGACTATATGTTCATCGACAACGCTTCTATGCGCGTGTTGACTGAGCCTACCTTCTTCGATGTCATCGTTACAGAGAACACCTTCGGTGATATCCTTACCGATGAGACCTCTTGCATCACCGGTTCTATGGGCTTGCAGCCATCTAGCTCATTGGGTGAGCACACACCATTGTTCGAGCCTGTTCACGGTTCATGGCCACAGGCAGCTGGCAAGAACCTGGCAAACCCAGTGGCTCAGATTCTTTCTGCAGCCATGTTGCTGGAGCACTTCGGTTTGAACGAGGAGGGTGCCTTGATCCGCAAGGCAGTAGATGCCTCTCTCGATGCCAATGTCCGCACACCTGAGATTCAGGTTGAGGGTGGTGCACAGTATGGCACAACAGAAGTTGGCGCATGGATCGTCAACTGGATCAAGAATGCTTAATCTAGATTGATTTTTAGAAGTATTCTAACTTCATCGATTTTCTTCATCGGATTACGCGGAGTTAACGGAACATTCTTGCTCCACGGATTACGCACGGAATTTAAACGGATTTGGCCTTACGGCCATTGGGCTAGCGCATAGTGTTCCTGCTTTAGGGGGTATCGCCACGACCGTCAGGTCGAGTTTCCGTTTAAAATCCGTGAGTAATCCGAGGAAGGCGGTTAAGGTTCCGTTTATTCCGTGTAATCCGATGAATAATGACACACCTTCATTTTATTTTTCCTTATTTTTTTGGTTGATTGCTGAAGTATTTGTAATTTTGCAGCATGAAAAAGAAAAGTATCCTATTATATAGTTGTTTTCTGCTGTCGATGCCGTTGATGGCGCAGCAGAACCATGCGTCGGATTCTAAGGCGCAGAACAAGGCGCTGCGCGATTCTTTGGCGGCAGCTACGAATGTGCTGGCGTATCATCCCGACAGTATTGATTTGCGATTGAAGAAGGCGGCGTGGAATATCCAGTTGGAGCAGTGGGCGTATGCCAAGGATGATCTGGATAAGGTGTTGTTTCTGAACAATACCAATATTGCGGGTCTCTTTTATCGTGCGTTTGTCAATGAAAAGATGAAGCGTTACAATTTCGCCCGTTTGGATTATCAGAATCTCTTGGTATTGGTTCCAGGCAATTTCCAGGCACAGTTGGGCTTGGCATTGCTCAACGAGAAGGACAAGCATTATACGGAGGCGTATGATGGCATCAACAATCTGATAGAGCAGTATCCTGACAGTGCTCTGGCGTATGCGGCTCGTGGCGGAATAGAGAAGGAGAGGGGCATGCTGGAGTTGGCAGAGTATGATTATGCCAAGGCGATGTCGCTGGATGAGGATAATCAGGATTACCGCATCAACCACATCGACCTCTTGATAAGCCTTGGCAGGAAACAGGATGCCTACACCGAGTTGGAGGCACTCATCAAGAAAGGTGTTGCCCCTGGTCAACTCCAGGATTTCTATCGCAGATTAAGGGATAAAAGAAGGAAATAGCTTTTTAAAACTTCCTGATGAGCTCGGCAATTCTTTCCACGTCCTCTTCCGTCATGCATTGATTGCATGGCAAACTGAGTTCTTGCTGGTGAATCTTCTCTGTGATAGGCAGGTGCAGATGATTCCATTCCGCATAGCATTTCTGCTGATGAGGAGGAATCGGATAGTGAATCATCGTGCCGACGCCATTCTCCTTGAGATATTGCTGCAACTCATCCCTTCTGGAAGAAAGAATCGGGAAAATATGAACCACATTGCTTTCTTTTGGAGAATACAAATTGGATGGAATCAATTCATGGTCTTGCTTCCCATTCTTTTTGTCTTCTCCCAGGTATTTTACATTGTCTTCTTCCAGATACTTCAGATATAATTGCGCCAAATCCTGTCTTCTTTCATTGGTTTCATCCAGATGTGCCAGTTTTACATCAAGCACGGCAGCCTGAATCTCATCCATTCTCGAATTCCTTCCCTGGTAATCAAAAACATATTTCCTGGCACTTCCGTAATTGCCCAATGCCCTGATTACCTCAGCCAAATCATCGTCATCCGTGGTAACGGCACCCGCATCACCCAATGCACCCAGATTCTTACCCGGATAAAAGCTGTGGGCGGCAGCAGCGCCCAGACTACCCGTTCGCTTGCCATTCAATCCATCGGCTGAAGTCTTTCCATCCCATCCATCGGCTGAAGTCTTTCCTCTATAGATGCAGCCATGCGCCTGCGCATTGTCTTCAAACAGCAGCAAATGATGTTTCTTGCAGATAGCTATCATGTTCGGCGTAACGCTGCATTTGCCGTAAAGATGTACGGTGAGCAGGGCGCGGGTCTTCCCGGTGATATGGCTCTCGATGAGTGAATCATCCATCTGCAGCGTATCTATCGACGGCTCGATGAGGATAGGAGTGAGGCCCACGCTCGTGATGGCGAGGATGGTGGCGATATACGTGTTGGCAGCTACCAGCACCTCGTCACCAGGCTGCATTCTGCCCAGAATCATCTCGCCCTGCAGCATCAGTTTCAGGGCATCGAGTCCGTTGCCGCAACTGATGCAGTGGCGGGTTCCGATATATGCGGCATAATGCTCCTCGAAGTCGTGGATGCGTTTGCCCTGCAGATACCAACCGCTGCTCACCACCTCGGAAATGGCATGCTGAATGTCTTTCTCATAAGGAGCATTCAGGTCTTTCAGACTTAAATATTTGATTTCTTTCATTTCTCTTTTTTTTGTTCTTTACTGAAGTTTCGCAAGTAGCATTCTACCGTCCCCGAAGGGGGCGAATGTGAATAACCGCGGGTGGAATGCCCGAAGGGAATGGAACCTGCGGATAGTTACAGATACTCTCTTATCGTCCCCGAAGGGGGCGAACAGGAGCAAGACTGGATGTGGTTCGCCCCCTTTGGGGACGCTTTCTCCCTACTATTGGTTGTCCGCAGGTTCCATGACCTTTGGTCATTCCACCAGCGGTTATTGAAAGTTGGCCCCCTTCGGGGACCGGAGGTTACTTGCGAAACTTGAATTCTTTAGATTAAGAAAGTTGCAGGATTGTTTAAGAAAGTTGCAGGATAACCGCCCCACTTGAACAATTCCTGACCTTGAATTCTACATTTTCTGCCAGATAAAGTCCCTGATAGGGATGATTGAGGAAGAAAGAGTCAGTAGATTCCCCATCCTTGATTTCTATCGTGAAGGATCCTGATAGAGCGATGAACACCAGTTTCGGGTGATGGGCATCAGACTCAAGGGAGGTTCCGGCAGGCATGCCATAGCTCCATTCCACATGCTTGATATGGAATGGAATATTCTTCTGTTCCTCGGCAACGGTCAGGTTGCCGCGCGGGTCGAATATCTTCGGAAGCTGTATGATGTTAGCTATTTCTTGTTTCATATAAGAATAACGCTGAAGAGTGGGGTTTTATTGTATAGAATGATAGAGGTTTATGTTATCAAGTGATAGGATAGGGGGGATAAAAAACTAGAGCAGCTATCTTCTCAGACAACTGCTCTATCTCAATAGGTATTAGTTTTCTTTAAGGTAAAAAGATTGTATTCAGGATAACGTTTGCAAAGGTACGAATTTTTGTTGGAATAAAAAAATAAAATGATAATTAATTTTGGAAAAAATTAAATTTTTAATAATTCCTGTCATGTTCATTTACTTTTTAGTGCAAAATGTCAATTATTCCCCAAAAAAATAAAGCTTTTGCCCTTACAGGGCGACAGGCTTGCATCCATTATTACTCAGGGCGCTGCCCTGGGCTAGGAGCTTCTGCCCTTTCAGGGTGTGTGGGGAAGTACTTGCGAAAGTTTAGTATAGTGATGGAAAGAAGAGAGAGGGGTATAAAAACAAAAAAGAGACCCTTTCACAAGGATCTCTTTTTTGAGGTGTCTAGCGGAGTCGAACCGCTCTACACGGTTTTGCAGACCGTTACCTAACCGCTCGGTTAAGACACCAAGTCTAAAAATTTTACAAATCAACTCCAATGAACCGAAGTCGTTAAGAGGTGTCTAGCGGAGTCGAACCGCTCTACACGGTTTTGCAGACCGTTACCTAACCGCTCGGTTAAGACACCTTGTAGAGTTTTCTGTTACCATTTCTGATAAGCGAGTGCAAAGGTACTACTTTTTTTTGAATCCACCAAATCTTTCCGCATCTTTTTTTCGAAAAATATTCGATTTTTTCAAAATTATTCGTTTTCTGAGCCATTTCTAGTGATTATCTGTAGGATCCAACTTTCTTTTTGTAGAATCCAACTTCTTATCTGTAGAATCCAGCTTCTTGTTTGTATTGTCCAGCTTTCCCTTCTTTTTGCACTGTTCATAAAAAGCGCAACCACTGCACCGGTAGTTGCCATCCTTGCATTTGTTTGCCTGTTGCAACGATTTATAAATACGAAAGGCGGCATACAGGATGCATGCCGCCAGTATCGTTGCAATGATGGTGTATTGTATCATCATTTTCTTTTAGATTTTAAAATCCCTCTTTAACCTACGGCATTGTAGCCATTGGTAGAGTTCTTACGCATAATGTCGCGGATGTTCATCTCCTTGAAACCCTCGGCACGCTTCTGCTCCTCCAACTCTTCCTCTTCCTCGATATCCTTCTCGGAACGGGTAAAGGTGAAGGTCTTGTACTTGAATTCTGCGATAGCCCAACCTACGAGTGCTACCACGATTAATGCGAATAATCCTACTACTGCGTTCATTTCTTTCTCCTTATTATATAATAATGTATATTTTAATAATCGTCATCAGCTACGTCCTCTGCATCATCGAGTCCCAGGTTCTCTGGATCCTCGAAGGTAGTACGGTAGCTTTCCTCGGTGAGCTTGTCGTCATCGAATGCATCATCGTCCTCATCTGGATCATTGTAGTGATCATCAATCTCTGGTGCATCCTCATCCTCATCGTCTTCGTCACGGTCCAGCAGGTCTTCGTCGCGGTCCATGTCTTCATCCATAAACTTCATGCGGATCTTCTCCTGCTTTGGCTTCTCCTTGGCAAAGATAGCCTCTACCCAGGTGCCCTTTGGTACTACGAGTACTTCGTAGTCATCAGCGAGCTTCTTCTCATAGAGACCACCTGGTTTCTTGAGGCGATCCTTTGGAAGGGTAGTGGTACTGATGTCGAAACCGCTCTCGATGATGTCCTTGATGCTCTGAGACAGACTGTCCCAGCCACCGCCAAAGTTACGCTCCAGCACTTCGATGAGCTTGGTAGCAGTTATATGGCCGATGTTCTCATAGGTGAGGTCAGTCACACGCATGATAGGACGCTTCTTGATGGCATACTTCTCGTTCTTGTCGTCGATACGGAAGGTACCGATCTTGAAGCCACGGTCTATCAACTTGTCGAGCACTTCAGTACGGTCAATCTTGACTGGCTCAATCTCGAAAGCACTACGAATGATGTCGAGGTATCTACGCTGATTATCCTTCAGGTCGTTGTCTTTCTCGGCAGCTTCCCAGAGACGGAAAACATCATTCTCCTGGAGATCCCAGACACTGCTCTTGGTCAATGTCTTGAGGGTGATATTTTTTTCATTTCTCATTGTTGTACGTATTTTGATTGCAAAAGTAAGTACTTCTTTTTATATATCCAAATTTTCTAGCTTATTTTTTTGCTTTTATGCATTTTTTTTTCTTTTATCCTAAAAACTTATGCGTGTTTCGTTTTTTTTCATTACCTTTGTGGCGAAAAAATAATTGATATGAGTGAACCGTTAGCTGAAAGAATGAGACCTCGCTCGCTCGCCGATTATGTCGGACAGAAGCATCTGGTAGGCGAGGGTGCCGTGCTGCGCAAGATGATAGACGCAGGGCGCATATCCTCTTTTATTCTCTGGGGACCTCCGGGAGTGGGCAAGACTACTTTGGCTCAAATCGTAGCCCAGACCCTGAAGGTCCCTTTCTACACCCTTTCTGCCGTTACCAGTGGCGTAAAGGATGTGCGCGAGGTGATAGAGAGAGCGAAGAGTGGCAGATTCTTCAATTCTGCTTCTCCTATCTTGTTTATTGATGAGATTCATCGCTTCTCTAAGAGCCAGCAGGACTCTCTGCTGGGGGCGGTGGAGAAGGGGATTGTCACCCTGATTGGTGCTACCACGGAAAATCCCTCTTTCGAGGTAATCCGTCCGCTCCTTTCCCGTTGCCAGCTCTATGTGCTCAAGCCGTTGGAGAAGGAAGACCTGGAGGGGCTCCTGCAGCGTGCCATCACCGAGGATGTGGAACTCAAGCAGAAGAAGATTGAGTTGAAGGAAACCGCAGCCATGCTCCGCTTCAGTGGCGGTGATGCCCGGAAACTGCTCAATATCCTGGAACTGGTGGTGGAATCTGCAGGCAGCGATGAAGTGGTTATCACCGATAAGATGGTAGAGGAACAGTTGCAGCAGAATCCGCTGGCTTATGATAAGCAGGGCGAGATGCATTATGACATCATCTCTGCCTTCATCAAGAGTATTCGAGGCAGTGACCCTGATGCGGCGCTCTATTGGATGGCGCGTATGATAGAGGGCGGCGAAGATCCGCAGTTCATCGCCCGGAGAGTGGTGATCAGTGCAAGCGAGGATGTGGGGCTGGCGAATCCGAATGCGCTCCTGCTGGCGAATGCTGCCTTCGATACGGTGATGAAGATAGGCTGGCCTGAGGCAAGGATTGCACTTGCCGAAGCGGTGGTGTATCTGGCTACCAGTCCGAAGAGCAACAGTGCGTATCTGGGAATCAATGATGCCATTGCCACGGTGAAGCAGACCGGTAATCTGCCTGTGCCGCTGCATATCCGCAATGCGCCTACCAAACTGATGAAAGACCTGGGCTATCATGATGGCTATAAATATCCTCACGATTATCCGGGACATTTCACAGAGCAGCAATATCTACCTGATGAGCTGAAAGATGCCAGATTCTGGCAGCCGCAGCATTCTCCTTCAGAAGAACGACTCTATAACTGGATGGTTACCTGCTGGGGAGAAAGATTTAAAAACTAAAAAATAATTTATTACGAGAAAATGACTATTCATCAAGACCCGGAACTAGTGATGACACTCCAGAGCGTCATCGAGTTCATTGGAACCTTTGCATTTGCCCTTTCGGGCATCAGACTTGCCGCCAGCAAGCATTATGATTGGCTGGGCGGATTTGTGTGTGGTGTGGCTGTAGCTATCGGAGGCGGAACCATCCGCGACGTGATGCTGGGCTTGAATCCTTTCTGGATGTCGAGTCCTATCTATCTTCTGTTTACGTTCTTGGCCCAACTGGTGGTGATAGTGTGCCATCATTATCTGAAGCGTCTAGACAATACCTGGTTTCTTTTCGATACCCTCGGTTTGGCGCTTTTCAATATCGCTGGAATCCAGAAGACCCTCGATTGTGGTTTCCCATTCTGGGTAGCTATCATTATGGGATGTATCACGGGCTCCTTTGGAGGAGTGATCCGCGATGTGCTTCTCAACGAGGAACCGGTTATCTTCCGTAAGGAAATCTATGCGATGGCTTGTGTGTTGGGCGGCTTGGTTTACTGGGCATTCAGCTATCTGGGCTTGAGCCTCTATATTACAGTGGTTGCCTCCTTCCTCACCGTCTGCATCATCCGCCTGCTCGCCGTGAAATACCATATCTCGCTGCCTACGTTGCGTGATGAGGAGGATAAGAAAGAATAATTTAGAATGAAACAATAACATTAAACGATAAACACTAATTAATGAGAAGAGAGAAAATCTTTGGGATGCTGATTTTGGCGATGATGCTGATGTTTCAGACTTCATCCCTGATGGCACAGAACAAACGTGAATTCCGTGGCGCCTGGATCCAGTGTGTCAACGGACAGTATTTGGGTAAATCTACCCAGCAGATTCAGTCGATGCTCACCAAGCAACTGGACGAATTGCAGAAGGATGGCGTGAATGCCATCATCTTCCAGGTACGTGCCGAATGTGATGCCCTTTATCAGAGTGATCTTGAACCTTGGAGCAAGTTCCTCACCGGTGTCCAGGGCAAGGCTCCATCGCCTTATTGGGATCCGCTGGAGTGGATGGTTGAGCAGTGTCATCAGCGTGGAATGGAGATTCATGCCTGGATCAATCCTTATCGTGCCAAGCATGGTTCTACCTCGTTCTCCCAGGTGTCATCCCAGAGCGTGGTGAAGAAGCATCCGAACCTCTGTTTCAACTATGATAATCTCGTGCTTCTCAATCCGGCGCTTCAGGAGGCTGCAGATTATACTTGTCAGGTGGCTGCTGATATCGTGAGCCGTTATGACATCGACGGTTTTCATATCGACGACTACTTCTATCCTTATCCGGTAGCTGGCAAGCAGATTCCTGATCAGCAGATGTATGCAGCCAATCCTCGTGGATTCCGTAATATCGGCGACTGGAGAAGAGATAATGTGAGCCGGTTCGTCAAGCAGTTGGGTGAAACCATCCATCGTGTCAAGCCTTGGGTGAAGTTCGGCGTTTCTCCTTTCGGTATCTATCGCAACAGGAAAAACTCTCCGATCGGATCTCAGACTTTCGGCCTTCAGAACTACGATGATCTCTATGCCGATGTTCTTCTTTGGGTAAATAATGGCTTCATCGATTACTGCGTGCCTCAGATCTATTGGGAGATTGGTAACAAGGCGGCAGATTACAAGACCCTCATCCAGTGGTGGAACAAGTATGCCGGCAACCGTCCTCTTTATATAGGTGAGGATATCGAGCGTACGGCGAAGTTTGCTGATCCTACGAATCCGAAGAGTCATCAGCTGCCAGCCAAGCATCGCCTTCACCAGCAGATGAATAATGTACAGGGCACCATACTCTGGTATGCCAAGACTGCAGCTGATAATGTTGGCAATATAGGACATACTCTGCGCGATTATTACTGGAAATATCCTTCGCTTCCTCCATTGATGCCGTTCCTCGACGATAAGGCGCCAAAGGGTGTGAAGAGTCTGAAGATGGAGTGGACAGAGAAGGGACCCCTTCTTACCTGGAAGGCTCCAAAGGCAAAGAAGAAGAAATGGGGCGATGTAGCCAACCGTTTTGCCATCTATCGTTTTGAAAAGGGAGCGCCTGTGAATCTCAATGATGTCACCGCTCTCCAGGCTGTTGTTTACGATACCACCTATCCGATACCATACGTAAAGGATCAGAAATATACCTATGTCGTTACAGCGCTCGATCGCGTAGGTAACGAGAGTAAGGGTAAGAAGAAAACCGTTTCGCTTTAGGCGAAGCGGTTTTTCTTGTTTCTGTCATTCTGATTCAGAGCGTTTTTTCTTGTTAAAAGCCTGGAATTGTACCTTTATCCATAAAAAAACGCCTAAAAAGGCAAAAAATAGCAAAATAGAGCATTTAAAAAAGTATAAAAAGTTTCTGATTTTTCTCATAAATAAATTAGATTTCATATCTTTGCGCAAAATTAGAAACAATGACAGAACTATTGAGTATATTATACAAGCTACGGATATTCACTTTGGATGAACTTTCTGAGGCTCTGAAAGACAAGGTGAAATCGGTGGAAGCGTTGCTTGTTCGATACAAGCAACAAGGGTGGATTGTGGCTATACGGCGCAATACCTATTGTATGAAGGATATTGCATCGGGCTTACCTGTTTGCGACAAGTATGAGATAGGAAGCCATTTGTCACCTACAGCTTGCATCAGTTATCACACAGCATTGGAATTTCATGGATTGGCTCATCAACCCTTCAATGAGGTTTTTGTGAAAAGCATGACTCGCTTCAATTTCTTTTCTTTCGACGATGTGGATTATACCTATTGCCGACAAACAAAGGAAATCGTTGGTATGATGTCACCCAAGGGAAACCCTTATGTGCGAGTAACGGATGTGGAGAGTACGTTGTTGGATTGCTTTGACCGTATCGACCGAGCTGGGGGTATTGAGGAATTGCTGCATTGCATGGAGGGTATCGTCTTGCTCAATGAGGAAAGGCTCATCGATTATCTCGCAAGGTACGACAAGGCATTCCTGTACCAGAAGACAGGCTATCTGTTGGAGCAAATCAAGGAACAAGCCAACATCTCAGAATCCCTCTTGGAGCTGTGCCGAGCTAAGGGAACCAAAAGCGTCAAGTGGTTGACTAACAACGAAGAGTCGGATACATTTGAAAATAAATGGCGCATGTATGTGCCGCAAGAACTAACATCAAAGGAAGAATATGAACTCATATAACAAACAAGCTCTTGACATCATCGCCAAGGAGCAAGGCTTTATTCGCGACAACCTCGAAAAGGTGATGCGACTGGTGGAGATACTCAACTATTTCCATGACAGTCCTTTGCTGTCTAAATCTCTTGTACTGAAAGGTGGCACAGCCATCAATCTCACCGTTTTCCAACTGCCAAGACTCTCGGTAGATATAGACCTTGACTTTACGGTGGATTGCAACCGAGAATCCATGCTCTCCATTCGCCAAGAAGTGAATAACGAGATTCTACGCTATATGGAGTCGGATGGTTATCATCTTGCGCCTGGCTCCAAGACACCGCATACGCTTGACTCATGGGTGTTTCATTATACCAATGCCGCAGGCAACAACGATGGCATCAAGATAGAAATCAACTATTCCGACCGTTGCCATATCCTGCCTGCCCTAGAGACTCATGTATCCATTCCGTTTCTGAGCGATGTGAAGGTACGTTCTCTTTCACCTGTCGAATTGTTTGCCACCAAGATAAACGCCTTGATAGGTAGAAGTGCTGCACGTGACATTTATGATGTCTATAACATGGTGAAGCATCAGCTATTCGTGAGCGATGAAGAGAAAACGTTGCTGAGAAAAGCGACCGTCTTTTATCTGACTGTTGGCTCAAGCAGAAAAGACAACGCTACGCCTACGGAATATACAGACTTTCCGCAGATAGACAAAATCCGTTTTCCGCAGATTCGTTCGCAACTCTTGCCTGTGCTTAGGCGCAGTGAGCATTTTGACTTTGAAAAAGCCAAGACAGAAGTGAAAGACTTTCTCTCAAAGCTATTGGTTCTGACAGAATCAGAGAAAGAATATGTGCGGGAATTCAATGACAAGAAGTATATTCCAGAATTGCTGTTCGAAGATAAAGAGATGGTCAATAGAATCAAATTTCATCCAATGGCTTTGTGGAAGACAAGGAGTCGTTGAATGTTTTTCTGTAAATTTTGAAAAAAGTTGTTGTTTTGCTTAGTTTTTGGATTCCCTCAACTGTATATACAATATATGGACTATAAAACAGAGAATAGGCTATGAGTAAATATCTGATAAGTTTGATTTTGCTTTCGGTGATAAGTATGGGCGTTTCTGCCCAACGTATCACTCGACAATATAATAATGTGTCATTTTCTGCGGCATTAAAGGATTTGAATGCCAAACAGGATAAGTATGTCATCAACTTTGTGTATGACGAGTTGGAGGATTTCAAGGTGACAAAGAACATCAAAAATGAAAGTGTTCCAGATGCCATCATGAACTTGATAGGTTTTTACCCTATCAAGATGAAACAAGTGGATAATATTATCATTGTAGAATGTATTCAAAAGACTTCTAACAGAATGATGGGACGCATTGTAGACACTCACCATCAACCAGTCGATTTCGCCAATGTCGCTTTGCTCAATGTTAGTGATTCCAGTTTAATTACGGGTGGTGTAACAAATGAGAATGGTCAGTTCGTAATTCCTTGCGAGGTGAAAAAGGCGATTGTGAAAGTGAGTTGTGTGGGCTACAAAACTTATTGTAATGCATATCGTACCGGTGAGGTTGGTGCCATAACCTTGGAGGATGCAACAATTAATCTGAAAAAAGTTGTGATTAAAGGGCATCGCAAATACATATCAAGAGAAAACGGTAAACTTACGCTTGACGTTCAAAATTCCAATTTGAAAAATATTGGCAAGGCAACAGATGTTATCAAATATATTCCTGGGATGCTCTATACAAATGGAAAGTATGAGGTTTTTGGTAAGGGTGAGCCTGTCATCTATATAGATGGAAGAAAGCAGACTAATACTTCAGGGTTGTCACTCCTTTCTTCTACCAACGTGAAGTCTGTACAGCTCATAACAAACCCTGGGGCAGAATACGATGCAGAAACAAGGAGTATCATAAATATCACTACCGTACACCATTCCTTGGATGGACTTTCTGGTATTGTGGGTGCGGAAATCTTCAAACATAAGAATTTGTCTAACAACGAGGAGGTCAACCTCAACATCCACAAGGGAGCTTTGGATGTATTCCTCGCATATCAATATGACAATACGAGAAGTGACATCAGATATGATGTTAACCAGTTCAATTACGGGCAAGATACATTTCATGAGATTTCTGCTTCTGAATATTCCGACCGCTCTCGCTCTCATGACTATAATGTTGGTATGAATTATGCCATAAACAAGAATCACACTATCGGCGGAAGATATTTGGGAAGCATCTCCAACTACAAGATGCTCGACTCTCCTTTCGACTATATGCAGACGTACAAGAATGATGAACTGCTGACATCTACAGACAACAATACTGAAGAATCTGAAAAGGAAAGGTTTCACAATGTCAATCTGTATTATATCGGCAAACTAACAGACAACTTACAGCTCAACTTGGATGCCGACTATGTTTATGCTCAACTGAAACATAAGCAACAAGTGAGCGAGACAAGTAGAATAGATGCTGTCTCAGAAATCACGCATATGCAAAACGACCAGCGAAATCGTGCGACTGCACTCAAAGGGGTGTTTGCTTGGAACATGAATAAGAATAATAGGCTTGATTTCGGAACGGATTTCAGTAAAATCAGTTCATGGGGTATGTCTGTAAACGAAGAAGGGAAGATAACCGATGACCAATTCAAGAATAAGGAAACCAAGTATGCTGGATTTGCCACTTTTCGTTTGTCTGCCTCCAAATGGAAAGGAAGCATCGGGCTTCGCTATGAGTACATTCATGCCATCAACACAGACCAAGGAGAAGTAAAGAACAAGACCAATTATTCGGACTTACTTCCATCCCTTTCTCTTTCCACTATGTTTGGGAGAGTTGGGATGAATCTTGATTTCAGTAGCAGGGTCAACCGTCCTTCGTTTCGTCAGTTGAACAACAGTGTGAGCTACAACAATCAATACCATTATGAGCAAGGCAACATTTATCTGAAACCGCAATACGTGTATGATACAGAACTTAGTGTGAATTATAGCATATTCGACTTCAAGTTGGATTATCAGTATATCAAGGATTACATCCATCCGACTGTCGTTGCTGTATCCGGCAAACCTGGAACGGTAACTTGGATGTCAACCAACGCCAAGGATTTCCAGCAACTAGGAGCGCAATGTGTTGTTTCACCTGTTTTTGGTTGCTGGCGACCTACTTTGACGGTGGGTGTCTATAAACCTTATTTCACGCTATCATATAATGGAGAGCAATTAGACTACAATCATCCATACGGTCTCTTCGCTTTCCAAAATGTAGTGGCACTAAGGAGCGATTGGCTTTTTCGATGTGATTTCTTTTGGAACATTAAGGGACATCATGGCATCTACGAGCAAGACGGTTATTCGTCATTCAATATGATGGTACAGAAACTGTTACTTAAAAAGAAATTGACGATAACATTGAAAGCAGAGGACTTGTTTGATAGCTCGAAGTTGAACGATGTAAAGAGGGTTAATTTTGTGGTGCAGAACAGAAAGGTGAATAACTTCAATCGCTGCATCATAGCTTCCATTAGTTACAACTTCAATAGTTTCAAAGATAAATACAACGGAAGCGGTTCTGCTGAGGATGAGATTAATCGTTTTTAGAAAAGTATTGGTTTTCAAATCAACCTCTAAAATGCAATACCCAAATTCTGTGTGATGAATATCTCAGGAATTATTAACCGAGATGTTCATCCACAGAATTTTTACTTATCAATATCAATCGTTAAAAAACATACATTTATCGCTCTTTTTAAGCTATTCTGAATATTTGGGCAGAATTTTTAAATAAAAAAACACTAAAAAGATTCAGTATCTCAAATTTTATTTGTACTTTTGCAGTGTCATTTCAGCGTTCCATTTGTTTTCTAATGCAACACTAAGATGAATGGAGTGCTGATTTGAGAGAAATGCTGAGAAACCTGGATGTTGCTCAGAACCTAATTAATTATTACTAACAGTAAGTGTTGCTAACTTTAGGGATGAAAATTAAGAGTTTTTTGATGGCAGCCTTGGCGGCTTTTTCCTTGTCCGCTAGCGCTCAGTCTTTGTCTCCAGGCACCAAGTGGCATTGGGACAAGGGTACAATCGTAGTGGAGACACCAGAGCGTCCTGCAGGACAGCAGAATGTTTTGGGATTGACGGCTCCTAAGTTGAAGACAGTACGTGTAGGCTTTGTCGGTCTCGGTATGCGTGGTCCTTGGGCAGTAATGCGTTTCTGCCACATTCCAGGTGTAGAGATCGTTGCCTTGTGCGATTACGAGGAGGCTCGTGCAGAGAAATCACAGGAGTACTTGCGCAAGCAGGGCTTGAAGCCTGCTGACATCTATAGCGGCGAGAAGGGTTATGAGGCTTTGTGCAAGCGTTCTGACATCGACCTGGTTTATATCGCAGCCGACTGGAATCACCATTTCCCAGTTGCCAAGTTTGCGATGGAGAATGGCAAGCATACAGCCATCGAGGTTCCTAGTGCTATGAATCTGGATCAGTGCTGGAGCCTGATCAACTTGAGCGAGCAGACTCGCAAGCATTGCTTCATCTTGGAGAACTGCTGCTACGACTACTATGAGATGAATGCGCTGGCTATGGCTCAGGATGGCGTTTTCGGTGACATCATCCGTGCTGAGGGTGCTTATATCCACTGTCTCGAGGACTTCTGGGATGCTTACTGGAAGGATCCAGCTGACAATGACAAGGACAACCTCCACTGGCGTATGAAGTATAACATGGAGAACCGTGGTGATGTTTATCCTACTCACGGCTTGGGTCCTGTTGCTCAGTGCCTGAATATTCACCGTGGCGACCGCTTCACTACGCTCGTTGCCATGGATACAGAGTCTTTCGTGGGTAAGGACTGGGTGAAGAACAAGAGCGGCAAGGAGTGCAAGGAATTCCGCAATGGTGACCATACTACTACCTTGATGCGTACAGCCAAGGGTAAGGTGGTGGAGATCCAGCACAACGTGATGACTCCTCAGCCATACAACCGTCTGTTCAAGCTCACAGGTACCAAGGGTTACGCTACCAAGTATCCTACAGAGGAGTTTGCACTCTCTGGCGAGGCGCTCAAGGGTACTGGTGCTCCTCAGATGGATAACCTCAATGCGCATGGTTTCATGAATAAGGAGCAGAAGGAAGCTTTGATCAAGAAGTATTATCACCCAATCTTGAAGAAGTATGGTGAACTGGGCCGCCAGATGGGTCACGGTGGTATGGACTTCATCATGGACTCTCGTCTGGTTTACTGCTTGCAGAATGGCTTGCCATTGGATATGGACGTTTATGATTTGGCTGAGTGGTGCTCTTTGGCTGAGTTGGGTGCGCTTTCTATGGACAACAACTGTGCTGCTGTTACCTTCCCAGATTTCACCCGTGGCTTCTGGAACAAGCAGGATGGCTACAAGCATCAGTATGCTGCACCAGAGGCTGAGGCTGCTACAGAGGCTGCCGCTGCTGCTTATACCAAGTCACAGAAGGAGGCTACTGCTAAGTTCAAGTTGTGGAATCTTTATGATGCTGTAGCTGCTGCCAAGAAGGCTAACAATGCCAAGGCTTTGAAGTCGGCTACTGCTAAGTACAACAAGGCTGTAGCTGCTGCCAAGAAGGCAATGAATGCTAAGAAGTAAAATCAACTCCCCATAAAAGAATCAATCCCGGCTCTGAGATCCTAACGATGAATCTCGGGGTCGGGATTAATTTTTTGTTAAACTCCCGGAAAAACTTGGTTGTTTCGTGTATTTGATGTATATTTGCAAATCATTAGATAGCTATTTCTTGCAAATAGAATACATAACTTAAGAGAAGATAGAAAATGAAACGGATTAAGGTTTTAGTTTTTAGCATGTTGGCTGCCATGATGCTTGCATCTTGCGGTACAACGCAGAAGGTGCCTCTTACGGGTCGCACCCATCGCATCTCTGTTTCAGATGCACAGGTGTTGAGCTTGTCTAATCAGGAATATACCAAGTACATGGCTTCGGCGAAGAAATCTACCAATGCAGCGAAGACTGCGCAGGTGGTAAGAGTCGGAAAGCGACTGGCTGCTGCCGTGGAAACTTATCTCAAGGAGAACGGATACGCCAATGATCTGCAGAACTATTCCTGGGAATTCAACCTCGTTCAGGACAACAGTGTGAATGCCTTCTGCATGCCTGGAGGAAAGATTGTGGTATATGAAGGCTTGCTTCCGGTGGCTTCCAGCGATAATTCGCTCGCCATCGTACTGGGACATGAGATCGCACACGCCGTGGCTAAGCACAGTGCCGAGCAGCTTTCCAAGGCTCAGAACCAGCAGGTAGGTACCAGCATTCTGAGCGGTGTGCTGAATCAGGCAGTAGGTAATGGAGTGGGAGATTTGGCGGGTGCCGTAGCCGGACAGTACTTCTCCTTCCGTAATCTGAAGTATTCGCGTGAAAACGAAACAGAAGCCGACTATATGGGCTTGATCTTTGCAGCGATGGCAGGCTACGATCCCCAGCAGGCGATACCTTTCTGGGAACGTATGGCTGAGGCTTCGGGCAATCAGGGCAAGAGTGATATTTTCAGCGATCACCCTTCCGATGCCAAGCGTATTGCTGCCTTGAAGGCGGCGATGCCTACTGCGCTGAAGTATTACAAGCCTCAGGGAAAGACTTCCGTTACTACCACAACCAAAACGGGCGTCAAGACCATCAAGGCTAGCTCGCTGATGAAGAAATCAACTAAAAAATAACGATATGATGGAATATATCTCTCAAAATCTCTGGCTATTTTGGACTGTCATCATGTTCATCTGCCTCATCCTGGAGTTGTCTTCCGGCGACTTCTACGTGACTTGTTTTGCCATCGGTGCGCTCATCAGCATACCAGTGGCTGTGATGGATGCTCCGTTCTGGTTGCAGGTAGTGGTCTGGGCGGTATGTTCCGTACTTAGTATCCTGTTGATCCGTCCGCATCTGGTAAAGGCTATCCATAGGGGAGCCGATCATCGGGAGAGTAACTCCGATGCCCTTGCCGGACAGATAGGCGAGGTGAGTGAAACCATCGTTGCCGGTGGGTATGGAAGAGTGAAGCTCGATGGTGATGACTGGAAGGCAGAAGCTCCGGGCGCTGCTGGTGATATCGCCAAGGGCACTCGTGTAAGAGTGATGGGTCACCAGTCTATCATTCTTCAGGTAGAGAAGTATTAACTTTTAATTATAAACATCATGGAAATAGGACTTTATGTATTGATTGCTCTAGTGCTGCTTGCACTGGTAGTGGTAAAGAAAACCATCGTGATCATTCCTCAGAGTGAGACCAGAATCATCGAGCGGTTGGGTCGCTATTATGCTACCCTGAAGCCAGGTATCAACATTATCATTCCTTTCATCGACCAGGCAAAGACCATCGTGGCGATGCGTAGAGGAAGCTATACTTATACCAGCAGCATCGACCTTCGTGAACAGGTTTATGATTTCGACCGTCAGAATGTGATTACCAAGGATAATATTCAGATGCAGATCAATGCACTGCTTTATTTCCAGATTGTAGATCCTTTCAAGAGTGTTTATGAAATCAACAATCTGCCTAATGCGATAGAGAAGTTGACTCAGACTACCCTGCGTAACATCATCGGTGAGATGGAGCTCGACCAGACACTTACCTCCCGTGACACCATCAACACCAAGCTCCGTGCGGTGCTCGACGATGCCACCAACAAGTGGGGAATCAAGGTAAACCGTGTAGAGTTGCAGGATATCACTCCTCCTGAAAGTGTGCTCCAGGCGATGGAGAAGCAGATGCAGGCAGAGCGTAACAAGCGAGCTACCATCCTTACTTCAGAAGGTGAGAAGGAGAAGCAGCGCCTGCTCTCCGAAGGTGAAAAGGCGGCGATTGTCAACAAGGCTGAGGCTGCCAAGCAGCAGGCTATCCTGAGAGCTGAAGGTGAGGCTACCGCCCGCATCCGCAAGGCTGAGGCTGAGGCCATCGCCATTCAGAAGATTACCGAAGCCGTAGGACAGAGTACCAATCCTGCCAACTATCTGCTGGCACAGAAATACATTACCATGATGCAGGAAGTGGCTCAGGGTAAGGATAATAAGGTGGTTTATCTGCCATACGAGGCTACCAACCTCCTGGGATCCATCGGTGGCATCAAGGATTTGTTTAACAGTAAGTAAACTAAAAAATATGAGTAAGAAAATTTGTATTGTTGCTGGAGCGAGACCTAACTTCATCAAGGTGGCTCCTGTGATGAGAGCGATAGAGAATGCCCGGAATGCGGGCGGGGAGATGGAGTGCAAGCTGGTCTATACCGGTCGCGAAGACGATGAGACCCTTGAAGATTCTCTTTTCTCTGACTTGGGTATCCGCAAGCCGGATGTTTATCTGGGCGTGGAATGTGAGAATATGAATGAGCTGACCGGTATGGTGATGGCACAGTTTGAGCGCTATCTCCAGCAGAATCCTACGGATGTGGTGATTGTGGTGGATGATCTGGCTTCTACCATGGCTGTGGCTATCGTCACCAAGAAGCAGGGCGTTCAGTTGGCTCATATTGCTGCAGGTACCCGTAGCTTCGATATCACCATGCCAAAGGAAATCAACCGTCTGGTGATTGACGGACTCTCTGATATCCTCTTCACCGCAGGTATCTCCAACAACAGTATCGCCAACAAGGAGGGTGCCGAACTCTCTAAGGTCTATATGGTGGGTAATGTACTCATTGATAACATCCGGTTCCTGCAGCAGCGTATGAAGCGTCCTCAGGTGATGGACGAACAGCATCTGGAGGATGGCAAGTATATGGTGCTTACCTTGAACCGCAAGGCTATCGTCAACAATATCGATGAGATGAAGACCTTGATCTCAACGATCGACAGTGTGGCTCGCCAGGCAGGCATCAAGGTTCTGGCTCCTTTGCGTGGCAAGGCATTGGGATTCGTGCTTGCCTTCAAGGCTTACCAGGATGTGGCTGACCATCAGTCAGGTATCATGGTTGTACAGCCTCAGGGTTATCTCGATTTCTCTTATCTCTCAGCCCACGCCATGGGTGTAATCACCGATTCGGGTAATGTGGCAGAAGAGGCTACCTTCAATGGAGTGCCATGCATCACCCTGAACAGCTATACCGAGCATCAGGAAACCGTAACCGTAGGAACCAACGAGCTCGTTGCAGAAGATCCAGAGAAGCTTCAGCAGGCTATGGAGAAGATTGTGAAGGGTGAATGGAAGAAGGGTGGTATTCCTGATAGATGGGATGGACGGTCTGCAGAACGCATCGTTCAGATTATCTGTGGATAATCACTACTCAATACAATAAATAATAAAGCCAGCGACCGAAAAATCGCTGGCTTTATTGTTTATCACTTAAGCGGTTCCGAAACCGGATAATCATACTGTTTGTAATAGGTAGGAGTCTTTGGGGTGTTATACCAGTTTCCTTCTACGCTTACTCCGATGGAGAAGTTCTTGTTGGTGTATCTTACCCCGGCACCTAATACATTGGCACCGGCAGCTCCCATACCATATCCTCCAGGCATCACGCCCATTCCCCAGATGCCGGGATACATACCATATCTGCCATATCCGTAAGGACCATATCCGGCATAACGGTTGTAGATGGAATTGTAGTTGTTGGCAACACTTACCTGTCCATATACGTATGCCTCCCAGTGCTCATCAAACTGATAGCCCAGAATGCCATACACACCACCATCCCGGAAATTGTCGCCTCCGTAATTGATGTTGTTGAGATAGGTACCCAAAGCCATCCACAGCTTGTTGTCCTTGGTGAGCGGCGTGAGATACGTAGCATTGATGGTCTGGGTAAAACCGCCCCAGTGTGGCGCATGCTTGCCGAAAGTGGCGAAGACGGAAAGATCTACCGAGAGGTTCAGTCCCTTATGAAGTCCCCAGCCATATCGGTTCCAGCCATATCTGCCCCAGTCATTTCCCCAATAGTCATAACTGTTTCCCAATCCTCCCGTATTGACCAGATTGGAGATCGGATTGTTATAATAATCACTATCCTGAGGATTCTTCAGATAACTGCCCATCTTGTAGAGTTCGTCACTGTTGGAATCGATATGCCGGATAGGGGTATAGGTGTTTTTTACGGGTTTGCCTCCATATACCACGGTCTTCCCGTCCTGATATACCGTATCGCCTGGCAACAGCCAGTCTTCCCTCGGACTATCCTGACTGTGCAGAGGTCCGAAGCTCACGTGCTGTGCCTGGGCTTTCATTCCTATCAGTGCGAAGCCCAGGAGAAGAAGATATAATCTTTTTGTTGTCATCATATCAAATCGTTTATGTAGCCTCGTTTTCGAAGCTTTTTATGTTATTCACCAATTTTCGAGCATCATTTTGCCCGTTTCTGTCATTTTGCACGCAAAGATATAAAGAAAGTTTGAGAAAAGCATAACTTTTTAGAATAAAATCATTATCTTTGCAATCAATAACATAAAAAACAGATTTAAGTATTAAGAAAATGAAAAAGATAATAACGATATCTGCCCTTTTGCTGGCTGCTTTTGCTCCTCAGGCAATGGCGCAGGAACAGACTCAGCCAACTCAGCAGACTGCCCGTCCGGCATTCAACAATGAGTTGCTCCCTTGGGAGACCCCTCGTGATACCACCTGCCACGAGGTACTGCTGGAAACCACGATGGGCAATATCCGTGTGGCTCTTTATAACGATACTCCGCATCACCGCGACAACTTCCTCAAGCTCGTGAACAGCGGATATTACAACGGCTGTATTTTTCAGCGTGTCATCAAGAACTTCATGATCCAGGGTGGTGATTACTCCTGTCGCAAGGTTACTCCCGGAAAGGTGGAGAAGTTTGATGTCAACTATACGGTACCAGCCGAAATCATCTATCCTAAATATTACCACAAGCGCGGTCAGCTCTGTGCAGCCCGTGAGGGGGATGATGAGAATCCAACCAAGGCATCAGCCTCTACCGATTTCTATATCACCTGGGGCAGAAACTTCTCGCCCCGACAGATGGAATACTATGTAGAGAAGGAGAAGAGAGAGGGTGCGAAATCCTACGCACTGCCATCCGAGCAGTTGCAGCAGGGTTATATCAAGCATGGTGGCGTGCCTCATCTGGACAATGGATATACCGTGTTCGGCGAGGTGCTGGAAGGTATGGATGTGGTAGATAAGATCCAGAATGTGGCTACCAACAAGGACAACAATGACCGCCCGCTGGAAGACATCGTCATCACAAGAGCCACCCAGGTGAAATAGACCAGCAAGGGGAAAATACCTAAAATGAAAACAATAACATTATAATACGGGAAAAATGAAATCTTTAAAGGAGTTATACCGAATTGGCAAGGGACCATCGAGCAGTCATACGATGGGACCTCAGCGCGCAGCTAAGCTCTTCCTGGAGCGTTGTGCTAATGCTTCGTCCTACGAAGTTACATTGTATGGTGCCCTGGCTGCTACCGGCAAGGGTCACATGACCGATGTGGCTATTGAGGAAGTGCTCAAGAAGCATATTGTTCATATCATCTGGAAGCCTCAGGTCTTCTTGCCTTTCCATCCTAACGGAATGAAGTTTGTGGGCAAGGACCTGAATGGCGACGTGATTGATGAGTGGATTGTTTATAGTATCGGTGGCGGTGCCATCTCGGATGGTTCTGATGGACAGTCGGAGTTGGGCGCTGAAGATGTCTATGACCTGAAGACGATGGCGGAAATCCAGAAATGGTGCTACGACAACGGCCGCTCTTTCTGGGAATACGTGGAGAAATGCGAGGATAAGGATATCTGGGATTATCTCCGTAAGGTCTGGGATACCATGAAGCAGTCTATCCACAATGGTCTCAGTCATGAGGGTGTCTTGCCTGGACCGCTGAAACTCCAGCGCAAGGCTGCAGTCTATCATATCAAGGCAAAGGGCTATCGTGCTTCCTTGCAGAGCCGCGGACTGATTTATTCCTATGCACTGGCGGTGAGTGAGGAGAATGCATCGGGCGGTACCATCGTAACGGCTCCTACCTGTGGTGCCTGCGGTGTACTTCCTGCCGTACTCTATCACATGCATACCGCTCATGAGATGAGCGAGGACCGCATCCTCCGTGCTTTGGCTACAGCCGGACTTGTGGGTAACATCGTCAAGCACAATGCTTCTATCAGTGGTGCTGATGTGGGTTGCCAGGGTGAGGTAGGTGTAGCCTGTGCGATGGCTTCAGCTGCGGCATGCCAGCTCTTCGGTGGTAGTCCTGCCCAGGTAGAGTATGCTGCCGAAATGGGATTGGAGCATCACCTGGGTATGACCTGCGACCCGGTTTGCGGATTGGTACAGATTCCTTGCATCGAGCGCAATGCCTTTGCGGCTGCCCGTGCCCTGGATGCTGATCTCTACGCTTCCTTCTCGGATGGTCATCACAGCGTATCATTCGATAGAGTAGTAGAGGTGATGCGACAGACCGGTCACGATCTCCCTTCGCTCTATAAGGAAACCAGCGAGGGCGGTTTGGCAAAAGGCTTTAAAGGAGAATAATGATTAATTAGATGATTTATAATAGATTAAAACAATTTAGTTTAAGTACTTTAGTAATAGCAGTCTGTCTTCTCCTGTCTTCCTGCGGCTCGGATTCTTCCGAAACCCGAAAGCAGTTGAAGGCGAAGGCTGATTTGCAGGGCGCCGTTATCGGCGTACAGTTAGGTACCACCAGCGACGGCCTTGCCACAGAGTTGGAAAAGAAAGGAGATGGCACCAAGGTAGAACGATACAACAAGGGAGCCGATGCCATTCAGGCGCTCCTCCAGGGTAAGATCGACTGTATGGTGACCGATGAGGCACCAGCTAAGGCATTCCAGCGGGTGAATCCTTCTCTCCGCATTCTGCCGGAAACCTTCGATGCCTCCTCTTTCGCCATCTGTGTGGCAAAGGATCATGCCGAGTTGCAGCAGTCCATCAATCAAGCCATCCGTATCCTGAAGGCGAATGGCGTCATCGATTCCATCGTCAACCGCCATCTGGAACGGGGCATGGCCGTGGCTTATACGCCTAAGACTTCGGATGTGAAGAAGGTAGGACCGGAAGCGCTGCAGAAGCTCGGACTGAAGAAGAGTCTCCGCTTTGCCACCAATGCCACCTTCGAACCATTCGAGTACTACCAGGATGGTAAGATTGTGGGTATTGATGTAGATGTGGCAAATGCCATCGGCGATGTGATGGGCGTGGATGTCGAGATTCTTGATATGGAGTTTGATGCCATCATCACTTCCGTGCAGGCTGGTAAGGCTGATGCCGGTATCGCCGGTATTACCGTCACCCCGGAGCGGGAGAAGAACATCGGATTCACCGATTCCTACGCCGATGTGCGACAGGTTATCATGGTAAATTCAGAAAATGCAGAAGTGGCTGATTCACAGCATGGAGTTCTGGACAAGTTCAAGTCTTGCTTCATCGATGACAACCGCTATCTGTATCTCTTGCAGGGATTGGGCAATACGCTCATCATCACCTTCTTCGCCATCATCCTTTCCGTGATTCTCGGTACGCTGATAGCCATTGTCCGTGCCCGTCACGAACGTCGGGGCGGTTGGCGCATTCCGAATATGCTCTGCCAGTTGTATCTCACCATCATGCGTGGTACACCTACCATGGTGCAGTTGCTCATCATCTATTATGTGGTCTTCGCCTCTGCCGATGTCAACAAGATTCTGGTGGCTGTCATAGCCTTCGGTTTGAACTCTGCGGCATATATTGCCGAGGTCATCCGTTCGGGTATCATGTCGGTAGATGAGGGACAGATGGAAGCGGGTAGAAGTCTTGGTCTTTCTTATGGCAAGACCATGCGACTCATCATCCTGCCACAAGCCTTCAAGAATGTGCTGCCGGCGATGGGTAATGAGCTTATCACCCTGCTCAAGGAGACTTCCATCAGCGGTTACATCGGTCTCGTGGATCTTACCAAGGGTTCCGATATCATCCGAAGCATCACCTACGAGGCAATGATGCCGTTGGGTGTGGTTGCCTGCCTGTATCTCATCATCGTCCTCGGACTGAATGCCGGAGTGAGAAAGTTGGAAAAGCGTTTGAGAAAGAGCGAAAGATAATAGAATGGATAAAATGAACGAGATAATCAAGATAGAAGGACTTCGCAAGCGCTTCGGCGACAACGAAGTCCTGAAAGGCATTACCACTTCCGTCAAGCAGGGCGAAGTGGTTGCCATTATTGGCCCGTCGGGCTGTGGCAAAAGTACCTTCCTGCGTTCCATCAATCTCTTGGAGGAACCTACGGAGGGAAAGATTCTGATCGATGGCATAGACCTCACCTCCTGGGATGTAGATATCAACAAGATGCGTCAGCGGGTGGGTATGGTGTTCCAGCAGTTTAATCTCTTCCCGAACATGACCATCCGCCGCAACATCATGCTGGCACCGGTAGAGCTGGGGAAGATGACCCGTGAAGAGGCGGATGAGAAGGCTACAGAGCTTCTCTCCCGCATCGGATTGCTGGACAAGGCAGACTGTTATCCGGATAGTCTTTCGGGCGGACAGAAGCAGCGTGTAGCCATCGTCCGTGCCCTGGCAATGAATCCGGAGGTTCTTCTTTTCGATGAACCTACTTCTGCGCTCGACCCGGAGATGGTAGGAGAAGTATTGCAGTTGATGAAGGATGTGGCTGCTGAAGGCATGACGATGGTGGTTGTAACCCACGAAATGGGCTTTGCCCGTGAAGTTGCCAACCGTGTGCTATTCTTCAGTGATGGCTATATCACGGAGGATGGCACCCCTGAAGAAGTCTTCAATCATCCGAAGTCTCCAAGACTCCAGGAGTTCCTGGGTAAAGTCCTGTAGGAGTTATCCCCCTAGTTTCGCAAGTAAGCCCCACACGCCCTGAAAGGGCAGAAGCTCCTAGCCCAGGGCATCGCCCTGGGTAATGTTGGCAAAAAGTAAAGTCGCCCTGAAAGGGCAAAAGCTTTCAATTTCAAAGCTTTTGCCCTTTCAGGGCGACTTTTTTGTATCTGTTCTAAAACCCAGGGCGATGCCCTGGGCTAGGAGCTTTTGGGCTTTCAGCCCGTTTCAACCGTACAGTTCGTTATTTTTTAGCCTCGATGATCTCTTCAGCACGCTTCAGCGCCTTGCTGATATGATCAGTGATGTTCTCCTTGCCGAGCATATTGTAGAAGCCCGCCTTCTCCAACTGGGCGTTTACCTTTTCGCAGACACCGGAGAGAACTACCTGGATATCCTCCTTCTGACTCATCTCGCAGAGGTTGGTGAGGTTGTGGATACCGGTAGAATCCACGAATGGAACCTTACGCATGCGGATGACGCGAACCAATGGACGGTCACCGAAGGCTGCCATCACTTCCTCAAATTTATTACCTGCTCCGAAGAAGAAAGGACCATTGATCTCATATACCTCTACACCCTTAGGAATCGTATAGTGCTCCAGGTTGGTAGAGAGGAAATCATATTCCTTGTTCAAATCAATCTCATCCTCAGTAACTGCCGTCACATCAGTGGTCTCGCTCATTCGCTTCATGAAGAGCAGACTGGCGATGATCAGACCCACCTCGATGGCAACGGTCAGGTCGAAGATGATGGTCAGGAAGAAGGTAATCAGGAGCACGGTAACGTCGCTCTTAGGATTCTTCATCAATGCCAGGAAACTTCTCCAGCCACTCATACCGTAAGAAACCACAACCAGTACACCTGCCAGACAAGCCATAGGGATATACTTGGCGAGCGGCATCAGGAAGAGGAAGATGAGCAACAGTACCACTGCGTGGATGATACCTGCGACAGGAGTCTTACCGCCGTTGTTGATATTGGTCATTGTACGGGCGATAGCGCCGGTAGCAGGAATACCGCCGAAGAGTGGGGAAGCGATGTTCGCCAGACCCTGGGCAATCAACTCTGTATTAGAGTCGTGGTGGTCGCTGATGACACCGTCGGCAACGGTAGCAGAGAGCAGACTCTCGATGGCACCGAGGATGGCGATGGTGATGGCAGGAGATACCAGACTCTTGATGGTCTCCCAGTTCATCTCAGGAACCTGGGCAGCAGGCAACTCGTTGCTGATAGAGAAACGGTCGCCGATGGTCTCGATGCTCTCTACGCCGGCAAACTGCTTGAGCAGCAGCGCCACAACGGTCATCAGGATGATGGCGATGAGCGATCCCGGAATCTTCTTGCTGAACTTAGGAGTGATGGCGATGACCACCACGCTAACCACACCGATGAGGGCACACCAAGGGTCGATGGTGTCGAAACTCTGGAAATAGACACCCCATTTCTCCAGGAAGTCAGAAGGATTAGAAGCCAATGTCAAACCGAAGAGATCCTTGATCTGTGTGGTGAAGATGGTTACGGCGATACCGCTGGTGAAACCTACCACGATAGGATAAGGGATGTACTTGATGATGGTACCGAGTCGGAGCAGTCCGAAGAGCACCAGGAAGAGACCTGCCATCAGCGTTGCGATGGTCAATCCCTCGAATCCATACTTCTGGATGATGCCGTAGATGATGACGATGAATGCTCCTGTAGGTCCGCCGATCTGCACTTTGCTTCCGCCGAAGATGGAGATGATGAGACCCGCTACGATGGCTGTGATGATACCCTTCTCGGGTGTCACGCCTGAAGCGATACCGAATGCGATGGCCAGAGGCAGGGCTACGATACCAACGATGATACCTGCCATGAGGTCAGACATGAATGTTTTCTTGTTGTAACTCTTCAAGCAAGAAAACAAACTCGACTTAATTGCTATTGCCTTCATTTAAAAAGTTTTGTTATATGAATTAATGTGATTTTTGCTTCGTTATCCGAAAATCGACTGCAAAGGTACAACTATTATTTCATATAACAAAATCTTTTTTAATGTTTTTTAATTACTGCAGCTGAGTCATGTGATAACCCAGTCTCTTCAGCTCCATGGCTGCACCCATCAGATACATTTGATGTAAAGCTGCAATGAAACCACGGAAAGCAGCCTCTGTACCAGGCTCATATCCCTGATGGATGAGCAGGGTATAGGTGCGTGCGGCACACTCTGCTACGATGGTAGAAGTTGCCTTGTGCTCGTTCTCGTCGAGCAGCAGAACCTGGTCGAGAATATAGTCATCCATGTGGTCGAAATCAATGCGGTCTCTGAGGTATTCATAAAGATTATCTACCTTGCCATACAGCTCCCAGTCCTCGTCCCAGTATTTGGCGATGGCCATGCCTACAAACATAATCCATCCCAGAGCCACGGTAGGGTATTTGCTGAACTCGCGCATGGCATCAGGCAGATAGCTTTCGCCAATCTTTGCCCACTGTTCCTCGATGTCTGGAGCATCCGGAAGCTGCTCGTCAACACGCTGTCTGCCAGTAAGGTACATACTCAGATCCTGTTTGAAGATCTCTTCTATTCTTTTGCTTTTATTTTCCATATTATTTAATGTTTATTTTGTCTCTAACTGTCATTGAAGGTACAAAGGTAAAACAAAAAACTCAGATAATGCCCGATTTTTACAAGTTTTAATGCTTTCCCCCTGGCCATCTTCACCGAGATGCTCTCTGGCAATTCTTTCTCCGAGCTGCCAGTTGCATACAGTCAATGTTGTATTCATAGCTTTCAAGCCAAGACCTAAAAACAGAACCATAAAGTTTCAAAAATAAGCATAAAAAGTGGGATTTGTAGCATCTTCGACTAAAATCACCTTATAAAATGCTAAAATTTTGCCTATTTATGATAGATTATCGCAATAAATTATTATTTTTGTAGGGTAAAATGCAATAATAATATGAAGTTAAATCGCATAAAGGCAGTTTTAGAGGAGAAAGTGGCAGAGCCACAGAAAGGAGAACAACAATGAACAAGGAACAGCAAGCCAGAGCCATGTTTGTATCGTTCTGCATAGAGCAATATGCCAAGGCAAAGAATATGGCTACTGAGGATGTGGTGAATTTGTTTGAACAATATGGCATAGCAGAGCATTTTTGTGAGTTCTACGATGTACTCCATACGCAAGGCGGTCAGTGGCTAGTTGAAGAAATTGACAAAATGATAAACGAAAGAAGAAAATGAGCAAAGTATATTCCATACGGAGAAGTCGCTGCAAGCCATTAAATTTGTGGAATCAAAAATTATAAAGTTATGAATGCAAAAATAACGCAAGACAACTTGTATATGTTGCTGCCATTAAAGATAGGATGGCTTGCCCCTTGGCTCTCAGAAGACAAGGGCATAAGCCTTACGGATGCAATCAACCGTATATATCGCTCAAAACTCTATAAGAAGCTATCCACCGAAAGTACCCAATACTGGCACTTGGGACCAGTTGACTTATACAATGAGCTGAAGAAAGAATTTTAAACAGAAGAAGTTATGCCAACAGACATATCAGAGAAAGAACTCGAAACAATACTCGTCAGCTATCTTCGTGACCATCATGGTTATGAGGAAGGCACGTCCAGCGACTACAACAAGGAGTTTGGACTGCTTTGCCTTATCTGATATGTTGTAGTCTGAATAGCTCTTTCTGTTTTTCTATCTCTTCCTTAAGCTGTTGCTCTGTAGGGAGATAGGTGAGATATTTAGAAGCGAATAATTGCTTGCTGTCGTGCAGGATGGAAAATCTTGCAATGTCCTGGCTGGTTTCCGAACAGAGCAGTATGCCGATGGTCGGGTTGTCGCCTTCCGTGCGTTTCATCTCATCATACATTCTTACATACATATCCATTTGTCCAACGTCCTGATGGGTGATTTTGGTCGTCTTCAGGTCGATCAGTACGAAGCATTTCATCAGGTAATTGTAGAATACCAGGTCTATGTAGTAGTCCTGGGTATCGGTGATGATGTGCTGCTGGCGCTCTACAAAGGCATAGCCTTTGCCCATCTCCATCAGAAACTTCTGAAGATGGGTGATGATGGCACTCTCCAGTTCGCTTTCCGAGAAACTCATGTCACGGGATAAGCCCAGAAACTCTGTCACCATTGGCGACTTGATGAACATGGCTGGTGAGTCTGCGTATCCTTTTGTGAGGGTTTTCATCTCGTTCTCTACCTCATCTTTATGCTCATTGCTGGTTTGCAGGAGTCGATAATAGTATTGTGAGGCAACATTGCGGTCGAGGGTTCTCACACTCCACATTTGTTCGGCAGCTTCTTGTATATACCACAATCTCGCTTGTGCATCATCGACTCTTAAAATGCATCTCAAATGTGACCACGAAAGATTTTGCACACGCGTGTGCAAAATCTCCCAATCAGGAAAATATTGGTATAATTGCTTGAAATAGGCAAGGTTACGAACACCATAGCCGGAGCCGAACTCAGTCGTCAACTGCTGAGATATGGACTTGATGAGCTGTATTCCATAATCAGCACGCTGCTTGCCAAGCTGCTCTTCTTCAACAATACGTTTGCCAATTTCCCAGTTTGAGCGTATCAAGGCTTCGTTGATAGATTGATACGCCTTGCTTCTTGCCTTTGTGATGATGGTTCTGATATCATCTATGATATGAGCATCAATATTAGCTATCTTGTCATTCATATACCTGTATATTTTATACTTTTTCGTGCAAATTTAATAAAAATGTAGAAGATGGGCAAATTTTGATGGCAGAAAATCGCATAAATGGCAGCATTTTCTAGATTTATACGAAAAAGCCCCAACCTTATGCGGGACATAAGATTGGGAATGAAAGTATGAGAAGAGTATGGAGAATTATATGTGGAAATGAATGCTGGAAAGCCACTTCTTGACATCGAAACATGGACACTCTTTGTGGACACCGGGGAGATCTCTATGACCCAGGATCTCGGCTTCAGGATAGTCGGTACAGAGGCTCTTCAGAAGCTCTCTCATCGCAGCCTTCTGGGCTGGCGTGCGGGTGTCGGCAGGATGACGTACGGGAATATGTAATTACAGATGAAAAGAAAGTGTGAAATGAGGGTGGATAAATATGTTTTTGCAGAAAAAGTAATAGTTGAGCGTAAATAATAAGAGAAATATTTGGCAAATTGCTTTTTTAGTCGTACTTTTGTAGGCAAGTATCAATTAGAAATGACATATGAATATAACGTCGATAACTTTCAATAATTTCCGTTGCTTCGGAGAATATCACTTGCAGTTCAAACCAACTGTAAACTTACTGTTTGGTGTGAACGGTTGTGGTAAGACTTCTATCCTGCGTGGTCTAAAGATAGCAATGAGCTCATTTTTCTCAGGCTTTTCCGATAGTAACACTCGTTTTATTGGAATCTCTAATGATGATTTTATGAGCGAGGTGCATGATGGGGTAGAGTCTTTAGAACGACAAGTGAACATATCCTACGATTTAGCGGAGTTTAAAAATATGATTCTGAGTCGAACAGGCAAGAAAAACCGTACTGCAATTTCTGGCATCAAGCCTTTGCGTGATTATACTCATTCGTTATATCACGATCTTTCAACAGAAGATGATGGGAGCATAGCCCTACCACTTTTCGCTGCTTTCTCAACAGAAGACATTCACAGTAGCCGCAAGTTAGATCGTTCTATCTTCTGTAAATATTACCAGCCTCGTTCGTTCGGCTATTACGAATGTTTGCAGGGGGATGGATTCTTTGATTATTGGATGCATCGATTGCTCATCCTGCAAGAAGGACAGAAGTCGCTTGGCGAAATTGAAGTTGTGCAGTGCGCAATAGGAGAAGCTTTGGGGGATAGTGGTTGCAATATTATCAGAAATGTGTCTATACGTCCATTGCAGAAGACAGTCTATTTTCATTTTGTTGATGGTCGAGAGATTGACTCACGAAATTTGAGTGATGGTTACAAGAGGCTTGTGAATATTGTAACAGACTTGTCTGTACGTTGTTATATTCTGAATGGCAAGAAATACGGTATGGAGTGTTGTCATGAGACGCAGGGAGTTGTGCTGATAGACGAAGTGGATTTGCATCTGCATCCGGAATTACAGTCGGTAGTTTTGCAATCCCTTCATCGAACTTTCCCTAAAATTCAGTTCATAGTTTCTTCTCATGCTCCAATGGTGTTGTCGAGTGTAGAGACTAATGATGATAATGAAGTGGTTCATCTGCAATATCAGAATGGTAATTATACTGCTGAGCCAATTGTGACTTATGGTATGGATGCCTCTACGATTCTAGAGACTTATATGGGCAAACGCTCCCGTGTGGCAGAGGTGGAAGAAAAATTGAAACATCTCTTTGCATTAATTGATGAGGAGAAGTTTGCTGAGGCAAAGTTGGAATTGAGCTCAATGCGTGAAAAGTATTCTGACACAATTCCAGAACTATCACGTGCTGAGTCAATGTTGTTATTTCTTGAAGATTAGAGGAATATGAATATAAGAAAATCAGCAGAACCCAAGGAGTGGACAAAATACAAGAATATTCCTGGGGTGCAGTTCAGCGGTATTCCTGCACTACAGGAATCTCTGTATCGTGAGCAGGGCTATTTATGTGCCTATTGTGAGCGTCGAATTCCTGTAAGGGATAAAATGTCCACCGAGGACCATCGTATAGAGCATTGGCATTGTCGTGATAAATATCCTGATGAAGTTTTCAGCTATGGAAATCTGCTGATGTGCTGTCCTGGCCAGATAGGGGGTGGAGAAAGTCATTGTGATGTAAGGAAAGGTAACGATGTTATCGAGTGGTCACCTCTCAAAAAGGAGTGTACTGATAGTATTAGATATAGCTCTGATGGCACAATTTTGTCAAGCAATGCAAGATGGGATAAGGAACTCAACGAAAAGTTGAATTTAAATCATGTGATTTTGAAGCGTAATAGGGAGCAGACTCTACGAGGAGTTATTGAAGGAATAAACTCCAAAAGAGGAAAAGGTGTTTCGTGGACGCAGAAAGATGTTAAGGATCAACTAGAAAAGTGGTCTAATAAGCATGATGATGGTAATGGTCATGCTGTCTATTATCCTTTTCATGGCATTGTCGTTTGTTTTCTTAAGAAGAAATTGGCAACGCTGAGCAAAAAAGGAGTATAATGCGGTCGGATGAAGGTCACGCAGATTTCACGGATTTCCACAGATTTTTTTGACCTATGCGGTTGGGGGAATTTTGATTACACCGATGAAATGACCACCCATCCGATACCGAAAGGATAGGGGGGCTAGACTGGGCATTGCCTTGCTAAAGGCAGCCATTGGAGTTTTAAACCAAGTAATTATGTCCGTGAAACTTCGAAAGCAAAAAAATAACTCCTGCGTATCTACACGAGTGAGCTACGACACACGTAGCCTTTCAATACGCCAAGAGTTATTTTTCTTCTGCAAAGATACAACAAAAAGATCTGTATGGTTGCTGATTGATGAAATAAAACATCGCCACACACTCAATGAGGTTGGCGATGTTGCAGAAAGTCGGTATGATTAGAAGATTGATAGGGGGCGAGGGGGAATCAGTCTGTAATGATTATTTCTTTATTATGATAAATTCCACCTTTTGAAGCCCCTTTTTATGGACGTTGGCAAGAATAAGCGCATATCTGACCTCCTCGCCGGAGTTCATGGAGCGGATACGTGTAAACTCGTCTTCAGGAACGACATTCTTGAACATCGGGCCGGATGACTCGTTACGCACCAGACGAATTTTGTCGGTAAAGGGTGAAATGACATACGAGTAAGTTGCTTGATAAGGCACACTATGGAATTTCACCCAGTTCGGGTCTTTATGATCAAGGATATTTACCAGCCATATACGCGCCTTATCGTAAGATGGTAGCGGCGAAACATTGTCATATTCAACTTTACCATTTATTTTACCTTCATCATCAACTACAATAGTGCTAGCTACGCCATACTTTTCGAAAGGACACAAGTCATAGTATTCTATGTCTGCTTCTGTTTTTATCTCTTTGTCAATCGGAATTTCAGGGTCTGCTACAAGCCTGTCTTGAAGAACACGGATAAGTTCATATCTGCGGTCGGAAGCATCCGCAGGTGGATTGGCGAGGATTGTGCGCTTTACCGAGAGATAATATTCGTGCCCGCGTTCATAGGTAAAGCCTTTTATCTGTTCAAATCCAAGGTCTTGCCATTCTTCGGAATCACCTTCCGTCTTGACGAGCAAGCACTCTATGGGGTTTTCCTTCATATCATCGCCCCACGCATACGTCACGCCTGTTTCTGCCGACACCAGCATCCTGATTTCTTTGACTGAATCTTTAGGCTCATCATCATCGCTACAAGCAGCCAGTCCTGCCATGGCGAGGAATGTCATGAGCAGCATTCTGAAAAAATTTATATTCATCATTCTTTTTAAATTTTAATTGTTCTCTACATAATAATAAACGCCGAAAATGCAAAAATATTGCATTGCAAACACATTTTTAATTCCGAGGACTCTGTATCTTAGACTGATACAACTTTTTTGATTATCCACTGCAAGATAATACAAATATTTATATGTTGCAAATATTCAACTTGATTTTGGGGTAAGTTTAATCAAGATTAACAAAAATCACTATTTATTAATGTTTTTTTATAATTTTTGAAGGGAACTCCACCTTCTTCCCAAGGCGGGCTTAGGTCGTCTGGCTTAAGAGAGGAATTTAAGTTTTTATTTGTTTACTTGGGTAGGAGGCTCTCATAGATTAAATCTGTGGGAATTATACGACAAAGCCCCAACCTTATGTGCGGGGACATAAGATTGGGGGAGGAAAGAGAGAAGAGTATGGAGAATTATATGTGGAAATGAATGTTGGAAAGCCACTTCTTGACATCGAAACATGGACACTCCTTGTGAACGCCAGGGAGATCTCTATGACCCAGGATCTCGGCTTCTGGATAGTCGGTGCAGAGACTCTTCAGAAGCTCTCGCATCGCTGCCTTCTGCGCTGGCGTGCGGGTGTCGGCAGGATGACCATTGGCATCCAGACCACCCTCGTAACAGATGCCGATGCTGTGGGCGTTGTAATGACGGGCATGAGCGCCAGGCTCCGACTCCGGACGGCACGGATAAATCACTCCGTCCTTCGTGATGTAATAGTGATAACCGATGTCACGGAAACCACGGGCTAAATGACACGCCTCCAATTCGCCTACCGTGAAGTCCTGGGTGACTCGGGTGGCACTGCAGTGGATAACGATTAAATTGATCTTTCTGTTCTTGATCATAGGCAACTCTTGTTAATGATTACTGAATAATGATTTCTGAATAACGATTTCTGAATACTGATGCGGGATTCATTACAATCCCTTGCAGCTCTGCACGCAGACGGCAGAAGCGATGGCGGTAAGTACCGTGATGATAAGATTGATGATCTTCTTGATGGTTTCTTTTCTCATGGTCTGATGATTTACTAAAAATTGATTTACTAAAAATTGATTTACTAAAAATTGACTTTACTAATACTTGATTTACTAATACTTGATTTACTAAAACTTGATTCAACTAAAAAGTTCATAACCAGGGAGATATCCTAAGAAGGAACCCCTATAACCCAGGCACCCGTGCAGAGCTTGCTTTTGATGATTGTTGCAGATGATTCCTGCCTCTTGATGCTCTCGGAATGCCCCTGACGCCATACGGCTCCCTTCTTTCAGATTTTACGATTCTCGGCTAAAAATTTACGTTGTCGCCACCTTCTTCTGTAGAACCGCTATCTGTGGTTCCGCCGCCACCCTGTTGGGTGTTATCGGTGCTGCCACCACCACCTGTGGTCTGGCTGCCACCACCTGATGGGTTGTCCTTGCCGGCATCATCCGGATTCTCCGTAGCTGGAGCTGCCAGATTGATGAGCTTGATAGAGGTGTCAAGATTTTCGGTCTTGAGCTCGCCAGTGGCTCTGGCTCTCAACTTCAGTCCCAAAATGTACTTCCCCACGTTGTAGTTCTCCTTGGTAGGTGCACCGCCCTTCACCTTCAGTCCGAGGGAGAAAATGGCGATGTCGGCAAACTTCACGTTCTTGCCCAAGAGGAGCAACTCCTTGGTGCAGGCAGCTGCATCGGTCAGCATACCGAGGATGGCGCCCTTGCTGTAAGGGGTGTTGTGGCTAGCCATGTGAGCGGCGAGCTCTTCGAGTCCGATGGTCTCATCGGATACTACTCGTGGAAACCATTTGCCGCAAGCTTCGGCAATCTTCTGGTTCGTGTTCTGGTATAAGACAATTCTGATCATAACGTTTAAATGGTTAAATTATTAAAGTTAATCGGCACTGCGCATTGCCCGTGGTTCTTTCTGAATCACAATGCAAAGATACAACATTCAGAATCCGCCATTCACGGTTTCTCACGTTTACTCACGGTTTCTCACTGATTTTCACGTCTTTTTCTGAAGATAAGCCCGGAAGAATGATTTTCTTCCTATGGCTCGCCCAGAAAGTCGAAGATGTGGGCAACCTGTATCGGACTGAATTCCTTCGACCATTTGGTGTAGCCGCTCTTCACCAGAACATCGTGGAGAGGCTTGCAGCGGTTGATCCATCTTCTGAGATGGGCACTTGCCACTTCGGGAGTGGCGTCAGGGAAATACTCAAGAGCTAACTCTTGCTTGGAATAACATTTCTGTTCCATATTGATTGAAATTTAAAAGTGACTTGTTTACGATGCCTAAGTGACTTACTTACGACCCGTAAGAGACTTGCTTAGGATGCCTAAGTGACTTACTTAGGATACTGGAATGAGACTTACTTTCGGGTGACAGGGTGACACCGGTGACAGGCTTTTCTTGAAATCTCTCTCACGTAGGCGGGCGGGAGGCCTTTCTGGAAAATTTTTCCTGCCCGCCCGCGTGAGGAAAGTTTTAGAAAACAAGTGTCACCGCCGTCACCCGTCATCAGAATGGGAGATTGCCGCTGGCATCGATACCCTGGGAAATCTGATAGTTCCTGATCTCTTCTGCCGTACGGATGATGGCGATGAAACCACGACTGTGCTTGGTGCGTAACCTGTTGAATCCCAGGTCGCTGAATGCCTTGCTGATCTTCTGGCTGCTCAGCTTCTGAGTGATGTTGCAGCCAATGATCTGCATCGCCCGGGCTACGGACACAAACTCCCCTGTCTCTCCCTCCGAAGGCTTCCGGAAGTAGAGATCCACCAGTTCCTGTTCGAGGCGTGGCGTCTCGAATTTGCTGTTGTGCCGGTTCTGCCGCTCTATCTCTTCATCCGTAAACCAGTAGCGGTAGCCGCTCTTGTAGAGGGCGTAAGCCTGGGCATAGATGCCGGGATGATTGAAGGGATGCTGGCGAGGGGAGACGATGCTCTCTACCTCGAAAGGCAGCCAGCGGCGGGTACCCGTAGGATCGTTCAGAAACTCGGGATTGTTGCCCGTACCGCAGAAACTGTTGATGTGCTTGCGCTGCTCGGCATAGTGGGCATAGGCAGCTCGCTCGTTGATATACTGCATCGTCACCGCAGCCTTCAGCTGGTTCATCTCTGATGCCGACATCGTATCCAGCTCCTCGCAGCAGATGAGGGCGTACTGCGAGAGGGCGATGAGATCATCCTTCGTCATTCGCTTGGCATTGGTCTTCGTGTAGAAGTACTGCTTCAGCTCCGGCGGAAGGAGATGATTGAACCAGGTGGTCTTGTTGGCACCCTGTTTTCCGATATAGACCAGGATGACATTGTTGACCGCCTCTTCGTCCAGCCAACCTGCAATCATTGCCACGAGCCACTTTTTCAGGCATTCCTCGAAGCTCAGCACGGAGCTGTCGGTATCCTTCACCTTCACGGTGGCAGCGAGTTCGGCGATGTAGTCCTTGTCGCCCTCCTTCCAGGGCGGGATATGGGCGAAGTAATCCTCGAAGGGATTGAATACGGGCGTATAATCGCTCTCAATGATATTGCGCATATCCAACTTATTTACCTTCTCCGTGAGCGACATCTTGGTCCAGAGCGAGTTGACATGTCGGTCGAGGAGTATCTGCCATTTTGGCGATTTGTTGGAAGCGGCGGAAGGTGATGCGCCTTCTGGGATTTTCAGGAACTCGTATCGCTGGGTGATGAGATTGTATCGGAGACGGATATGACCATCGAGAAAAATTCTGATTTCCTCGACCGATGCGAAGCGGTTGTCACTTCCGCCATTTCCACCGCCTCCACCACCTCCTCCTGATGCCTTTCTGCTGGCACCGGGGGTGTTGTCGTAGCAGGACTTGATGACCTGCTCCACGCCGTCGTATTCGGGAAATTTCTGGAGTGCCCATTCCAGAACGTTGGCATGGGCATAGCGCTTCCTGGCGAGCATATAGCCCACTCTCATCACATAGTTATTGTGTTTGTTTGGCTGATAAATAATCTTGTCGTTGTCTAGTTTCGGCTTGATGATTTGCTCGTAGTAGGTGTTGATGTGTTCCAGTTTCTTCTGTTTCTGATTCTTCTTAGTTGTCTCGGTATGGAATAGGGAGATTTCTTCGGCTGAGAAAGAGATAGCATCGGAATTGTAGTATGCATCGGGATCGTAGGCGAGTCCACTGAGCCGGTTGACGTTCTTGCATTGAAAGTCAGCTTTTTTGCCAATGAGCTGCTGATAGTAGTCATTGCCCTTGGCGAAGGCGGCGGGGTAGTCATCTCCGAGATAGGGATAGATGACTCGGATACCGTTGCCGCTCATCGTGATGTAGCAGAGTAGGGTGTGCGGATCGGCGCAGAGCTTCTGCTTCAGGGCTTTGAGAGCCGTGATATCGGGAGGCACTTCGGGGAAGAGCTCATCGAAATCTACGAGAGATAGGTGGGTGAGTTCCCGGATGTTGTCCTGGCCCTTGCCTCCTTCGAGGTGGCAGGCTGGGGCAAAGAGGGGCGCATCTGCCTTAAAGGTTTTCTTGCCGGTTTGGCGGTAGGACTGGGTGAGGAACTTGAGTCTCTCATCGGTTTTCATAAATGAAACCAGGCTTTCGAGGTCTCCCAGTATGGGAGTCTTGCTGGTCATGTTTGCGAATTGTGATACTTTTTTCTTCATTTTTATCATTTACTATTGTTGGTAAAGCGGATTGTTCCGTTTACATAATTGAGTGAAAGGAGTTGGGGATAGTCAGTATCTCGCTGGTTTCATATCGCAAAGTTACAAAAAAAGGTTGAAAGGTCGATTCCCATAGTGGGAATCTTCAAGTATATTTTTATAAACATTTAAATTAATTTAGCAATGTACAAAAGTAAAATTGACATTGACATGCATTTATTTGGCAAAACATTGCGCCAGATCATGCATGACAATAAGATTAAGTTCACAGAGTTCGCAGCCGACATTCAGCTGGGTCCAAAGTACCTTACGGGAGTCAGACAAGGTAAGGAAGTGTATAACCACGCTATTTATGTGAGAATCGTGGATGGTCTGGAAGGCTATTTTTCAGAAGCTGATTATCCGGATATTAGAGAGAAACTTATCCGTGCATCGTTTGGGGATGAGGTATAAAATAAAAGAACGCAAGCCCGCTAGGCGTTCCGCCGGATTTGAAATCCGGCGTCAAAAAATGTCCTAACCTATTTAGGCTCTGCGGATTTGCAATCCGCAGCAAAGAAGTATGCTTTTCCTTTTGTTGGGGGATTGCAAATCCCCCCGGTTTTAATAGGTCGAACCTTTTTCTACGGCGGATTGCAAATCCGCCGGGACGCCTAGCGGTAGGTCTCCAAATCTGCGTAATCTGCGAATTGAAAATCGGCGGTCGAAGGGAAAGCCAAATCTGCGTGACTTAAAAAATTACTTAATCTGCGTGGGTCAAAACAAAAGGCTGGTAGGAATTTTTCCTGCCAGCCTTTTCTCGTGCTTTTTTTCTTGTGTGTCTTTAAACTTTATTTTCTGTAGAACTTGCCTTTCTGCCGGGTGATGAAGATGCCGTGGTGGGCAGAGGATTTATCTACTTTTTGACCTTGCAGGTTGTAGATTGGTTCCTCTTTTTCTTCTTCATCATTCTTCGGGAGGAGAACGGGGGTGGCTCCCTTGGCAAAGCTGAAGGTGATGCCACGCTTGCCTAACGAGAGACTCTCCTGGTTGCTGTCACTCACCATCTCCTTCGGCAGCCACGCACGGTTGCCGGCTAGGGTAGAGCCCGTGTACTTGTAGAAACCTAATCCCCACGTTGCCTTGTAGGAGAGCACATAGCCATTGTTGTTGTTCTTGTCAATGGCATCCTTGCTCGGATTTCCCTCCAGAATCGTTACCTTCTCGCAGGTTCGCGAGGTAGGATGGAAATCGTGAGTGCCTACAGGACCGTAAACCACATAACCCTTGTTGGCATTTATCACCGTTACCGGAGTCAGCGTCATGATGAAGTCGGTAATCTTCAATTCTGCATCCGTCTGGTTATGCGCCGTGGCAGCATAGACCTTTACCTCTTCCGGTACCTTGGCGTTGAATGGCAGACAGATGGTGGTCCAGCCATAATCTACATCTCCCTCCTTGTAACCTTCCACTTTTCTGATTTCCAGTTTGTAAGGATCGGCTACCTCATATTTTATCATCTGGGTAGCTCCTCCCAGTCCGCCACGCTGGTTGGCAGCACGTACGCAGTAGAAACCGGCACGATAGTTGGTGAGATTCACCTGATTGTCGGTGGTATTCTCCAGATAGATCCATTTGCCATCTTCATTCTGCTTGAAGAGGAAGTAGCAGAGTGCTTCCTCCTGCCTGTTCCATTTCAGGAGATTGTCTTCCAGCTCGATTTCATCCTTCCATACAATCTCTTTTTCTGCCGCCTCTCTGCCAGCGATGATGCCGGATTGGGCATTGATCTGGGCACAGAGTTTGTCGGGCTCGAAACCGTCGGAGCCACCCAGGGCATTTCGCTTGGTATAGGTTGCTGCCTGAATATCGCTGAGTACGCATTCCTCAGAACCGGCTCCTGGGGTACATGCCGTGAGCGATCGGGTACTCAGAGAAATCAGATTGCCATCAGCATTCTTGCTCTTGTATTCATGGAAGCGGATGATTCTGCCAGTATTCATCTTGCCCCAACCGGTGAGTTTCGGGAGGGTTTCCATGGTGGTGTTGAGGAAGGTGCAGGCAGGATAGTTGTTCCAAGGACGGGCGAGGGTCCAGTTGTAATCCCGATGGTACTCCGGATTCTCCGTTTCCGTCTTGATGGTACAGTTGTTGAACACATATCCCCATTCCTGAATCTCACCCTGTTCTGGTGCTGCGATGTTGTTGCTTGCACGGTCGCGGTGGATGAGGTTGCATTTCTCGAACCAGATATTTCCGTCACCGCAGATGAAATCCACGACTCCTGCTATATCACAGTTATCGAAATAGGCTCTGCTGTCGTCACTGGCATTGTTGGAGAAGTAGGTGTCCTGATAGCTGATGAGGGATACATTCTTCATGATGGTTCTGTTGCCCTGGTCGTGGAAGGCGGCAGCTCTGCCGGCGCTACCTGAAACAGCATAGTCGAAGCGGTTTTCCAGCTTCAGATCCTGGGCATAGAAGTCGGTAGCAGGCTTATCCAGATGGAGGGTAGCTGTTGTTCTGAGACCTTCTGTCGTAGGTTTGTTCCAGATGGTGACTCCACTCTGGCTTTGTCCGATGAGCGAGATATTGCTTTTCAGAAGATCCGTCTTTTCGTTAGCATTCTTGCTTCCTATATGGTATTCTCCATCAGGAACGAAGATGTAGAATCGGTCGTTGCCGGTCTTTGCGTTGGCTGCATCAATGGCTGCATCAATATCTCCATCTGTTACCACATAGTTAAAGGTCCTGTGCTTGTATTCGCTCGCCTTCGACTGGATATGGAGGGTAAGGGAAAGGTCCGTTGGATAGGATGTGCCGTAGATATCGCTCAGCGATTTGGCTGGAATCTGATAGGTATAGGTTGCTCCCGGAGTAAGATCCCAGTATTTGAATACCAGCTGGGTTCCCGTTTTCGACTCGTAGGTTTCACCATTCTTGCTTACGATGGTTGCCTCCTTCATCGTATGATTGAAGTTCAGCTGGATCGAACCGCTTTCTGGAGCATTCCATACCTCACTTTTTTCATCCTTGTATTCCTGATTTCCTATCTTGTATCCGGCGAACTGAAGTTCAACTGGAGGCATTTGATAGACAAGCTTGACAGGGTAGGTGGCTACGGCGATACCTCCTGTGGTAGTTACCGTGATGATGGCTTCCGGATCGGTCAGGGTTGGAGCCTTGGTTACTAATACCGTACCATTTGCCGTTGCCTCTCCTGTAAGCTCAGGAACTTTTTCTATGTTATTATCCCATACATCTACGTCTTTGAAGGTAACGTATTGGTTCTGATTCATCTGCTCTGCAATCTTATCTGCCGTCAGCGTTACTCCTTTACAGGTCAGCGACTGGAGGGTCGTTCTTTCTGTAGCATCCTGTGTCTGATAGGTAATGATGAAGTCGATGGCATATACACTTTTTATTTTATCTGTAAAGATAGCCGTATGCGATGCACCTTGTGCGCTGGTTACCTCAATGTATTTTTCTCCTACGGTATAACCATCATCTCCCTGATTTTTATCTGCGATGGTTACGGAGGTTGGAGTTTCGGTTGCCGTGAGCTTTACCTTGCAGTTTGGCGTAGCCGGGAAACTGATGATAGATCCCTTGTTAATCTGTATTCTATAATCTTTGCTGAGGTTGTTGAATTTACCTTTCATACCAATCAGGTCAAGCTTCAAGTCTATCTTTTTCCCGTTGTTTTCAACCTGAGTAACCAGGATGCCATCTGCTTTCTGGTATTCAATATTTGGAGCACCATCCTTGCGGGCAAAATGCCAAGTGGCTTGGGTCTCCTTATCGATATCGAAGATATTGAAATCGTTTTTCTTGAATACCGGATTCAGCGCAATGTCCTTGGCTTCTGCCTGATAGGTTGTTCCAATCTGATATTCCATCGGAGTTCCTGTTGCTTCTCCGGTATCCGAACCCGCTCTCTTCTCCCAATGATCCAGCGTATGTCCCTCGTAGTAGAGGGTGCGGTTCTCTGGTATGGTAAAGTCATCTCCTTCCTCTACCCATGCTGCCTGAGGGGCTGAACCCATGGCATTTGGTCCGCCGTTATAGGTAATGTAATAGGTAGGTTTCTCCTTGAAGCAGATTTCGAGGTCGCTGTGGGTGTTGATTTCAAATTCCACGATGTAGCTGGTTCGCTTGCCCTGCTTCTTTTCTTCCTCTGTTGTCTCCACTTTAGTCAGCTTGTAGTTTTTGTAGGTTTCGGCATTTTCCTTGTGATCTATAATCCTGTCGAATTCGTAGCCGAACAGTCTTTCAAACTCGATTTTCACCTGATCACCCTGTCGGATGAGATAACTGCCATCTTCCTGCTGACTTGCATCATATTGAGAATTGGCAGTAACATTGGTAATCTTGCCATGTTCTGGGTTATCTACCTTCACCTTGAGATTCATCTTGTTGGCAGCCAGAGTAGCCAATTCTATCCACTGGTAGTAGGAGTAGTCATCACCGATGACAATCGGGATACGGAGTTCCGGATTCTGGGTGGTATAGGCGTAAACATACCGGTGGTTATCTCCTGCCTTCTGTCGTTCTGCCTGGGTACGAGCTTCATCGAACGTAGGTACCACACCGTCTATCGTGGTGGAAGTGATAGGAGAGTAGGTCATCATCGAGATTTTGGTTCCTGCTCCGGCTGTAACCCAGAAGGTTGTGCCCGGACCGAAGGCAGCCCATTCCTCCTGGTCTGTATTCCTGATATATCCCTTCTTGCCGGTATCGCACCATATAGCTACGTCTCTCATATATTTATACTCTGTACCTCCTTGCAGGGTCGTGATAAATACCTTGGAAGTCCAGAACGGTTTCTCATTGCTGCCGATGTTGACAGTCTGAGCACAAACCTTTCGCTGCTCCTTGGTATCAGGATCAACATAATCATGTATCTTTCTTCCGAAATCATATCGGATGGTCGGATTCGTAACGCGATTGAATTGGGTGGTAAGATTCGGTTTGAAATGAGGAATCAAGGTGAGGTCCTTGTTGACGGGATAGGTCTTACCTAATTCATACTTATTACCCGCTTGATCTTCCCAATGCGTAAGCGTATAGCCTTTCTCGGTTGCATTACCGTTCTCATCAATGTTCTTGAAGAAGGTATAATTGGTTGGGATGGTGAAGGAGGTAGCATTGCTGATTTGGGTAATCGGCATGCTTTCCGCATCGCGATAGGCTTCCGTTTTGCCATTCACATGAGCAGAGGAGTAATCAAAGACTACGGTTCCTGTCTGTGCCCACGCACTCCCCATCCATCCCATCATCAGGAGAAGGAGGAGGGAATGGAGGAAGTTGCCGGCTGAAATCTTATTTATTCTATTCATTATTTTCGAAGATTTATTATCTGTTTTAAAGCTTTTGCCCTTACAGGGCGCATTGCTCGTTATTTGGTTACCCAGGGTGTTACCCTGGGCTAGGAGCTTCTGCCCTTTTAGGGCGTGCTGCCAGTGTTATTTCACCATGATTTTGTGCAGCCTGTGTTATTTCACTATTACCTTAGCCTTTCCGAAGATGTAGAGGCCAGGATGGAAACCACTGTAGGTGGCGGTGCCTGGCTGAACATCGAGGATGCGGTAGAGCTGACCGGTAGAGGCGAAGACCTTGAGCTGGATACTGTAGGTGCTTTCTACCCTGACACGGCGGCTGCCGATGGAACGGATGATGAGGTGATCGCCCGATTCGGTGTCCTCCTCGTTGCCGTTTACCTCCGGTTCTATCCGGTCGATACCCGTTGTCTCTGCAATATGAATCACGGATGGATTGGCAGAACGGGTCTGGGCTGCGGTCTGGGTCTTTGCCATATAGGTGCGGAAAGGCATCACGGTAGCCAGGGGTGAAGCATCTTCGAATGCAGTTCCCTGGGCGTTCATGCCATAGACAGCACCTTCTGCTACCTTTTGGGCTGCGAAGGTTCCCATGTGGACATAACCGCTGGTTGCGGTCTTCATCTCTACCGGGAGGGTCTTCATCTCTGCCGTTATCGGAATCACGATGGCACCCTTTTTCTTGGCGTCTTCGCCCGCATAGCTTTCTCCGAAAGCATGGAAGGTGATGGCCTGTGCCGGTTCCTTCGCATTCTTCAGATTGTTGTAGAATGCCGAGGAGAGGTCGAACTCATAGAATCTTTCACCCGGGAAGCGGACTACGTATGGCGTGCCTGCCTTGAGAGGCTGATAGCCCTTGTAGGTATGCTGCTGGGTGTAGTATGGATTCTCCACCTTATTATATAGCAGGTCTCCGTAAGCATATTCGAAGAAATGATTCTCGAAAATATAATCCCAAGATGCTGCATTTTCAGCACTTCCTGCATTTCCTGCCTGGAAGAGACCGGAAGCGGTACCCGGACGCTGGAAGATGGCTGAGGTCTTGCCGTCGTTCTGCTCTACAGATGTGAGACCGCGCAGCCAGTATTCGTGGTGCTGGGTATCCTTGCCATAGAAATGGGTAATCTCGCCATTGAGTGAAGCCTCAGCCTTGTTGACGGTGAATGGCAGACAGATGCCTTCCCAGGATCCGGTAGCCTCGTTGGCATAGAGCGATGGCATGCGTATATACCAGGCATGACTGGTTACCGAGAATGGAATCGGTACGCAGAAGTCGTTGTTGTCGCAGGCAATGCCCTCGCTGTTTTCTCCTGCTGGTGTGCGTTCTACCAGGTGGAGAAGTGGGGTAGCGTAGGAAGGGTTTCCATCTACCACCTTTTTGATGATATGATGGCCCAGGATTCGCTCTTCGGAAGTCTGCTCGTCATAGTTCAGCTTCGTTCTCACTACATGGTAGGCATCCGTGGTACTTGTCTCATTGCCTGCATCAGTATAAACCAGAAGGTTCTGGGTAACGCCCTTCTTGATGATGAAAGCATAGAAGTTGGTGGCATTGTCATCCTGAGCCGTGAAGTCGATGGCTGTAGTGGATGGAATGTGCACGTAGGTTCCCATATTCTTGGTTCCCTGGTTGTAGGCATTATAGTGATACAGTCCCTTCTCGATGCTTCCGTAGTAGCCAGCCGTGCGATATACACGATTGCTCATGTATCGGTTTTCCTGCGATGCGATGCGGGCAGGATAGAGGGCTGGAGAAGACTGGAGGTCCTGTCCCCAGAAGAGGAAGTCGTTCATCGGCTCTCCGCCATTCTTTGCATTCTGGTTGAACTGTGGGAGATAGTTGCCTGTTCTCGACTCCTTGGTCTCCTCCGTTGCAGCCTGATAATCCTGTGCGCGCGCCTGGTCGATGGTATGTGTCTTGTCGTGACGGGTAGCCGCCTTGCCATAGTTTGGCAGATCACTGTCCTGACCGGTACGGAGATAGGTGATACCTGTATTCTTGCCTGTGATGGCATCGGTACGGTGGGCATACTGATAGTCGCCGTTGGCATAATAATCATATACATACTTCAGTGCTGCCTTGTCATCATCCGAACTATTGCCTTTTCGCGCACGCAGATAGTAGCCGTTCAGATCGTAGGCCACCTTACCATACTTGAAGTCATCCTTGGTATAGGTATTGTTAGCCTTTCCATCCATATCATATACGATAGGCGTATCAGGAGATGCTGACGGAGCATATTCGAAACAGCAGTGGTAGCCCGAAGCATTGCTGCTGCTATTCGGCTGGGCGATGCTTCCGCTTAACAATCCGAGGTTATAGATGTTACCCTGGTTTGCTGCGAAAAGCGTCTTATTAGCCTCCAATCCGCGCAGGATATGTCCGTTGCCATGGAAGGTTCCCTGGAAGATGGCATTGCTGCCAGTATAATCGGCAGGAATCTCCAGGTCGTTCTGCAGGATGAACTGGGCGTTCTTTCCTCCGTTATTTTCTGCTGCGGAGATGAAGGCTCCGAATGCCTTCAGGTCATCCTGGTCGCTGATATAGATGCGAGGTTCTGCCAAGTTCTTTTCAGTAGAAACTCTTTTTATGGCTTCGGAAAGACGGAGATCGATGCCGGTCTTATGCGGATCCATTTCGTGGTAGTTGTGAACCGTGAGGGTATCGCCAGCCGCCATGGTAACTGGGAAGACCACATCATTGAAACCGTTCATGGTAACACCCAGCTGTACGCCGTAGCCATTCATGAAGTAGTAGGCTGGGATATCCAGATAATCGAGGGTCTTGTCATAGACGCTACCGGCAAAGAGGTCCGTGCGGGTTTCGTCAATCTTGTCGCCCTGCTTGTAGGTATTCTTTGAATCCTTGGTCTTCGTCAGCCAGGATTCGTCTTCATCAAACTGTAAATCGCCCTTGTCATCCCTTTTCAACTTGCCGATGTGCCAGAAATAGCCATTCGGTGCGAAAGCCTGGTCGGCTGCTATCTTCACCTTGTCCTTTTTCAGTCGGATCATTTCTCCCGGCAAAGCACAGTTGTCGATGGTGATATGTCCGGTGAAGTTAGGTCCCTGCACATATTCGATGGTGAGGAAGATGGTATAGGTATATTCTATCTCTTTACCATTTTCATCCTTTTTAGGGTTTCTGTTTTCATCGAGCTGCTTGGCTCCCAATACCAGCGTAGCCTGACATTTCTTTTCAAGATGCTGGTGGTAATATTCAGGAGAAGCATCGGTATTGTTATCCATCAGTCGGAACGAAATCTTGGCATCTCCATTCAGTTCTGCAGGGAGCGTGCTGTTCAGGCAAGTGCTCTGGTATTCTTCTGACTCCTTATTATCAGGGTTCTTCTTCTCAGAAAGTGACAGGATAGCCGCAAAGCCACCATTCTGGGCTTTATCTGTTTCTGAAGAAGTTTTAGGACCTGCGTAGGTGTTGGAAGCCGAAGCTCCTACATAGAGTGTGTATTTACCGGCTGTCTTTGCAGTTTCCAAATCACACTTATAGTTTTCATCATGTCCGCTTCGCATCTTCCAGCTCTTGATGTATATCTCCTGACCCTTCTTGAGTCCGGCAAGGGCGGTAAGACCATCTGAGTTGTCGTTGTCGAAGTGAATCTTATGCTTATAGGTATAACCCGTGATGTGGGCGTTATAATAATAGTTGAGACCAGTGACATACCAGTAGTGGATGTCTGCTGTCGTATCAGGATCCTTATCCTTATCTTTCATGGCATAGAATCCGGTAGGCGAGCAGTCGTCGATGATGTATCGGTTGTTATCGGTGTTGCGCGGATTCAATGGGAAGACGAAGTTACCTGTGGTTTGCAGGAAGCCTTTGGTGGTTTCTCCTGATACTTCATGGATGTTGTCTGCATAGACATATCCACCACCTTCACCCGTACGGGCATTCATCAGGTTCATCTCTACGACACCATAGACAGGACCGTAGTAGATGGTTTCCGTCATCTTCTGGGTTGCCTTATCGATAATCTCCTGCACGTTCTGAATCTTCAGGGCATAACCAGAAGCAATGCCAATCATATTCTTGGCTGTACCGTTGTTGCGTTTCAGGAATTCTGATGCATTCTGCTCCTTGTCTTTTTCGTAATTGGTGATTATTTCCTGCTTGAACTCCTGATATTTTTGAGCAGATGCCTCACCATACTCATTGTGCCAGGTATCCTTAGAGAAACTGACATTGGATTTCACCGCACCTACATAATGGATGTTGTTGGCAAGACCCATATAGTTGCGTGCCTTGGCTTTATATTTAAAGGCATCCGATGCTTGAGTGCTCTCCGATGTCTTGATACTCTCTGGTTGCTCAGCCTGCAGCTTACCATCGGTCAACTGGATATCGCTAGCCACCATCTTGATTTCTCCCACTCGTGCGATAGAGTAAGGAGTCTTGTTGATCTCGTTGACGGTATAGTCGCGTGCACCGAGCAGCGAGAAGCAGTTGTCCTCCAGTCGGAGGAGGTCCATACGCTGGAAGGTATTGATGATCTTCGGATTGTTGATGGTATGCCCTGCAAAACCATAGCCCGTAATGTCGGCGCTGCGGAAGCCCTGGGCGTAGGAGAGGTGACCATCGCCGAAGATACCACCCTCGCTGTCGTATTCATAGAATTTATTCTCCTTGATGCCCTCTAAGCCTGGAAGTTTGTCACCCTTAAAGTACTTTACCTGTTCATAGATGAAACGATAGGTATATTGGTCCTTGCTCTTATCATCGTAGTATTTATAATAATAGCCATAGAGGTCGGTACCATTTGGAAGACTGATTTCCTTCATATCCTGCTTGGAGATGGTGATATGTTCAGTATCCTTGTTATCTCCCACCAGAATCAGGGTATTGCCTCCGAAGCCGGCATTGATTCCTTCCGTCAGCTTGAGCACCGTGGTATTGTTTGCCAGAACGGATGTACCCTGGGCGAGGGAATATCCTCCGCCATAGATGGCTTCATCGATATGGATATGTACGTTTTCCCAACCCATAGATGGGGTTGCGGCATCTATCTTGGTGAAATAGTCAGACTTCTTGTCAGCTTGTATCTCAGTTCGGGTGCCGTTATCTATCGCCACGATGTCAGCATATACACCCTGCGAAATCAGCTCGCCGGCAAGGAGATGAATCTCCTGCTTGATGGTTGGTGATTCCGTGGGGCCATCGTTGTTTTTCAGCTCTCTGTTCTTCTGGTCGGTACGGTTGAGGATATATTTTCCATTCTTCAGTGCGTTGACCTGATAGTAAGTAGGATAACCCACCTTTACCTGGGTAGAGCCATAGACATAACCGGAATAGGAACCGCCGGTAACCGAACGGAAGACGTGACCATTGAGGATATCCACATCGGTAAGACCGATGACATTACCCTGCTGACCGCCACCATAGACGAAGTTGGCAGAAACGCCCAAGCCTTCTGGATTATCAGTCTCCGTTACGCCGCAAGCCTTGAACATTCCGTTCGCTTCTGTCGGCTCTACGCATTTGATCTTCTCACCCATGATGATACGGGTGTTGCCATATACATAACTCTCCATACCATAGCCGGCGCCATAGACATTGAGGCTGGAGAATTTCGGATTGGTGGCAAGCGAATCGTTGGCAGCTTCCAGTTTCTGCTTGTCCTTGCCAGCCAGGAGGTCGCTCTGCAGATTGATGGTGATGTCACCTCTTACCGTTCCGGAACTGAAGCAACCTCCATAGACGCATCCGCCCTGGTAGGCACCATTTACTTCCTTCGGCGCAAACTGGTTCTGGATGGTGAGGTTGATGAATGGCTTTGCGGAATGAGCCAGACCGAGCAGATAACCACCCTCGTGGGTAACCAGTCCGTTGTAGTCGTAGTTGGCATTGTTGCATCCACCCACTATCTTTTCTGTGATGGTAAGTCCCTTAGGGAAGGTATAATCCACCACCTTGCCCTCAGCATCCGGATAGATGTTCATATTGCCTCGGTTACCGCCACAGAAGAAGGAACCGATGGTACAGTTCTGTAAATCCTGATCCCAGTCCAAAGATCCCTGGATGTTCATCTCTACCGGCTGGAAATAGAGGTCGATGAGGTGAGGATAGACCAGTGGGCGCTCCTCGCTCTTGGTTGGAAGATAGAGGGCGCTGATACCTCGGTTGGATGGATCGTTCACCCAGTCGATGCTATCGGCAAAGTTCAATTCCTTGCTGGTATCATAGTAATCGCCATTCAACTTCTGGAACTTGTTCATGAAGTTGTTGTCCTCGGATGCGGTAAAGAGGGCATTGCCGTTGCAACCCATGAAGAGTCCGTGGATGTTGATATAGCTGCCAATCTTGATGTTCACGCTACCGCAGGTAGCATCAGAAGACTTGGTCTTTGCCTCCTTCACCTTCAGTACGGTGGCAGAGTTACCGCCTCCATAGACATCACCCTTGATGAGAACGGTATCGCTGTCATTCTTGCCGGCGATATAGATATTCACCTTGTTGGTCAATGGTCGCCAGGAGTTGATGTTCACCATCTTTGCCGCATCGCTAGCCGCCTTGTGAGAAGGCATGCTGGCACGCATCGGTACGGTGAATACCAAAGGTGTCTTTTCCGAACTTGGGTCGTTCGGGTTGAGCGGATAGTTCTCGTTGACGGTTACCTGGGTGTTGCCCTTTCTGTCGAGGGCATAGAGGTAGTCGCCATTGCCGGCACCATAGACAGTGCCGTCGATATGACCGCCATAGATATTGATATGGGTACCTTCGCCGCCATTGTCAGCGAAATAACCGTCGGTATCGTTGATGTTGACATAACCGGAAACATCATTGCCTCCGAATACATTTCCGTGGATGAAGATATCCCTGTGGGTATAGGTGCTTCCTGCAGATCCGCTTCCTGCAGATCCGCTGTCAGAAGAGGTTGCAGCATCGTCGTCCTTTCCGATATTCACCTCGGTACTCTCGATGACATCACCCATCATACCGCCTCCAAAGATGTCGCGGCAGTCCATTGCATGGATATTCACATGGGTTTTCTTTACGGAATTGTAGAATCCACCACCGAAGAGTCGGCGACAGAAGGCACCGCCCTTACCGGTAACGAAGGTTTCACCTTCTACCTTACCGGAATAGCCACCACCCACGAAGTCCATTACGGAATATCTGCTCCAGAAATGCTTGTGCTCCTGACCCGGAACCAGGTCGATGGATGGATCAATCTTACTGCCACGGCCTTCCATGGCGATATTTACATAGGTGTTGCCCTTGATGACGGTATGTTCTCCAAAGCCGCCACCGAATACGCAGAAGTGTGGGGATCCCACCTTATTATATATCTCCTTCCATTCATTGGTATCGAAGAAGTTGTATTTATCGTCGACATCCTGACTGGAAACTACTTTCGTATTCTTGTGCAGCAGACCCTTTGCCATGGTGAGATAGGTGTTGCCGCCTACGATGCACGCCACATTACCACCGGCATAGATGTTGTGGTTGATCTTGAACTTCAAGGCTTCATGGTCGTACTGTGGAGAATAGGTGATACCATCAAAGGTGCTTGTCTTTTCCCATGAACGGGTCTCCGGTTTCCAGTAAGAGGTAAGCAGCGCCCTTCCTCCATAGATGAGAACATTGGTGTTGCCACTGACGTCTGCCGATGTGACAGCCAGAGAATCCTGGCCATTGACGATGATGCTGTCGCAGCTGCCCAAACCTCCACCATAGATACCATGACCTATGTAGCCGTCATAGATTCTTACGGTGGTGTTGCCCTCTATGATACCGTTCTGACCGCCTCCGTATATGCGTTCCAGAAGATTTGGGATAATGTCTGTGTTGGTTGTTTCATTCGGATGCTCCATGTTTTCAGGGTCAGAAGGGTCTTTATATGCCTGATTAACGTCGTCCCAATAAGGGTAGGTCATACATGCTCTGTCAATAAGCAGATAGGTGTTTCCCTTAACGCTGCCCAGTTTCTTATAATTTTTGCATTGGGTTAGGAGGCGTCCCTTGCCACCTGCAAAGGCAGCAGAGTAGATAGAGCCTCCTCGGATATTGACCAAGGTAGTGCTGTCTGCTTCTGTGGAGCCAACATTGGCAACATCTCCACCACCATATACGCTTCCCATCACGATGGTACGGTCTATCATTCCTCCTGTTGCCTGGAAATGGACATCCCGTCCATACAGATGTACTTCAGTCTTGTTGACGTGAGCCATGTTTGGGAAGTCGATAAACTCGCCGTCAGGTGTCTTTACTGATTCGATACCGGCACCGCCACCATAGAGATTTCTGGCGATAAAGCCCGATTTGACAAATACCTTGGAATTGCCGGTTACAGAACCGAAATCATATTTATCGCTATTGGTATAGTCTCCATAAGGTACGGCACCGAGACCTGCACCATAGATATTTTCGCAGAAAAGCTGGCAGTCGGTTTCCACATAGGTGCTATCCGTAACATATCCAGCAAAGCCACCTCCATGTATGGTCTGGAACGAGAAGCCCGGCAAACCGAGCGTCCAAGCCAGACAGCTGGCACGGTATCGCTGGTATGTGTTAGGATCTTCGTCGTTACCATCACTACCATATAATTCCTTTTTAACAACCGGGTCAAGCTTTGTGAAATCATCATAGAGCTGCTTCTCGAAGGCAACGTAGGTATTATAGTCTTTTGACTGGTTGAGATAACGATATTTTACTCCATTTACTTCCAACAGACCATTATCGTTAATCTTGCTTCCCGGCTGGGCATAGACCAGGGTCTTAGCCACCTTGGTATTGGCACCATATCCGGCTCCGAAGACAGAGAACTGAGGGTTGGAAGGGTTCTTGGCGCTGAGATACCAGCAGAGACCCGGCAGGGTGGTCTCATCGAACATGCTGAGGGGATGACCATTCTTATCAACGATGTCGTCGAGAGGAGAGTGGTTGATTTCCACGATAGCCTCGCCGGTATGCTCCTTTGCTGTTCCGTTGGTATCGGTATAGGAACCTACATAGCAGGCACGGTTACCACCGCCATAAATGTTGTTGTTCTTCTTGAAGCATCCTGAGAGAATCTTCTCATTCGTGAAGCTGAAGAACTCCTGGGTATCCTTGTCATTCTGTATTTTCTGGATGGCAGTCTTCAGTTTTCCCTCCGGGAGTTCTGCGATGGTCTCCACCTTCTGTAGGGTCAGTACCATCTCCGAGAATTCTTTCTTGCTGCTGAAAATCTTCTCTGTATTTCCCTGAGCTGCCAGCCAGGTAGTGATGTTGCCGTCGGTATCTGCATTCCGGTTCCAGATCCAGGTACCGCCATCCATCTGTACCTTGGTGTTACCCAGGATGTTGGCATAGGTTGCCGTCTTATCTTTATCCAGCCAGCCGAGTACTTTCTGGTTTTCATCCTCGTCCTGATTGATGACAATATTGCCGAAGCCGCCACCGAAGATGTTTTTGCCCAGCATACCGCCTTCGATATGTACCAGGGTGTTGCCGTCAACGGTACCGTAGGCACAGCCGCCATAGATGTTGCCCCAGACGTGAGGTACGGTGTTGCCGTAATAGTCGATGGCGATGTTTTGGGTGATGTCGGTATTGGCGATATGAACAATGGTGTTGCCATTGATTCTGCCCACCTTCTCGTAGGATGCCGCCTGCGCCTTAGGCAGACCCTTGCCGCCTCCATATACTGAGCCGAAGATGTCGCCACCGATGATGTTCACCAGGGTGCGATACTGCTTTGCATCATATCTTGTTTCTGTATCGATTACACCGGTTTTAGAATCAATATTGGTTTTGCTGATGGGCTTGATGGTATAAACAGGGTTCTCGTTTTGCGGACCCACATTAGCCATATCACCACCGCCAAAGACCTTGCCATAGATCTTAGCCTGATCCGATACCTGTACCTGGGTGATTCCGTTGACTCGGGCTACATTCTCGAAGTGGATGCCATCTGCTGTTTTAGGTGCTACGCCAGCACCACCGCCAAATACATCACCATATATATTGCCACCATTGATAAAGACTTCTGCACGTGCATCTGTTGAGTCATCGCCAATCTGTCCGGTGGTATTGTCCTCGGTCTTGTTAGGATCACCGAATCCGCCACCATATACACGATGAAGGAAGGTATTACCCGCTACGAATACCTTGGTAAATTGGGTTACTTTGCCGGCATATCCGCCACCCAAGACACCGAGGATGGTGAAGTTTGGAATACCCTTGGAATTGTCGAAGACTGGGAGGGTAGTGGTATTGCTGTTTGTATCGCTGTTGGCACGGGTGCCTTTGCGTGAGCTTTTACGGGAAACTGAATGAGGGCGAGCCAACTGCTCTGTCTTGTCATTCACTTCGGCATCATAGATACCGTAATCACCTTCTACATTCACATGTACTTCGGTATCATGTACCTGGGTGTATTCACCATATCCACCACCGAAGACAGAGAAGTGAGGGTAGTTGTTGTCATTGTAGGACTCCTTCCATTCGGCAGTATTCAGCAGGTCGAATGGAGTCATACCCTTCAGTACCTCTACAAAGGCGGAACCAGTGACGTTGCAGGCAAGGTTTCCACCGCCATAGATGTTGTGAGGGTTGAGGAAATGAGACTTGCTGCTGGTGGCATCGGTACCATAGAAATAGTTTTTAGTGGTGTTGTCCTTTGGATCCCAGATGATGAAGTCTCCATTCTCTCCCTTTGTTGGATCCCAAATCTTATCCCAGATGACATTGATGGAGAAGTTGTCCTTCTTCTTTCCGTCATCGCCTTCTTCCTGTCCACCCATATCCTGTGCCAGGGTTACGTAGGTGTCGCCAAAAATATCGGCAGAAGTGAACTGGTCTTTATCGGTGAGCGCATTTCCTTTAGGATCTGTGATATTACCTTTTCCGCCACCGAATATCTGTCCGGCAAAGTGAGCGGCATAGATATTGACATTGGTGCCGCCCTCAACCTGTGCCAAGTTGCCGCCGCCATAGATATCGCCATAGATATAAGGAGCCTGCTGGGTGCTTCCAGTAAAGGTGACGTTGGTGTTGCCGATTACCTTTCCTACCAAATCAGGTGACTGGGTGTTTTCTACTTTTGCATCAAAGGTCTGATTGGATAAGCGTCTTGTTCGTCCGTTACCTCCGGCGAAGACAGAGCCACGGATGTCTGCATCTCCACCGATTGTGATGTTGGTGGCATCATTTCCTTCGTTTTCTACTACCGCCATATCACCACCGCCATAGATGTTCTGATAGAAGATACCGCCATTGATGGTGACGTTGGACTGACCCTTGATGAGCGCCATCTTTGAGAGGGTAGTGATGGTACTTGTATTATTCAATTTTGCATCCGCTACACCATAACCACCACCGAAGATAGGACAGAAGAAGTTTCCGCCATTGATATTGAGCGCTACATTGCCGTAGGTCTGACCGAGGGCAGTATAGTCGCTGGCAGTGCCACCATAAGGTTTGCTGGAATAATACTGGTTGGTGCCTCGTCCACCGGCAAAGATACCTTTCTCGCAATGGAATTCTCCGCCATTGATGGTAAGAGAAACGGCAGTTTTTCCCTTGCTTCCATATACGTTACCGCCCGTCTTGCTTGGGATGGCACCGGAAGATGTCCACAATCCCGGACTCATATATCCGCTACCTCCGGCATAGATGCCGTCAATCTTCTCTGTCTTAGAACCGAAGATGCCACCATTGATGATGATCTGGGTGTTGGTAAGGAGAGGATCTACATCGGTATATTTATAATCATTTGCATTATAGCAATGGTACTGAACCAGTTTGTTTTTGGCAGCTGCGTAAGGACCATAAAGCATTACGTCATTGTTATCATTCCAGTAGGCGATGCTTTCATCCGGTGTATGGGTATCGGCTGTGTCATCACCATAACCGATACCATTCATACCACCAGCTCCTGCACCGAAGATACCGCAGAGGATATTGCTCTTCTTGGTATTCTTTTCAGGAAGAATCTTAAAGGTTCCGCCATTGATGGTAATGGTGCTGTAACCATAGAATGGGTTGTTGATTTTTACACTGCCCGTATGTCCACGTCCCATACTACCGCCATAAAGTTCGGTAACGACTATGCGGGCATTATCCACCTCCTTCGAATCATCGCTTTTCTTATATACTGAACTGGCTGGGTCTAGCAGAATATTGGCTCTACCCATATAGGTATTGCAAGGCACCTTGTATGTTTGGTTATTGTAGGTGAGTTCAAACTCTGTCTGAGCACCCAAGGTTCCGTTGACGATACGCGCCACCTTACCACTTCTGATGATGATATCCACATCGGCATACATCGCACCCTCGTGGTTTCCGGCAAGAATAATACCGGCATCATAGTCGTTGGTTCTAGTCTCTTTGGTCTTATCAGACATGGTGACCTCTCTCTGCTTGTTGTTCTGGTCGTTCCAAGCTCTGTCGATATCCATCGTAATGGTACATTTGATAGGCAGATTTGGCGTTCCCATCACACCATTGAGGTTAGACTTTGCTGTCTGACGACCACCAGCACAGATAGCTGAATAGAAGCCCGACTTGATGGTGATATTGAAACCCTCCTTGCCATGCGGTATGGATTCTTCGAAGTCTTTAATGTTATTCTTGTTATTCAGCGGATAGAAACGGCCATCGTTGTTGAAGCCACCGAATATCTGCATAGGGGTGGTTACGGCACCATCGATGGTACCGTAATTGGTAGCATTATCATTGAATCCCTCCATTTTGATGCCTTCACCCATCTCCAGATTGTTGTATTGGCAGAAGATATTCTTATAGGACGCACCGCCAGAACCGGTATTTTTGAAGGTGATATACTCAAATCGGGTGTCTCCCCAAAGTGGCAAACCCGTGTCGAGGTCAGTGATTTCGATGGAGCCACTATAGTCTATATTGTTATATTTACCTGTAATGGTTGCGTTACGGAAAAGTGGAGAATTCTTAGCTCCTTCCCACATTTTGTTTGTCAGAACAGAGCTTCCGTTATTATCTGTAATATTGAAACCATTTGTCTTGCTATTGGTAACATCCTTGTTACTTTCGCCCATCAATACGATGATATTCTCATCCCATGATCCCTTTTCTGAGAGCTTGCTGTAAGCTCCCTTCCAGGTAAGCATAGGCTTTTCTGCCGAATAACCATATTCTGGATTCTTGATATTGTTTTCTTCCGTAGTTTTGACAATTTCTGTTATTGATGGGGCTGGTTTCAGATAAACCACGGTTGTAGCACTTACCCAGGTGTCGAGAAAAGTCGTATTTCCATCGTTACTTTTAACGGTAACATGACAGCTGTATTTGTCGTTATAAGTAGCGTTGGAAGGACGGGTAAAGCTGGAGGATGTTTCAGACAGCTCGGTATCGCCATTATGCCACTTGTAAGTGATAGCTAATCCTAACTTGTCATTGGTGAATTGCTCTTCAGTATCGTTGGTAACATTGACGGTATAGGTGTTACCGCTGGTTGTAAGATCGGCATTTACATGAATCGCCTTGACCAATACGGCATTGGTTCGTGAACTGCCATCTGTGGCATAAACATACTGGTCGTTGAGCTTTCGTGGTAAGGTGAATGGATTGCAGGCCCCTGAATTCGCCTGAGTCCAGTGTATGTTATCATCAGATACATACCAGTTGTAGGTTCCGGCTGCTGTATTGCCATCGGCTGATACTACAGTCAGTTCATCGCTCTTTCCACGATCCATTTTGATTTTGATGGAATTGAAGGCGAAGTTTGTACTCGCTGAATATGCCCAAGTCTTCTTGTCCAGTTGCTGGCTACTGATGAAATCGTTATTAATTTTGATGAAAGCATTTCCGAAATCAGCGATTTCTTTCACTATACCCATATTATAGTCTGATGCACCTGTTCCCTCGCTAGCTTTTGTGTAATACAAGGTTTGAATATTGGCATCCGGCAGGTTCTTGACGTAATTCGCTGCATAAAAAGCGATGACACTACCTCTTGTACATTTTGCGCTGGTGCTGGTAACCATTTTGGGACCATGAATATAGATGTTGGTAGGAAGGATGGCATTGATTTTAGTGAATGTACTGGCACAACCTATACCTCCTGCAACTGTTACAAACTTGTTGTTGGAAAGAGATGCTTTCTTATGTATATTGATCTTAGTATCAGAAGAGAGGTTGAAGATTCGGTAGTTCTTTCCATCCAGATATCCAATGATACCACCGATTCGGCAGGTGTTTTTAGTGGAATATTTCTCGTCACGGTCGGTAATGGTTGAGTTCTTGATGATGATGTTGCTCACTTCGGCATAGTCTATCAAATCGCTCACCACGACTCCCATCTTGATGGTACCTTCTTCCGTAGGCAGTTTTTCCGTTGAAACCTCCAGACGGGCATTGTCGATCATCAGGTTGGTGACGGTGGCAAATTTGTCCTTGGTACCATTCAATCTTGAGAAAAGACCCCAGGATGCTTCCTCACCACCATTGGTGGTCCAATAGATCTTCATGTTGCGGATGGTCTTTCCATCACCGTCAAATGTTCCTCCAAAGTAACCGGCTGTGGATTTTTTCAAGGTTCCGATAGGCATCCAGATTCCTTTGCCCAGATCGATATCTGAGGATAAAAGGAAGTATTGACCGTTATACATCGTGTTAGATGTTCCGTTGGTTACTTCACGTGCCAGTTTAGCCAATTGCAGGTCGGTATTGATTTTAAAAGGGTTAGCTTTTGATCCATCTCCGCCAGCATAGGCATCGGCATAGAATTTCACTCCGTTATATTCCTTGCCATAGACCTTAGGCTCAATATTGAAGCTGAAGGTCTGGGTTGCCTGGTTGGCATCGGTATAGGATACTTCTACCGAGCGGGTTTCCTGACTCAACGGCAGGGTAAGGGTTCGGGTATCGTCTGATAGCGTCTTGCCATCAGTAATTTCCTGATCAGCCACCTTTACCTTCCATTCACAGGTACTGTTCTCCAGAAGTTTTTCTCCAGGAAGGGTATAGGAGATGGTTCCATTTTGGAAATCACAAGTCTCTTTCAGATCCTGAAAGCTGAGACTCTGTGCCCATACGGTCTGTATGCTCATCAGCCAGATGGTGAGGAGCATCATCATGTTTCTGCATATTTTCTGATTCGGATGAATTCTCATTGTCTTTTACTTTTTGTCAGTTGGTCTGTTCTTCTTTTACTGTTTGTATCTAGATATTGTTATGCCGATTAATCTATCAGCAGGTGTCCTGTATAGGCATCCTGGTCGGTCAGTACGTAGAGATAGCGTGGCTGGATCAGAATGCGGATAGGATATATGGTTGCAGTAGCACTCGAATTGAAGCTACCGAAGTTGCTTTTGTTCAGAACAATAGAGGATGTTACATCTTTTCTTGTAACGATGGTGGTTCCATCCTGCGCTTTCATTTCTACATCGTAGGTAACCTGAATGGTTGGCTCGAAGGCTGCATAGGGAATGGTATAGAAGGTTCCGCCCCATTGTGCATAATCTGTGGGTGTTACCACGGTTTCCTTGAATGGGATGATGACAGGATTGTCGTTCGTGAAGGTTTGAAGCGTGATGCCTGTCCATTGTATTCCTTCGGCAGTCCATTCCTGCTTGGTCTTATCATAGGTGAAATTTCGGGTGATGGTGCAGGAGGTAGGGATTTCACCTGTTATCTGGACTTTTTTGATATGGAACTGTCGGATGGCTCCCATCTGTGGATCGAGCTTAAAGAGGAGCTTGTATCCGATGAGGGTCTGGTCGAACTTGAATCGGATGATATGGTCGAAGCTCTTCTTGTTGCCATCCCCGTCCTTCACCTCTCTATGCTCCGGCAAGGCGCAGATGATTGGGGCGCTCTTGGAATCGAAGACGAAGGGTGAAGCGGAGGTGGTGGTTGAAGTGGATGCGTATGTGGTAGGGGTGTAGGGTATGGAGAGGGTATAGGTCTCCCTTTGCTTGGCTGCATCGCTTTGAGTCGTGATGCTTGCCTGTTTTTCCGAATTGGCAGAATTGTCACGGTAAGGCATATAGGCAAGGAAATCGAAGAAGCGTGCCTCCTGGTAGTCTTCCCATTTCTTCGGGGTGCCATATCCCCAGGTACCTTGAGACTTATCGTAAGTTACCTGTTGGTTGTTGAAGTCATTGAGTAAAGTATGATCCGAAGTCTGGGAATTTGCCTGATATCCGAATACTCCCATCTGCTGCGGATGCAGGTCGGGGTCGTATGTCTCGTACTCATTGGCTCGGGTAGCGACTTTCTGGGTCTCTACCGTGAACGTGATGTTATCGTATTGATCGGAATGCTGAACGGGCATATCGTTACTGCTGCAAGCCGAGAGACCTGCAAGGAGTGCGATGCTGCTAATTATAGAATTCGATTTCTTCATTGCTGAATGATATTGTTTTTATGGAAGTTAAGGGAAGTTAGAAAAGTTAGAGGGACAAATGTCTTGCGCTTTACGACAAAGACATTACCAATCTTTCGTGCCGTTTCCGTTGTTATCCAAAACGCCATTTTCTTTCCATTGCTCTACCTGTACTTCTGCGAAAGATATACTGGTATTGGTTTCAGATATCTTGAAGGTATATGTATATTGGCAGCCTGCCTTCCACTGGGTATATTCGCTGCCAACGGTGGCAGATACCGGGTTGCCATTCACTTTCGCCGTAATGGTATAGGAGCCTTGTGTATAGCCGGCGATATCCATTGGAGGCATATAATACCATTTCTGGTAGGTGGTAGTTTGATGGATGGCATCATCTTTTTCCTCGTATGGAATGGTAAGTTCGAGGGGACCGGTTTTGCCATCTCCCCATGGTTTAGAAACTGTAGTTTTGGCTTCTGAGAGGGAATAAGAAATGACGATGTTTCCCTCTCTTGGGGTTTGGGGTTCGTTTTGTGCTGTCCAATTGAAGCTTCCATCTGCATTTTTGTTCCATCGTGAATCCTTGAAGGAGATATCCTCGATTTTTGGTTTTTGACCATCGGCATATTTAAACTTAAATCGTACCTTGGCGATGAGTGGGGCAAAGGTAAGTTTCACCTGTTCTCCATACTTGTTTTGGCCTGTAGATTGATTATTGGATACCCAAAGCTCAGAGATATAAGGGGTAGTGGTGCTGGTGGCATCATTACAGAAAGCATAAGGAATCTTGAATACGGTTGTGCTGAGACTGGCATCCGTAGAAGCTGTTACCTTCGTGGTTTTATCATTATAGGCGTAAGCCATAAAACGATAACTGCTAGCCGAATAATCCCAGTATTTGATGGTTTGGGTGAGTTTAAGGAATGGATTTTGTTTTCCGATATATTCCCAGGCTTTATCAGTTGCATTCCAATCAACGAGATATCCCTCCATCACTTTTTGGATGGCAGCAGTTCCGTTTCCATCCTCTTGATGTCCATCAGTTCCATTTCCACCATCTCGCAGTGCATCAGTTTTCGTTTTATATCCCCAGACTCTAAAAGAAGAAAACAATGTTTCCAGTCCCGTTTCTCCCTCGTCAGCCCGAGACCCAGTCTGAGCCCAAGCCCGGGAACCAGCCTCCTGCCAGTTTCCGCTATTTCCCCCAAAGGCAATACCAGATTCCGAAGAATCTGGTATAAACGGGTCGTCCTGCCCCGAATGGGAGCAGGACAACAGGCATAAAGCCATAAAAATAATTAGTATTTTATGATTATGCATTCACTGAATAAAATTCTTATTGTTTATGTTATTGCTGGCCGTTGGTGGTGGCGCTATCTGGCTTCTTAAATTCTTCTTCATCAAAATCTTTAGATTCTGTGAAGTCTTCTACAACCGCATCGAAAGTAATAGGGTAGAGACCAACAGTAGAACCTTCTCCTCCGGTGGTACCATTTGTATTTACCGAAATCTTAAAGATATAGGTATAAGAATGATTAATCTGCCAATTGATTTTGTCTTTTCCTACTGTTACTGTTGCACCTTTCACATCAATCGTTTCATTTGAACCATCTGTTGAGGTTAGCTGATAGTCAACCTTGATTTTCATACCATCGCTTGCTGTCTGAGGCAAGAAACAAGTAAAAGCACCATTTTCCTTGTCATAGGTGACATTCTCTTTTGATGTACCAAGATTCGTGTTAACTAAGTTACTGCCAAGCTCAAGAGTTGTAGTTTTTGATGCTGCACGACCAGTAGAAGTTGGTATTTCCAATTTTGGAGTACCTTTATCATCATAAGATACTGTATAGTCTGATCCATCTAATTTCAAAGCAGTATTCTCTGCATTAGCTGCGAACTTATCTGTATGTTCGGTTGTCTGGTCGTCACCAGTATAGAACTTCTTGATTTGTACAGTGTATCCAGGAATGGTAGTATACATACCTACTCGTACCTTTGCAATGATATTACGGAATGTAAACTGAACAGCCTTCTGATAATCAGCAGTTTTAATTTCCTTTTTATCTGAGAAGTATAACTTATCTACATCCGCATCATTATTCAAAGTGATTTTGTATGTACCATCCTCTTCCTTCTTAATCTTGATCTTTGGAGTATTGCCATCTAAATCTACAGAAGGTGCAGAGAATGCGGTAAAGGTGTAGCTATTTGCGCTATAGTCCCAAAACTTAATGCCTTGATCTTTATCATATGCACCATTAATGGCTGTAGTATAGTTGTAAGTACTTTCTCCTTCTTTATCGCTAGAGTTATTCAAACCAGAATACTGCCAAGCTTTATTGGTTTCATTCTTTACATCAGTATATTTCACCAAATAGTTATTATAAACCAATTTGTTCTTGCTGTTAATACTCTTAGTTCCATATACCCAAAAACGATTACCAAGAGCAGTAGCTGCATTTTCGCCAGTTGTCTGTGCACGGCTAGTCTTTCCTGCCTCACCACTGAAGCTAATCTCTTTTGCCGTTACGGCACTAGGGTTGTTTCCTGGAACATCGCCGAGGAAATCATCACTTGAACAGCTGGTAAGAGCTACGGCTGCAATGGCTGTACAAAATAAAATTCTTTTCATACTCAATATCTTTTCTTTTATTGTTTGTCAAAAATAAGTTCTTATTATTACTAATTATTTATCCTTTTTATTATTATCATCATCTAAAGACATCATCTTTTTCATCAATAAGACATCATCTCTATTGCTGAAACATTATCTTTATTTTCAAGACATCATCTTCTCATTTGAAAAAAAGTCATCTTTATTTTTTCCTCCTTTTTACATATCAAACTCCCATTGTTTCTCCTCGAAATCCTTGACCACGGCATCGAAACCGGAACCGCCATTTCGATTCGGAACGGGAATTGTATCCATATCCAGTTCTATGGTAATCACACCACCGCGATAGAGCTTCCTCACCTTGTCGGTGACATCGAAGACAAAGGTGGAATCCTTTCCGTTGTTGAACTGAATCGTGACATCAAAATAATGCCGGTTGTTCAGATCCGCCTTTCCCACTGCCTTCAGCGATTCCGCATAAGAACGGGTGCTCAGACTGCTCGGGTTGATCTTAGGAATACCAAAGGTAACAACCTTGCCTCCTATGATATCACATTTCGTCCCATCCTGCATTGCCTGATCCTTCTTCAGACGCATATCAAAATTCACAGTGATGGCATCAGATCCCGTCACACCCGTATTCAGTACCACCGAACGTGCCATTCCGCTGAGATTCGCATTGCCGTCGATGGCTGTGATGATGCGACCGTTGCGGTTGTTGTGGTGAAGGATTACCTGCATGAGATAGATATACGTCATCGGCTGCAGACTCATCGTGAGATTCCTCACCCAGCAGTTGCGGTCGGCATCAAAGACGAAGCCGTCCAGATTCTTGTTGATATCAATCGCCCTTTCATATCCCGCGAAAAACTCCTCCGGCTGATAGAAGGCTCTGGTGAATCGGGTGCTGTAATGAGGTGCCGAAACCATCGTCTCATTGGTATAGGCAGTCACCTCATCGTTCGAACTCTCATCGATGGTTACGCTCTGGATGCCATCGGAGGTGTGGATATCCGTCCAAGCCAGAATGTCCCAGTAGCCATACTCGTAGCTGGCGGAGAGATAACGCTCTGAGATGGTATGCTTGTAGGGAGAACCGTGCGGACCCTTGGGCGTATCGCCTGTGAAATAGCGGCGGATATTGAAGACGGATGGTTCCGTATAGCCCAGTTTTCCGAAGAGCATCTCATCGGTGGCATCCCATTGGTATTTCCATTCCGCCTTCCAGTCGTATTCCACACCGTATTCCAGTTGGTAATCCCAGATAACGGGCAGGTCGAAGTTCACGATCGGAATCTCTACCGTCAGATCCTTGCCTTCCTCGTGGAGGTAGAGCATCGGATCGCGCTGGCAACTCATCATCGCTATGCAACCGAGAACCAGGCAAAGGGGTACATATCGTTTTTTATTGATCTCTTTCATTTGCGTCGATAAATTATATCGTAACTCAATGTGACTTCTACGCGGGTAGGACCTATCCAGGTGTAGGAATGCTGTCGCTTCCTGAAATCCTTGGCATCACCATACCATTTATAATAATAGCGGTCGATGTCGGTACCGGGATCCACCGGGCAGCGCCACTGGTAAGGATCGTATCGGGTATTGAGGTAACCAGCCTGAAGTCCGAACTCCATTCGCCAGTGCTCCTTCCGGTCGAGCGGCAGCACATATCCGAATCCCAATCCGGCTCCCCATCCTTCGCCTTCCCAACCCCGTTTTTCGCCGAAGCATATATTATATAGGTACGCATGCGCGTAGGAACTGAGGTAAAAGCCCTTGAAGGCGGCTCCTTTGCCCGGTTGGCGCAGAGCTACGTCGCCGCTTTGCAGATAATAGCGGGCGTGCAACTGATAGTTGCGCAACTGGAAATACTTGTGGGCATCGTAGTTCTTCCACCAGGGACCGTCGAAACTGGCGCCATAGGTGAAATGTCCGTGAAGCGGATAATATTCTATTGCCACATTCGGGATGGGACAAAAGCGGTTGTAGCCCGGCATATATGCCAGATCGAAGAGCAGATTGGTCTTGATGCTGAGCAATTCCCTGCGGTGAGTTTTTGCGATAGAAGAGAGAGGAATGATTTCCTGCTTCGGCATCATCGAATCGAGGGATAGGATAGGGCTCTGGATGGAGGATATCAGCATATCCATCTGCGGTTTCTCTGTGCGGGCAAGCGACTTGTTGATCGCCATGATTCTCACGGAGCGCAATCTCGGGAAATAGTTGTGATAGAGATGCAGCCAGAACTTGCCTTGATTCTGGCGAATGGCTGCCTCCTTGAGTTGCAGAACATTGTTGCCATACCTGTTGAACAAGGAATCCAGGGTAGGATAGTAGGCATCGTGTTCCAGTCTCAGCAGGGTGCGCAAAAGGGCAAAGTCCATCGGAGCCACATCATATCGGATGCGGTCTGCCTGGATGCCATAGCTTTTGAGCAGAGCATTCATCGAATTCTTTCGGGCTTGGGCGAGTCGGGTATTGATATACAATGACCCTTCAGGTGATGAAGAAGCACGTCCGAGGATGATGCCGCTATCGCCTAATGCCTGCAGTTTCGGAATCAGTGTCTGGAGAATCCATTTCCTATCCTGTGCCTCGATGTCTTTCTTTCCGACAACAAAGGGGATGATAGGGCGGGAATCGTGGATGAATGTGCTGTCGGTAGTCTTTACCTGGGCAGAAGCATTCAAGTTATATCCTAAAAACACGAAAAGTATCTGAATAATTGGTTTCAATTTTACTTAAATCGAGGTTTTCACCTATAATAATCGAGGTTGATAAATCATTTTATATTTCTTCGATATATTGAAGGAAGGCACTTGGCAGATAGGCTGTCGCAATGGTGAGTGAATCTTCGATGGCGACTGCTACACGCTGCTGACCCTGATAGCGTGCCACTCTTCCAATCACACCCTTGAATTTACCTTCTATGACACGGACCAGTTGTCCGGTCTTGAACTTTGTTACTTCTTCCGGAATCATCAGAATGTCATCTGCTTCTGATTCACAGATGATCTTCAGACTATCCATCTCTCTGTCGGGAACGATGAGTGGGACTTTCGTTATCCTGCTTCCTTCGTGATAATGGCGGTAATAGAAACGGAGATAAGGGAGGTTCACATTATCATATACATAACTCTGCATTTCTTCTTCTGTAGCCTGAGCGAAGAAGATGTTCGGTATGCGTGATTCTACAACCAATTTTCGCTGTCCCCTTACTTCCTTGATTCTACGGACGGTTGGGTAAAAGGCAGTAATGCCTTTTGCCACCAGATAGTCGTATGCCTTCTGCTCTCTTCCGTAGGTGGTTCGCAGTGCATACCAGTGAAGTCCTGGCGGACTTGCCGTAGGGATATAGTTGGTGGACACCCCTGTATCTGAGCTCTCTGCCGATTCTATGGCTTGAGCTTCGGGGAGGACGCTAGAGGGAAGTCCAACGCAAGCTGGAGAAACACCGTTTTCTGCGGTGCTTTCCTTGTCCGATATCTGTTCTGTAACCATTATATATCTGAATGTATTTACCTATTCTAGACAGAACCCGGGAAATACGGGTGCAAATATACACTATTTTTTCTAAAATAGAACATGTTTTTTGAAAAAAGTTCAAACTATATACTTGGTTTAATTATTTTTAAGAGTTGGAAAGCTTTCAGCGAATGAACTGGAAGCTTTTCAACTCTTGAATTTGTACTTTCTGATACTGTACCTTCTGCTTATTCACAGGATGTCTTTTTCCTCAAGCTATACTTTCCGTGCTTATCGAATACAATCCAATAGAGCACAGGAAGGATGGTGGCGATGAGCACCATCGAGATGAGGGTTCCGAAGAAGATGACGGCTCCCATCGGAGACCACAATGTGTTGTTCTCTATCATCATCGGCAATACGCCTACCGAGGCTGCTGCTGAGGTGAGGAAGATAGGACGCATACGGCGCTCACCAGCCTGGAAGGCGGCATCTCTTACCGAAAGACCCTTGTCGCGGCGAAGTTCCTCGGCATAGTCGAGCATGATGATACCGTTTCTTACCAGAATACCCATCAGACTCACGACACCCAGAATGCAGGTGATGCTGACATCGAAGCCGGTAATCAGGAGTCCTATCGCAGCACCGAAGATGCAGAGCGACATGGAGGAGAGATTCACCAGAGCCAGGCTGATGCGCTTGAAATGGAAGAGCAGAATGAAGAAGATGATCAATACCGCTATCAGCACACCCGATGTAACTTGTGGCAGTGTTTCTCCATCCTTTTCAGCCATACCGCCAATCTCCCAATCCAGATCGGTACCGAGCGGGAGTTTCGATATTTCCTCATTTAGCTTGTTGGACAACTGGTTGGCATTATAACCTCTCAACGGTTCACCGACGATGGAAATGGTGCGTATGCCATTGCGTCGGACGATGCAGCCATCGTGCCAGTCGGGAGAAATCTTAGCCAGCTGACGGAGCGGCACACTCGATGTTCCGCCCATCACAGGGATGTATTCGTTGGCAAGGTCGCTGTCGTTCTCCGACTTCAGTACCATCTTCACCGGATAATCGCCTTCCCAGAGGGTGGACATCGGAATGCCATCTCCAAAATGAATGGCAAGATCGGCAGAGAGCAGCGTCTTGTTCACACCCAGACGGTTGGCCTCGGTAGCATCCGGCGTAACCCGGATGCCCGGCAACGGCTCCTCGAAATTGGTACGGATCAGATTGATACCTTCTATCTGATGCATGCAGGCAGCTATCTTCCTGGCGGCAGCCTTCAGATCGCTGATGCTGTCGCCGCTCACTCTTACTTCGATAGGGTAGCTGGCATTGTTGTAATCCATCTGCTTGAAGCGGATGTAGCAATCCGGGAAGTAGTTGGAGTAGCGGTCGGCATATCGGTCGAGTACCTCTTCGGTGGCACCGTTATCTACTGTATTCACGATGAACTGGGCAAAGTTGGGACCGCCAATCTGCGGAGCGTAGGTGGTATGGAAACGGGGCGACCCCTGTCCGATAAACGTGGTTACCGCCGTTACCTGCGAGTCGCGCTGCAGGACGTGAGCCATCGAATCTGCTACCTGTGCAGTTCTATCGGCTGTGGTTCCGTTAGGGAGATAGAACTCCACGGCAAACTGGTTTCTCTCGGCAATAGGCATCATTCGCTGCGGAAGATTCACGAAGATGACGGCACCGATGCTTACCAGCACCACGCCCAGGATGAGGGTGATGCGAGGACTTGCGAAACAGTGCTTCAACAGCCAGGTGTAACCCATCTGCAGATAATCGAGCGGCTTCTTCCGGGCGTTGGGGGTAGGCTGACTGCTGATGCCCTGATGGATCACCCTATATTGTAAATAAGGTGTAAGCAGCAGCGAAACCGTGAGCGAGATGCTCAGGATGATGAACATTGCCCAAGGAAACGACTTGACGAAATCGCCCATGTCACCATGCATGGTGAAGAGAAACGGGAAGAAGGTGAGCGAGATGCTGAGCGTGGCGGAGAGTACTGACATGAAAAACTCACGTGGGGCAGCGATGGCTGCGTGCCAGCGCGACATGCCGTGGCCCAACTTCTCCATATAGTTGTCGATAATGACAACGGAATCATCCACCACCATACCCAGGGTTACGATGAGGGCAGCCAGGGTGACGGTGTTCAGTTCCATACCGAAAAGATAGAAGATGCCCACCGAAGAGAAGATGGTGATCGGGATGCTGAGGGCAGATACCTCTGCCACGCGGCGTGGCATAAGCAGGATGACCACGATGATGACGGAGATGACCGAGACGAGCAGTTCGCGAAGGAAGTTGAGCACTGATTCGCTCACCACCTTGCTCTGGTCGGTGATGGTATTGATATGCACATCATCGGGCAGGGTCTGCTCAAACTCATCCATCGCCTGGTGAACGTCTTTTCCCATCTTCACGATATCATTGCCCGGTCGCATCTCGATGGAGAGGAGCACGCATTTGTTGCCGTTGCTCTTGATGTATTTGCTCAATTTGGGATATTCTCTCCTGATCTGGGCAATATCTTTCAGTCGCACGATGTTGCCCTTGGGGTCGGAATAGACAATCTGCTCTGCCACATCGCGCTCGTTGTTGTAGGAGTCGGTGATGTGGATAGGCAGGTTGAGGTTGCCCAGCTCCAGGTTTCCACTCATGGTGGTGAAGCCCTGTAGGGCGAGCTGGTTGAGTACCTTGTAGGAACCGATGCCGTATTTAGCCAGCTTGTTCTGGTCCAGATAGATACTGATCTGCTCGTTCTCCAGTCCGTAGGTGCGGAGGTTGGAAATGGCATCGATGCGGCGCAGGCGGTCCTTCAACCGGTCGATGTAGGTGTTCAGTTCCCGATAGGTTTTCTGCTTGCTTTCCATCGTGATGAGCAGGGCAGAGGTATCGGCGATGTCGTCCACTGCCTGCAGGGCGAGAACGCCTGATGGGAGTGATGCCTTGAAGGCCTGCAGTCCGTGCTTGAACTTGCTCCAGAAGGCATCCCTGTCTTCTACATCATCGTTGAGTTCCAGGAATACGATCAGCATGCCGTCCTTGCTCTGGGTGTAGGTCTTCTTCTTGTTTACTTCCTTGTATCCGAAGATGAAATTCTCCAGGGGTTTCGCCACCCGTTCTTCCACCTCATCGGATGTGGCACCGGGATATACGGCAACGCAGGCACCCTGGCGGATGGTGAATTGAGGCATTTCCTGCTTAGGCATGATGCAGATGCCCAGAATGCCCACGAAAACGAGCATACCCATGAGGAGCATCACGATATTATGGTTGCACATCGCCGATTCGATGAACGAACGCTTGATGATGCGGTTGGGTTTTCTCGTAATGCGAGCCTTGATATGGTCGTGAAGGGCGGTGTCCTTCTGCGGAATCCTCGGCTTGTTTGTCTCTTGATTTTTGTCTTGATTCATATCTTTTCCCTCCACAATTTATCGGTTGTTACTCTTTCCGGTATCAACCTTCATACCTTCTGATACCTTCTGCTGACCATTGATGATGACCTGGTCGCCAGTATGAAGTCCCGAGAGAATGATGATGCCATCTCCCTCGAAATCGCCTATGGTTACAGGTTGCTGGTGCGCCTTGCCGTTTACTACGGTCCAAACGAATCGGGAGTTATCTACATCCAATTCAACGCTTTGCGGCGGAACGATGATATGAGCCGGTGCTGCTGCGCTGCCCTGAATCTGGGCGTTGCAGACCATACCCGGGAGCAGACGACCCTGCGGATTGGTGATACCCACCTTGATATCGTAGGTATGCGAGATAGGGTTGGCATCGATGCCTTTTTCTGAGATGGTTCCATAGAAGACGGCTCCTGAAAGAGCAGCAACCGTCAGCTTCACCTTGTCGCCTACGTGGAGATGCGAGATTTCAGCTTCGGGTACGGAAACCTTGGCATTGACCTGAGCCACATTGGCGAGTTTCAGCACGGGCTGACCAGGAAGCACATAGGTTCCCATATCCACATTCTTGGCAGCGATGACGCCAGAAAATGGAGCGGTGAGTGTGGAGTGGGAGAGTTGCTGACGGGCGATGCTTTCGGCAGCCTTCGCCTGTTCCAGTTTACTTTCTATCTCCACCCATTTCATATCCGAGATGGTTCCCGACTGATGGAGGGGCAGGAATCTCCTGTAGGCATCTTCTGCCTGCTTCAGGGTGGTGAGGGTAGCTCGGTGAGCCTCCTTCACGGTAGTAGGGTTGATGGTGGCGAGCAACTGACCTTTGCTGACTCTGTCACCCTCATCTACACGGATGGAAGTGATATTTCCGGCGATTTCGAAACTGAGTGTTGATCCCATCTTTTCCTCGATGGTACCCACATAGTCTTTCGTTCCCCCCAGGTTTGTATTTCCTACAGAGATTGTTTCCACCTTGATATTCTTCTTTTCCATCTTCCTGGCTTTTTCCGTACATCCTGTCAACAGCAGGCAGAATCCCGTAATCATCAGACTGCATCTCATGAATGTCAAACAGCTGCTACTGCATGTCATGAGCCATCCTATCATACCATCTTTCTTTTTCATATCTTCTTCTTGTTATTTTTTTTGCAAAGGTATGAAATAATGGCGAATGTAAGGGGAACAAAGTATTAAATATGTTTAAGAACTAACGTTTTTTTAGAAAAAAGATGTACCTTTGCATATTGGAATAAACCATATAATTTAAATTCAATATGAAGAAAATCTTATCTATTGCTTTTGCTGCCTTATTGGCAACATCTTCTTTTGCCCAGAAAAGCGAAACGCTGCTGGAGCGCAACCAATTAGCAAAAACTCCTCCTATGGGATGGATGACATGGAACCTCTTTAAAGGTGACATCAGTGAACAGCTGATCAAGGAAACTGCCGATGCCATGGTAGAACACGGTTTCCGCGATGCCGGTTACGAATACATCTTTATAGATGACTTGTGGCAGGGAGGTCGTGACCGCCATAATAACATCATTCCAGACCCAAAGAAGTTCCCGAATGGCATCAAGGCGCTTGCCGACTATGTTCACTCCAAGGGATTGAAGTTGGGTATCTATTCTGATGCCGCCCAGCTTACCTGCGGTGGATGGACAGCCAGTTATGGTTTCGAGGAGCAGGATGCCCGCACCTTTGCTTCATGGGGTATCGACTATCTGAAATATGACTACTGCAATGCTCCGGAGGACAGTGCCACAGCCCGTAAACGCTATCATACGATGGCTCAGGCTTTGAGCAAATCGGGTAGAAACATCGTTCTCGGTATCTGTGAATGGGGACAGCGCAACGGCGAAGAATGGTGTGAGCAGGTAGGCGGTTCGCTCTGGAGAACCAGCTATGATGTAAGAGATATGTGGAAAGATATCGTGAAGCAAGGCGGTATGGGTATTCTCGATATCGTGAATATCACAGCACCGCTCGCCAAGGATGTTCGCCACGGACAGTGGCCTGATATGGATATGCTGGTTGTGGGACTGAATGGCAAGGGCGGACCATCCAGTGATCTGGGTGGTGTTGGCTGCAGCTATACTGAGTATCAGACCCAAATGAGTATGTGGTGCATGATGTCATCAGTATTGGCATTGAGCAACGACCTGAGAAAGCTTTCTGCTGAGGATAAGCGCATTCTCCTGAACAAGGAAATCATCGCCATTGATCAGGATCCGTTGGGCAAGGCTGCTGAGCGCAAGGTAAATCAGGCTGATCATCAGATTTATGTTCGTCCTTTGGCAAATGGTTCTCATGCCGTTGCCATTCTTAACTGTGGTGATAAAGATAAGTCTATTCAGGCAGATTTCAAGCAGTTGGGCTTAAACGGCAAGTATCTGGTAAGAGATGTATGGCAGCATCGCGACATTGCCAAGAAGGCAAACAGATGGAAAGGCACCGTGAAAGCTCACGAAACCAAGGTGTTTGTATTGAAATAAGCTATAAGTTGGGCTCTCTTTCTAAGTATGAAGAGAGCCCCTACTTTTTTACTTTTAAGGGACGTTATGATAAATAGTGGTTATGAAAAGCATCGTTTAGGGAAATTCCTCTATCGGTTTAGGGAAAATCCTTACTATACCTCCATAAATCGCCTTATCTTTGCAGCAGAAATCAGAAAGATGACGGAATTGACGATGATTCTGGAATCTGATGGTTTCCTGGAAAATGGAAGTTTAACATATAAAATAAGATAAGATTATGAAGAAGTTAATCATAGCACTAGTAGCAATGTTCATGATGACATTCACTTCTGCATCAGCAATGAGTTATGAACAGGCTCGCCAGCAGGCTCTGTTTCTGACAGATAAAATGGCTTACGAGCTGAATCTGACAGATGATCAGTATGAGGCAGCTTATGAAATCAACCTCGACTATCTGATGGGCGTAGATACTTACGACGATCTCTACGGCATCTATTGGCGCCAGCGTAATCTCGACTTGAGCTACATCCTTCTGGATTGGCAGTATCGCTCATTCTGTGCCGCAAGCTATTTCTACCGTCCTCTTTACTGGGATGGTGGATACTTCCACTTCGGCATCTATGCACGCTACCCACGCAGAGATTACTTCTTCTTCGGAAGACCTCATTTCTATGCAGTATATCGTGGTGGACACAGCTGGAGAATGAATGGTGGCAGAAGCTGGTATCACGGACGTGAATTCGGCGGTCCGCGCCCTATCGGTGTTCGAGGTCAGGAACCAAGATTCGGTATGCGCGATGGATTCAACCGTGGCGATTATGGTCGTGGCAAGACGTTCGGTAACCTCAATCGTCAGAGCAGTACAAGAACTACGGTTACACGTGATCATTCTTTCGGCAACAGTCGCCAAAATAATGCTACCTTTGGAAATGGTGTCCGTGGCGGTGGTTCTTTCGGAGGTTATAACCGAAGCGGATTCGGCAGTGGCTCTACCAACAACAGCCGTTCGTTTAATAATGGTTTCACTCCACGTTCCAGCACTCCAAGCAGGGGATCTTTCGGTGGAAACCGTGGCGGCAATTCGTTGAATAACAGCCGTTCATTCAACAGTGGAAGCCGTTCCTTTGGCGGAGGCAGCAATGGTGCCCGCAGTTCCTTTGGAGGTGGTTCTTCCCGTAGCAAGAGCAATAATGGCGGCGGTTCATTCGGTGGCAGAAGATAGTTAAGACCAATTTATCAAACCAAATATATACCAAAAGAAGGGACATTCCAAGTGATTGGGATGCCCCTTTGATTTTTTAGTATGATGAATTGATGTACTATCAAAGATCATCAAAAAAGATAATCTACAGAACTATATAATTGAATGACAAGTATATAGATGATAAAGAGAGGAGCAGACTGGCGAACTCCATCCGCCATTGCCTCTCCCATTGCCTCGATACTGTTCAGTCTTTGGCTGACTACGCCGAAAGACTGTGCCATGACAATGACCATAAAACAGATATAGGGCAAGATGCTTCTGGAAAAACTGCTGGAGGCATATCCTCCCATTACATTGAGCAGGATGGCATGAGGAATGAGCGTGAGCAACAGCATCACACCGATAAACAGAACGAATTCCAGGCAAACCAACCGCAAGGCATTGCGCTGTCGGTAAACCTTATGATCGTAGTTTAACAAGCCGCTAGCCCGTAGTGTTCCCCAGGCAATGCTGATCAGCAATAGCCATACCAGCCAAGGTGACTGCAGGTTGGCTGTGAAAGTGCCGAAGAACCATCGGATACCTTCCGGGCTGAGTAATGACCGGGGAAAGACATCGGGCATAGCGGCAGTGATGAGCCAGGAAGCCAGCACCAGTACTAGCTGTGCCAGTATCAGCAGGAACATGGCATAGCCACATATTCTGCTGAATGTATGACTATTCTTCATCAGCCTGCAAATTATCAATATCGATGATACGTAACTCGCAGGCACGTACCACGAGTCGGGTCGCATTCACGCTCATTCCGTTATTACCATCAGGGAAGAGCTTCTGTACGAGTTCATTCTGCCGTTTTTCCAGACTCTTCACTCCGAATGGCATACCTCGCAGGTTCGTGATCTGCTCCTTGGTATAACCCAGGGCGAGATGGCGGAGGAATCGTTCGTCGTACTCATCAATCTCGTAATTGATCATCGCCTCCTGATGCATCAGTTGGCTTCCTACGCTCTGCTTGAATCGATCAACAATCTTCTGGAGAATCGGCTGGTTGAAAACCAGTTTCTTTCCACTCATGCAGGAAGCCACGTCACCACGGGTCAGCAATTCTCCGCTCTTGAGGATGATGCCTTCACATCCTGCATCGAGTACATCTACCCATAACTTCTCGTTGAGAATCTCACCGGTAAAGATCAGGACCTTCACATCAGGATGCTGTTCCTTTGTACTACGGCAAATTTCTACTCCAACAGTGGTGGAGCCACCAAGGCCAAGATCAAGCAGTACAAGGTCTGGCTTTTGCTGTTTGATGAGTTTCCAATAAGCGATTTCACTATCCGCAGTGCCGATGATTTCAGCTTCGGGTATGTCGTTCTTGAAGATTCCTTCTGTGCCTTTCAATTCCAGAGGCACATCTTCTACTATAATAACCTTAAATTTATTCATGTCTTTGTCTTTATTATTTTTTCAGGTAAAACGATTTCTATCATGAGTTTGCCATCAGATGACGGCTTGGCAAGAATGCCGCAGCCACGCAGGTTGGTTGCCTCCCCTATTTCTCTCACAATCTGGCGGGCCACCAGATACTTCATATCGCTGGTGAGCGGTGTGAAGAGATGTGGATGCCGGGTTGCGTCAAATGGAATATCGTGAAGGATATACTGGCAGGTAACATAGGCGGATGATGAGGTTGTTTCCTGATAAGTGAAGTTCTTCACTCCGCCAGTGATCAGCTTCCTGAGATATGCCAGCAAGTCAGCGTCGCATTTCACGGTTCCTTCCACCTGTTCCATTGCCTGTGCGCTGAGCATCGTGTATATTGCCTTGTAGTAATCCACCAACTCCTGCAGGGAAGTAACATCCTCCGGTGTACTGTCGATAAGCTGTCTGATTCGCGATGGGTAATACATCGTTTCGTGCTTGAGCGTAGAGAGACAGTTGTCGAGTACGGAATTGGCAATGTGCAACTTTCCGTTTTCATACTCGGCACGATGCAGCTCATCTTCTGCCATTTCTATATTTGTAGCCTCATTCTGCTGCATATCAATACTTTGCTTCAGTGCCTGCGAGATACGTTCCACCACCTCATTGAGCTGAGGGAAAAGCTGAACGTTACGTATGTTATTGCTGCCGGATGGAGTCCAGATTCCGGTAATCTGTTTCAGCTTATCCGTGTTGGAATCACCACTGAGCAACACCTTGTTAATAGCATTGATCTTTTCTACGGCATAGCGATAACGGAGGATGTGGCGATAGTATAGCAGATAATATGCCAGTGGCAATTGTAACAGCAGGATAATCAGCAAGACGATGGCTACAGCCTTCGAGTTTTCTGAAGTCTGCATGGTTCTTACGTAGTTATCGAGCGAATTATCCGCACTCCGTTCACGGAAGAGCTGTGTATATACCTTGTTGTTACTATCGTATAGCTCCCATTTGTGAAGCGCCAACGCTGCCACGGCACTCTCATTGCGGATATCGAGTATGACCTCGTAGTTGGTTGGCAAACTGTCGTGCAGCCATTGGATTTCGGCAGCGGTTCCTTTCATGGGATGTGCCACCATCAGATATTTCCCATCAGGATTCAATGTCAGATAGTATCGGTTGAGATAGCTGCGAGATGAATCTGCCATAGCCAGGGTCCGCTCGTAGGTACCATTGATATTACTGAAATAGGCACTGTCGGCATAGGATGCTGCTTTTTGCAGCAATCGCGACGTCTGCTTATTGCCCCTGTGCCTGTCAGTTCTGTGCTTGTCAGTTCTGTGTATAGAGACATTTTCCCGAGTGCTTCCCAGTACAACAGATGGTATATTACAACCTATCAGCATCAAGGCAAGCATCAGTATCATTTGCATTTTTCGAATACCGCAAGGCAGTCGGAAAGTGAACTTACTACCCTTTCCTGGCTCACTCTCTGCCTGAATATTACAAGGAGAGAAGAGCGAACTGATTTTCTTGTACTTATCGATGATGCCCTTACAGTTGAGCAATCCGAATCCATGTCCGCCGGTATAGGTGCGGTCGAAGATATGTTCCAGTGTTTCTTCATCCATACCTTTTCCCGTATCTTCTACAGATATTTCCACAAATGTCTGTTGGCTCTTGGCACTAACCACGACCTCACCTCCTGCAGGTGTAAACTTCCTGGCGTTGTCGGCGATGGTATTAATCATGAATAGTGTCAGCGTACGGTCTGCCTTTACCATGGCATCTGTAGGTTGTACGGTCAGTTTGACCCCACGCATTTGAAAACTCATTTTTCCTTTGGCTACAATATCGAAAAGTGGCTGGAGCGGGAAGCTCTCTATGCGGAGATTGATGGCTCCCTGGCGCATCTGTATCCAATCGGTGAGAATGGAATTATATTGATTGATCTTGTCTGTCAACTCTGAGATATAGGTATATCGCTCCTGTTTCACTTCTTCAGGATCATCTCCCTTCATCAGCCTATCTACCTCATGGATCATACGGTCGATAAACGGGGTGATGCTATTGACCAGAGAAAGCTTGGCACGCTGTTCCAGGTTGCGGCGCCTGTTGTCAGATATATGAAGCTGGACCATATTCTTGGCTTCTTCCAATTCTTCATGCTTTTCTGATAACGCATTGATATGCTGCGTATTCTGTTCTTCCCATTCATGTAAAGGTATGAGCAGGGATTCTACAGAACTTTCCTTGGTATTACGGCGCTTCATTCTGTCGAATACATAGAGCAAGACCACAACCAAGACTATCGTAAAGATTACCGCAGCAATCATCGTGTTCAGCTGGACGGCATTGTTGTCCAACTGAGTGGCACGCGCTTCCAACTGCCTATCCTGTCGGCTCTGCTCCTGCAAGTCGAGGTAAATATTGCGGTTGTAATCGCTTTCCGGCTTATCATCGATGGCAGAATAAACCAGGCTGAGTCTTTCCCGGATAGATGCCACCAGGTCGGGCGCCTGCTGGATAGCTCTGTTCTGGTTGAGTGCCCTATTCAGGCAATCGCCTGCCGATTTATAATCCTTGATCTGCCAGTAGCATTCTGCCAGTGTGCGGTATGCTCCTGCCGTCTGGTAAACGTCTCCATATTCAGAAAAGATATTGAGTGCGCGTTGCGCAAAGTTACCTGCCAGAAGTTCCAAAGGCATCTGTTCTACATTGAGATACTGGAAAGCCGGCAGATTGTTTTTTACCAGGAAATCGCGCTGTTCCGGATCCTGAATATGTTCGCTGATAGATTGCAGTGCGTTTGCCTGCCAGTATGGATAAGGATTGCTGCCACTTGCCAAAAAGTAGAGACGAATGAGCATATCAAATTCCGCCTGACAGATTTCTTGTGGGGTGCCATGAGTGATGGCGCCACCAGCTCCCATATTATAAAGATAGTTGAGATACTGTGCCGTATCCTGTTCCACTTCATCCGGGTCAAGATCTGCCAGCGCATTGAGCATCGGCTTGTCTAGCTGTACATAATAAAAATAGGTGGCAGCAACGATATCAAACTCACTCTTCGCATAAATGGCGCGCTGACGCTCCCGAAGAGGAAGGTTATCTATTTCCTCACCGATTCTTCGCAGTTTACGGATGGCTTTTTCTCTAAAGCTGTAGAAATCCTTGTTGCGGGCCTCACGCTGACAGAGTCGCATATTCTGAACGTCGGCAATAAGGAGTTCTATCTGGTTGTCACTGCGTTCGTTTACCTTGTCAAGCCATCGCTTGGCAGTATGGTAATCCATCTTGGCAATAGCCACAAAAGCCAGGTTGTTGCAAGCCTCCGCATATCCGGCAGGATAGTCTTCGGAAAGAACCAAAGCCTTCTCTGCCAATACTTTAGTGGAATCAAGGTTACGATAGTGAAGCGCATAAGAAAGATAATTCAGCTCATCTACTTCGCCCTTATGCGATGGCGAACAAGCTGAAAAAACAAACATCGCCACCATCATACAGATGATGGCGATGCCATAAATATGATGAAATCTTTTATGCATTCTGATTATGCACGTGCCTTAGCAATGTAGCCCAAAGCTTCCTGGCACTTGGCTGTGATGGCAGCCCAATCTGCTGCAGCAACAGTCTCCTTAGGGAAGAGCTTAGAACCCATACCTACACAGAGAACACCTGCCTTGATCCAAGGAGTAAGGTTCTCCTCTGTTGGCTCTACTGCACCTGTTACCATGATGTTGCTCCAACGCAATGGTGCCATAACATTCTTAACGAATGAAGGACCACCTACATTACCTGCAGGGAATACCTTGGTTACATCGCAACCTGCTGCCTGAGCATTGTTGATCTCTGTTACAGAACCACAACCTGGTGAATAAGGCACCAAGCGACGGTTACATACAGGAGCAATGTCAGGGTTGAAGTTAGGACCAACGATGAAGTTTGCACCCAACTGGAGATACAAGGAAGCTGTACCAGCATCAACCACAGTACCAGCACCCAAGATCATCTCTGGGCACTCCTTATCAGCCCACTTTACCAACTCTCCGAAAATCTCGTGAGCGAAATCGCCACGGTTAGTGAATTCAAATACGCGAACGCCACCCTCGTAGCATGCTTTGATTACGTTCTTGCAGATTTCGATATCTTTATTGAAGAATACAGGAACCATACCAGTCTCTTTCATAGCTGCCATGACCTGCATTTTGCTAAACTTTGCCATTTTCTTGTTTTAATGTTAAATGTTTAATGTTAAGTGTTATCGCTGTACACGACCATTAGCGTTACCGCCAGCAAGGCTCTCAACCTCGTCAACAGAAACCAAGTTGAAGTCGCCAGGGATAGTGTGCTTCAATGCAGAAGCAGCAACAGCGAACTCAAGTGCCTCGCCCTGAGTCTCCTTAGTCAGGAGACCATGGATCAAACCACCAGAGAAAGAGTCACCACCACCTACGCGGTCGATAATAGGGTTGATATCGTAGTGCTTGCTCTGATAGAACTCCTTACCATCATAGATAAGAGCCTTCCAGCCATTATGAGTAGCAGAAAGAGACTCACGGAGCGTAGAAACGACATACTTGAAGCCGAACTCCTCCATCATACCCTTGAAGATGCCATAGTAACCCTCAGCATCAGTCTTGCCGCCTTCTACGTCTGCATCTGGCTTGAAGCCCAGGCAAAGCTGAGCATCTTCCTCGTTACCGATGCAAACATCTACATACTGCATCAATGGGCGCATTACAGAGATAGCCTTCTCTGATGTCCAGAGCTTCTTGCGGAAGTTGAGGTCAACAGATACTGTTACGCCATGACGCTTAGCTGCCTCACAAGCCAACTTGGTCAATTCTGCAGCCTTGTCGCTGATAGCAGGAGTAATTCCGCTCCAGTGGAACCACTGAGCACCCTCCATGATCTTATCAAAGTCGAAATCAGAAGGATCAGCCTCTGCAATAGCGCTGTGAGCACGGTCGTAGATAACCTTAGATGGGCGCATAGAAGCACCTGTCTCTGCATAGTAGAGACCTACTCTATCACCACCGCGAGCGATAAACTCTGTGTTGACGCCATAACGACGAAGACCATTTACTGCAATCTGGCCAATCTCGTGCTTTGGCAACTTTGATACGAAATATGCATCGTGACCATAGTTAGCAAGGCTAACAGCAACGTTAGCCTCACCACCACCAGGGATGATGCGAAGTGACTCACTCTGGATGAAACGATCGTTGCCTTCTGGTGACAAACGAAGCATAATCTCGCCTAATGTTACAATCTTTGCCATTGTTTGATAGTTTTAATTTCTTTGTTTTTGTTGTTTGTTTACTAATAGACAATTTTATTGTAGTTGTCCGTAACCGTTGGCAAAAATAGCTATAATTTCTCGAATACCAAAATTTAATCGCAGTTTTTTTCATTTATCGCCCTATTTTTTTCGTATTTTTCTCACTTTTTCCCTTTTTTTCTCCTTTTTTTTCGATTTTTGTGCAAAAAAAGAGCTGTGCATTCGCACAATTCAAAAAAATGTTGTATATTTGCGCCCGAATGCCGATGGTGTGACCGCACACAAACCAGCAGTTCAACAAAACATAGTAAAAAAGCACAGTTTGTGCGCACAGTTATGAAAGGAACGCTGCCGTCTTTCAAGATAAAAGTCTCCTATTATATAATAATGTACGTGCGATGTGCTCAAACCATAAACTTAAAAACAATGGCCGAAAGAATCAGAATCAAGGATATCGCCGAAAGAGCAGGCGTATCTGTAGGAACAGTGGACCGTGTGCTCCACGACCGCCCGAACGTGTCGAAGCCGGCTCGTGAGAAGGTGGAACAAGCGCTCAAGGAAATGAATTATCAACCTAATATGTATGCCAGTGCATTGGCATACAACAAGGCTTATACTTTTTATCTTCTGATACCGAAGCATGAATCGGAAGCCTATTGGGAAGAGATAGAAGAAGGTGCCCGAAAGTGCGAAGACCAGCGCCGGGATTTCCATATCGATTTAGAGATTCGATTCTACGAGCGTTCCAGTGAGGATTCTTTCAAGGCTGTTTCACAAGAGATTCATGATGCCAATCCGGAAGGTGTTATCATAGTACCATCATCTTTGGAAGTGACACGTGGTTTTACAGACCAGTTGCATCAAAAGGGTATTCCATTTATCCTTCTCGATTCTTATATGCCAGACTTGCGCCCTCTCTCCTTCTATGGACAGGATTCGTTCTGCTCTGGCTACTTTGCAGCCAAGATGCTGATGATGCTTGCGGGCAATGAGAAAGAAGTGATGCTGATGAGACAGACCAAGGATGGCCATGTGGTCAGCAAGCAGCAGGATAACCGTGAGGTGGGATTCCGTCATTATATGCACGATCATTTCCCACAGATTGTCATCAATGTGCTTGATCTTCCGCTCAATGGAACCCGCAACGAGTACCAGAAGATGCTGGGTCAGTACTTTGATGAACATCCTGCTACACATCATTGTATAACAATGACATCGAAGGCGCATATCGTGGGAGATTATCTCCTTAAGTCCAATCGTCGTGATGTACAGATCATGGGTTATGATATGGTGGGCAAGAATGCAAAATGTCTGCGCGAAGGCAGTATCTCGTTCCTCATCGCACAGCATGCCTATATGCAGGGCTACTATTGCGTGGATACCCTCTTCCGTGCCATCGTTCTCAAGAAGAAGGTGAATCCGGTGAATTACATGCCTATTGAGCTGCTGATGAAGGAGAATATCGATTTCTACCGCAGGACGCAGATCTAAGGCGGAAATGAAGAGACAAGAATAGAATTATAAATGATAAATAAACAAAAACAAAACTACAGAATGAAACTATCAAGCTTTATCAAGATTAACCCTGCCGACTCGGTAGTGGTTTGTTTGCGTCCTATGCAGAAGGGCGAGGTTATCGAGGTGGATGGCAAGAGTATCACTCTCTTGCAGGATACTCCAGCTGGACATAAGGTGCTCATCGATGATGCTGCCGAGGGCCAGAACATCATCAAGTATGGCTACCCTATCGGTCATGCCAAGCAGAATCTGAAGCAGGGTGAATGGGTGAATGAGAACAATCTCAAGACCAACCTTGCCGGTACGCTGGAATATACCTATAATCCTGTAGATGAGCAGTTGAACATTGCTAAGGAATCACGTACCTTCCAGGGCTATGTACGCAAGAATGGCGAAGTAGGTGTAAGAAACGAGGTGTGGGTAGTACCAACCGTAGGTTGCGTGAATGGTGTTGCCGAGAAACTCGTAGAGCTTCTGAAGAAGGAGACTGGCTGTGAGGGCATTGATGCCATCCACGCTTGGCACCATAATTTTGGTTGCTCTCAGCTTTCCGGCGACCACGAGAACACCCGCAAGGTTCTCCGTGATATCTGTCTGCATCCGAACGCTGGTGCTGTTCTCGTTCTCTCATTGGGTTGTGAGAACAATCAGCCTGACGACTTCATGAAGATGTTGGGCGATTACGATCAGGATCGCATCAAGCTCCTGATAACACAGAAGGTTGAGGGTGATGAGATCGAAGAGGGAATGAAGATTCTCCGTGATCTTTATGCCAAGGCTAAGGAGGATAAGCGTGAGGAGGTTCCGGTAAGCAAACTTCGCGTAGGTTTGAAGTGTGGTGGCTCTGACGGCTTCAGTGGTATCACTGCAAACCCTCTCGTTGGTGAATTCTCAGACTGGTTGGTTGCTCAGGGCGGAACCAGCATCCTTACCGAGGTGCCAGAGATGTTTGGTGCTGAGACTATTCTGATGAACCGTTGTGAGAATAAGGAACTCTTCGACAAGACCGTTCATCTCATCAATGATTTCAAGGAGTACTTCCTCAGTCATGGTGAGCCTGTTGGTGAGAATCCTTCTCCAGGCAACAAGGCTGGCGGTATCTCTACTCTGGAAGATAAGGCACTGGGTTGTACCCAGAAGTGCGGTCGTGCTCCTGTCAGTGGCGTGCTGCAGTATGGTGACCGTTTGGAGACAACAGGTCTGAACCTCTTGTCTGCTCCAGGTAATGATCTCGTGGCAGCAACCGCATTGGCTTCTGCAGGCTGTCAGCTTGTACTCTTCACAACGGGTCGTGGTACCCCATTCGGAACATTCGTTCCAACGATGAAGATTTCAACCAATAGCAAGCTTGCCCAGAACAAGCCAAATTGGATTGACTTCAATGCCGGAGAACTGGTTGAAGGCACCGATATGAAGGAGTTGGTAAACAAGTTCATCGATAAGATCATAGCAGTTGCCAGTGGCGAGGAAGCTCGCAACGAGTACAACGGCTATCGTGAGATTTCCATTTTCAAGAATGGAGTAACATTGTAATAACTTAAAAAGAAACATGAGTAATAAGAAAGGATTGTTGGCGTTGTCGCCATTGTTTTTGTTGATTGTCCTCATCGTAGCATTCACCGTCTATTCGGTAGATGCCAGTCATAAGGATACCAATTTGTCGCTCACCGTGGCATTTATGATCTCCAGTATCTATGCCATTGCGATTTCTGGTGGTATGCCCATCAAGAGTCGTGTAGATACCTATAGCAAGGGTGCCGGCGCCAACAATCTGATGCTCATGTTGTGGATATATGTATTGGCAGGTTCCTTCGCAGCTTCGGCTAAGGCGATGGGAGCTGTCGATGCAACAGTCAATCTTGCGCTCAGCATTCTTCCGGCTAGCATGATCCTGCCGGGACTGTTTCTGGCTGCCTGCTTTATCTCCGTATCCATCGGAACAAGTGTAGGTACCGTTGTGGCACTTGTTCCGATAGCTGCGGGACTCGCCCACTCCATGGATGTTAATACAGGTATGATGACAGCTATCATCGTTGGTGGAGCTTACTTTGGAGACAATCTCTCCTTTATCTCTGATACCACGGTAGTAGCTACCCAGACTCAGAATTGCAAGATGAGCGATAAGTTCCGTGTCAACTCTCTTATCGTAGTACCTGCTGCCGTTATTGTACTGGCTATCTATGCCGTGATGGGTATCGGTCTGCAGGCACCTACTGATATTCCGGAGGTAGAATATGTCAAGGTAGTCCCTTATCTGGTAGTGCTTGTCACTGCTGTGGCGGGTATGAATGTGATGGCGGTTCTTACGATGGGAACATTGCTCTGTGGTGTGATTGGTGTAAGCTGTCAGCTCCTGGGTGCTACCGGAGGTTACGATCTCTTCGGCTGGTTCTCAGCCATGGGTAACGGAATCATCGGTATGGGCGAACTGGTCATCATCGCAATGATGGCGAGTGGCATGCTCGAAATCATCCGTGAGAATGGCGGTATCAATTATATCATCGACAAGATTACGGCACACGTCAGCAACAAGCGAGGAGCCGAACTGTCTATTGCAGCACTGGTTTCCATGGTCAATGTATGCACTGCCAACAATACGGTTGCCATCCTCACGGTAGGCAACATAGCCAAGAAAATCGGTGATAAGTTTGGAGTTGACAACCGCAAGGCAGCCAGTATCCTCGATACTTTCTCCTGTACGGTTCAGGGCTTGATACCATACGGAGTACAGATGCTTCTGGCAGCAGGTCTTGCCAATCTGAGTCCGATGGATATCCTTCCATACCTCTATTATCCTCTGGCTATCGGCATAGCTGCGCTGTTTTCGATACTATTTCGTTACCCGAAGCGATATAGCTAGGATGGAAGTAGCTTATTATCAATTGTTTAACTTTCAAATGAATACACGATGGATTTTTTACAGAGAAACCTTTTTGTCAAGCTGCGTTCCGATCACTTTCATACGAAGGAGGAGATGGAACCGATGACTACCTTCAAACAGAAGAAGATAGCCCAGATGATGAAGAACCTCAGCGATGTGCCTGCGGGTGAAGTACGCATGAACAATGGTTTCCTGAACCGACGTTTAGCCAGCATACAGGAAAACGAGCGTCATGCCATCGACACCTCTATTGAGACCATTCATTTACTTCGCATCATCGTATCCAATATCAATGGAATATTAGCCAATGGCGTTAATCTCGGTGGCATCATCGAGATGGGAAACTACCTGCGCACCAAGGGCGACAAGGTAGATTTCGTAAAACTGGAAAATTGGCTGCGCAAGCTCCGCATCCAGCGTATGGCGCAGTTGCAGGGCAGTGTACTTATCCTTTTCTTCGAATTTGAACAGGATGAGATACCTTTCGTGCGCCGTGTAGAACGTGGTGCCTACAAGCTGACCCTCCGTTCGCTTTATTATAATAGTCTCGATCAGCAGGAAATTTTATTCGAGCAGACCCAGGCTGGATTCGTTCGCACCACCGGTGGCACGATGCGCAAAAACCTGCGCCGCAGTATGCGGTATCTGGAATATGCGCCCATAGAAACTATCAGCAATTTCTGCAATAACTTCTACCGCTCGCTCTCAGAAATCGAAGAATAATATAAAATATATAAAAAATAAGCATACTCTGTGACGAATTTCAAGCGATTTTCGTACCTTTGCATCTATGAAACGATTTTGTATAACAATAATATCATCTATTATAACACTATGCGCAAGTGCGCAGGTGCAATGCGAGGATACCTGCAGTCATGTGCATGGCATAGACCTCAGCCACTATCAGGGCAATGTGTTCTGGGAAACGGTGGGCGATAACTCCAAGATGGCGTATGTCTATCTGAAGGCTACCGAAGGTGGAACCAATGTAGATAGCAAATATAAGCAGAATATTGATCTGGCTCATAGATATGGACTCAAGGTGGGTTCATACCACTTTTACCGTGCCCGTATTCCGCAGAAGACCCAGTTGGAGAATTTCATGGCTCAATGCCGACCGGGCGACCAGGATCTCTTGCCTATGATTGACGTAGAGACCAAGAGTGGTTTGGAAACAGAAGAATTTTGCGACTCACTCTTTAAGTTCCTGCATCTCGTGGAAAAGGCATACAAACAGAAGCCGCTCATCTATACGGGTGCCAACTTCTATGACCATTATCTCTTGGGAAAGCTCGACAGTTACAAACTGATGATAGCACAATATACCAAGCGAGAACCAGTGCTCAAGGATGGAAGAGACTTTGAAATGTGGCAATATACCGGTAAGGGAAAGCTGAACGGTATCAATGGCTACGTGGATAAGAGCAGATTCATGGGCAGGCATCGATTGAGAGAGATTAGATTCAGACACAGATAAGACATTGGAACTTTGAACTTTGAACTTGGAACTTTGAACTTTATGATTAGTTTTAAGGTAAAGAGTGAATAGGGTCTGAAAGCATAGAAACAAGAATATATTTTAGTAAAACATAAACTTTAAATAAAACTATGGCAATTATTAAATGTCCAGAATGTGGCCGCCAGATTAGTGACAAGGCTCCAACCTGTCCTAGTTGTGGCGTTGAGATAGCTGGAAAAATCACTAAATGCCCTCATTGCGGTGAGGTTTATTTCAGCAGTCAGGAGATGTGCCCAAACTGCCATGAGATAGCAGTGGGTGTTACGCATCCTGTTGCATCATCTGCAGCTGTAAAAGATTCAACACCGGTTGCCCCTCCGTCTCCGGTATCTTCTCCAGCTTCAGAGATTCCTTCGACTTCTCAAGTAGTATCTTCTACTTCTCAGACAGCCCCTCCAACCCCTCCTGTCCCACCAGTACCTCCTGTACGTCGTCCTGGTGTTACTGCGAGCGGAAATGATGGCGGAGAGGGCAATACTCCTCAGGAACCACAGAAGAAAAAGAACACTCGCTCTATCTTCATCATCTCATTCATCTTTGCTGTCTTGGCATGTGGCATTATGTATTACTTCTACGACAGTGCCAATCGCAACAAGGAGATGGAAGCTTACGAGTATGCGATGCAAAGCAGCGATCCGATGGTACTGCAGAGTTATCTCGATACCTACAAGGATGCGGATGAAGCACATCGCGATTCCATCATGGCTCATCTAGACCTGTTGAAGCAGAACGACCAGGATTGGACCAATGCGGTAGTGAGCGGATCGAAAGAAGCTTTGGAAGCATATCTCCAGAAGTATCCTAACAGTTTGCACAAACAGGAAGCTTTGCTTAAAATAGATTCCCTCGACTGGAATGTAGCTAAGGCTGCAGATACAGCTGATGCCTACCAGGCATACCTGAATGCTCATACAGATGGTGCTCATATCGAAGAGGCAGAAAATGCCCTGAAGAAGGTGAAGAGCCGTGACCTCCAGCCAGAAGAAAAGCAGATGGTGAGCGGATTGTTCCGTCAGTTCTTCCAGAGCATCAATTCCCGTAATGCGGATGGATTGACAGCTACCTGCGAGGATATTCTCTCTTCCCTGCTTGGTAAGAACTCGGCTACCAAGGCTGATGTCGTTACCTTTATGGACAAGCTCTATAAAGATAATGTAGCCAATATGAACTGGCACATCAACAACGACTACCAGATAAAGAAGCGCGAGGTTGGCGATGAGGAATATGAGTATCAGGTACAGTTCTCTGCCCGTCAGGACGTAGATTTGACAGATGGCACCAAGAAGGAACAACTCTTTAAGATTTCTGCAGTTGTTTCACCTGATGGCAAAGTTTCTGCCTTCAATATGAACAAGGTTTCTGAGCCACAGCAATAGAATTGTTCTGATTAAAAGATTCGTAGTTCAAAAACAATATAAAAGAATCATAAGATTCAAAAACAATATAAAAAGAAAGCTCCGATGGATTTGTTGAGTCCATCGGAGCTTTCTTTTTTCCTTTTACTTTGCTTCCTTCATCTGTCGGAGCAATTCCTTCTGTTTTTCATTCAGACCAGTAGGCAACTTCACGTTATAGGTAATCATCAGATCACCGAAGGTTCCATCACCTCTGTCATAACCCTTGCCGCGAACACGTACCTTGGTACCGTTCTGGGTTTCTGGTTTGATCTTCAGTTTAATCTTCGAACCATTGCTCAATGTGATGATACCCTCACCACCGAGCAGTGCGGTGTACATGTCGATATTCACATTCATGTTCATCTCGCCCGTATTCGTTCTGGCGCTATGACCACCGCAGCCGCCGTTGCATCCGCCTGTACCATATTCAGCACCGGCACCGAAACCAGCACCTGCTCCGCCGAATCCGCCAAAGCCACCGAAACCGGCACCTTGTGAACTGCGGGCACGACCTCCGCCGAAGAGATTTTCGAAGAAGCTGGAGAAACCGCCTCCTCCACCACCGAAGCCACTGAAGTCGAAGCCTTCGAATGGGTTTCCACCTGCGGTACCTCCGCCGGCAGCTCCATCATAGCCTCCACCACCGAAGCCTCCTACATTCTTCCACTGTTCGCCGTACTGGTCGTACTTAGCACGCTTTTCCGGATCGGAAATCACCTCATACGCCTCGTTCAGCGCCTGGAACTTAGCCTTTGCCTTTGGGTCGTTAGGATGCAAATCCGGATGAAACTGTTTAGCACGCTTGCGATATGCAGCGCGCACATCCTTCTGCGGGATGTTCTTATCTACACCGAGAATCTTGTAATAATCTACAAATGCCATAGTATAATACCTCCTATTTTTATGATTTTTATAAGAATCCAACAAAAAGTATGCCGTAATTGCCAACTTTTTTGTAATTTTGCAGTTGAAACAAAAAAATCGAGAAAAAGTATGAAACAGTTATTCGCAGCGCTCTTGTTGGCGCTCACTTTTAATTCGCAGGCAATGGCTCAGCCGCGCACCGTCAAACTCAGAGTGATTCAGACGAGTGATGTCCATGGTTCTTTCTTCCCATACGATTTCATCAATCGCAAACCGAAGGCAGGAACCCTGGCACGCGTATCCTCTTATGTAAACGATCTGCGCAAGACCTATAAGGACAATGTCATCCTCCTGGAAAATGGCGATATCCTTCAGGGACAACCTACCTGCTACTTCTATAATTACGTCAACACCCAGGCTCGTAATGTAGCAGCTGATGTCGTCAACTATATGAAGTATGATGCCCAGGCTTTCGGTAATCACGATGTAGAGACCGGTCATGCAGTTTACGATAAGTGGATCAGGGAGTTAAACTGTCCGGTGCTGGGTGCCAATATCATTGATACCAAGACCGGTGAGCCTTATGTGAAGCCTTATATCATCCTGAACCGTGAGGGTGTGAAGATAGCCGTTCTCGGTATGTTGACACCAGCTATTCCTAACTGGCTGACAGAGAATCTCTGGAGCGGTATGAAGTTTGAGAATATGGTGACCTGTGCCCGTAAATGGATGAAGATTATCCAGGAGAAGGAGAAGCCGGACGTTGTCATTGGTGTCTTCCACAGCGGTAAGGATGGCGGTATTGTCACTCCTGAATATGAGGAGGATGCCTCTCTGCGGGTAGCAAAGGAGGTGCCAGGCTTCGACATGGTACTCTTCGGACATGACCATACCCGCTGCAATGAGACGATCCTGAATGTGGAAGGTAAGCCTGTGGTGTGTCTCGACCCTGCCAATAATGCACTGAATGTGGCAGATGCCGAGGTGACCATTACCCTGAACAAGAAGAAGGTGAATGGCAAAAAACAGTATGTTGTGACAGACAAGAAGATAGTTGGCAGTCTGCCAGATGTGACAAAATGTCCTATTGATGAGGATTTCATGAAGGCATTCGAGCCTCAGATTGCAGAAATCAACAAGTTTGTCAGCAAGCAGATCGGAACTTTCAAGAATACCATTCACAGCCGCGAGTCTTTCTTCGGCAGCTGCGCCTTCAATGACTTCATCCTCAACCTGCAGCTACAGATCACGAATGCTGATATTGCCTTCAATGCGCCCCTCCAGTTTAATTCTACCATTAATGCGGGACCTATCTACGTTGGTGACATGTTCAATCTCTATAAATATGAGAACCAGCTCTATGTGATGCGCCTTACAGGTGAGGAGATCCGCAAGCATCTGGAGATGAGCTATGACCTCTGGGTGAATACGATGAAGAGTCCTGATGACCATCTGCTCCTGCTCGATACCCAGACTAAGGGCGATCAGCAGCGTCTGGGCTTCAAGAACCTCTCCTTCAACTTCGACAGTGCTGCCGGTATTGATTATGAGGTGGATGTTACCAAACCAAACGGCGAGAAGGTGAAGATTCTGCGTATGAGCAATGGCCAGCCTTTCGATGAAAAGAAATGGTATAAGGTGGCAGTGAACAGTTATCGTGGCAATGGTGGCGGCGAGCTCCTTACCCGTGGTGCCGGTATTCCAAAGGATAGTCTGGATAGCAGAATCATCTATCGCAGCGAGCGCGACCAGCGTTACTATCTGATGGAGGCCATCGAAAAGATGGGAACCGTAGATGCCAAGCCAAACAACAACTGGAAGTTTGTGCCGGAAGCATGGACCAAGCCTGCAGCCCAGCGTGACTATGAGTTGCTTTTCGGAAAAAAGCAATAGCCCACTAGTCCCCAAAAACCGCCGGGAACTACCCGTCAAAGCATATCATAAAGTTCAAAGTTCAATATTCAAAGTTCAAAGTAAAGAATGAAGTATTGGTTTATATTTTGCAAGACAGATATCTTGCTAGAGAAGAGAGAAGACGGAACCTATACGATTCCATGTAGTGAGGAAAGTCCGATAGCAACCAAGCCTTGGACCCATATCCTCAACATCACACCGATGAATGACGGTACGGAAGTGAAGACTTTCACCATTCCAGAGCCCGTAACCGACAATCCGAAATATGAGATGTGCGGTTTGCGTCCTAGCTTTTACAAGCTCTCCCCAGAGTTGTATCAGAAGGCTGGAAAATGTCAGGAGCTGAACTATTGGGATATGAACACCCAGTTTTGCGGGGTATGCGGTTCACCGATGAAGATGTCAACAGATATCAGCAAGAAGTGTACCGAGTGTGGCAAGTCTGTCTGGCCCTCTCTCGCTACTGCCATCATCGTTCTTATCAAGAAGGGCGATCAGGTTCTGCTGGTTCATGCCCGCAACTTCAAGGGTAACTTCGATTCCCTGGTAGCCGGTTTTGTGGAAACAGGTGAGAGTCTGGAGGAAGCCGTTCATCGTGAGGTGATGGAAGAAACTGGTCTGACCATCAAGAACCTCAAGTATTTCGGTTCCCAGCCATGGCCGTTCCCAAGTGGCTTGATGGTAGGATATACAGCCGAATATGTAGATGGTGAGATTCATCTTCAGAAGGAAGAGCTTTCCCGCGGCAAATGGTTCAGCAAGGACAATCTCCCTGTTCTGCCGGAGAAATTGTCGATTGCCCGCAAACTCATTGATGCCTGGTTGGAGAATAGAATATAAACTTCCCTAACTTCACTTAACTTCCCCACATGCGAAAGTTCAGTATAGGGTAGAATCTTGAAATTAAGAAATACAGAAGAGATGAAAGAAAAACTTTGGAATGCGAATTACATCAAGGTGATGACCACCAACTTTCTGCTCTACTTTGCCTTCTATCTCCTCACCCCACTCCTCCCACTCTATCTGAGTGAAACTTTCGGGGCTACGAAGGATGTGATAGGCATTGTTCTGAGCGGATATACGGTGGCGGCACTCATCATCCGTCCCTTTAGCGGATATGTGGTGGATGGATTTTCCCGTAAGAAAGTGCTGATGGTCTGTCTGACGGCTTTTGCCATCTTCTTTGCAGGATACATAGCAGCCAGTACTATCCTGATGTTTGCCATCTGCCGAACCCTGCATGGTGGACCTTTCGGAGCGGTAACTGTTGCCAACAGTACCTGTGCCATCGATGTCTTGCCATCGAGCAGACGCAATGAGGGTATCGGTCTTTATGGATTGAGCAACAACTTCGCCATGGCGATAGCCCCTTCCATAGGTATCTATCTGCACAATCTGGTGGGTAGCTATATGGTACTTTTCTGGATAGCCTTTGTGGTAGCCATTGCTTCTGTAGTGATAGCTGGAACGGTGAAACTTCCAGAGAAGGAAATCATCAGAAACAAAGAGAAGCTCTCGCTCGACCGCTTCTTCCTGACCCGCGCCTGGCTGTTGGCCATCAACATCTGCATGTTTGGTTTCTGCTGGGGTGTATTGAGCAACTATCTCGCCATTTACAGTAAGGAGGAATTAGGCATTACCGGAGGAACGGGAACCTATTTTGCAATCCTCTCTATGGGATTGTTCATGAGCAGATTGCAAGGCAGAAAGGCTTTGAGTCAGGGTAAGCTGACCCAGAATGCTGCCGAAGGAATGCTGATATCGCTCGTTGGTTTTACGATATTCGTAGCCATCAAGCATCCGGTAGCCTACTATCTTTCAGCTGCATTGATAGGATTGGGAAATGGTCACCTGTATCCAGCCTTCCTGAATATGTTTATCAATGTAGCCCGCCACGACCAGCGTGGTACTGCCAACAGCAGTATTCTGACCGGTTGGGACCTGGGATTCGGAATCGGTTGTCTTCTGGGTGGTGTTGTAGCCGAGCATTTCGGTTATAGTGGTGCCTTCTGGATGGTAGTGGTCGAAAATGCCGCCGCAGTGGTATTGTTCTTTGCTGCCTCCCGGGCATTCTTTGAAAAAAGAAGACGAAACGATTAGCAGAGGAATAAAAAAGTATAAGTTTTTTCCAGGTTAAAGTTTAGCTTCCATCAAGGGCTAAACTTTTACCCTTAAGGCTAGAAATATTTTCCCTTAAGGGAAAATATATTTTTCCTTAAGGATAAATCTTTTTTTCCTTAAGGGTAATGTTTCAGCTGGTTAAACCGACATAAAAGTCCAATTAATGAAAAAAGAGCATTCGTAAGGATTGTGGAAACAAACCCTTTCGAATGCTCTTTGCATTTTTCTTACATGCTTTCTCTCTTAGAATGGGAGATCGTCTGCGCTGCCACCTGCTGCTGGAGCTGCTGGTTGAGCTGGAGGGAATGGAGCTGTTGCACCCTGAGCAGGAGCTGGAGCTGCCTGAGGAGCCGCACTTACTGGAGGGAATGGAGAACCAACAGGCTGCATGCCACCCTGCATAGCAGCAACAGCATTAGGATCTACACGCTGCACATTCCAAGCGCGGACACTGTTGAACCAACGACCATTATATTCGTGTGCATCCAAATCAAAAGAAACCAAAAGTTCCTCACCACTCTGGATGTTGAACTGAGCAAGACGGTCTGCTCCGAAAACATCGAAGCAAAGCTTCTTTGGATACTGCTCGTGAGTTTCGATAACGAACGACTGAGCCTTCCACTCACCTCTTGCAGAAACGCCGCTTCTTTCAGGTAAAACGGCAATTACCTTTCCTTGTAATTCCATATTATTATTTTAAAAATTGTTTCAATCCTTCGCCTGCCGAGCCCCATTTTCATCTAGAATCAAAAGATGTATGAAGAGGCTCAAAAACGAGTGAATCTATCTGTTATTTTTCTTTCTGACTGCGAAATTACTAAAAATAGTTTTAAAACAAAAACATTTCTTCGATTATTTTTGTCTATCCCCAATATTTTTTGTATTTTTGTGCTCATAATTGCGCAAATGCTCCAATTTACCCATCAAGTAAGGAGCATCAGCAATGAAAATGAGATAAGTAATATAGAAAATTAATAATATAAAATAACGACTCATGAGATTTACAGTTTCAAGTTCAGCATTGAACAGCAAGCTCAATATGCTTGCTAAGGTGATTGGCAGCAAGAATTCTCTGCCTATCCTTGACAATTTCCTGTTTCAAGTTGCCAACGGCGAGATGACCATCACCGCAAGCGACAGTGACAACATCATCAAGAGTACCATCGCTCTCACTGACTGCGATGGCGAAGGCGAGTTCTGCGTTGCCAACCGCGTCATCCTGGATGCATTGAAGGAGTTGCCTGAGCAGCCTCTCAGCTTCAATGTAGATACAGATAGTTATGCCATTAAGATTGTATATCAGAATGGTCTCTATAATTTCACAGGCTTGAATGCTGAAGACTATCCTCCAACACAGGATATGGGTGATGCCTGCACTACCCTCGTCTTGCCAGCACAGGTGCTGATCGACAATATCAACCGTTCTCTCTTTGCAACAGCCAGCGATGAGCTGCGCCCAGTAATGAATGGTATCTATTTCGACCTTACTCCAGAAGCGCTTGCCATCGTAGCAAGTGATGGCCATAAGTTGGTAAGAAGCAAGAACTTCACTGTCAAGAGTGAGACTCCTTCTTCATTCAACCTGCCAAAGAAGCCAGCATCATTGCTGAAGAACATTCTGAGCAAGGATGATGAGGCAACCATCAAGTTTGATGCACGCAGAGCTGAGATTCAGTTTAGCGATGGCGTATTGAAATGCCGCCTCATTGATGGTCGCTATCCTAATTACAACTCAGTGATTCCAGCCAACAACCCATGTGAGATAACCGTAGATCGCAAGGGCTTGCAGAGTGCATTGCGCCGTGTTTTGCCATTTGCCAGCGAGAGCAGCCAGCTGATCCGTTTCCATATCGAGAGCGGCCGTTTCGAGGTTTCTTCAGAAGACATCGACTTCTCTACTTCTGCCAAGGAAGTATTGGCTTGCGAATATAGCGGTTCCAGCATCAGCATCGGTTTCAAGGGTAGCAGCTTGATGGAAATCCTGGGTAATCTGAACAGCGATCAGGTTGTCTTCCACTTGGCTGATCCTAGCCGTGCCGGTATCATTGTACCAGCTGAGCAGCCAGAAGACGAGGACATCCTCATGCTCATCATGCCAATGCTCCTTAACGAATAAGGAGCTTGGTTCATCTAAACACCCCTTCCCTATCAGTAATATATAGTAATAAATACTAGAAGTAATGAAATTAAATCTTACTAAGCCTCTGATCGTGTTCGACCTAGAGACTACCGGTCTTGACATGGTAAAAGACAGAATCATCCAGATCTCCTATATCAAGGTGTATCCAGATGGAACAGAGGTACGTAAAAACCAGTTTGTCAATCCAGAGAAGCCAATCCCTGAAGAGGTGGTTGCTCTTACAGGTATCAGCAATGATGATGTGAAGGATGCACCAACCTTCAAGCAGTTGGCGGCTACCTTCAACCAGGAGTTCTCTGGTTGTGATTTTGCTGGCTATAACTCCAATCATTTCGATGTACCTATGCTTGCAGAGGAATTCCTGCGTGCCGGCATCGATTTCGATTTCTCTAAGTGTCGCCTCATTGATGCCCAGAACATCTTTATGAAGATGGAGCGTCGCAACCTGGCTGCTGCCTACAAGTTCTATTGCGGCAGAAAGATGGAGGAAGACTTCGAGGCACACCGCGCCGACCAGGATACCGAGGCAACCTATTGCGTGCTGAAAGGCGAGCTGGACCATTATGCCCCTGGTGTTCAGGAGGAAGCCGACCGTGTGCTCAACAATGACATGGACGAGCTTGCGGAGTTCTCCAAGCGCAACGACAATGTAGATTTTGCCGGACGCATCGTTTGGCAGGAGTTGAAGGATGCTGACGGCAATGTGATACTCGACGAAAAGGGCAATCCTCGCAAGCACGAGGTATTCAACTTCGGCAAGTACAAAGGATGGGATGTGGCAGAGATCCTGACCAAGGATCCTGGTTACTTCACCTGGGTATTGGGAAGCGATTTCACCAACAATACCAAGCAGGTACTCACCCGTATCCGTCTGCGCGAGTTCAACAAGAGAATGGGAAAATAATATGTTAAAAGGAAAGAAAATCGTATTGGGCATTACGGGTTCCATTGCAGCCTACAAGTCATGTCTTATCATCCGTGGTCTCATCAAGAAGGGAGCTGAGGTGCAGGTGGTCATTACGCCTGCCGGTAAGGAGTTCATTACCCCTATCACCCTCTCTGCGCTGACCCATAAGCCGGTGGTAAGCGAGTTCTTCTCACAGCGTGATGGTACCTGGAATTCGCACGTGGATCTCGGTCTCTGGGCGGATGCGATGGTCATTGCACCATGTACGGCATCTACCATGGGCAAGATGGCGCATGGTATTGCAGACAATATGCTCATCACCACCTATCTCTCCATGAAGGCACCAGTCTTCATTGCTCCTGCCATGGACCTTGATATGTACAAGCATCCTTCTACCCAGGCTAACATGAAGACCCTTCTCGGCTATGGTAACCATATCATTGAGCCGGAAGTGGGATTCCTTGCTTCTGGATTAGAGGGAAAGGGACGCATGGAGGAACCGGATGTCATCGTGGATTACCTGGATAGATATTTCAAGATGATGGAGAGTGCCGATGAGGTTGCTGATGCAGAATCAGAGAACCAGAAGAATACGGAGAAAGACCTCTGCGGTAAGAAGGTGATGATTACAGCTGGACCAACCTATGAGAAGATTGACCCAGTGCGTTTCATCGGCAATTATTCTTCAGGAAAGATGGGATTCGCACTTGCCGAAGAATGTCTTCGCCGTGGTGCGGATGTTACTTTGGTGGCAGGTCCTGTTTCATTAGACTGTAGTCCTGCTATCCACCGCATCAATGTGGAGAGCTGTGAGGAGATGTATCAGACAGCCACAGCAGCCTTTGCTTCTTCTGATGCAGCCATTCTCTGTGCAGCCGTAGCTGACTTCCGTCCTGCCAATGTAGCGGATAAGAAAATCAAGCGCGAAAAGGATGACCTGGAGCTGACACTGGTGCCCACCCATGACATCGCAGCAGCCTTGGGACAGATGAAACAAAAGAATCAGCGAATCGTAGCTTTCGCCCTGGAAACCAACGATGAAGAGAGTAATGCACAGAAGAAGAGAGTGAAGAAAAACGCCGATTTCATCGTGCTCAACTCTACCCGTAATCCGGGCACTACTTTCCGCACTGACGACAATCAGATTACCATCATCTCTGAAAAGGGAAAGAAAGAATATGAAAAGAAACCGAAGACTGAGGTGGCTCGCGACATCATCGATGAGCTGGCTCTCCTGTTTTAGTCCGGTATCTTTAGCTGGTGGCCTCCTGTGCTGCAGTCCTTCTGCGATTTCAGCACAGGAGTTGCAAGCTAAGATTACCATCAACCATGCCCAGATTTCGGGCACGGAGAAAGGCGTATTCGACAATCTGCAACAGACCTTGCAGCAATTCGTCAACAATCGCCAATGGACTCATCTTCAGTTTCAGAAGAACGAACGCATCATCTGCAACTTCAATATCACCGTCACCAAGTATGACAGAGACCAGAATCTCTTTACCTGCAAGGCGCTGATACAGGCCAATCGCCCCGTCTTCAATTCGGCATACACCTCCACCTTATATAATAATGTGGACGATAACTTCACGTTTCGTTTTGCTGAATACGACCAGTTGGAGTTCAATGAGCAGCAGATAGACAATCAGCTTACAGCTCTCTTTGCCTATTATGCATATCTTATCATCGGCATCGATCTGGATAGTTTTGCCCCCAAAGGTGGTGAAGACATCCTGCAGCGCTGCATGAATCTGACAAACAATGCCCAGAATCTGGATTATCCCGGATGGAAGGCTTTCTCTGATGACCGAAACCGATATGCCATCATCTCAGACTATCTGGATGGAGCGTTGGAACCCTTCAGACAGTTGCAGTATGACTACTATCGGAAAGGACTCGACGAGATGGCAAATAATGCGGAAAGAGGTCGTACCGAGATAACCGCGGCACTGGAAACAGGACTGAAGAAGGCGAAGGAAAACCGCCCGCTCAGTTTGTTGCCACAGATATGGACCGACTTCAAGAAGGATGAACTTGCCAACATCTATCGCGGCAAAGGAACCCAAAAGGAAAAGGAGAGCATCTATGAACTCCTCTTCTCCATCAATCCTTCACAGAATAAATATTGGGATCAGGTCAAGGAATAATCTTTCAGGAATCATCTGTCTGGATAGATTTTTCAGGTTGGAATCTTCATGAGATCATCTTCCAGAACGGAAGCTTCTGAAAATCAGAATCAGCTTTCCCTTCATATCTTTATCAAAAAGTAGAATAAATATGCTCAAGCAATTATATATCAAGAACTTCACGCTCATCGATGAGCTGAACATCTCTCTCTATCCTGGCTTCTCCGTCATCACGGGTGAGACAGGAGCAGGAAAGAGTATCATCCTCGGTGCCATCGGACTGCTTCTGGGTAACCGTGCAGACAGCAAGGCGATCAAGGCAGGAAGAGACCGTTGCGTGATAGAGGCTCACTTCGATCTCTCCAGATATGGTATGCAGAAATTCTTCGATGATAACGACATCGACTATGATGCCGATGATACAATCATCCGAAGAGAGTTGACTGCAGCCGGCAAGAGCCGTGCCTTCATCAATGACACCCCGGTGCCTCTCACCCGTATGAGAGAATTGGGAGAGCAACTCGTGGATATCCATTCGCAGCATCAGAATCTTCTTCTGCAGAAAGAAGACTTCCAGTTGAATGTGGTGGATATCATCGCTCAGGATGCCGACCAGCTCAAGGTTTACCAAAAGGAGTATGATGCCTATCGCAAAGCCAAGGAACTTCTGGAAGAGCTGAAAGCCGAGATTGCCAAGAACCGTGAGAACGAAGAGTTTATGCGTTTCCAGCATAAAGAGCTGGATGATGCAAATCTGCAGGAAGGCGAATTGGAACAGCTGGAGCAGGAAGCAGAAACCTTGAGCCATTCGGAGGATATCAAGACCGCTCTCTACGAGGCAGACAGTGCGCTTTCAGGAGAAAACGACAGCATACTTGACAAACTGAAGAACGCCACTCATCAACTGGAAAATATCTGTGATGTCTATCCAAGCATGGCTGATGTGGCTGGCAGAATGCAGAGCAGCTATATCGAACTGAAGGACATCGCACAGGAAATCAGCAGTAGTGTAGATCACGTGGAATTCGATCCCAACCGACTGGATGCCATCAATACCCGTCTGGACAAACTCTACACCCTGCAGCAGAAGTTCCATGTGGAAACGGTAACTGAACTCATTGCTACCCGTGACCGCATCGCAGAACAGCTTGCACATATCGATAATGGCGATGAAGACATCGAAGAGAAGGAAAAAGAAGTTGCTGCTCTCCTTGCCAAGGCTGAAAAGCAAGCTGCCCTACTCACTTCCATCCGTCAGAAATCAGCAAAGGCAATCGAAAAAGAGATGAAGGGCAGACTCATCCCGCTGGGCATTCCGAATGTGAGATTCGAGATTGCCTTCGCAGATAAACCACTGTCTGGAAATGGTGCCGATAAGGTCAGCTTCCTCTTCAGTGCCAACAAGAGTACCCAGCTACAGCCTGTCAGTCAGGTAGCTTCGGGTGGTGAGATTGCCCGTGTGATGCTCTCGCTGAAGGCAATGATCAGTGGAGCCGTGAAGTTGCCAACCATCATCTTTGATGAAATTGATACCGGTGTAAGCGGTAAGATAGCAGAAAAGATGGCAGATATCATGGAAGAGATGGGACTCCAGAACCGACAGGTACTCTCCATCACCCACCTGCCACAGATAGCAGCCAAGGGTAGCCATCATTACAAGGTATTGAAGGAGGAAACCGAGAATGGAACCATCTCGCACATGAAAGAACTCAACAACCAGGAGCGCATTGAGGAAATTGCCCAGATGCTCAGTGGCAGTGACATCACGCAGGCAGCTCTTGCCAATGCCAAAGAATTATTGAGAATATGAAAAGAATAAATATGATCATGATGGGACTGATGCTGGGTGCATCATCCCTCTTCGCTCAGCCAGGCTCTGTACAGAAAGCCGCTAAGAGCGTATTTACACTCACCACCTTCAACAAGGATGGTAACATCATCTCTTCTACACAAGGTGTGTTTATTGATAACAAGGGAACGGCTATCGGTACCTTCAAACCGTTTATCGGTGCTGTGAAGGCTACCATCGTGGATGCCAGCGGAAAGTCGATGGACGTGGATGCTATCCTCGGTGCCGATGAACTTTACGATGTGGCTAAGTTCAGAGTATTGGGTAATACCACGGCTGCCAACATTGCTACGGCAGAATCACCTGCGGGCAGCAAGGTTTGGCTCGTTCCTTATTCTATCAAGAAGTCACCTTTCCAGCAGGAGGATATCGCAAGCGTTGAGAAGTTTAAGGAAACTTACAATTACTACATCTTCTCCAACACCGTACCCGACAATGCAGTGGGTTGCCCATTCGTCAACAAAAGCGGTCAGGTGATTGGTATCATGCATAGCAATGGTCAGGTAACTGCCATTGACGCCAACTATGCCAAGGAGTTGAAGGTGACAGGTCTTTCCACACTGGATGCAGCCCTTCGCGAAACAGGCATCCGTACCGCTCTTCCTGATACCGAACAGGAGGCGATTACGATGATGACGCTCAACAAGTCTCAGGTGTCCCGCGACATCTATGCCAAGTATGCAGATGAGTTTATGACAAAGTTCCCTGCTTCAGCATTCGGCTATAAGGAAAAAGCAACTCTTCTTGTAGATAAGAACGAGTTTGCCGAGGCAGCCAAATGTATGGAAGATGGAATCAAGAAATCATCTGCCAAGGATGAAGCCCACTCCAATTATTCTGATGTCATCTATCAGAAACTGATCTATAAGGGTGATTCTGCCTATACAGCCTGGACTTACGACAAGGCGATAGAAGAGGCACAGAAGGCATACGCCATCAATGCTAATCCTGTGTATCAGCATCAGGAGGCACGCATCATCTTTACCAAGGGTAATTATCAGAAGGCATACGATATGTTCATCGCCCTGACCAAGACTTCGGTCAAGAATCCGGAAATCTTCCTGGAAGCTGCTCAGGCTAAGATTCAGCTCAAGGCTCCAGCTACAGAGATCAAGGTCTTGCTGGACAGTGCAGTCAATGAGGCTAAGAACTCGGGCACCATGGCAGGTCCTTACTATCTGGCTCGTGGTGATTTCCAGGCAGAACAGGGTGAGTATCGCAATGCCATAGCTGACTACAATATGTATGATTCGATTGTCCGTCCTGTTAATCCTGCATTTTTCTATGCAAGATACAAGGCTGAGACCAAGTTGCGCATGTGGCAGCCAGCGCTGATAGATATTGCCCGTACCTGCTACCTCGCTCCAAACGAGCCTACCTATTTTGCAGAATGGGCTAGTCTTGACTTGCGTGTGAAGCGATATGCAGAAGGCATCAGTGCAGCCAAGCATTGCATAGAGATTGCTCCAGAATATGCTGATGGCTATCTCCTCCTCGGTTTGCTCCAGATGGAGAACAAGCAGAAGGAAGAGGCTCGCAAGAACCTGGAAAAAGCAAAGGAATTGGGAGATACCCGTGCTGAGGGTTATCTCAAGAAACTGAAATAATCAGATTAATTGAAATAATCAGATTAATTGAAATAACCAGATTAATTGAAATAACAAAATTGAAGGTGGTAATAATTGCACTTTCAAACGCCCTGAAAGGGCAAAAGCTCATAGGAGGGTGTGTCAAAAGTCCAAGACACACCCTCTTCTTCGTTTCTTCAATAACGCAAGCCCGCTAGGTGTCTCGGAGAATTTGAACACCGCCCCCGCTAGGTGTCTCGCCGGATTTGCAATCCGGCGTTAAAAAATGTCCTAACCTATTTAGGCTCTGCGGATTTGCAATCCGCAGCAAAGAAGTATGCTTTTCCTTTTGTTGGGGGATTGCAAATCCCCCCGGTTTTAATAGGTCGAACCTTTTTCTACGGCGGATTGCAAATCCGCCGGGACGCCTAGCGGTAGGTCTCCAAATCTGCGTAATCTGCGAATTGAAAATCGGCGGTCGAAGGGAAAGCCAAATCTGCGTGACTTAAAAAATTACTTAATCTGCGTGGGTCAAAACAAAAGGCTGGTAGGAATTTTTCCTGCCAGCCTTTTCTCGTGCTTTTTTTCTTGTGTGTCTTTAAACTTTATTTTCTGTAGAACTTGCCTTTCTGCCGGGTGATGAAGATGCCGTGGTGGGCAGAGGATTTATCTACTTTTTGACCTTGCAGGTTGTAGATTGGTTCCTCTTTTTCTTCTTCATCATTCTTCGGGAGGAGAACGGGGGTGGCTCCCTTGGCAAAGCTGAAGGTGATGCCACGCTTGCCTAACGAGAGACTCTCCTGGTTGCTGTCACTCACCATCTCCTTCGGCAGCCACGCACGGTTGCCGGCTAGGGTAGAGCCCGTGTACTTGTAGAAACCTAATCCCCACGTTGCCTTGTAGGAGAGCACATAGCCATTGTTGTTGTTCTTGTCAATGGCATCCTTGCTCGGATTTCCCTCCAGAATCGTTACCTTCTCGCAGGTTCGCGAGGTAGGATGGAAATCGTGAGTGCCTACAGGACCGTAAACCACATAACCCTTGTTGGCATTTATCACCGTTACCGGAGTCAGCGTCATGATGAAGTCGGTAATCTTCAATTCTGCATCCGTCTGGTTATGCGCCGTGGCAGCATAGACCTTTACCTCTTCCGGTACCTTGGCGTTGAATGGCAGACAGATGGTGGTCCAGCCATAATCTACATCTCCCTCCTTGTAACCTTCCACTTTTCTGATTTCCAGTTTGTAAGGATCGGCTACCTCATATTTTATCATCTGGGTAGCTCCTCCCAGTCCGCCACGCTGGTTGGCAGCACGTACGCAGTAGAAACCGGCACGATAGTTGGTGAGATTCACCTGATTGTCGGTGGTATTCTCCAGATAGATCCATTTGCCATCTTCATTCTGCTTGAAGAGGAAGTAGCAGAGTGCTTCCTCCTGCCTGTTCCATTTCAGGAGATTGTCTTCCAGCTCGATTTCATCCTTCCATACAATCTCTTTTTCTGCCGCCTCTCTGCCAGCGATGATGCCGGATTGGGCATTGATCTGGGCACAGAGTTTGTCGGGCTCGAAACCGTCGGAGCCACCCAGGGCATTTCGCTTGGTATAGGTTGCTGCCTGAATATCGCTGAGTACGCATTCCTCAGAACCGGCTCCTGGGGTACATGCCGTGAGCGATCGGGTACTCAGAGAAATCAGATTGCCATCAGCATTCTTGCTCTTGTATTCATGGAAGCGGATGATTCTGCCAGTATTCATCTTGCCCCAACCGGTGAGTTTCGGGAGGGTTTCCATGGTGGTGTTGAGGAAGGTGCAGGCAGGATAGTTGTTCCAAGGACGGGCGAGGGTCCAGTTGTAATCCCGATGGTACTCCGGATTCTCCGTTTCCGTCTTGATGGTACAGTTGTTGAACACATATCCCCATTCCTGAATCTCACCCTGTTCTGGTGCTGCGATGTTGTTGCTTGCACGGTCGCGGTGGATGAGGTTGCATTTCTCGAACCAGATATTTCCGTCACCGCAGATGAAATCCACGACTCCTGCTATATCACAGTTATCGAAATAGGCTCTGCTGTCGTCACTGGCATTGTTGGAGAAGTAGGTGTCCTGATAGCTGATGAGGGATACATTCTTCATGATGGTTCTGTTGCCCTGGTCGTGGAAGGCGGCAGCTCTGCCGGCGCTACCTGAAACAGCATAGTCGAAGCGGTTTTCCAGCTTCAGATCCTGGGCATAGAAGTCGGTAGCAGGCTTATCCAGATGGAGGGTAGCTGTTGTTCTGAGACCTTCTGTCGTAGGTTTGTTCCAGATGGTGACTCCACTCTGGCTTTGTCCGATGAGCGAGATATTGCTTTTCAGAAGATCCGTCTTTTCGTTAGCATTCTTGCTTCCTATATGGTATTCTCCATCAGGAACGAAGATGTAGAATCGGTCGTTGCCGGTCTTTGCGTTGGCTGCATCAATGGCTGCATCAATATCTCCATCTGTTACCACATAGTTAAAGGTCCTGTGCTTGTATTCGCTCGCCTTCGACTGGATATGGAGGGTAAGGGAAAGGTCCGTTGGATAGGATGTGCCGTAGATATCGCTCAGCGATTTGGCTGGAATCTGATAGGTATAGGTTGCTCCCGGAGTAAGATCCCAGTATTTGAATACCAGCTGGGTTCCCGTTTTCGACTCGTAGGTTTCACCATTCTTGCTTACGATGGTTGCCTCCTTCATCGTATGATTGAAGTTCAGCTGGATCGAACCGCTTTCTGGAGCATTCCATACCTCACTTTTTTCATCCTTGTATTCCTGATTTCCTATCTTGTATCCGGCGAACTGAAGTTCAACTGGAGGCATTTGATAGACAAGCTTGACAGGGTAGGTGGCTACGGCGATACCTCCTGTGGTAGTTACCGTGATGATGGCTTCCGGATCGGTCAGGGTTGGAGCCTTGGTTACTAATACCGTACCATTTGCCGTTGCCTCTCCTGTAAGCTCAGGAACTTTTTCTATGTTATTATCCCATACATCTACGTCTTTGAAGGTAACGTATTGGTTCTGATTCATCTGCTCTGCAATCTTATCTGCCGTCAGCGTTACTCCTTTACAGGTCAGCGACTGGAGGGTCGTTCTTTCTGTAGCATCCTGTGTCTGATAGGTAATGATGAAGTCGATGGCATATACACTTTTTATTTTATCTGTAAAGATAGCCGTATGCGATGCACCTTGTGCGCTGGTTACCTCAATGTATTTTTCTCCTACGGTATAACCATCATCTCCCTGATTTTTATCTGCGATGGTTACGGAGGTTGGAGTTTCGGTTGCCGTGAGCTTTACCTTGCAGTTTGGCGTAGCCGGGAAACTGATGATAGATCCCTTGTTAATCTGTATTCTATAATCTTTGCTGAGGTTGTTGAATTTACCTTTCATACCAATCAGGTCAAGCTTCAAGTCTATCTTTTTCCCGTTGTTTTCAACCTGAGTAACCAGGATGCCATCTGCTTTCTGGTATTCAATATTTGGAGCACCATCCTTGCGGGCAAAATGCCAAGTGGCTTGGGTCTCCTTATCGATATCGAAGATATTGAAATCGTTTTTCTTGAATACCGGATTCAGCGCAATGTCCTTGGCTTCTGCCTGATAGGTTGTTCCAATCTGATATTCCATCGGAGTTCCTGTTGCTTCTCCGGTATCCGAACCCGCTCTCTTCTCCCAATGATCCAGCGTATGTCCCTCGTAGTAGAGGGTGCGGTTCTCTGGTATGGTAAAGTCATCTCCTTCCTCTACCCATGCTGCCTGAGGGGCTGAACCCATGGCATTTGGTCCGCCGTTATAGGTAATGTAATAGGTAGGTTTCTCCTTGAAGCAGATTTCGAGGTCGCTGTGGGTGTTGATTTCAAATTCCACGATGTAGCTGGTTCGCTTGCCCTGCTTCTTTTCTTCCTCTGTTGTCTCCACTTTAGTCAGCTTGTAGTTTTTGTAGGTTTCGGCATTTTCCTTGTGATCTATAATCCTGTCGAATTCGTAGCCGAACAGTCTTTCAAACTCGATTTTCACCTGATCACCCTGTCGGATGAGATAACTGCCATCTTCCTGCTGACTTGCATCATATTGAGAATTGGCAGTAACATTGGTAATCTTGCCATGTTCTGGGTTATCTACCTTCACCTTGAGATTCATCTTGTTGGCAGCCAGAGTAGCCAATTCTATCCACTGGTAGTAGGAGTAGTCATCACCGATGACAATCGGGATACGGAGTTCCGGATTCTGGGTGGTATAGGCGTAAACATACCGGTGGTTATCTCCTGCCTTCTGTCGTTCTGCCTGGGTACGAGCTTCATCGAACGTAGGTACCACACCGTCTATCGTGGTGGAAGTGATAGGAGAGTAGGTCATCATCGAGATTTTGGTTCCTGCTCCGGCTGTAACCCAGAAGGTTGTGCCCGGACCGAAGGCAGCCCATTCCTCCTGGTCTGTATTCCTGATATATCCCTTCTTGCCGGTATCGCACCATATAGCTACGTCTCTCATATATTTATACTCTGTACCTCCTTGCAGGGTCGTGATAAATACCTTGGAAGTCCAGAACGGTTTCTCATTGCTGCCGATGTTGACAGTCTGAGCACAAACCTTTCGCTGCTCCTTGGTATCAGGATCAACATAATCATGTATCTTTCTTCCGAAATCATATCGGATGGTCGGATTCGTAACGCGATTGAATTGGGTGGTAAGATTCGGTTTGAAATGAGGAATCAAGGTGAGGTCCTTGTTGACGGGATAGGTCTTACCTAATTCATACTTATTACCCGCTTGATCTTCCCAATGCGTAAGCGTATAGCCTTTCTCGGTTGCATTACCGTTCTCATCAATGTTCTTGAAGAAGGTATAATTGGTTGGGATGGTGAAGGAGGTAGCATTGCTGATTTGGGTAATCGGCATGCTTTCCGCATCGCGATAGGCTTCCGTTTTGCCATTCACATGAGCAGAGGAGTAATCAAAGACTACGGTTCCTGTCTGTGCCCACGCACTCCCCATCCATCCCATCATCAGGAGAAGGAGGAGGGAATGGAGGAAGTTGCCGGCTGAAATCTTATTTATTCTATTCATTATTTTCGAAGATTTATTATCTGTTTTAAAGCTTTTGCCCTTACAGGGCGCATTGCTCGTTATTTGGTTACCCAGGGTGTTACCCTGGGCTAGGAGCTTCTGCCCTTTTAGGGCGTGCTGCCAGTGTTATTTCACCATGATTTTGTGCAGCCTGTGTTATTTCACTATTACCTTAGCCTTTCCGAAGATGTAGAGGCCAGGATGGAAACCACTGTAGGTGGCGGTGCCTGGCTGAACATCGAGGATGCGGTAGAGCTGACCGGTAGAGGCGAAGACCTTGAGCTGGATACTGTAGGTGCTTTCTACCCTGACACGGCGGCTGCCGATGGAACGGATGATGAGGTGATCGCCCGATTCGGTGTCCTCCTCGTTGCCGTTTACCTCCGGTTCTATCCGGTCGATACCCGTTGTCTCTGCAATATGAATCACGGATGGATTGGCAGAACGGGTCTGGGCTGCGGTCTGGGTCTTTGCCATATAGGTGCGGAAAGGCATCACGGTAGCCAGGGGTGAAGCATCTTCGAATGCAGTTCCCTGGGCGTTCATGCCATAGACAGCACCTTCTGCTACCTTTTGGGCTGCGAAGGTTCCCATGTGGACATAACCGCTGGTTGCGGTCTTCATCTCTACCGGGAGGGTCTTCATCTCTGCCGTTATCGGAATCACGATGGCACCCTTTTTCTTGGCGTCTTCGCCCGCATAGCTTTCTCCGAAAGCATGGAAGGTGATGGCCTGTGCCGGTTCCTTCGCATTCTTCAGATTGTTGTAGAATGCCGAGGAGAGGTCGAACTCATAGAATCTTTCACCCGGGAAGCGGACTACGTATGGCGTGCCTGCCTTGAGAGGCTGATAGCCCTTGTAGGTATGCTGCTGGGTGTAGTATGGATTCTCCACCTTATTATATAGCAGGTCTCCGTAAGCATATTCGAAGAAATGATTCTCGAAAATATAATCCCAAGATGCTGCATTTTCAGCACTTCCTGCATTTCCTGCCTGGAAGAGACCGGAAGCGGTACCCGGACGCTGGAAGATGGCTGAGGTCTTGCCGTCGTTCTGCTCTACAGATGTGAGACCGCGCAGCCAGTATTCGTGGTGCTGGGTATCCTTGCCATAGAAATGGGTAATCTCGCCATTGAGTGAAGCCTCAGCCTTGTTGACGGTGAATGGCAGACAGATGCCTTCCCAGGATCCGGTAGCCTCGTTGGCATAGAGCGATGGCATGCGTATATACCAGGCATGACTGGTTACCGAGAATGGAATCGGTACGCAGAAGTCGTTGTTGTCGCAGGCAATGCCCTCGCTGTTTTCTCCTGCTGGTGTGCGTTCTACCAGGTGGAGAAGTGGGGTAGCGTAGGAAGGGTTTCCATCTACCACCTTTTTGATGATATGATGGCCCAGGATTCGCTCTTCGGAAGTCTGCTCGTCATAGTTCAGCTTCGTTCTCACTACATGGTAGGCATCCGTGGTACTTGTCTCATTGCCTGCATCAGTATAAACCAGAAGGTTCTGGGTAACGCCCTTCTTGATGATGAAAGCATAGAAGTTGGTGGCATTGTCATCCTGAGCCGTGAAGTCGATGGCTGTAGTGGATGGAATGTGCACGTAGGTTCCCATATTCTTGGTTCCCTGGTTGTAGGCATTATAGTGATACAGTCCCTTCTCGATGCTTCCGTAGTAGCCAGCCGTGCGATATACACGATTGCTCATGTATCGGTTTTCCTGCGATGCGATGCGGGCAGGATAGAGGGCTGGAGAAGACTGGAGGTCCTGTCCCCAGAAGAGGAAGTCGTTCATCGGCTCTCCGCCATTCTTTGCATTCTGGTTGAACTGTGGGAGATAGTTGCCTGTTCTCGACTCCTTGGTCTCCTCCGTTGCAGCCTGATAATCCTGTGCGCGCGCCTGGTCGATGGTATGTGTCTTGTCGTGACGGGTAGCCGCCTTGCCATAGTTTGGCAGATCACTGTCCTGACCGGTACGGAGATAGGTGATACCTGTATTCTTGCCTGTGATGGCATCGGTACGGTGGGCATACTGATAGTCGCCGTTGGCATAATAATCATATACATACTTCAGTGCTGCCTTGTCATCATCCGAACTATTGCCTTTTCGCGCACGCAGATAGTAGCCGTTCAGATCGTAGGCCACCTTACCATACTTGAAGTCATCCTTGGTATAGGTATTGTTAGCCTTTCCATCCATATCATATACGATAGGCGTATCAGGAGATGCTGACGGAGCATATTCGAAACAGCAGTGGTAGCCCGAAGCATTGCTGCTGCTATTCGGCTGGGCGATGCTTCCGCTTAACAATCCGAGGTTATAGATGTTACCCTGGTTTGCTGCGAAAAGCGTCTTATTAGCCTCCAATCCGCGCAGGATATGTCCGTTGCCATGGAAGGTTCCCTGGAAGATGGCATTGCTGCCAGTATAATCGGCAGGAATCTCCAGGTCGTTCTGCAGGATGAACTGGGCGTTCTTTCCTCCGTTATTTTCTGCTGCGGAGATGAAGGCTCCGAATGCCTTCAGGTCATCCTGGTCGCTGATATAGATGCGAGGTTCTGCCAAGTTCTTTTCAGTAGAAACTCTTTTTATGGCTTCGGAAAGACGGAGATCGATGCCGGTCTTATGCGGATCCATTTCGTGGTAGTTGTGAACCGTGAGGGTATCGCCAGCCGCCATGGTAACTGGGAAGACCACATCATTGAAACCGTTCATGGTAACACCCAGCTGTACGCCGTAGCCATTCATGAAGTAGTAGGCTGGGATATCCAGATAATCGAGGGTCTTGTCATAGACGCTACCGGCAAAGAGGTCCGTGCGGGTTTCGTCAATCTTGTCGCCCTGCTTGTAGGTATTCTTTGAATCCTTGGTCTTCGTCAGCCAGGATTCGTCTTCATCAAACTGTAAATCGCCCTTGTCATCCCTTTTCAACTTGCCGATGTGCCAGAAATAGCCATTCGGTGCGAAAGCCTGGTCGGCTGCTATCTTCACCTTGTCCTTTTTCAGTCGGATCATTTCTCCCGGCAAAGCACAGTTGTCGATGGTGATATGTCCGGTGAAGTTAGGTCCCTGCACATATTCGATGGTGAGGAAGATGGTATAGGTATATTCTATCTCTTTACCATTTTCATCCTTTTTAGGGTTTCTGTTTTCATCGAGCTGCTTGGCTCCCAATACCAGCGTAGCCTGACATTTCTTTTCAAGATGCTGGTGGTAATATTCAGGAGAAGCATCGGTATTGTTATCCATCAGTCGGAACGAAATCTTGGCATCTCCATTCAGTTCTGCAGGGAGCGTGCTGTTCAGGCAAGTGCTCTGGTATTCTTCTGACTCCTTATTATCAGGGTTCTTCTTCTCAGAAAGTGACAGGATAGCCGCAAAGCCACCATTCTGGGCTTTATCTGTTTCTGAAGAAGTTTTAGGACCTGCGTAGGTGTTGGAAGCCGAAGCTCCTACATAGAGTGTGTATTTACCGGCTGTCTTTGCAGTTTCCAAATCACACTTATAGTTTTCATCATGTCCGCTTCGCATCTTCCAGCTCTTGATGTATATCTCCTGACCCTTCTTGAGTCCGGCAAGGGCGGTAAGACCATCTGAGTTGTCGTTGTCGAAGTGAATCTTATGCTTATAGGTATAACCCGTGATGTGGGCGTTATAATAATAGTTGAGACCAGTGACATACCAGTAGTGGATGTCTGCTGTCGTATCAGGATCCTTATCCTTATCTTTCATGGCATAGAATCCGGTAGGCGAGCAGTCGTCGATGATGTATCGGTTGTTATCGGTGTTGCGCGGATTCAATGGGAAGACGAAGTTACCTGTGGTTTGCAGGAAGCCTTTGGTGGTTTCTCCTGATACTTCATGGATGTTGTCTGCATAGACATATCCACCACCTTCACCCGTACGGGCATTCATCAGGTTCATCTCTACGACACCATAGACAGGACCGTAGTAGATGGTTTCCGTCATCTTCTGGGTTGCCTTATCGATAATCTCCTGCACGTTCTGAATCTTCAGGGCATAACCAGAAGCAATGCCAATCATATTCTTGGCTGTACCGTTGTTGCGTTTCAGGAATTCTGATGCATTCTGCTCCTTGTCTTTTTCGTAATTGGTGATTATTTCCTGCTTGAACTCCTGATATTTTTGAGCAGATGCCTCACCATACTCATTGTGCCAGGTATCCTTAGAGAAACTGACATTGGATTTCACCGCACCTACATAATGGATGTTGTTGGCAAGACCCATATAGTTGCGTGCCTTGGCTTTATATTTAAAGGCATCCGATGCTTGAGTGCTCTCCGATGTCTTGATACTCTCTGGTTGCTCAGCCTGCAGCTTACCATCGGTCAACTGGATATCGCTAGCCACCATCTTGATTTCTCCCACTCGTGCGATAGAGTAAGGAGTCTTGTTGATCTCGTTGACGGTATAGTCGCGTGCACCGAGCAGCGAGAAGCAGTTGTCCTCCAGTCGGAGGAGGTCCATACGCTGGAAGGTATTGATGATCTTCGGATTGTTGATGGTATGCCCTGCAAAACCATAGCCCGTAATGTCGGCGCTGCGGAAGCCCTGGGCGTAGGAGAGGTGACCATCGCCGAAGATACCACCCTCGCTGTCGTATTCATAGAATTTATTCTCCTTGATGCCCTCTAAGCCTGGAAGTTTGTCACCCTTAAAGTACTTTACCTGTTCATAGATGAAACGATAGGTATATTGGTCCTTGCTCTTATCATCGTAGTATTTATAATAATAGCCATAGAGGTCGGTACCATTTGGAAGACTGATTTCCTTCATATCCTGCTTGGAGATGGTGATATGTTCAGTATCCTTGTTATCTCCCACCAGAATCAGGGTATTGCCTCCGAAGCCGGCATTGATTCCTTCCGTCAGCTTGAGCACCGTGGTATTGTTTGCCAGAACGGATGTACCCTGGGCGAGGGAATATCCTCCGCCATAGATGGCTTCATCGATATGGATATGTACGTTTTCCCAACCCATAGATGGGGTTGCGGCATCTATCTTGGTGAAATAGTCAGACTTCTTGTCAGCTTGTATCTCAGTTCGGGTGCCGTTATCTATCGCCACGATGTCAGCATATACACCCTGCGAAATCAGCTCGCCGGCAAGGAGATGAATCTCCTGCTTGATGGTTGGTGATTCCGTGGGGCCATCGTTGTTTTTCAGCTCTCTGTTCTTCTGGTCGGTACGGTTGAGGATATATTTTCCATTCTTCAGTGCGTTGACCTGATAGTAAGTAGGATAACCCACCTTTACCTGGGTAGAGCCATAGACATAACCGGAATAGGAACCGCCGGTAACCGAACGGAAGACGTGACCATTGAGGATATCCACATCGGTAAGACCGATGACATTACCCTGCTGACCGCCACCATAGACGAAGTTGGCAGAAACGCCCAAGCCTTCTGGATTATCAGTCTCCGTTACGCCGCAAGCCTTGAACATTCCGTTCGCTTCTGTCGGCTCTACGCATTTGATCTTCTCACCCATGATGATACGGGTGTTGCCATATACATAACTCTCCATACCATAGCCGGCGCCATAGACATTGAGGCTGGAGAATTTCGGATTGGTGGCAAGCGAATCGTTGGCAGCTTCCAGTTTCTGCTTGTCCTTGCCAGCCAGGAGGTCGCTCTGCAGATTGATGGTGATGTCACCTCTTACCGTTCCGGAACTGAAGCAACCTCCATAGACGCATCCGCCCTGGTAGGCACCATTTACTTCCTTCGGCGCAAACTGGTTCTGGATGGTGAGGTTGATGAATGGCTTTGCGGAATGAGCCAGACCGAGCAGATAACCACCCTCGTGGGTAACCAGTCCGTTGTAGTCGTAGTTGGCATTGTTGCATCCACCCACTATCTTTTCTGTGATGGTAAGTCCCTTAGGGAAGGTATAATCCACCACCTTGCCCTCAGCATCCGGATAGATGTTCATATTGCCTCGGTTACCGCCACAGAAGAAGGAACCGATGGTACAGTTCTGTAAATCCTGATCCCAGTCCAAAGATCCCTGGATGTTCATCTCTACCGGCTGGAAATAGAGGTCGATGAGGTGAGGATAGACCAGTGGGCGCTCCTCGCTCTTGGTTGGAAGATAGAGGGCGCTGATACCTCGGTTGGATGGATCGTTCACCCAGTCGATGCTATCGGCAAAGTTCAATTCCTTGCTGGTATCATAGTAATCGCCATTCAACTTCTGGAACTTGTTCATGAAGTTGTTGTCCTCGGATGCGGTAAAGAGGGCATTGCCGTTGCAACCCATGAAGAGTCCGTGGATGTTGATATAGCTGCCAATCTTGATGTTCACGCTACCGCAGGTAGCATCAGAAGACTTGGTCTTTGCCTCCTTCACCTTCAGTACGGTGGCAGAGTTACCGCCTCCATAGACATCACCCTTGATGAGAACGGTATCGCTGTCATTCTTGCCGGCGATATAGATATTCACCTTGTTGGTCAATGGTCGCCAGGAGTTGATGTTCACCATCTTTGCCGCATCGCTAGCCGCCTTGTGAGAAGGCATGCTGGCACGCATCGGTACGGTGAATACCAAAGGTGTCTTTTCCGAACTTGGGTCGTTCGGGTTGAGCGGATAGTTCTCGTTGACGGTTACCTGGGTGTTGCCCTTTCTGTCGAGGGCATAGAGGTAGTCGCCATTGCCGGCACCATAGACAGTGCCGTCGATATGACCGCCATAGATATTGATATGGGTACCTTCGCCGCCATTGTCAGCGAAATAACCGTCGGTATCGTTGATGTTGACATAACCGGAAACATCATTGCCTCCGAATACATTTCCGTGGATGAAGATATCCCTGTGGGTATAGGTGCTTCCTGCAGATCCGCTTCCTGCAGATCCGCTGTCAGAAGAGGTTGCAGCATCGTCGTCCTTTCCGATATTCACCTCGGTACTCTCGATGACATCACCCATCATACCGCCTCCAAAGATGTCGCGGCAGTCCATTGCATGGATATTCACATGGGTTTTCTTTACGGAATTGTAGAATCCACCACCGAAGAGTCGGCGACAGAAGGCACCGCCCTTACCGGTAACGAAGGTTTCACCTTCTACCTTACCGGAATAGCCACCACCCACGAAGTCCATTACGGAATATCTGCTCCAGAAATGCTTGTGCTCCTGACCCGGAACCAGGTCGATGGATGGATCAATCTTACTGCCACGGCCTTCCATGGCGATATTTACATAGGTGTTGCCCTTGATGACGGTATGTTCTCCAAAGCCGCCACCGAATACGCAGAAGTGTGGGGATCCCACCTTATTATATATCTCCTTCCATTCATTGGTATCGAAGAAGTTGTATTTATCGTCGACATCCTGACTGGAAACTACTTTCGTATTCTTGTGCAGCAGACCCTTTGCCATGGTGAGATAGGTGTTGCCGCCTACGATGCACGCCACATTACCACCGGCATAGATGTTGTGGTTGATCTTGAACTTCAAGGCTTCATGGTCGTACTGTGGAGAATAGGTGATACCATCAAAGGTGCTTGTCTTTTCCCATGAACGGGTCTCCGGTTTCCAGTAAGAGGTAAGCAGCGCCCTTCCTCCATAGATGAGAACATTGGTGTTGCCACTGACGTCTGCCGATGTGACAGCCAGAGAATCCTGGCCATTGACGATGATGCTGTCGCAGCTGCCCAAACCTCCACCATAGATACCATGACCTATGTAGCCGTCATAGATTCTTACGGTGGTGTTGCCCTCTATGATACCGTTCTGACCGCCTCCGTATATGCGTTCCAGAAGATTTGGGATAATGTCTGTGTTGGTTGTTTCATTCGGATGCTCCATGTTTTCAGGGTCAGAAGGGTCTTTATATGCCTGATTAACGTCGTCCCAATAAGGGTAGGTCATACATGCTCTGTCAATAAGCAGATAGGTGTTTCCCTTAACGCTGCCCAGTTTCTTATAATTTTTGCATTGGGTTAGGAGGCGTCCCTTGCCACCTGCAAAGGCAGCAGAGTAGATAGAGCCTCCTCGGATATTGACCAAGGTAGTGCTGTCTGCTTCTGTGGAGCCAACATTGGCAACATCTCCACCACCATATACGCTTCCCATCACGATGGTACGGTCTATCATTCCTCCTGTTGCCTGGAAATGGACATCCCGTCCATACAGATGTACTTCAGTCTTGTTGACGTGAGCCATGTTTGGGAAGTCGATAAACTCGCCGTCAGGTGTCTTTACTGATTCGATACCGGCACCGCCACCATAGAGATTTCTGGCGATAAAGCCCGATTTGACAAATACCTTGGAATTGCCGGTTACAGAACCGAAATCATATTTATCGCTATTGGTATAGTCTCCATAAGGTACGGCACCGAGACCTGCACCATAGATATTTTCGCAGAAAAGCTGGCAGTCGGTTTCCACATAGGTGCTATCCGTAACATATCCAGCAAAGCCACCTCCATGTATGGTCTGGAACGAGAAGCCCGGCAAACCGAGCGTCCAAGCCAGACAGCTGGCACGGTATCGCTGGTATGTGTTAGGATCTTCGTCGTTACCATCACTACCATATAATTCCTTTTTAACAACCGGGTCAAGCTTTGTGAAATCATCATAGAGCTGCTTCTCGAAGGCAACGTAGGTATTATAGTCTTTTGACTGGTTGAGATAACGATATTTTACTCCATTTACTTCCAACAGACCATTATCGTTAATCTTGCTTCCCGGCTGGGCATAGACCAGGGTCTTAGCCACCTTGGTATTGGCACCATATCCGGCTCCGAAGACAGAGAACTGAGGGTTGGAAGGGTTCTTGGCGCTGAGATACCAGCAGAGACCCGGCAGGGTGGTCTCATCGAACATGCTGAGGGGATGACCATTCTTATCAACGATGTCGTCGAGAGGAGAGTGGTTGATTTCCACGATAGCCTCGCCGGTATGCTCCTTTGCTGTTCCGTTGGTATCGGTATAGGAACCTACATAGCAGGCACGGTTACCACCGCCATAAATGTTGTTGTTCTTCTTGAAGCATCCTGAGAGAATCTTCTCATTCGTGAAGCTGAAGAACTCCTGGGTATCCTTGTCATTCTGTATTTTCTGGATGGCAGTCTTCAGTTTTCCCTCCGGGAGTTCTGCGATGGTCTCCACCTTCTGTAGGGTCAGTACCATCTCCGAGAATTCTTTCTTGCTGCTGAAAATCTTCTCTGTATTTCCCTGAGCTGCCAGCCAGGTAGTGATGTTGCCGTCGGTATCTGCATTCCGGTTCCAGATCCAGGTACCGCCATCCATCTGTACCTTGGTGTTACCCAGGATGTTGGCATAGGTTGCCGTCTTATCTTTATCCAGCCAGCCGAGTACTTTCTGGTTTTCATCCTCGTCCTGATTGATGACAATATTGCCGAAGCCGCCACCGAAGATGTTTTTGCCCAGCATACCGCCTTCGATATGTACCAGGGTGTTGCCGTCAACGGTACCGTAGGCACAGCCGCCATAGATGTTGCCCCAGACGTGAGGTACGGTGTTGCCGTAATAGTCGATGGCGATGTTTTGGGTGATGTCGGTATTGGCGATATGAACAATGGTGTTGCCATTGATTCTGCCCACCTTCTCGTAGGATGCCGCCTGCGCCTTAGGCAGACCCTTGCCGCCTCCATATACTGAGCCGAAGATGTCGCCACCGATGATGTTCACCAGGGTGCGATACTGCTTTGCATCATATCTTGTTTCTGTATCGATTACACCGGTTTTAGAATCAATATTGGTTTTGCTGATGGGCTTGATGGTATAAACAGGGTTCTCGTTTTGCGGACCCACATTAGCCATATCACCACCGCCAAAGACCTTGCCATAGATCTTAGCCTGATCCGATACCTGTACCTGGGTGATTCCGTTGACTCGGGCTACATTCTCGAAGTGGATGCCATCTGCTGTTTTAGGTGCTACGCCAGCACCACCGCCAAATACATCACCATATATATTGCCACCATTGATAAAGACTTCTGCACGTGCATCTGTTGAGTCATCGCCAATCTGTCCGGTGGTATTGTCCTCGGTCTTGTTAGGATCACCGAATCCGCCACCATATACACGATGAAGGAAGGTATTACCCGCTACGAATACCTTGGTAAATTGGGTTACTTTGCCGGCATATCCGCCACCCAAGACACCGAGGATGGTGAAGTTTGGAATACCCTTGGAATTGTCGAAGACTGGGAGGGTAGTGGTATTGCTGTTTGTATCGCTGTTGGCACGGGTGCCTTTGCGTGAGCTTTTACGGGAAACTGAATGAGGGCGAGCCAACTGCTCTGTCTTGTCATTCACTTCGGCATCATAGATACCGTAATCACCTTCTACATTCACATGTACTTCGGTATCATGTACCTGGGTGTATTCACCATATCCACCACCGAAGACAGAGAAGTGAGGGTAGTTGTTGTCATTGTAGGACTCCTTCCATTCGGCAGTATTCAGCAGGTCGAATGGAGTCATACCCTTCAGTACCTCTACAAAGGCGGAACCAGTGACGTTGCAGGCAAGGTTTCCACCGCCATAGATGTTGTGAGGGTTGAGGAAATGAGACTTGCTGCTGGTGGCATCGGTACCATAGAAATAGTTTTTAGTGGTGTTGTCCTTTGGATCCCAGATGATGAAGTCTCCATTCTCTCCCTTTGTTGGATCCCAAATCTTATCCCAGATGACATTGATGGAGAAGTTGTCCTTCTTCTTTCCGTCATCGCCTTCTTCCTGTCCACCCATATCCTGTGCCAGGGTTACGTAGGTGTCGCCAAAAATATCGGCAGAAGTGAACTGGTCTTTATCGGTGAGCGCATTTCCTTTAGGATCTGTGATATTACCTTTTCCGCCACCGAATATCTGTCCGGCAAAGTGAGCGGCATAGATATTGACATTGGTGCCGCCCTCAACCTGTGCCAAGTTGCCGCCGCCATAGATATCGCCATAGATATAAGGAGCCTGCTGGGTGCTTCCAGTAAAGGTGACGTTGGTGTTGCCGATTACCTTTCCTACCAAATCAGGTGACTGGGTGTTTTCTACTTTTGCATCAAAGGTCTGATTGGATAAGCGTCTTGTTCGTCCGTTACCTCCGGCGAAGACAGAGCCACGGATGTCTGCATCTCCACCGATTGTGATGTTGGTGGCATCATTTCCTTCGTTTTCTACTACCGCCATATCACCACCGCCATAGATGTTCTGATAGAAGATACCGCCATTGATGGTGACGTTGGACTGACCCTTGATGAGCGCCATCTTTGAGAGGGTAGTGATGGTACTTGTATTATTCAATTTTGCATCCGCTACACCATAACCACCACCGAAGATAGGACAGAAGAAGTTTCCGCCATTGATATTGAGCGCTACATTGCCGTAGGTCTGACCGAGGGCAGTATAGTCGCTGGCAGTGCCACCATAAGGTTTGCTGGAATAATACTGGTTGGTGCCTCGTCCACCGGCAAAGATACCTTTCTCGCAATGGAATTCTCCGCCATTGATGGTAAGAGAAACGGCAGTTTTTCCCTTGCTTCCATATACGTTACCGCCCGTCTTGCTTGGGATGGCACCGGAAGATGTCCACAATCCCGGACTCATATATCCGCTACCTCCGGCATAGATGCCGTCAATCTTCTCTGTCTTAGAACCGAAGATGCCACCATTGATGATGATCTGGGTGTTGGTAAGGAGAGGATCTACATCGGTATATTTATAATCATTTGCATTATAGCAATGGTACTGAACCAGTTTGTTTTTGGCAGCTGCGTAAGGACCATAAAGCATTACGTCATTGTTATCATTCCAGTAGGCGATGCTTTCATCCGGTGTATGGGTATCGGCTGTGTCATCACCATAACCGATACCATTCATACCACCAGCTCCTGCACCGAAGATACCGCAGAGGATATTGCTCTTCTTGGTATTCTTTTCAGGAAGAATCTTAAAGGTTCCGCCATTGATGGTAATGGTGCTGTAACCATAGAATGGGTTGTTGATTTTTACACTGCCCGTATGTCCACGTCCCATACTACCGCCATAAAGTTCGGTAACGACTATGCGGGCATTATCCACCTCCTTCGAATCATCGCTTTTCTTATATACTGAACTGGCTGGGTCTAGCAGAATATTGGCTCTACCCATATAGGTATTGCAAGGCACCTTGTATGTTTGGTTATTGTAGGTGAGTTCAAACTCTGTCTGAGCACCCAAGGTTCCGTTGACGATACGCGCCACCTTACCACTTCTGATGATGATATCCACATCGGCATACATCGCACCCTCGTGGTTTCCGGCAAGAATAATACCGGCATCATAGTCGTTGGTTCTAGTCTCTTTGGTCTTATCAGACATGGTGACCTCTCTCTGCTTGTTGTTCTGGTCGTTCCAAGCTCTGTCGATATCCATCGTAATGGTACATTTGATAGGCAGATTTGGCGTTCCCATCACACCATTGAGGTTAGACTTTGCTGTCTGACGACCACCAGCACAGATAGCTGAATAGAAGCCCGACTTGATGGTGATATTGAAACCCTCCTTGCCATGCGGTATGGATTCTTCGAAGTCTTTAATGTTATTCTTGTTATTCAGCGGATAGAAACGGCCATCGTTGTTGAAGCCACCGAATATCTGCATAGGGGTGGTTACGGCACCATCGATGGTACCGTAATTGGTAGCATTATCATTGAATCCCTCCATTTTGATGCCTTCACCCATCTCCAGATTGTTGTATTGGCAGAAGATATTCTTATAGGACGCACCGCCAGAACCGGTATTTTTGAAGGTGATATACTCAAATCGGGTGTCTCCCCAAAGTGGCAAACCCGTGTCGAGGTCAGTGATTTCGATGGAGCCACTATAGTCTATATTGTTATATTTACCTGTAATGGTTGCGTTACGGAAAAGTGGAGAATTCTTAGCTCCTTCCCACATTTTGTTTGTCAGAACAGAGCTTCCGTTATTATCTGTAATATTGAAACCATTTGTCTTGCTATTGGTAACATCCTTGTTACTTTCGCCCATCAATACGATGATATTCTCATCCCATGATCCCTTTTCTGAGAGCTTGCTGTAAGCTCCCTTCCAGGTAAGCATAGGCTTTTCTGCCGAATAACCATATTCTGGATTCTTGATATTGTTTTCTTCCGTAGTTTTGACAATTTCTGTTATTGATGGGGCTGGTTTCAGATAAACCACGGTTGTAGCACTTACCCAGGTGTCGAGAAAAGTCGTATTTCCATCGTTACTTTTAACGGTAACATGACAGCTGTATTTGTCGTTATAAGTAGCGTTGGAAGGACGGGTAAAGCTGGAGGATGTTTCAGACAGCTCGGTATCGCCATTATGCCACTTGTAAGTGATAGCTAATCCTAACTTGTCATTGGTGAATTGCTCTTCAGTATCGTTGGTAACATTGACGGTATAGGTGTTACCGCTGGTTGTAAGATCGGCATTTACATGAATCGCCTTGACCAATACGGCATTGGTTCGTGAACTGCCATCTGTGGCATAAACATACTGGTCGTTGAGCTTTCGTGGTAAGGTGAATGGATTGCAGGCCCCTGAATTCGCCTGAGTCCAGTGTATGTTATCATCAGATACATACCAGTTGTAGGTTCCGGCTGCTGTATTGCCATCGGCTGATACTACAGTCAGTTCATCGCTCTTTCCACGATCCATTTTGATTTTGATGGAATTGAAGGCGAAGTTTGTACTCGCTGAATATGCCCAAGTCTTCTTGTCCAGTTGCTGGCTACTGATGAAATCGTTATTAATTTTGATGAAAGCATTTCCGAAATCAGCGATTTCTTTCACTATACCCATATTATAGTCTGATGCACCTGTTCCCTCGCTAGCTTTTGTGTAATACAAGGTTTGAATATTGGCATCCGGCAGGTTCTTGACGTAATTCGCTGCATAAAAAGCGATGACACTACCTCTTGTACATTTTGCGCTGGTGCTGGTAACCATTTTGGGACCATGAATATAGATGTTGGTAGGAAGGATGGCATTGATTTTAGTGAATGTACTGGCACAACCTATACCTCCTGCAACTGTTACAAACTTGTTGTTGGAAAGAGATGCTTTCTTATGTATATTGATCTTAGTATCAGAAGAGAGGTTGAAGATTCGGTAGTTCTTTCCATCCAGATATCCAATGATACCACCGATTCGGCAGGTGTTTTTAGTGGAATATTTCTCGTCACGGTCGGTAATGGTTGAGTTCTTGATGATGATGTTGCTCACTTCGGCATAGTCTATCAAATCGCTCACCACGACTCCCATCTTGATGGTACCTTCTTCCGTAGGCAGTTTTTCCGTTGAAACCTCCAGACGGGCATTGTCGATCATCAGGTTGGTGACGGTGGCAAATTTGTCCTTGGTACCATTCAATCTTGAGAAAAGACCCCAGGATGCTTCCTCACCACCATTGGTGGTCCAATAGATCTTCATGTTGCGGATGGTCTTTCCATCACCGTCAAATGTTCCTCCAAAGTAACCGGCTGTGGATTTTTTCAAGGTTCCGATAGGCATCCAGATTCCTTTGCCCAGATCGATATCTGAGGATAAAAGGAAGTATTGACCGTTATACATCGTGTTAGATGTTCCGTTGGTTACTTCACGTGCCAGTTTAGCCAATTGCAGGTCGGTATTGATTTTAAAAGGGTTAGCTTTTGATCCATCTCCGCCAGCATAGGCATCGGCATAGAATTTCACTCCGTTATATTCCTTGCCATAGACCTTAGGCTCAATATTGAAGCTGAAGGTCTGGGTTGCCTGGTTGGCATCGGTATAGGATACTTCTACCGAGCGGGTTTCCTGACTCAACGGCAGGGTAAGGGTTCGGGTATCGTCTGATAGCGTCTTGCCATCAGTAATTTCCTGATCAGCCACCTTTACCTTCCATTCACAGGTACTGTTCTCCAGAAGTTTTTCTCCAGGAAGGGTATAGGAGATGGTTCCATTTTGGAAATCACAAGTCTCTTTCAGATCCTGAAAGCTGAGACTCTGTGCCCATACGGTCTGTATGCTCATCAGCCAGATGGTGAGGAGCATCATCATGTTTCTGCATATTTTCTGATTCGGATGAATTCTCATTGTCTTTTACTTTTTGTCAGTTGGTCTGTTCTTCTTTTACTGTTTGTATCTAGATATTGTTATGCCGATTAATCTATCAGCAGGTGTCCTGTATAGGCATCCTGGTCGGTCAGTACGTAGAGATAGCGTGGCTGGATCAGAATGCGGATAGGATATATGGTTGCAGTAGCACTCGAATTGAAGCTACCGAAGTTGCTTTTGTTCAGAACAATAGAGGATGTTACATCTTTTCTTGTAACGATGGTGGTTCCATCCTGCGCTTTCATTTCTACATCGTAGGTAACCTGAATGGTTGGCTCGAAGGCTGCATAGGGAATGGTATAGAAGGTTCCGCCCCATTGTGCATAATCTGTGGGTGTTACCACGGTTTCCTTGAATGGGATGATGACAGGATTGTCGTTCGTGAAGGTTTGAAGCGTGATGCCTGTCCATTGTATTCCTTCGGCAGTCCATTCCTGCTTGGTCTTATCATAGGTGAAATTTCGGGTGATGGTGCAGGAGGTAGGGATTTCACCTGTTATCTGGACTTTTTTGATATGGAACTGTCGGATGGCTCCCATCTGTGGATCGAGCTTAAAGAGGAGCTTGTATCCGATGAGGGTCTGGTCGAACTTGAATCGGATGATATGGTCGAAGCTCTTCTTGTTGCCATCCCCGTCCTTCACCTCTCTATGCTCCGGCAAGGCGCAGATGATTGGGGCGCTCTTGGAATCGAAGACGAAGGGTGAAGCGGAGGTGGTGGTTGAAGTGGATGCGTATGTGGTAGGGGTGTAGGGTATGGAGAGGGTATAGGTCTCCCTTTGCTTGGCTGCATCGCTTTGAGTCGTGATGCTTGCCTGTTTTTCCGAATTGGCAGAATTGTCACGGTAAGGCATATAGGCAAGGAAATCGAAGAAGCGTGCCTCCTGGTAGTCTTCCCATTTCTTCGGGGTGCCATATCCCCAGGTACCTTGAGACTTATCGTAAGTTACCTGTTGGTTGTTGAAGTCATTGAGTAAAGTATGATCCGAAGTCTGGGAATTTGCCTGATATCCGAATACTCCCATCTGCTGCGGATGCAGGTCGGGGTCGTATGTCTCGTACTCATTGGCTCGGGTAGCGACTTTCTGGGTCTCTACCGTGAACGTGATGTTATCGTATTGATCGGAATGCTGAACGGGCATATCGTTACTGCTGCAAGCCGAGAGACCTGCAAGGAGTGCGATGCTGCTAATTATAGAATTCGATTTCTTCATTGCTGAATGATATTGTTTTTATGGAAGTTAAGGGAAGTTAGAAAAGTTAGAGGGACAAATGTCTTGCGCTTTACGACAAAGACATTACCAATCTTTCGTGCCGTTTCCGTTGTTATCCAAAACGCCATTTTCTTTCCATTGCTCTACCTGTACTTCTGCGAAAGATATACTGGTATTGGTTTCAGATATCTTGAAGGTATATGTATATTGGCAGCCTGCCTTCCACTGGGTATATTCGCTGCCAACGGTGGCAGATACCGGGTTGCCATTCACTTTCGCCGTAATGGTATAGGAGCCTTGTGTATAGCCGGCGATATCCATTGGAGGCATATAATACCATTTCTGGTAGGTGGTAGTTTGATGGATGGCATCATCTTTTTCCTCGTATGGAATGGTAAGTTCGAGGGGACCGGTTTTGCCATCTCCCCATGGTTTAGAAACTGTAGTTTTGGCTTCTGAGAGGGAATAAGAAATGACGATGTTTCCCTCTCTTGGGGTTTGGGGTTCGTTTTGTGCTGTCCAATTGAAGCTTCCATCTGCATTTTTGTTCCATCGTGAATCCTTGAAGGAGATATCCTCGATTTTTGGTTTTTGACCATCGGCATATTTAAACTTAAATCGTACCTTGGCGATGAGTGGGGCAAAGGTAAGTTTCACCTGTTCTCCATACTTGTTTTGGCCTGTAGATTGATTATTGGATACCCAAAGCTCAGAGATATAAGGGGTAGTGGTGCTGGTGGCATCATTACAGAAAGCATAAGGAATCTTGAATACGGTTGTGCTGAGACTGGCATCCGTAGAAGCTGTTACCTTCGTGGTTTTATCATTATAGGCGTAAGCCATAAAACGATAACTGCTAGCCGAATAATCCCAGTATTTGATGGTTTGGGTGAGTTTAAGGAATGGATTTTGTTTTCCGATATATTCCCAGGCTTTATCAGTTGCATTCCAATCAACGAGATATCCCTCCATCACTTTTTGGATGGCAGCAGTTCCGTTTCCATCCTCTTGATGTCCATCAGTTCCATTTCCACCATCTCGCAGTGCATCAGTTTTCGTTTTATATCCCCAGACTCTAAAAGAAGAAAACAATGTTTCCAGTCCCGTTTCTCCCTCGTCAGCCCGAGACCCAGTCTGAGCCCAAGCCCGGGAACCAGCCTCCTGCCAGTTTCCGCTATTTCCCCCAAAGGCAATACCAGATTCCGAAGAATCTGGTATAAACGGGTCGTCCTGCCCCGAATGGGAGCAGGACAACAGGCATAAAGCCATAAAAATAATTAGTATTTTATGATTATGCATTCACTGAATAAAATTCTTATTGTTTATGTTATTGCTGGCCGTTGGTGGTGGCGCTATCTGGCTTCTTAAATTCTTCTTCATCAAAATCTTTAGATTCTGTGAAGTCTTCTACAACCGCATCGAAAGTAATAGGGTAGAGACCAACAGTAGAACCTTCTCCTCCGGTGGTACCATTTGTATTTACCGAAATCTTAAAGATATAGGTATAAGAATGATTAATCTGCCAATTGATTTTGTCTTTTCCTACTGTTACTGTTGCACCTTTCACATCAATCGTTTCATTTGAACCATCTGTTGAGGTTAGCTGATAGTCAACCTTGATTTTCATACCATCGCTTGCTGTCTGAGGCAAGAAACAAGTAAAAGCACCATTTTCCTTGTCATAGGTGACATTCTCTTTTGATGTACCAAGATTCGTGTTAACTAAGTTACTGCCAAGCTCAAGAGTTGTAGTTTTTGATGCTGCACGACCAGTAGAAGTTGGTATTTCCAATTTTGGAGTACCTTTATCATCATAAGATACTGTATAGTCTGATCCATCTAATTTCAAAGCAGTATTCTCTGCATTAGCTGCGAACTTATCTGTATGTTCGGTTGTCTGGTCGTCACCAGTATAGAACTTCTTGATTTGTACAGTGTATCCAGGAATGGTAGTATACATACCTACTCGTACCTTTGCAATGATATTACGGAATGTAAACTGAACAGCCTTCTGATAATCAGCAGTTTTAATTTCCTTTTTATCTGAGAAGTATAACTTATCTACATCCGCATCATTATTCAAAGTGATTTTGTATGTACCATCCTCTTCCTTCTTAATCTTGATCTTTGGAGTATTGCCATCTAAATCTACAGAAGGTGCAGAGAATGCGGTAAAGGTGTAGCTATTTGCGCTATAGTCCCAAAACTTAATGCCTTGATCTTTATCATATGCACCATTAATGGCTGTAGTATAGTTGTAAGTACTTTCTCCTTCTTTATCGCTAGAGTTATTCAAACCAGAATACTGCCAAGCTTTATTGGTTTCATTCTTTACATCAGTATATTTCACCAAATAGTTATTATAAACCAATTTGTTCTTGCTGTTAATACTCTTAGTTCCATATACCCAAAAACGATTACCAAGAGCAGTAGCTGCATTTTCGCCAGTTGTCTGTGCACGGCTAGTCTTTCCTGCCTCACCACTGAAGCTAATCTCTTTTGCCGTTACGGCACTAGGGTTGTTTCCTGGAACATCGCCGAGGAAATCATCACTTGAACAGCTGGTAAGAGCTACGGCTGCAATGGCTGTACAAAATAAAATTCTTTTCATACTCAATATCTTTTCTTTTATTGTTTGTCAAAAATAAGTTCTTATTATTACTAATTATTTATCCTTTTTATTATTATCATCATCTAAAGACATCATCTTTTTCATCAATAAGACATCATCTCTATTGCTGAAACATTATCTTTATTTTCAAGACATCATCTTCTCATTTGAAAAAAAGTCATCTTTATTTTTTCCTCCTTTTTACATATCAAACTCCCATTGTTTCTCCTCGAAATCCTTGACCACGGCATCGAAACCGGAACCGCCATTTCGATTCGGAACGGGAATTGTATCCATATCCAGTTCTATGGTAATCACACCACCGCGATAGAGCTTCCTCACCTTGTCGGTGACATCGAAGACAAAGGTGGAATCCTTTCCGTTGTTGAACTGAATCGTGACATCAAAATAATGCCGGTTGTTCAGATCCGCCTTTCCCACTGCCTTCAGCGATTCCGCATAAGAACGGGTGCTCAGACTGCTCGGGTTGATCTTAGGAATACCAAAGGTAACAACCTTGCCTCCTATGATATCACATTTCGTCCCATCCTGCATTGCCTGATCCTTCTTCAGACGCATATCAAAATTCACAGTGATGGCATCAGATCCCGTCACACCCGTATTCAGTACCACCGAACGTGCCATTCCGCTGAGATTCGCATTGCCGTCGATGGCTGTGATGATGCGACCGTTGCGGTTGTTGTGGTGAAGGATTACCTGCATGAGATAGATATACGTCATCGGCTGCAGACTCATCGTGAGATTCCTCACCCAGCAGTTGCGGTCGGCATCAAAGACGAAGCCGTCCAGATTCTTGTTGATATCAATCGCCCTTTCATATCCCGCGAAAAACTCCTCCGGCTGATAGAAGGCTCTGGTGAATCGGGTGCTGTAATGAGGTGCCGAAACCATCGTCTCATTGGTATAGGCAGTCACCTCATCGTTCGAACTCTCATCGATGGTTACGCTCTGGATGCCATCGGAGGTGTGGATATCCGTCCAAGCCAGAATGTCCCAGTAGCCATACTCGTAGCTGGCGGAGAGATAACGCTCTGAGATGGTATGCTTGTAGGGAGAACCGTGCGGACCCTTGGGCGTATCGCCTGTGAAATAGCGGCGGATATTGAAGACGGATGGTTCCGTATAGCCCAGTTTTCCGAAGAGCATCTCATCGGTGGCATCCCATTGGTATTTCCATTCCGCCTTCCAGTCGTATTCCACACCGTATTCCAGTTGGTAATCCCAGATAACGGGCAGGTCGAAGTTCACGATCGGAATCTCTACCGTCAGATCCTTGCCTTCCTCGTGGAGGTAGAGCATCGGATCGCGCTGGCAACTCATCATCGCTATGCAACCGAGAACCAGGCAAAGGGGTACATATCGTTTTTTATTGATCTCTTTCATTTGCGTCGATAAATTATATCGTAACTCAATGTGACTTCTACGCGGGTAGGACCTATCCAGGTGTAGGAATGCTGTCGCTTCCTGAAATCCTTGGCATCACCATACCATTTATAATAATAGCGGTCGATGTCGGTACCGGGATCCACCGGGCAGCGCCACTGGTAAGGATCGTATCGGGTATTGAGGTAACCAGCCTGAAGTCCGAACTCCATTCGCCAGTGCTCCTTCCGGTCGAGCGGCAGCACATATCCGAATCCCAATCCGGCTCCCCATCCTTCGCCTTCCCAACCCCGTTTTTCGCCGAAGCATATATTATATAGGTACGCATGCGCGTAGGAACTGAGGTAAAAGCCCTTGAAGGCGGCTCCTTTGCCCGGTTGGCGCAGAGCTACGTCGCCGCTTTGCAGATAATAGCGGGCGTGCAACTGATAGTTGCGCAACTGGAAATACTTGTGGGCATCGTAGTTCTTCCACCAGGGACCGTCGAAACTGGCGCCATAGGTGAAATGTCCGTGAAGCGGATAATATTCTATTGCCACATTCGGGATGGGACAAAAGCGGTTGTAGCCCGGCATATATGCCAGATCGAAGAGCAGATTGGTCTTGATGCTGAGCAATTCCCTGCGGTGAGTTTTTGCGATAGAAGAGAGAGGAATGATTTCCTGCTTCGGCATCATCGAATCGAGGGATAGGATAGGGCTCTGGATGGAGGATATCAGCATATCCATCTGCGGTTTCTCTGTGCGGGCAAGCGACTTGTTGATCGCCATGATTCTCACGGAGCGCAATCTCGGGAAATAGTTGTGATAGAGATGCAGCCAGAACTTGCCTTGATTCTGGCGAATGGCTGCCTCCTTGAGTTGCAGAACATTGTTGCCATACCTGTTGAACAAGGAATCCAGGGTAGGATAGTAGGCATCGTGTTCCAGTCTCAGCAGGGTGCGCAAAAGGGCAAAGTCCATCGGAGCCACATCATATCGGATGCGGTCTGCCTGGATGCCATAGCTTTTGAGCAGAGCATTCATCGAATTCTTTCGGGCTTGGGCGAGTCGGGTATTGATATACAATGACCCTTCAGGTGATGAAGAAGCACGTCCGAGGATGATGCCGCTATCGCCTAATGCCTGCAGTTTCGGAATCAGTGTCTGGAGAATCCATTTCCTATCCTGTGCCTCGATGTCTTTCTTTCCGACAACAAAGGGGATGATAGGGCGGGAATCGTGGATGAATGTGCTGTCGGTAGTCTTTACCTGGGCAGAAGCATTCAAGTTATATCCTAAAAACACGAAAAGTATCTGAATAATTGGTTTCAATTTTACTTAAATCGAGGTTTTCACCTATAATAATCGAGGTTGATAAATCATTTTATATTTCTTCGATATATTGAAGGAAGGCACTTGGCAGATAGGCTGTCGCAATGGTGAGTGAATCTTCGATGGCGACTGCTACACGCTGCTGACCCTGATAGCGTGCCACTCTTCCAATCACACCCTTGAATTTACCTTCTATGACACGGACCAGTTGTCCGGTCTTGAACTTTGTTACTTCTTCCGGAATCATCAGAATGTCATCTGCTTCTGATTCACAGATGATCTTCAGACTATCCATCTCTCTGTCGGGAACGATGAGTGGGACTTTCGTTATCCTGCTTCCTTCGTGATAATGGCGGTAATAGAAACGGAGATAAGGGAGGTTCACATTATCATATACATAACTCTGCATTTCTTCTTCTGTAGCCTGAGCGAAGAAGATGTTCGGTATGCGTGATTCTACAACCAATTTTCGCTGTCCCCTTACTTCCTTGATTCTACGGACGGTTGGGTAAAAGGCAGTAATGCCTTTTGCCACCAGATAGTCGTATGCCTTCTGCTCTCTTCCGTAGGTGGTTCGCAGTGCATACCAGTGAAGTCCTGGCGGACTTGCCGTAGGGATATAGTTGGTGGACACCCCTGTATCTGAGCTCTCTGCCGATTCTATGGCTTGAGCTTCGGGGAGGACGCTAGAGGGAAGTCCAACGCAAGCTGGAGAAACACCGTTTTCTGCGGTGCTTTCCTTGTCCGATATCTGTTCTGTAACCATTATATATCTGAATGTATTTACCTATTCTAGACAGAACCCGGGAAATACGGGTGCAAATATACACTATTTTTTCTAAAATAGAACATGTTTTTTGAAAAAAGTTCAAACTATATACTTGGTTTAATTATTTTTAAGAGTTGGAAAGCTTTCAGCGAATGAACTGGAAGCTTTTCAACTCTTGAATTTGTACTTTCTGATACTGTACCTTCTGCTTATTCACAGGATGTCTTTTTCCTCAAGCTATACTTTCCGTGCTTATCGAATACAATCCAATAGAGCACAGGAAGGATGGTGGCGATGAGCACCATCGAGATGAGGGTTCCGAAGAAGATGACGGCTCCCATCGGAGACCACAATGTGTTGTTCTCTATCATCATCGGCAATACGCCTACCGAGGCTGCTGCTGAGGTGAGGAAGATAGGACGCATACGGCGCTCACCAGCCTGGAAGGCGGCATCTCTTACCGAAAGACCCTTGTCGCGGCGAAGTTCCTCGGCATAGTCGAGCATGATGATACCGTTTCTTACCAGAATACCCATCAGACTCACGACACCCAGAATGCAGGTGATGCTGACATCGAAGCCGGTAATCAGGAGTCCTATCGCAGCACCGAAGATGCAGAGCGACATGGAGGAGAGATTCACCAGAGCCAGGCTGATGCGCTTGAAATGGAAGAGCAGAATGAAGAAGATGATCAATACCGCTATCAGCACACCCGATGTAACTTGTGGCAGTGTTTCTCCATCCTTTTCAGCCATACCGCCAATCTCCCAATCCAGATCGGTACCGAGCGGGAGTTTCGATATTTCCTCATTTAGCTTGTTGGACAACTGGTTGGCATTATAACCTCTCAACGGTTCACCGACGATGGAAATGGTGCGTATGCCATTGCGTCGGACGATGCAGCCATCGTGCCAGTCGGGAGAAATCTTAGCCAGCTGACGGAGCGGCACACTCGATGTTCCGCCCATCACAGGGATGTATTCGTTGGCAAGGTCGCTGTCGTTCTCCGACTTCAGTACCATCTTCACCGGATAATCGCCTTCCCAGAGGGTGGACATCGGAATGCCATCTCCAAAATGAATGGCAAGATCGGCAGAGAGCAGCGTCTTGTTCACACCCAGACGGTTGGCCTCGGTAGCATCCGGCGTAACCCGGATGCCCGGCAACGGCTCCTCGAAATTGGTACGGATCAGATTGATACCTTCTATCTGATGCATGCAGGCAGCTATCTTCCTGGCGGCAGCCTTCAGATCGCTGATGCTGTCGCCGCTCACTCTTACTTCGATAGGGTAGCTGGCATTGTTGTAATCCATCTGCTTGAAGCGGATGTAGCAATCCGGGAAGTAGTTGGAGTAGCGGTCGGCATATCGGTCGAGTACCTCTTCGGTGGCACCGTTATCTACTGTATTCACGATGAACTGGGCAAAGTTGGGACCGCCAATCTGCGGAGCGTAGGTGGTATGGAAACGGGGCGACCCCTGTCCGATAAACGTGGTTACCGCCGTTACCTGCGAGTCGCGCTGCAGGACGTGAGCCATCGAATCTGCTACCTGTGCAGTTCTATCGGCTGTGGTTCCGTTAGGGAGATAGAACTCCACGGCAAACTGGTTTCTCTCGGCAATAGGCATCATTCGCTGCGGAAGATTCACGAAGATGACGGCACCGATGCTTACCAGCACCACGCCCAGGATGAGGGTGATGCGAGGACTTGCGAAACAGTGCTTCAACAGCCAGGTGTAACCCATCTGCAGATAATCGAGCGGCTTCTTCCGGGCGTTGGGGGTAGGCTGACTGCTGATGCCCTGATGGATCACCCTATATTGTAAATAAGGTGTAAGCAGCAGCGAAACCGTGAGCGAGATGCTCAGGATGATGAACATTGCCCAAGGAAACGACTTGACGAAATCGCCCATGTCACCATGCATGGTGAAGAGAAACGGGAAGAAGGTGAGCGAGATGCTGAGCGTGGCGGAGAGTACTGACATGAAAAACTCACGTGGGGCAGCGATGGCTGCGTGCCAGCGCGACATGCCGTGGCCCAACTTCTCCATATAGTTGTCGATAATGACAACGGAATCATCCACCACCATACCCAGGGTTACGATGAGGGCAGCCAGGGTGACGGTGTTCAGTTCCATACCGAAAAGATAGAAGATGCCCACCGAAGAGAAGATGGTGATCGGGATGCTGAGGGCAGATACCTCTGCCACGCGGCGTGGCATAAGCAGGATGACCACGATGATGACGGAGATGACCGAGACGAGCAGTTCGCGAAGGAAGTTGAGCACTGATTCGCTCACCACCTTGCTCTGGTCGGTGATGGTATTGATATGCACATCATCGGGCAGGGTCTGCTCAAACTCATCCATCGCCTGGTGAACGTCTTTTCCCATCTTCACGATATCATTGCCCGGTCGCATCTCGATGGAGAGGAGCACGCATTTGTTGCCGTTGCTCTTGATGTATTTGCTCAATTTGGGATATTCTCTCCTGATCTGGGCAATATCTTTCAGTCGCACGATGTTGCCCTTGGGGTCGGAATAGACAATCTGCTCTGCCACATCGCGCTCGTTGTTGTAGGAGTCGGTGATGTGGATAGGCAGGTTGAGGTTGCCCAGCTCCAGGTTTCCACTCATGGTGGTGAAGCCCTGTAGGGCGAGCTGGTTGAGTACCTTGTAGGAACCGATGCCGTATTTAGCCAGCTTGTTCTGGTCCAGATAGATACTGATCTGCTCGTTCTCCAGTCCGTAGGTGCGGAGGTTGGAAATGGCATCGATGCGGCGCAGGCGGTCCTTCAACCGGTCGATGTAGGTGTTCAGTTCCCGATAGGTTTTCTGCTTGCTTTCCATCGTGATGAGCAGGGCAGAGGTATCGGCGATGTCGTCCACTGCCTGCAGGGCGAGAACGCCTGATGGGAGTGATGCCTTGAAGGCCTGCAGTCCGTGCTTGAACTTGCTCCAGAAGGCATCCCTGTCTTCTACATCATCGTTGAGTTCCAGGAATACGATCAGCATGCCGTCCTTGCTCTGGGTGTAGGTCTTCTTCTTGTTTACTTCCTTGTATCCGAAGATGAAATTCTCCAGGGGTTTCGCCACCCGTTCTTCCACCTCATCGGATGTGGCACCGGGATATACGGCAACGCAGGCACCCTGGCGGATGGTGAATTGAGGCATTTCCTGCTTAGGCATGATGCAGATGCCCAGAATGCCCACGAAAACGAGCATACCCATGAGGAGCATCACGATATTATGGTTGCACATCGCCGATTCGATGAACGAACGCTTGATGATGCGGTTGGGTTTTCTCGTAATGCGAGCCTTGATATGGTCGTGAAGGGCGGTGTCCTTCTGCGGAATCCTCGGCTTGTTTGTCTCTTGATTTTTGTCTTGATTCATATCTTTTCCCTCCACAATTTATCGGTTGTTACTCTTTCCGGTATCAACCTTCATACCTTCTGATACCTTCTGCTGACCATTGATGATGACCTGGTCGCCAGTATGAAGTCCCGAGAGAATGATGATGCCATCTCCCTCGAAATCGCCTATGGTTACAGGTTGCTGGTGCGCCTTGCCGTTTACTACGGTCCAAACGAATCGGGAGTTATCTACATCCAATTCAACGCTTTGCGGCGGAACGATGATATGAGCCGGTGCTGCTGCGCTGCCCTGAATCTGGGCGTTGCAGACCATACCCGGGAGCAGACGACCCTGCGGATTGGTGATACCCACCTTGATATCGTAGGTATGCGAGATAGGGTTGGCATCGATGCCTTTTTCTGAGATGGTTCCATAGAAGACGGCTCCTGAAAGAGCAGCAACCGTCAGCTTCACCTTGTCGCCTACGTGGAGATGCGAGATTTCAGCTTCGGGTACGGAAACCTTGGCATTGACCTGAGCCACATTGGCGAGTTTCAGCACGGGCTGACCAGGAAGCACATAGGTTCCCATATCCACATTCTTGGCAGCGATGACGCCAGAAAATGGAGCGGTGAGTGTGGAGTGGGAGAGTTGCTGACGGGCGATGCTTTCGGCAGCCTTCGCCTGTTCCAGTTTACTTTCTATCTCCACCCATTTCATATCCGAGATGGTTCCCGACTGATGGAGGGGCAGGAATCTCCTGTAGGCATCTTCTGCCTGCTTCAGGGTGGTGAGGGTAGCTCGGTGAGCCTCCTTCACGGTAGTAGGGTTGATGGTGGCGAGCAACTGACCTTTGCTGACTCTGTCACCCTCATCTACACGGATGGAAGTGATATTTCCGGCGATTTCGAAACTGAGTGTTGATCCCATCTTTTCCTCGATGGTACCCACATAGTCTTTCGTTCCCCCCAGGTTTGTATTTCCTACAGAGATTGTTTCCACCTTGATATTCTTCTTTTCCATCTTCCTGGCTTTTTCCGTACATCCTGTCAACAGCAGGCAGAATCCCGTAATCATCAGACTGCATCTCATGAATGTCAAACAGCTGCTACTGCATGTCATGAGCCATCCTATCATACCATCTTTCTTTTTCATATCTTCTTCTTGTTATTTTTTTTGCAAAGGTATGAAATAATGGCGAATGTAAGGGGAACAAAGTATTAAATATGTTTAAGAACTAACGTTTTTTTAGAAAAAAGATGTACCTTTGCATATTGGAATAAACCATATAATTTAAATTCAATATGAAGAAAATCTTATCTATTGCTTTTGCTGCCTTATTGGCAACATCTTCTTTTGCCCAGAAAAGCGAAACGCTGCTGGAGCGCAACCAATTAGCAAAAACTCCTCCTATGGGATGGATGACATGGAACCTCTTTAAAGGTGACATCAGTGAACAGCTGATCAAGGAAACTGCCGATGCCATGGTAGAACACGGTTTCCGCGATGCCGGTTACGAATACATCTTTATAGATGACTTGTGGCAGGGAGGTCGTGACCGCCATAATAACATCATTCCAGACCCAAAGAAGTTCCCGAATGGCATCAAGGCGCTTGCCGACTATGTTCACTCCAAGGGATTGAAGTTGGGTATCTATTCTGATGCCGCCCAGCTTACCTGCGGTGGATGGACAGCCAGTTATGGTTTCGAGGAGCAGGATGCCCGCACCTTTGCTTCATGGGGTATCGACTATCTGAAATATGACTACTGCAATGCTCCGGAGGACAGTGCCACAGCCCGTAAACGCTATCATACGATGGCTCAGGCTTTGAGCAAATCGGGTAGAAACATCGTTCTCGGTATCTGTGAATGGGGACAGCGCAACGGCGAAGAATGGTGTGAGCAGGTAGGCGGTTCGCTCTGGAGAACCAGCTATGATGTAAGAGATATGTGGAAAGATATCGTGAAGCAAGGCGGTATGGGTATTCTCGATATCGTGAATATCACAGCACCGCTCGCCAAGGATGTTCGCCACGGACAGTGGCCTGATATGGATATGCTGGTTGTGGGACTGAATGGCAAGGGCGGACCATCCAGTGATCTGGGTGGTGTTGGCTGCAGCTATACTGAGTATCAGACCCAAATGAGTATGTGGTGCATGATGTCATCAGTATTGGCATTGAGCAACGACCTGAGAAAGCTTTCTGCTGAGGATAAGCGCATTCTCCTGAACAAGGAAATCATCGCCATTGATCAGGATCCGTTGGGCAAGGCTGCTGAGCGCAAGGTAAATCAGGCTGATCATCAGATTTATGTTCGTCCTTTGGCAAATGGTTCTCATGCCGTTGCCATTCTTAACTGTGGTGATAAAGATAAGTCTATTCAGGCAGATTTCAAGCAGTTGGGCTTAAACGGCAAGTATCTGGTAAGAGATGTATGGCAGCATCGCGACATTGCCAAGAAGGCAAACAGATGGAAAGGCACCGTGAAAGCTCACGAAACCAAGGTGTTTGTATTGAAATAAGCTATAAGTTGGGCTCTCTTTCTAAGTATGAAGAGAGCCCCTACTTTTTTACTTTTAAGGGACGTTATGATAAATAGTGGTTATGAAAAGCATCGTTTAGGGAAATTCCTCTATCGGTTTAGGGAAAATCCTTACTATACCTCCATAAATCGCCTTATCTTTGCAGCAGAAATCAGAAAGATGACGGAATTGACGATGATTCTGGAATCTGATGGTTTCCTGGAAAATGGAAGTTTAACATATAAAATAAGATAAGATTATGAAGAAGTTAATCATAGCACTAGTAGCAATGTTCATGATGACATTCACTTCTGCATCAGCAATGAGTTATGAACAGGCTCGCCAGCAGGCTCTGTTTCTGACAGATAAAATGGCTTACGAGCTGAATCTGACAGATGATCAGTATGAGGCAGCTTATGAAATCAACCTCGACTATCTGATGGGCGTAGATACTTACGACGATCTCTACGGCATCTATTGGCGCCAGCGTAATCTCGACTTGAGCTACATCCTTCTGGATTGGCAGTATCGCTCATTCTGTGCCGCAAGCTATTTCTACCGTCCTCTTTACTGGGATGGTGGATACTTCCACTTCGGCATCTATGCACGCTACCCACGCAGAGATTACTTCTTCTTCGGAAGACCTCATTTCTATGCAGTATATCGTGGTGGACACAGCTGGAGAATGAATGGTGGCAGAAGCTGGTATCACGGACGTGAATTCGGCGGTCCGCGCCCTATCGGTGTTCGAGGTCAGGAACCAAGATTCGGTATGCGCGATGGATTCAACCGTGGCGATTATGGTCGTGGCAAGACGTTCGGTAACCTCAATCGTCAGAGCAGTACAAGAACTACGGTTACACGTGATCATTCTTTCGGCAACAGTCGCCAAAATAATGCTACCTTTGGAAATGGTGTCCGTGGCGGTGGTTCTTTCGGAGGTTATAACCGAAGCGGATTCGGCAGTGGCTCTACCAACAACAGCCGTTCGTTTAATAATGGTTTCACTCCACGTTCCAGCACTCCAAGCAGGGGATCTTTCGGTGGAAACCGTGGCGGCAATTCGTTGAATAACAGCCGTTCATTCAACAGTGGAAGCCGTTCCTTTGGCGGAGGCAGCAATGGTGCCCGCAGTTCCTTTGGAGGTGGTTCTTCCCGTAGCAAGAGCAATAATGGCGGCGGTTCATTCGGTGGCAGAAGATAGTTAAGACCAATTTATCAAACCAAATATATACCAAAAGAAGGGACATTCCAAGTGATTGGGATGCCCCTTTGATTTTTTAGTATGATGAATTGATGTACTATCAAAGATCATCAAAAAAGATAATCTACAGAACTATATAATTGAATGACAAGTATATAGATGATAAAGAGAGGAGCAGACTGGCGAACTCCATCCGCCATTGCCTCTCCCATTGCCTCGATACTGTTCAGTCTTTGGCTGACTACGCCGAAAGACTGTGCCATGACAATGACCATAAAACAGATATAGGGCAAGATGCTTCTGGAAAAACTGCTGGAGGCATATCCTCCCATTACATTGAGCAGGATGGCATGAGGAATGAGCGTGAGCAACAGCATCACACCGATAAACAGAACGAATTCCAGGCAAACCAACCGCAAGGCATTGCGCTGTCGGTAAACCTTATGATCGTAGTTTAACAAGCCGCTAGCCCGTAGTGTTCCCCAGGCAATGCTGATCAGCAATAGCCATACCAGCCAAGGTGACTGCAGGTTGGCTGTGAAAGTGCCGAAGAACCATCGGATACCTTCCGGGCTGAGTAATGACCGGGGAAAGACATCGGGCATAGCGGCAGTGATGAGCCAGGAAGCCAGCACCAGTACTAGCTGTGCCAGTATCAGCAGGAACATGGCATAGCCACATATTCTGCTGAATGTATGACTATTCTTCATCAGCCTGCAAATTATCAATATCGATGATACGTAACTCGCAGGCACGTACCACGAGTCGGGTCGCATTCACGCTCATTCCGTTATTACCATCAGGGAAGAGCTTCTGTACGAGTTCATTCTGCCGTTTTTCCAGACTCTTCACTCCGAATGGCATACCTCGCAGGTTCGTGATCTGCTCCTTGGTATAACCCAGGGCGAGATGGCGGAGGAATCGTTCGTCGTACTCATCAATCTCGTAATTGATCATCGCCTCCTGATGCATCAGTTGGCTTCCTACGCTCTGCTTGAATCGATCAACAATCTTCTGGAGAATCGGCTGGTTGAAAACCAGTTTCTTTCCACTCATGCAGGAAGCCACGTCACCACGGGTCAGCAATTCTCCGCTCTTGAGGATGATGCCTTCACATCCTGCATCGAGTACATCTACCCATAACTTCTCGTTGAGAATCTCACCGGTAAAGATCAGGACCTTCACATCAGGATGCTGTTCCTTTGTACTACGGCAAATTTCTACTCCAACAGTGGTGGAGCCACCAAGGCCAAGATCAAGCAGTACAAGGTCTGGCTTTTGCTGTTTGATGAGTTTCCAATAAGCGATTTCACTATCCGCAGTGCCGATGATTTCAGCTTCGGGTATGTCGTTCTTGAAGATTCCTTCTGTGCCTTTCAATTCCAGAGGCACATCTTCTACTATAATAACCTTAAATTTATTCATGTCTTTGTCTTTATTATTTTTTCAGGTAAAACGATTTCTATCATGAGTTTGCCATCAGATGACGGCTTGGCAAGAATGCCGCAGCCACGCAGGTTGGTTGCCTCCCCTATTTCTCTCACAATCTGGCGGGCCACCAGATACTTCATATCGCTGGTGAGCGGTGTGAAGAGATGTGGATGCCGGGTTGCGTCAAATGGAATATCGTGAAGGATATACTGGCAGGTAACATAGGCGGATGATGAGGTTGTTTCCTGATAAGTGAAGTTCTTCACTCCGCCAGTGATCAGCTTCCTGAGATATGCCAGCAAGTCAGCGTCGCATTTCACGGTTCCTTCCACCTGTTCCATTGCCTGTGCGCTGAGCATCGTGTATATTGCCTTGTAGTAATCCACCAACTCCTGCAGGGAAGTAACATCCTCCGGTGTACTGTCGATAAGCTGTCTGATTCGCGATGGGTAATACATCGTTTCGTGCTTGAGCGTAGAGAGACAGTTGTCGAGTACGGAATTGGCAATGTGCAACTTTCCGTTTTCATACTCGGCACGATGCAGCTCATCTTCTGCCATTTCTATATTTGTAGCCTCATTCTGCTGCATATCAATACTTTGCTTCAGTGCCTGCGAGATACGTTCCACCACCTCATTGAGCTGAGGGAAAAGCTGAACGTTACGTATGTTATTGCTGCCGGATGGAGTCCAGATTCCGGTAATCTGTTTCAGCTTATCCGTGTTGGAATCACCACTGAGCAACACCTTGTTAATAGCATTGATCTTTTCTACGGCATAGCGATAACGGAGGATGTGGCGATAGTATAGCAGATAATATGCCAGTGGCAATTGTAACAGCAGGATAATCAGCAAGACGATGGCTACAGCCTTCGAGTTTTCTGAAGTCTGCATGGTTCTTACGTAGTTATCGAGCGAATTATCCGCACTCCGTTCACGGAAGAGCTGTGTATATACCTTGTTGTTACTATCGTATAGCTCCCATTTGTGAAGCGCCAACGCTGCCACGGCACTCTCATTGCGGATATCGAGTATGACCTCGTAGTTGGTTGGCAAACTGTCGTGCAGCCATTGGATTTCGGCAGCGGTTCCTTTCATGGGATGTGCCACCATCAGATATTTCCCATCAGGATTCAATGTCAGATAGTATCGGTTGAGATAGCTGCGAGATGAATCTGCCATAGCCAGGGTCCGCTCGTAGGTACCATTGATATTACTGAAATAGGCACTGTCGGCATAGGATGCTGCTTTTTGCAGCAATCGCGACGTCTGCTTATTGCCCCTGTGCCTGTCAGTTCTGTGCTTGTCAGTTCTGTGTATAGAGACATTTTCCCGAGTGCTTCCCAGTACAACAGATGGTATATTACAACCTATCAGCATCAAGGCAAGCATCAGTATCATTTGCATTTTTCGAATACCGCAAGGCAGTCGGAAAGTGAACTTACTACCCTTTCCTGGCTCACTCTCTGCCTGAATATTACAAGGAGAGAAGAGCGAACTGATTTTCTTGTACTTATCGATGATGCCCTTACAGTTGAGCAATCCGAATCCATGTCCGCCGGTATAGGTGCGGTCGAAGATATGTTCCAGTGTTTCTTCATCCATACCTTTTCCCGTATCTTCTACAGATATTTCCACAAATGTCTGTTGGCTCTTGGCACTAACCACGACCTCACCTCCTGCAGGTGTAAACTTCCTGGCGTTGTCGGCGATGGTATTAATCATGAATAGTGTCAGCGTACGGTCTGCCTTTACCATGGCATCTGTAGGTTGTACGGTCAGTTTGACCCCACGCATTTGAAAACTCATTTTTCCTTTGGCTACAATATCGAAAAGTGGCTGGAGCGGGAAGCTCTCTATGCGGAGATTGATGGCTCCCTGGCGCATCTGTATCCAATCGGTGAGAATGGAATTATATTGATTGATCTTGTCTGTCAACTCTGAGATATAGGTATATCGCTCCTGTTTCACTTCTTCAGGATCATCTCCCTTCATCAGCCTATCTACCTCATGGATCATACGGTCGATAAACGGGGTGATGCTATTGACCAGAGAAAGCTTGGCACGCTGTTCCAGGTTGCGGCGCCTGTTGTCAGATATATGAAGCTGGACCATATTCTTGGCTTCTTCCAATTCTTCATGCTTTTCTGATAACGCATTGATATGCTGCGTATTCTGTTCTTCCCATTCATGTAAAGGTATGAGCAGGGATTCTACAGAACTTTCCTTGGTATTACGGCGCTTCATTCTGTCGAATACATAGAGCAAGACCACAACCAAGACTATCGTAAAGATTACCGCAGCAATCATCGTGTTCAGCTGGACGGCATTGTTGTCCAACTGAGTGGCACGCGCTTCCAACTGCCTATCCTGTCGGCTCTGCTCCTGCAAGTCGAGGTAAATATTGCGGTTGTAATCGCTTTCCGGCTTATCATCGATGGCAGAATAAACCAGGCTGAGTCTTTCCCGGATAGATGCCACCAGGTCGGGCGCCTGCTGGATAGCTCTGTTCTGGTTGAGTGCCCTATTCAGGCAATCGCCTGCCGATTTATAATCCTTGATCTGCCAGTAGCATTCTGCCAGTGTGCGGTATGCTCCTGCCGTCTGGTAAACGTCTCCATATTCAGAAAAGATATTGAGTGCGCGTTGCGCAAAGTTACCTGCCAGAAGTTCCAAAGGCATCTGTTCTACATTGAGATACTGGAAAGCCGGCAGATTGTTTTTTACCAGGAAATCGCGCTGTTCCGGATCCTGAATATGTTCGCTGATAGATTGCAGTGCGTTTGCCTGCCAGTATGGATAAGGATTGCTGCCACTTGCCAAAAAGTAGAGACGAATGAGCATATCAAATTCCGCCTGACAGATTTCTTGTGGGGTGCCATGAGTGATGGCGCCACCAGCTCCCATATTATAAAGATAGTTGAGATACTGTGCCGTATCCTGTTCCACTTCATCCGGGTCAAGATCTGCCAGCGCATTGAGCATCGGCTTGTCTAGCTGTACATAATAAAAATAGGTGGCAGCAACGATATCAAACTCACTCTTCGCATAAATGGCGCGCTGACGCTCCCGAAGAGGAAGGTTATCTATTTCCTCACCGATTCTTCGCAGTTTACGGATGGCTTTTTCTCTAAAGCTGTAGAAATCCTTGTTGCGGGCCTCACGCTGACAGAGTCGCATATTCTGAACGTCGGCAATAAGGAGTTCTATCTGGTTGTCACTGCGTTCGTTTACCTTGTCAAGCCATCGCTTGGCAGTATGGTAATCCATCTTGGCAATAGCCACAAAAGCCAGGTTGTTGCAAGCCTCCGCATATCCGGCAGGATAGTCTTCGGAAAGAACCAAAGCCTTCTCTGCCAATACTTTAGTGGAATCAAGGTTACGATAGTGAAGCGCATAAGAAAGATAATTCAGCTCATCTACTTCGCCCTTATGCGATGGCGAACAAGCTGAAAAAACAAACATCGCCACCATCATACAGATGATGGCGATGCCATAAATATGATGAAATCTTTTATGCATTCTGATTATGCACGTGCCTTAGCAATGTAGCCCAAAGCTTCCTGGCACTTGGCTGTGATGGCAGCCCAATCTGCTGCAGCAACAGTCTCCTTAGGGAAGAGCTTAGAACCCATACCTACACAGAGAACACCTGCCTTGATCCAAGGAGTAAGGTTCTCCTCTGTTGGCTCTACTGCACCTGTTACCATGATGTTGCTCCAACGCAATGGTGCCATAACATTCTTAACGAATGAAGGACCACCTACATTACCTGCAGGGAATACCTTGGTTACATCGCAACCTGCTGCCTGAGCATTGTTGATCTCTGTTACAGAACCACAACCTGGTGAATAAGGCACCAAGCGACGGTTACATACAGGAGCAATGTCAGGGTTGAAGTTAGGACCAACGATGAAGTTTGCACCCAACTGGAGATACAAGGAAGCTGTACCAGCATCAACCACAGTACCAGCACCCAAGATCATCTCTGGGCACTCCTTATCAGCCCACTTTACCAACTCTCCGAAAATCTCGTGAGCGAAATCGCCACGGTTAGTGAATTCAAATACGCGAACGCCACCCTCGTAGCATGCTTTGATTACGTTCTTGCAGATTTCGATATCTTTATTGAAGAATACAGGAACCATACCAGTCTCTTTCATAGCTGCCATGACCTGCATTTTGCTAAACTTTGCCATTTTCTTGTTTTAATGTTAAATGTTTAATGTTAAGTGTTATCGCTGTACACGACCATTAGCGTTACCGCCAGCAAGGCTCTCAACCTCGTCAACAGAAACCAAGTTGAAGTCGCCAGGGATAGTGTGCTTCAATGCAGAAGCAGCAACAGCGAACTCAAGTGCCTCGCCCTGAGTCTCCTTAGTCAGGAGACCATGGATCAAACCACCAGAGAAAGAGTCACCACCACCTACGCGGTCGATAATAGGGTTGATATCGTAGTGCTTGCTCTGATAGAACTCCTTACCATCATAGATAAGAGCCTTCCAGCCATTATGAGTAGCAGAAAGAGACTCACGGAGCGTAGAAACGACATACTTGAAGCCGAACTCCTCCATCATACCCTTGAAGATGCCATAGTAACCCTCAGCATCAGTCTTGCCGCCTTCTACGTCTGCATCTGGCTTGAAGCCCAGGCAAAGCTGAGCATCTTCCTCGTTACCGATGCAAACATCTACATACTGCATCAATGGGCGCATTACAGAGATAGCCTTCTCTGATGTCCAGAGCTTCTTGCGGAAGTTGAGGTCAACAGATACTGTTACGCCATGACGCTTAGCTGCCTCACAAGCCAACTTGGTCAATTCTGCAGCCTTGTCGCTGATAGCAGGAGTAATTCCGCTCCAGTGGAACCACTGAGCACCCTCCATGATCTTATCAAAGTCGAAATCAGAAGGATCAGCCTCTGCAATAGCGCTGTGAGCACGGTCGTAGATAACCTTAGATGGGCGCATAGAAGCACCTGTCTCTGCATAGTAGAGACCTACTCTATCACCACCGCGAGCGATAAACTCTGTGTTGACGCCATAACGACGAAGACCATTTACTGCAATCTGGCCAATCTCGTGCTTTGGCAACTTTGATACGAAATATGCATCGTGACCATAGTTAGCAAGGCTAACAGCAACGTTAGCCTCACCACCACCAGGGATGATGCGAAGTGACTCACTCTGGATGAAACGATCGTTGCCTTCTGGTGACAAACGAAGCATAATCTCGCCTAATGTTACAATCTTTGCCATTGTTTGATAGTTTTAATTTCTTTGTTTTTGTTGTTTGTTTACTAATAGACAATTTTATTGTAGTTGTCCGTAACCGTTGGCAAAAATAGCTATAATTTCTCGAATACCAAAATTTAATCGCAGTTTTTTTCATTTATCGCCCTATTTTTTTCGTATTTTTCTCACTTTTTCCCTTTTTTTCTCCTTTTTTTTCGATTTTTGTGCAAAAAAAGAGCTGTGCATTCGCACAATTCAAAAAAATGTTGTATATTTGCGCCCGAATGCCGATGGTGTGACCGCACACAAACCAGCAGTTCAACAAAACATAGTAAAAAAGCACAGTTTGTGCGCACAGTTATGAAAGGAACGCTGCCGTCTTTCAAGATAAAAGTCTCCTATTATATAATAATGTACGTGCGATGTGCTCAAACCATAAACTTAAAAACAATGGCCGAAAGAATCAGAATCAAGGATATCGCCGAAAGAGCAGGCGTATCTGTAGGAACAGTGGACCGTGTGCTCCACGACCGCCCGAACGTGTCGAAGCCGGCTCGTGAGAAGGTGGAACAAGCGCTCAAGGAAATGAATTATCAACCTAATATGTATGCCAGTGCATTGGCATACAACAAGGCTTATACTTTTTATCTTCTGATACCGAAGCATGAATCGGAAGCCTATTGGGAAGAGATAGAAGAAGGTGCCCGAAAGTGCGAAGACCAGCGCCGGGATTTCCATATCGATTTAGAGATTCGATTCTACGAGCGTTCCAGTGAGGATTCTTTCAAGGCTGTTTCACAAGAGATTCATGATGCCAATCCGGAAGGTGTTATCATAGTACCATCATCTTTGGAAGTGACACGTGGTTTTACAGACCAGTTGCATCAAAAGGGTATTCCATTTATCCTTCTCGATTCTTATATGCCAGACTTGCGCCCTCTCTCCTTCTATGGACAGGATTCGTTCTGCTCTGGCTACTTTGCAGCCAAGATGCTGATGATGCTTGCGGGCAATGAGAAAGAAGTGATGCTGATGAGACAGACCAAGGATGGCCATGTGGTCAGCAAGCAGCAGGATAACCGTGAGGTGGGATTCCGTCATTATATGCACGATCATTTCCCACAGATTGTCATCAATGTGCTTGATCTTCCGCTCAATGGAACCCGCAACGAGTACCAGAAGATGCTGGGTCAGTACTTTGATGAACATCCTGCTACACATCATTGTATAACAATGACATCGAAGGCGCATATCGTGGGAGATTATCTCCTTAAGTCCAATCGTCGTGATGTACAGATCATGGGTTATGATATGGTGGGCAAGAATGCAAAATGTCTGCGCGAAGGCAGTATCTCGTTCCTCATCGCACAGCATGCCTATATGCAGGGCTACTATTGCGTGGATACCCTCTTCCGTGCCATCGTTCTCAAGAAGAAGGTGAATCCGGTGAATTACATGCCTATTGAGCTGCTGATGAAGGAGAATATCGATTTCTACCGCAGGACGCAGATCTAAGGCGGAAATGAAGAGACAAGAATAGAATTATAAATGATAAATAAACAAAAACAAAACTACAGAATGAAACTATCAAGCTTTATCAAGATTAACCCTGCCGACTCGGTAGTGGTTTGTTTGCGTCCTATGCAGAAGGGCGAGGTTATCGAGGTGGATGGCAAGAGTATCACTCTCTTGCAGGATACTCCAGCTGGACATAAGGTGCTCATCGATGATGCTGCCGAGGGCCAGAACATCATCAAGTATGGCTACCCTATCGGTCATGCCAAGCAGAATCTGAAGCAGGGTGAATGGGTGAATGAGAACAATCTCAAGACCAACCTTGCCGGTACGCTGGAATATACCTATAATCCTGTAGATGAGCAGTTGAACATTGCTAAGGAATCACGTACCTTCCAGGGCTATGTACGCAAGAATGGCGAAGTAGGTGTAAGAAACGAGGTGTGGGTAGTACCAACCGTAGGTTGCGTGAATGGTGTTGCCGAGAAACTCGTAGAGCTTCTGAAGAAGGAGACTGGCTGTGAGGGCATTGATGCCATCCACGCTTGGCACCATAATTTTGGTTGCTCTCAGCTTTCCGGCGACCACGAGAACACCCGCAAGGTTCTCCGTGATATCTGTCTGCATCCGAACGCTGGTGCTGTTCTCGTTCTCTCATTGGGTTGTGAGAACAATCAGCCTGACGACTTCATGAAGATGTTGGGCGATTACGATCAGGATCGCATCAAGCTCCTGATAACACAGAAGGTTGAGGGTGATGAGATCGAAGAGGGAATGAAGATTCTCCGTGATCTTTATGCCAAGGCTAAGGAGGATAAGCGTGAGGAGGTTCCGGTAAGCAAACTTCGCGTAGGTTTGAAGTGTGGTGGCTCTGACGGCTTCAGTGGTATCACTGCAAACCCTCTCGTTGGTGAATTCTCAGACTGGTTGGTTGCTCAGGGCGGAACCAGCATCCTTACCGAGGTGCCAGAGATGTTTGGTGCTGAGACTATTCTGATGAACCGTTGTGAGAATAAGGAACTCTTCGACAAGACCGTTCATCTCATCAATGATTTCAAGGAGTACTTCCTCAGTCATGGTGAGCCTGTTGGTGAGAATCCTTCTCCAGGCAACAAGGCTGGCGGTATCTCTACTCTGGAAGATAAGGCACTGGGTTGTACCCAGAAGTGCGGTCGTGCTCCTGTCAGTGGCGTGCTGCAGTATGGTGACCGTTTGGAGACAACAGGTCTGAACCTCTTGTCTGCTCCAGGTAATGATCTCGTGGCAGCAACCGCATTGGCTTCTGCAGGCTGTCAGCTTGTACTCTTCACAACGGGTCGTGGTACCCCATTCGGAACATTCGTTCCAACGATGAAGATTTCAACCAATAGCAAGCTTGCCCAGAACAAGCCAAATTGGATTGACTTCAATGCCGGAGAACTGGTTGAAGGCACCGATATGAAGGAGTTGGTAAACAAGTTCATCGATAAGATCATAGCAGTTGCCAGTGGCGAGGAAGCTCGCAACGAGTACAACGGCTATCGTGAGATTTCCATTTTCAAGAATGGAGTAACATTGTAATAACTTAAAAAGAAACATGAGTAATAAGAAAGGATTGTTGGCGTTGTCGCCATTGTTTTTGTTGATTGTCCTCATCGTAGCATTCACCGTCTATTCGGTAGATGCCAGTCATAAGGATACCAATTTGTCGCTCACCGTGGCATTTATGATCTCCAGTATCTATGCCATTGCGATTTCTGGTGGTATGCCCATCAAGAGTCGTGTAGATACCTATAGCAAGGGTGCCGGCGCCAACAATCTGATGCTCATGTTGTGGATATATGTATTGGCAGGTTCCTTCGCAGCTTCGGCTAAGGCGATGGGAGCTGTCGATGCAACAGTCAATCTTGCGCTCAGCATTCTTCCGGCTAGCATGATCCTGCCGGGACTGTTTCTGGCTGCCTGCTTTATCTCCGTATCCATCGGAACAAGTGTAGGTACCGTTGTGGCACTTGTTCCGATAGCTGCGGGACTCGCCCACTCCATGGATGTTAATACAGGTATGATGACAGCTATCATCGTTGGTGGAGCTTACTTTGGAGACAATCTCTCCTTTATCTCTGATACCACGGTAGTAGCTACCCAGACTCAGAATTGCAAGATGAGCGATAAGTTCCGTGTCAACTCTCTTATCGTAGTACCTGCTGCCGTTATTGTACTGGCTATCTATGCCGTGATGGGTATCGGTCTGCAGGCACCTACTGATATTCCGGAGGTAGAATATGTCAAGGTAGTCCCTTATCTGGTAGTGCTTGTCACTGCTGTGGCGGGTATGAATGTGATGGCGGTTCTTACGATGGGAACATTGCTCTGTGGTGTGATTGGTGTAAGCTGTCAGCTCCTGGGTGCTACCGGAGGTTACGATCTCTTCGGCTGGTTCTCAGCCATGGGTAACGGAATCATCGGTATGGGCGAACTGGTCATCATCGCAATGATGGCGAGTGGCATGCTCGAAATCATCCGTGAGAATGGCGGTATCAATTATATCATCGACAAGATTACGGCACACGTCAGCAACAAGCGAGGAGCCGAACTGTCTATTGCAGCACTGGTTTCCATGGTCAATGTATGCACTGCCAACAATACGGTTGCCATCCTCACGGTAGGCAACATAGCCAAGAAAATCGGTGATAAGTTTGGAGTTGACAACCGCAAGGCAGCCAGTATCCTCGATACTTTCTCCTGTACGGTTCAGGGCTTGATACCATACGGAGTACAGATGCTTCTGGCAGCAGGTCTTGCCAATCTGAGTCCGATGGATATCCTTCCATACCTCTATTATCCTCTGGCTATCGGCATAGCTGCGCTGTTTTCGATACTATTTCGTTACCCGAAGCGATATAGCTAGGATGGAAGTAGCTTATTATCAATTGTTTAACTTTCAAATGAATACACGATGGATTTTTTACAGAGAAACCTTTTTGTCAAGCTGCGTTCCGATCACTTTCATACGAAGGAGGAGATGGAACCGATGACTACCTTCAAACAGAAGAAGATAGCCCAGATGATGAAGAACCTCAGCGATGTGCCTGCGGGTGAAGTACGCATGAACAATGGTTTCCTGAACCGACGTTTAGCCAGCATACAGGAAAACGAGCGTCATGCCATCGACACCTCTATTGAGACCATTCATTTACTTCGCATCATCGTATCCAATATCAATGGAATATTAGCCAATGGCGTTAATCTCGGTGGCATCATCGAGATGGGAAACTACCTGCGCACCAAGGGCGACAAGGTAGATTTCGTAAAACTGGAAAATTGGCTGCGCAAGCTCCGCATCCAGCGTATGGCGCAGTTGCAGGGCAGTGTACTTATCCTTTTCTTCGAATTTGAACAGGATGAGATACCTTTCGTGCGCCGTGTAGAACGTGGTGCCTACAAGCTGACCCTCCGTTCGCTTTATTATAATAGTCTCGATCAGCAGGAAATTTTATTCGAGCAGACCCAGGCTGGATTCGTTCGCACCACCGGTGGCACGATGCGCAAAAACCTGCGCCGCAGTATGCGGTATCTGGAATATGCGCCCATAGAAACTATCAGCAATTTCTGCAATAACTTCTACCGCTCGCTCTCAGAAATCGAAGAATAATATAAAATATATAAAAAATAAGCATACTCTGTGACGAATTTCAAGCGATTTTCGTACCTTTGCATCTATGAAACGATTTTGTATAACAATAATATCATCTATTATAACACTATGCGCAAGTGCGCAGGTGCAATGCGAGGATACCTGCAGTCATGTGCATGGCATAGACCTCAGCCACTATCAGGGCAATGTGTTCTGGGAAACGGTGGGCGATAACTCCAAGATGGCGTATGTCTATCTGAAGGCTACCGAAGGTGGAACCAATGTAGATAGCAAATATAAGCAGAATATTGATCTGGCTCATAGATATGGACTCAAGGTGGGTTCATACCACTTTTACCGTGCCCGTATTCCGCAGAAGACCCAGTTGGAGAATTTCATGGCTCAATGCCGACCGGGCGACCAGGATCTCTTGCCTATGATTGACGTAGAGACCAAGAGTGGTTTGGAAACAGAAGAATTTTGCGACTCACTCTTTAAGTTCCTGCATCTCGTGGAAAAGGCATACAAACAGAAGCCGCTCATCTATACGGGTGCCAACTTCTATGACCATTATCTCTTGGGAAAGCTCGACAGTTACAAACTGATGATAGCACAATATACCAAGCGAGAACCAGTGCTCAAGGATGGAAGAGACTTTGAAATGTGGCAATATACCGGTAAGGGAAAGCTGAACGGTATCAATGGCTACGTGGATAAGAGCAGATTCATGGGCAGGCATCGATTGAGAGAGATTAGATTCAGACACAGATAAGACATTGGAACTTTGAACTTTGAACTTGGAACTTTGAACTTTATGATTAGTTTTAAGGTAAAGAGTGAATAGGGTCTGAAAGCATAGAAACAAGAATATATTTTAGTAAAACATAAACTTTAAATAAAACTATGGCAATTATTAAATGTCCAGAATGTGGCCGCCAGATTAGTGACAAGGCTCCAACCTGTCCTAGTTGTGGCGTTGAGATAGCTGGAAAAATCACTAAATGCCCTCATTGCGGTGAGGTTTATTTCAGCAGTCAGGAGATGTGCCCAAACTGCCATGAGATAGCAGTGGGTGTTACGCATCCTGTTGCATCATCTGCAGCTGTAAAAGATTCAACACCGGTTGCCCCTCCGTCTCCGGTATCTTCTCCAGCTTCAGAGATTCCTTCGACTTCTCAAGTAGTATCTTCTACTTCTCAGACAGCCCCTCCAACCCCTCCTGTCCCACCAGTACCTCCTGTACGTCGTCCTGGTGTTACTGCGAGCGGAAATGATGGCGGAGAGGGCAATACTCCTCAGGAACCACAGAAGAAAAAGAACACTCGCTCTATCTTCATCATCTCATTCATCTTTGCTGTCTTGGCATGTGGCATTATGTATTACTTCTACGACAGTGCCAATCGCAACAAGGAGATGGAAGCTTACGAGTATGCGATGCAAAGCAGCGATCCGATGGTACTGCAGAGTTATCTCGATACCTACAAGGATGCGGATGAAGCACATCGCGATTCCATCATGGCTCATCTAGACCTGTTGAAGCAGAACGACCAGGATTGGACCAATGCGGTAGTGAGCGGATCGAAAGAAGCTTTGGAAGCATATCTCCAGAAGTATCCTAACAGTTTGCACAAACAGGAAGCTTTGCTTAAAATAGATTCCCTCGACTGGAATGTAGCTAAGGCTGCAGATACAGCTGATGCCTACCAGGCATACCTGAATGCTCATACAGATGGTGCTCATATCGAAGAGGCAGAAAATGCCCTGAAGAAGGTGAAGAGCCGTGACCTCCAGCCAGAAGAAAAGCAGATGGTGAGCGGATTGTTCCGTCAGTTCTTCCAGAGCATCAATTCCCGTAATGCGGATGGATTGACAGCTACCTGCGAGGATATTCTCTCTTCCCTGCTTGGTAAGAACTCGGCTACCAAGGCTGATGTCGTTACCTTTATGGACAAGCTCTATAAAGATAATGTAGCCAATATGAACTGGCACATCAACAACGACTACCAGATAAAGAAGCGCGAGGTTGGCGATGAGGAATATGAGTATCAGGTACAGTTCTCTGCCCGTCAGGACGTAGATTTGACAGATGGCACCAAGAAGGAACAACTCTTTAAGATTTCTGCAGTTGTTTCACCTGATGGCAAAGTTTCTGCCTTCAATATGAACAAGGTTTCTGAGCCACAGCAATAGAATTGTTCTGATTAAAAGATTCGTAGTTCAAAAACAATATAAAAGAATCATAAGATTCAAAAACAATATAAAAAGAAAGCTCCGATGGATTTGTTGAGTCCATCGGAGCTTTCTTTTTTCCTTTTACTTTGCTTCCTTCATCTGTCGGAGCAATTCCTTCTGTTTTTCATTCAGACCAGTAGGCAACTTCACGTTATAGGTAATCATCAGATCACCGAAGGTTCCATCACCTCTGTCATAACCCTTGCCGCGAACACGTACCTTGGTACCGTTCTGGGTTTCTGGTTTGATCTTCAGTTTAATCTTCGAACCATTGCTCAATGTGATGATACCCTCACCACCGAGCAGTGCGGTGTACATGTCGATATTCACATTCATGTTCATCTCGCCCGTATTCGTTCTGGCGCTATGACCACCGCAGCCGCCGTTGCATCCGCCTGTACCATATTCAGCACCGGCACCGAAACCAGCACCTGCTCCGCCGAATCCGCCAAAGCCACCGAAACCGGCACCTTGTGAACTGCGGGCACGACCTCCGCCGAAGAGATTTTCGAAGAAGCTGGAGAAACCGCCTCCTCCACCACCGAAGCCACTGAAGTCGAAGCCTTCGAATGGGTTTCCACCTGCGGTACCTCCGCCGGCAGCTCCATCATAGCCTCCACCACCGAAGCCTCCTACATTCTTCCACTGTTCGCCGTACTGGTCGTACTTAGCACGCTTTTCCGGATCGGAAATCACCTCATACGCCTCGTTCAGCGCCTGGAACTTAGCCTTTGCCTTTGGGTCGTTAGGATGCAAATCCGGATGAAACTGTTTAGCACGCTTGCGATATGCAGCGCGCACATCCTTCTGCGGGATGTTCTTATCTACACCGAGAATCTTGTAATAATCTACAAATGCCATAGTATAATACCTCCTATTTTTATGATTTTTATAAGAATCCAACAAAAAGTATGCCGTAATTGCCAACTTTTTTGTAATTTTGCAGTTGAAACAAAAAAATCGAGAAAAAGTATGAAACAGTTATTCGCAGCGCTCTTGTTGGCGCTCACTTTTAATTCGCAGGCAATGGCTCAGCCGCGCACCGTCAAACTCAGAGTGATTCAGACGAGTGATGTCCATGGTTCTTTCTTCCCATACGATTTCATCAATCGCAAACCGAAGGCAGGAACCCTGGCACGCGTATCCTCTTATGTAAACGATCTGCGCAAGACCTATAAGGACAATGTCATCCTCCTGGAAAATGGCGATATCCTTCAGGGACAACCTACCTGCTACTTCTATAATTACGTCAACACCCAGGCTCGTAATGTAGCAGCTGATGTCGTCAACTATATGAAGTATGATGCCCAGGCTTTCGGTAATCACGATGTAGAGACCGGTCATGCAGTTTACGATAAGTGGATCAGGGAGTTAAACTGTCCGGTGCTGGGTGCCAATATCATTGATACCAAGACCGGTGAGCCTTATGTGAAGCCTTATATCATCCTGAACCGTGAGGGTGTGAAGATAGCCGTTCTCGGTATGTTGACACCAGCTATTCCTAACTGGCTGACAGAGAATCTCTGGAGCGGTATGAAGTTTGAGAATATGGTGACCTGTGCCCGTAAATGGATGAAGATTATCCAGGAGAAGGAGAAGCCGGACGTTGTCATTGGTGTCTTCCACAGCGGTAAGGATGGCGGTATTGTCACTCCTGAATATGAGGAGGATGCCTCTCTGCGGGTAGCAAAGGAGGTGCCAGGCTTCGACATGGTACTCTTCGGACATGACCATACCCGCTGCAATGAGACGATCCTGAATGTGGAAGGTAAGCCTGTGGTGTGTCTCGACCCTGCCAATAATGCACTGAATGTGGCAGATGCCGAGGTGACCATTACCCTGAACAAGAAGAAGGTGAATGGCAAAAAACAGTATGTTGTGACAGACAAGAAGATAGTTGGCAGTCTGCCAGATGTGACAAAATGTCCTATTGATGAGGATTTCATGAAGGCATTCGAGCCTCAGATTGCAGAAATCAACAAGTTTGTCAGCAAGCAGATCGGAACTTTCAAGAATACCATTCACAGCCGCGAGTCTTTCTTCGGCAGCTGCGCCTTCAATGACTTCATCCTCAACCTGCAGCTACAGATCACGAATGCTGATATTGCCTTCAATGCGCCCCTCCAGTTTAATTCTACCATTAATGCGGGACCTATCTACGTTGGTGACATGTTCAATCTCTATAAATATGAGAACCAGCTCTATGTGATGCGCCTTACAGGTGAGGAGATCCGCAAGCATCTGGAGATGAGCTATGACCTCTGGGTGAATACGATGAAGAGTCCTGATGACCATCTGCTCCTGCTCGATACCCAGACTAAGGGCGATCAGCAGCGTCTGGGCTTCAAGAACCTCTCCTTCAACTTCGACAGTGCTGCCGGTATTGATTATGAGGTGGATGTTACCAAACCAAACGGCGAGAAGGTGAAGATTCTGCGTATGAGCAATGGCCAGCCTTTCGATGAAAAGAAATGGTATAAGGTGGCAGTGAACAGTTATCGTGGCAATGGTGGCGGCGAGCTCCTTACCCGTGGTGCCGGTATTCCAAAGGATAGTCTGGATAGCAGAATCATCTATCGCAGCGAGCGCGACCAGCGTTACTATCTGATGGAGGCCATCGAAAAGATGGGAACCGTAGATGCCAAGCCAAACAACAACTGGAAGTTTGTGCCGGAAGCATGGACCAAGCCTGCAGCCCAGCGTGACTATGAGTTGCTTTTCGGAAAAAAGCAATAGCCCACTAGTCCCCAAAAACCGCCGGGAACTACCCGTCAAAGCATATCATAAAGTTCAAAGTTCAATATTCAAAGTTCAAAGTAAAGAATGAAGTATTGGTTTATATTTTGCAAGACAGATATCTTGCTAGAGAAGAGAGAAGACGGAACCTATACGATTCCATGTAGTGAGGAAAGTCCGATAGCAACCAAGCCTTGGACCCATATCCTCAACATCACACCGATGAATGACGGTACGGAAGTGAAGACTTTCACCATTCCAGAGCCCGTAACCGACAATCCGAAATATGAGATGTGCGGTTTGCGTCCTAGCTTTTACAAGCTCTCCCCAGAGTTGTATCAGAAGGCTGGAAAATGTCAGGAGCTGAACTATTGGGATATGAACACCCAGTTTTGCGGGGTATGCGGTTCACCGATGAAGATGTCAACAGATATCAGCAAGAAGTGTACCGAGTGTGGCAAGTCTGTCTGGCCCTCTCTCGCTACTGCCATCATCGTTCTTATCAAGAAGGGCGATCAGGTTCTGCTGGTTCATGCCCGCAACTTCAAGGGTAACTTCGATTCCCTGGTAGCCGGTTTTGTGGAAACAGGTGAGAGTCTGGAGGAAGCCGTTCATCGTGAGGTGATGGAAGAAACTGGTCTGACCATCAAGAACCTCAAGTATTTCGGTTCCCAGCCATGGCCGTTCCCAAGTGGCTTGATGGTAGGATATACAGCCGAATATGTAGATGGTGAGATTCATCTTCAGAAGGAAGAGCTTTCCCGCGGCAAATGGTTCAGCAAGGACAATCTCCCTGTTCTGCCGGAGAAATTGTCGATTGCCCGCAAACTCATTGATGCCTGGTTGGAGAATAGAATATAAACTTCCCTAACTTCACTTAACTTCCCCACATGCGAAAGTTCAGTATAGGGTAGAATCTTGAAATTAAGAAATACAGAAGAGATGAAAGAAAAACTTTGGAATGCGAATTACATCAAGGTGATGACCACCAACTTTCTGCTCTACTTTGCCTTCTATCTCCTCACCCCACTCCTCCCACTCTATCTGAGTGAAACTTTCGGGGCTACGAAGGATGTGATAGGCATTGTTCTGAGCGGATATACGGTGGCGGCACTCATCATCCGTCCCTTTAGCGGATATGTGGTGGATGGATTTTCCCGTAAGAAAGTGCTGATGGTCTGTCTGACGGCTTTTGCCATCTTCTTTGCAGGATACATAGCAGCCAGTACTATCCTGATGTTTGCCATCTGCCGAACCCTGCATGGTGGACCTTTCGGAGCGGTAACTGTTGCCAACAGTACCTGTGCCATCGATGTCTTGCCATCGAGCAGACGCAATGAGGGTATCGGTCTTTATGGATTGAGCAACAACTTCGCCATGGCGATAGCCCCTTCCATAGGTATCTATCTGCACAATCTGGTGGGTAGCTATATGGTACTTTTCTGGATAGCCTTTGTGGTAGCCATTGCTTCTGTAGTGATAGCTGGAACGGTGAAACTTCCAGAGAAGGAAATCATCAGAAACAAAGAGAAGCTCTCGCTCGACCGCTTCTTCCTGACCCGCGCCTGGCTGTTGGCCATCAACATCTGCATGTTTGGTTTCTGCTGGGGTGTATTGAGCAACTATCTCGCCATTTACAGTAAGGAGGAATTAGGCATTACCGGAGGAACGGGAACCTATTTTGCAATCCTCTCTATGGGATTGTTCATGAGCAGATTGCAAGGCAGAAAGGCTTTGAGTCAGGGTAAGCTGACCCAGAATGCTGCCGAAGGAATGCTGATATCGCTCGTTGGTTTTACGATATTCGTAGCCATCAAGCATCCGGTAGCCTACTATCTTTCAGCTGCATTGATAGGATTGGGAAATGGTCACCTGTATCCAGCCTTCCTGAATATGTTTATCAATGTAGCCCGCCACGACCAGCGTGGTACTGCCAACAGCAGTATTCTGACCGGTTGGGACCTGGGATTCGGAATCGGTTGTCTTCTGGGTGGTGTTGTAGCCGAGCATTTCGGTTATAGTGGTGCCTTCTGGATGGTAGTGGTCGAAAATGCCGCCGCAGTGGTATTGTTCTTTGCTGCCTCCCGGGCATTCTTTGAAAAAAGAAGACGAAACGATTAGCAGAGGAATAAAAAAGTATAAGTTTTTTCCAGGTTAAAGTTTAGCTTCCATCAAGGGCTAAACTTTTACCCTTAAGGCTAGAAATATTTTCCCTTAAGGGAAAATATATTTTTCCTTAAGGATAAATCTTTTTTTCCTTAAGGGTAATGTTTCAGCTGGTTAAACCGACATAAAAGTCCAATTAATGAAAAAAGAGCATTCGTAAGGATTGTGGAAACAAACCCTTTCGAATGCTCTTTGCATTTTTCTTACATGCTTTCTCTCTTAGAATGGGAGATCGTCTGCGCTGCCACCTGCTGCTGGAGCTGCTGGTTGAGCTGGAGGGAATGGAGCTGTTGCACCCTGAGCAGGAGCTGGAGCTGCCTGAGGAGCCGCACTTACTGGAGGGAATGGAGAACCAACAGGCTGCATGCCACCCTGCATAGCAGCAACAGCATTAGGATCTACACGCTGCACATTCCAAGCGCGGACACTGTTGAACCAACGACCATTATATTCGTGTGCATCCAAATCAAAAGAAACCAAAAGTTCCTCACCACTCTGGATGTTGAACTGAGCAAGACGGTCTGCTCCGAAAACATCGAAGCAAAGCTTCTTTGGATACTGCTCGTGAGTTTCGATAACGAACGACTGAGCCTTCCACTCACCTCTTGCAGAAACGCCGCTTCTTTCAGGTAAAACGGCAATTACCTTTCCTTGTAATTCCATATTATTATTTTAAAAATTGTTTCAATCCTTCGCCTGCCGAGCCCCATTTTCATCTAGAATCAAAAGATGTATGAAGAGGCTCAAAAACGAGTGAATCTATCTGTTATTTTTCTTTCTGACTGCGAAATTACTAAAAATAGTTTTAAAACAAAAACATTTCTTCGATTATTTTTGTCTATCCCCAATATTTTTTGTATTTTTGTGCTCATAATTGCGCAAATGCTCCAATTTACCCATCAAGTAAGGAGCATCAGCAATGAAAATGAGATAAGTAATATAGAAAATTAATAATATAAAATAACGACTCATGAGATTTACAGTTTCAAGTTCAGCATTGAACAGCAAGCTCAATATGCTTGCTAAGGTGATTGGCAGCAAGAATTCTCTGCCTATCCTTGACAATTTCCTGTTTCAAGTTGCCAACGGCGAGATGACCATCACCGCAAGCGACAGTGACAACATCATCAAGAGTACCATCGCTCTCACTGACTGCGATGGCGAAGGCGAGTTCTGCGTTGCCAACCGCGTCATCCTGGATGCATTGAAGGAGTTGCCTGAGCAGCCTCTCAGCTTCAATGTAGATACAGATAGTTATGCCATTAAGATTGTATATCAGAATGGTCTCTATAATTTCACAGGCTTGAATGCTGAAGACTATCCTCCAACACAGGATATGGGTGATGCCTGCACTACCCTCGTCTTGCCAGCACAGGTGCTGATCGACAATATCAACCGTTCTCTCTTTGCAACAGCCAGCGATGAGCTGCGCCCAGTAATGAATGGTATCTATTTCGACCTTACTCCAGAAGCGCTTGCCATCGTAGCAAGTGATGGCCATAAGTTGGTAAGAAGCAAGAACTTCACTGTCAAGAGTGAGACTCCTTCTTCATTCAACCTGCCAAAGAAGCCAGCATCATTGCTGAAGAACATTCTGAGCAAGGATGATGAGGCAACCATCAAGTTTGATGCACGCAGAGCTGAGATTCAGTTTAGCGATGGCGTATTGAAATGCCGCCTCATTGATGGTCGCTATCCTAATTACAACTCAGTGATTCCAGCCAACAACCCATGTGAGATAACCGTAGATCGCAAGGGCTTGCAGAGTGCATTGCGCCGTGTTTTGCCATTTGCCAGCGAGAGCAGCCAGCTGATCCGTTTCCATATCGAGAGCGGCCGTTTCGAGGTTTCTTCAGAAGACATCGACTTCTCTACTTCTGCCAAGGAAGTATTGGCTTGCGAATATAGCGGTTCCAGCATCAGCATCGGTTTCAAGGGTAGCAGCTTGATGGAAATCCTGGGTAATCTGAACAGCGATCAGGTTGTCTTCCACTTGGCTGATCCTAGCCGTGCCGGTATCATTGTACCAGCTGAGCAGCCAGAAGACGAGGACATCCTCATGCTCATCATGCCAATGCTCCTTAACGAATAAGGAGCTTGGTTCATCTAAACACCCCTTCCCTATCAGTAATATATAGTAATAAATACTAGAAGTAATGAAATTAAATCTTACTAAGCCTCTGATCGTGTTCGACCTAGAGACTACCGGTCTTGACATGGTAAAAGACAGAATCATCCAGATCTCCTATATCAAGGTGTATCCAGATGGAACAGAGGTACGTAAAAACCAGTTTGTCAATCCAGAGAAGCCAATCCCTGAAGAGGTGGTTGCTCTTACAGGTATCAGCAATGATGATGTGAAGGATGCACCAACCTTCAAGCAGTTGGCGGCTACCTTCAACCAGGAGTTCTCTGGTTGTGATTTTGCTGGCTATAACTCCAATCATTTCGATGTACCTATGCTTGCAGAGGAATTCCTGCGTGCCGGCATCGATTTCGATTTCTCTAAGTGTCGCCTCATTGATGCCCAGAACATCTTTATGAAGATGGAGCGTCGCAACCTGGCTGCTGCCTACAAGTTCTATTGCGGCAGAAAGATGGAGGAAGACTTCGAGGCACACCGCGCCGACCAGGATACCGAGGCAACCTATTGCGTGCTGAAAGGCGAGCTGGACCATTATGCCCCTGGTGTTCAGGAGGAAGCCGACCGTGTGCTCAACAATGACATGGACGAGCTTGCGGAGTTCTCCAAGCGCAACGACAATGTAGATTTTGCCGGACGCATCGTTTGGCAGGAGTTGAAGGATGCTGACGGCAATGTGATACTCGACGAAAAGGGCAATCCTCGCAAGCACGAGGTATTCAACTTCGGCAAGTACAAAGGATGGGATGTGGCAGAGATCCTGACCAAGGATCCTGGTTACTTCACCTGGGTATTGGGAAGCGATTTCACCAACAATACCAAGCAGGTACTCACCCGTATCCGTCTGCGCGAGTTCAACAAGAGAATGGGAAAATAATATGTTAAAAGGAAAGAAAATCGTATTGGGCATTACGGGTTCCATTGCAGCCTACAAGTCATGTCTTATCATCCGTGGTCTCATCAAGAAGGGAGCTGAGGTGCAGGTGGTCATTACGCCTGCCGGTAAGGAGTTCATTACCCCTATCACCCTCTCTGCGCTGACCCATAAGCCGGTGGTAAGCGAGTTCTTCTCACAGCGTGATGGTACCTGGAATTCGCACGTGGATCTCGGTCTCTGGGCGGATGCGATGGTCATTGCACCATGTACGGCATCTACCATGGGCAAGATGGCGCATGGTATTGCAGACAATATGCTCATCACCACCTATCTCTCCATGAAGGCACCAGTCTTCATTGCTCCTGCCATGGACCTTGATATGTACAAGCATCCTTCTACCCAGGCTAACATGAAGACCCTTCTCGGCTATGGTAACCATATCATTGAGCCGGAAGTGGGATTCCTTGCTTCTGGATTAGAGGGAAAGGGACGCATGGAGGAACCGGATGTCATCGTGGATTACCTGGATAGATATTTCAAGATGATGGAGAGTGCCGATGAGGTTGCTGATGCAGAATCAGAGAACCAGAAGAATACGGAGAAAGACCTCTGCGGTAAGAAGGTGATGATTACAGCTGGACCAACCTATGAGAAGATTGACCCAGTGCGTTTCATCGGCAATTATTCTTCAGGAAAGATGGGATTCGCACTTGCCGAAGAATGTCTTCGCCGTGGTGCGGATGTTACTTTGGTGGCAGGTCCTGTTTCATTAGACTGTAGTCCTGCTATCCACCGCATCAATGTGGAGAGCTGTGAGGAGATGTATCAGACAGCCACAGCAGCCTTTGCTTCTTCTGATGCAGCCATTCTCTGTGCAGCCGTAGCTGACTTCCGTCCTGCCAATGTAGCGGATAAGAAAATCAAGCGCGAAAAGGATGACCTGGAGCTGACACTGGTGCCCACCCATGACATCGCAGCAGCCTTGGGACAGATATGCGCACCCGGCGGAAAAGGCGTCCTTGAATTCCAGCTCCCAACGTCCGCTGTTGACGCAGCGTTCCAGAGCTTCGAGCGTAAGGTGCTTCCGAAGCTCCGCGGCCTTCCATCCGAAAAAGCGCAGTTCCCGGAAATATGCGAGCTCCGTTTCCTCCGCAGTGAAGCCGTCCAGCCGCACCTCTGCCCTGCCCGTCCGGATCGTCCTTTCGCCGGGGTTGACGGCAGAACCGGCGCAGGCCCAGACGCCGTCCTCGAATGTAAGGATCAGCGCGTCTTTCTCAATGCGCAACCCCGTCGCGCGGCAATCGTGCATGGAAAAGCTGCTGTCCAAGGGCGCAGAATGTGTGAACATCGAAACTTCCTCCCATTTCTGTTCTTAAAAAGCGTCCTGTTCGCCGCTTTTTCTGCATGGAAAACTGCTCTGCTCAACAATTCCGCAGTTCCGCAATATACAAAAAACCTCCGAGGCCAAAGGCTGAGGTATGCTCACCGGCCTGCCTTCAGGAGAGCGTGCCGTACTGGAATTGATCGCCCTGCGCGTGCTCTGCACCGTCACACAACCCCATGAATACACGGAAACGACGGTAAACGCAGGCATTGCTTGCCAGGTGTGAACTCAGCTGCCTTACCACTCTTGCTCGCGGCGTTTCTAAAAATACAGTCCACATGTAGCAGAGAGGAATGTTGACATTTCAACATTCCTATGATAAAATCCGCATGTTGAAATCTCAACATCTTAGGAGATGGGAGGTAACCATGCAGGAAAGATTTGAGACGTTTACGGTTTTGATCAACCGGATCAGCCGCGACATACGGAAGATAAAAAATCAGGAGATGGCCGCCTATTATCTGCGAAGCGCCCATGTGTCCTGTCTGTACTACATATATTCTCTGGATGGCGTGACCTCGGCGGAGCTGTGCGAGCACTGCGAGGAGGACAAGGCCACCATTTCCCGCGCGGTGGACTATCTGGAAACCAACGGCTTTCTCAGGCGCGATGTTGACGCCAAGCGGTACAAAAGCCCCCTGCTCCTGACGGAGAAGGGGCGGGAGGCCGGCAAAAGAATCGCAGAGAGGATCGGCGGCATCCTTGAGACGGTCAGCCATGACCTTACGGAGGAGGAGAGGGTCGCGTTCTACCGCAGCCTCTCCACCATCAGCAGCCGCCTTGAGGCTATCGTCCAAAACAGCGAAGAATAAGGAGATGTAATGCAATTGAAAACAAGGATCATCGTTGATTCCACCGCCGATCTGATCCCCGAGATCAAGGAGCGGGTCTATACGGTCCCCCTCACCGTTCACTTCGGTCAGGAGGAATACATCGACGGCGTGACCATCGACAACAAGACCTTCTATGAGAAGCTGGTCGAGAGCGATGTGCTGCCCACCACCAGTCAGGCGGCGCCGAATGACTATAGCGGAGCGTTTGAAAAGGCAAAGCAGGCGGGAGAGGCCGCCGTTGTCATCACCCTCGCGTCCAAGCTCTCCGGCACCTATCAAAGCGCCGTGATCGCGGCGGCGGAATATGAAAACATCTATGTTGTGGACGGCGCAAGCGCGGCCATGGGTACCGGCATTCTGGTGGAGCTTGCGTTCCGGCTTTTGGACGCAGGAGCCTCTGCGGAGGAAATTGCGAAGGCTGTGGAGGAAGAAAAGGAAAAGATCGTCGTTGTGGCGCTGGTGGACACCCTCGAATACCTCAAGCGGGGCGGCCGCATTTCAAAGACAGCCGCATTTGCCGGCGGGATACTGAACACCAAGCCCGTGATCTCCGTTATTGACGGGGAGATTCGCGTACTCGGAAAAGCACGCGGCTCTAA